>Ga0075365_10000245_pt1 | contig 18575 bp, 18 predicted proteins | sample EndMetdeltDD1765_FD_71387 | JGI IMG/M metagenome (GOLD analysis project Ga0075365, IMG submission 71387) | Populus endosphere microbial communities from Tennessee, USA - Endosphere MetaG P. deltoides DD176-5 | ecosystem: Host-associated > Plants > Roots > Endosphere | place: USA: Tennessee... | reverse complement strand
GCGGTGGCGTCGCGCCACGGGTCGCCACCGAGGAGCACGACCCGGCCGGAGTCCGCCCTCAGCAGGCCGAGCAGGACCCGGATGGTCGTCGACTTCCCCGCCCCGTTCGGCCCGAGGAAGCCGTGCACCTCCCCCGGGCGGACCTGGAGGTCCAGGCCGTCGAGGGCCCGCACCCGCCCGAACGTCTTGACCAGGCCGCTGGCCGCGATGGCGGGTTGCTCCACGGTGTCGACGCTAGTGATCGCCGCCCCTGCCGTGAGGGGGCGAAGGTCCCCTTGCCCGCCGACCCGCGACCCTGACCGGCGGAGGTGCCCGGACGACACGGTGAGGCCATCACCCCCGAGCGAGGAGCAGACCATGAAGGCAGCGGTCGTCACCGGATTCACCGAGCCCCTGCAGATCCAGGACCGGGAGGTCCCCGAGCCGGGCCCCGGACAGGTGCTGGTGCGCATCGAGGCCAGCGGCCTGTGCCACACCGACATCCACGCCGCCCACGGCGACTGGCCCGTCAAGCCGACGCCGCCGTTCGTCCCCGGGCACGAGGGCGTCGGGATCGTCGAGGCGCTCGGCGACGGCGTCGCCCACCGCGCCGTCGGCGAGCGCGTCGCCCTGCCCTGGCTCGGCCACGCCTGCGGCCACTGCGACCAGTGCGTGCGCGGCTGGGAGACGCTGTGCGAGGAGCAGCAGAACACCGGCTACTCCCTCGACGGCAGCTTCGCCGAGTACGCCGTCGCCGACGCGGCGTACGTCGTCCCGGTCCCGGCCGGCGTCACCGCGCACGACGCCGCCCCGCTGACCTGCGCCGGCGTCACGACGTACAAGGCCGTCAAGGTGGCCGGCATCCGCCCCACCGAGCGGGTCGCCGTCTTCGGCATCGGGGGGCTCGGGCACCTCGCGGTGCAGTACGCCACGATCGTCGGCGGCACCGTGATCGCCGTCGACGTCGACGACGCCAAGCTGGAGATGGCGCGCGAGCTGGGCGCCGCCCACGTCGTCAACGCCGGCAAGGTGGCGCCCCTCGAGGCCATCGAGGCACTGGGCGGGGCGGACGTGGCCATCGTGCTGGCCGTGATCCCCTCGGTCTTCGAGACCGCCTTCGCCTCCTTGCGGCGCGGCGGGCGGCTGGTCTGCGTCGGGCTCCCCCCGGAGTCGGACGGACCGATGGCCCTGCCCATCTTCCCGACCGTCCTGAAGGGCATCTCGATCATCGGGTCGATCGTGGGCACCCGGCAGGACCTGGCCGAGGTGTTCGAGCTGCACGCCCGGGGCCGCACCCGGGTGATCGCCGAGACCCGCAAGCTGGACGAGGTCAACGCCGCCGTCGACGACGTGCTGGCCGGCCGGGCCCAGGCCCGGATCGTCTTCGAGCTCTGAGCGATCCCCTCGCCAGGCCCGCACGGGCCCCCTCGGTATCACCCGCGCGGGCCATCGGTCCGGGACTTTCGCCTCTGATCCCGGTCGGGTGCCGGCGGCACAGTCGGCTCATGGACGCCGTGATCACCGTCACCCCCTGCTCCGACCCGCTCGCCCCGCACCGCTCCGGCCGCTCCGGCCGGTCGGGCGGACGGGCCGGCCGGTGACGTCGGCACCTGCGACGCTCGATGAGCCTGCCGGGGCCACGGGACGCAGGGCCGGTGGCCCCTGGTCCTGGCGGACGCCGACCTTCGTCGTCGTCGTGCTCGGGCACCCCCTGGCCCTGCTCCCCCTGCTCGAGCAGAGCGACGCCCTGGCCTCCGCCGCCGCGATGTCGTTGCTGCTGCAGTCCATCGCGGTGTTCGGAGCGGCGGTGCTGCTGAAGCTCGCCTGGCGCCTCGGACGTGCGCCTGCGCTGGGCTGGTTGGCGGTGGCCCTGGTCGTGGCGTCCTTCGGCAGCTACAGCTTCCTGCTCCTGCAGGTGCGGCAGGTGGGTCCGGTCTCGGCACGGGCGGCGAGCCTCCTGCAGCTGCTGATCACCGCCCTGCTCGTCGCCGTCCTGGCCCAAGCCCTCGCGCGACACCGGCCGCACCCGCCTCGGATGAACCCGGTCCTGCTGGGAAGCCTCCTGGCTGCCGCGGCGGTGGTCGTCACGGCCCTGGCCGCCGGACCGGGGCCCGTCCCGTCGTCCCTCGCGATGCTGGACCGGCTGCCGGCACGCGCCGTCCTGGCCTCGGACGCCCTGCTCGTCCTCGTGGCTCTCGTCGTCGTCGGCCGGGTGCCGAGCCTTCCCGGCTGGTCCAGGGTGGGTCTGGCCTCGGCGCTCGGCCTCGTCTCGGCCGCCCGCCTGGCGCTGCCGGGCTCACCCCCGGGCCACCTGCGCGACGCTCTGCTGGGACTGGCCGGGGCCGCGATCCTGAGCACCACCGCGCTGGCGGCGCTGCGGTCGGCCCTGCGGGACTCCGCGGCGAGACTCGGCACGATCGCCCAGCAGGCGACCCTCGCCGCCGAGGCGGCGCGTCTCGACCACGTCCACCTCCACGAGGTCAACGCCACGATCGCCGGTGTCGCCGCGGCGTCCCGGCTGATGACGCAGCCCGAGACCCTCTCCCCCGCCCAGCGTCGCCGTCTGGACTCCATGCTGGAGTCCGAGGTGGGCCGTCTGGAGCGGCTCATCCGGCACGAGCACCGGCTGGCGCTGGAGGTCCTCGACCTCGACCAGGTCATCGAGCCGCTCACGGTGTCCCAGGAGCTGCAGGCCCACCACGTCTCGTGGTGCCCGAGCCGGGTCCGGGCGATCGGGCGCGGGGACGACCTGGCCGAGGTGCTCGTCGCCCTGCTCGACAACGCCCGTCAGCACGCCCCGCTCGCCCCGGCCTGGATCCAGGTCGAGGAGCACGGCCAGTGGGTCGAGATCCGGGTCGTCGACCTGGGGCCCGGCGTGCCGGAGCCGCTGGCCGCCCGCATCTTCGACAGCGGCGTGTCGCGGACCGGATCGCGGGGTCGCGGGCTGGGGCTCGCCGTGGCCCGCGAGCTCACCGAGTCGATGGGCGGGCAGCTGCGGTTCGCGGTGGCCGAGCACGGACGGGGCGCGGTCTTCACCGTCTCGCTGCTCGCGGCCGCGGTCGAGGCCCCGCGCCGACGGGTCGTCCCGGGTGGAGTGCTTCCCGCCGGGGCGGAGCGCGGCGACCGGTCGGGCCGGACTCCCCTCCCGGAACAGGACCTACGCCTCGGTCGTGGCGCCGGCGGTTGATCGAGGCTGGGGACAGCCGACCAGGAGGAACCATGGCGCAGAGCACGCAGCCGCATCCTCGCCCGACTCCGAGCGCCGGGGTGCTGCATCCCCACCCGCGGGGCCACCCCTGGGAGCGCACCGCTGTGGGGGGCCTCTTCCTCCTCACCGCGGGGGTCCACGTCGGCATCGTCGCCGCGGACCCGGGCACCTACGCCGGGTTCGCCGACGCCGCGCTGCTGCCGCTCGTGCGCGGCGGGTGGGACCAGGTGTTCATGGCGCATCCCGCCGGCTGGGGAGCGCTCCTCGCCCTCGCCGAGGCCGTCCTCGGCGTCCTGCTGCTGGCGAGCGCCCGCTCCGCCCGGATCGGCTGGGCCGGCGTCCTGGTCTTCCACGTCCTGCTGATGCTCTTCGGCCTCGGGTTCTGGCTGTACGCCGTGCCCGCCGTCGGGATCCTCGCCGCCCTGGCCCTGCGTGATCTCCGCAGGAGCCCGAGGTGAGCCTGGCGCCCGTGTCCCCGGCGCCGCCCGGCGAGCCCCTCGCCGCGCCGGCGGGACGGTGTCGTCCCCGCGCGCGTGTGACCCGGCTCCCCGAGGCCGCGACCGGTCGAGCGGTGGTGGTCGGCCTCGGCCCGGGCGTGACCGGTCGGGGCGCGCTGGTGTGGGCGGCCGACGAGGTCGCCCGCACGGCGTCGCAGCTGCTCGTCCTCGACTGCGTCGGGCCGCGCGGGTCCCGTGCCGAGCTCCGTGGCCGGGGCGGTCGGCTGGTCGCCTTCCTCGACGACCTGCCCGCGGTGCCGCTCCGCCTGCGGTGCGTGCTCGGGCAGCCGGCGGACGCCCTGCTGGCCGCGACGGACCGCTGCGGCGTCCTCGTGCTGGGCCGGGACGAGGACGTGCTGGGCCTCGACGAGGTGCTCGTCGTCCAGGGGTCTCGGCGCCCGGTCGCGGTCGTCCCGGACGGCTGGCGCCCCGGCCGGTGGCCGGGCGCGGTCGTCGTGGCCCTCGGCGAGACCGGCGGTGCCCTGGACCGCTGCCAGCGGCGGGCGCTCGCCACCGCCCTGGTCGTGGCCGCTCGGCGTGCGGTCCCGGTGACGGTGCTGGCCGACTGGCGGTCGTTCGCGTCCGGCCCGGACCGCCGGGCCGTCCTGTCGCGGTTCCGCCAGCGCGCCGAGCTCCTCCGCGATGCCGTCGCCCCCGTGGTCGAGGCCTACCCGACGGTCACCGTCGAGGTGGACGTGCCGGTCGCCGACGCGGGGGCCGGCGTCCTGCGGCACGCGTCCCTGGCCGGCCTCGTGGTCCTCCCCCGTCCTGCTCGGTCCGCGCCCGGTGGGCCGGGCGCGGTCGCGTTCTGGGACTGCCTCGACCGCTCCCGGGCCCCGGTCCTCGTGGTGCCCTGAGCGGACCGCGCTCAGCGCGGGTCCCCGGGCAGCACCACGAACACCGGGCAGGTGACCCGCCCCTGGCACGACCGCGGTACGCCGGCCCCGAGTGCGCGCGGCGAGCCCAGGACCAGGAACCGGGCGTTCCGGGCCCGACCGACCAGGACGTCGCCCGGATCGCCCCGCACCACCGACGTCGTCACCGCGACGTCGTCCGGCAGCTCGCGCCGGGCGAGCGCCTTCGCCGCCTCGGCGACCCGCTCCGCGTGCTCACGGTCCACGTGGTCGTGCTCCGGGCTCGCGTCCGCGGGATCGGTCCAGGCCACGACGACCTCCAGCACGCAGTGCTCCTGGGCCACCAGCGGCAGGGCCCAGCGCAGGGCCGCCGCACCGGCCCGGCTGCCGTCCACGCCGACGACGACGCGGCCGTCGTACGCGCCCCTGGGCGCGGTGTCCCGGGCGGCCACGGGCGCGGGTGGCCGCGCCCCCGGGCCCCGTCGAGCAGCCGGCGAGGCGGGCATGGACACGGTGAGCACGCCGTCGTCGTACGTCGAGACGACGTCGCTGAGCGCGGTGCCCGCCGGCACGCTCAGGACCTGGTGCAGCTGGTGGAGGCGCGGTCCGCTCGACGAAGCCGTGGGGTGCAGCGCTACGTCGAGGACCAGGACGCCATCCTCGAGCGTCAGGTCGATCACGCTCCGTGCGTCGAGACCGGGGAGCTGCGCACGCACCACCCACCGGTCCCCCTCCCAGGACTCCTCCGCACGGATCCCGCGGTGCGGGAGGACCCGGTCGAGGTCGCGGACCAGTCCGGCCAGCAGGGGTGCGCGAACCCGGGGCTGCGGGGTGCGGTCCGGCGTCTCGCGTGCCGTGCTCATGGGTCTCTCCTCGGGCGATCTCGGGCGATCTCGGGCGATCTCAGGCTCGCGGCGGCCGCGCCGCCTCGGACAGGGGCCAAGGTCCCGCTCCTTGGGCGATCGGGACCCGACCGTGACTTCGTCCTCTGGACGTCGCGGGCGGCAGGTCCCACGCTGGTGGTGACCGCGACGCGCGCGAGGCGTCAGGACAGGAGGCGCACCGTGCTGACCCACCGGAGCGACATCACCGAGATCTGCGACCGCCTGGTCGCCGAGTTCGACGGCCTCCTGCCGCCCGGCCAGGTGATCAGGACCGTCCTGCGGGCCCAGCGGCTCGTGCTGCACCACCTGACCCGACCGGAGGACGGGCACGAGCTGGCGGTGTGCGAGGACATCGCCCGACGCACCCTGCAGGTCCGGGCCGCCCTGCCTGCGACATCCGGACCGGCCCCTGCGGCCCGCGGCGTCTCCACCCCGCGGGCCGGTTGATCAGCCGACCCGGCTCCGCCGGCGCTCCCGCGGAGGTACCACGATCACCGGGCAGCGGCTGCGCTCGATCAGCACCCGGGTCGTCCCGTCGGGTCGTCCCCACGACGTGGCCCCGCGGCCGCGGAGCGTGACCGCCACGTCGGTGTCCACGAGCATCCGTGCGGTCGCGTCCGGCCCGGCGGCCGGGAAGACCGCCACGTCGCAGACCACGTCGGGGAAGCCTCGCAGCCAGGGCGCCAGCGCCGCCTGCAGCCGCCGTCGCAGGGCCAGTCGGCCTGCGGTGGCGCTCGGCGCGCAACCACCGTCGTCGGGGTACCAGAACTCCACCGGCGCGCCACAACGCCGCGCCTCGGCGAACGCGATGTCGGCGAGGTCCTCCAGGTGGTCGGTCTCGCTCATCGTCGCCACCACCCGGGTCCGGGGCGCGGTCAGGGTCGGCCCCTCGCCCGGCACCGGGACGACCTCGACCGCGCTCAGCGCGCGGGCCGCGACGTTCGCCGTCACGGCGCCGCGCACCAGCTTGGCCACCGGCGAGGACCCCTCGCAGCCGAGCACGACCAGGTCCGTGGCCCGCGAGGCGGCGACGATGCTGCTCACCACCGGGCCGGGCCGCACGGCGGTCCGTACCTCCACCTCGGGACGCAGGCGCCGCGCCAGGGCCTCCGCCGCCGCGACCTGCTCCGCCGGCTCCCCCTCGCCGTCGTCGACGGTCAGGATCGTCACCGCGCCCGCACGGTAGGCCGCCTCCTGCACCGCTCGGTGGACGACGGCCGCGTCCCGGGGCAGGCGTCCGACGGCGGCGACCACGGCGCAGCGCTCGGTGGGCCAGGTGCCCATCAGCCCGCGCTCCCGTCCTGCTGCGGTGCGGGGCGGCCCGGGGCGGCGGCCAGCGCGAGGCCTCCGGCTGCGAGGAGCACCAACCCGGCGATCACCAGGATCAGCGCGAGGTCGTCGGCGCCCGGGATCGTGGCGCCGAGGGCCACGTCCGCCGCCACCGACGGGGAGGTCGCGTCCGCGTTCATCACCACCAGCGTCCAGTCGCCCGTGGTGGGCTCCCAGTCCAGCGTCTGCGTCCCGGTCCCCTGGGCCGAGGCGAGCCAGAAGGTCTCCTCGCCGGGGGCCGAGGGCGGCGGGCCGCCCTCGGTCTCGTCGTACGCCGGCCAGGTCCCGTCCTCCCCGCCTCCGACGACCCGCGAGCGGGCGACGCCGGCGAGGTAGCGCTCGACGTCCGCGCTGGCGGCGATGCCGATGAAGCCGGCCCGCCCGGCGGCGTCGCGCGACTCCACGCGCACGGTGCCGAGCAGCCGTTGCGGGAGGTCGACCAGGAGGCCGTCGCCGTGCAGGCGGAGGTCCTCGCTGAGGATCGCGTAGCCGGGCGCGCGGACGGCGACCGGATCGCTCATCACGAAGCCGTCGGAGTCGCGGGCCACGTGGTCCACGACCGCCAGGGAGCCACCGCTCAGCAGCGCGCCGAGACCGAGCACCGCGGCCAGCGCCCCCAGGACGACGCCGACCACCCGGCCGGCTCCCCCCGGGGCGCCGGGCGGCGGGGGCACGGCACCGCCTGCGGAGCCGACCGGCAGCTGCCCGGCCGGGTCCGCAGGCGGCTCGCGCAGCGCCAGCGTGCCGGGGTCCGCACCGCCCTGGTCGAGCCGGAAGGGCGGGTACTCGTCGGTCATCAGCGCGGCGTAGGCCGCCACCCGCAGCACCCACCGGTCGAAGCCCAGGATCAGGTCGAAGACGGGTCGTGGATAGCGCCCGGTCACCAGCAGCACCACCCCGGCGACGACCGCGAGCAGCGCCACCAGGCCGCCTCCCCAGCCCGGGGACTGCTCCGGGCCGGAGATCACGAACGCGCCGCCACCGACGAGGAAGCCCAGGACCAGGTAGTGCGGGATGGCCAGCAGCCACCACTTCACCAGCGCGAGGCCGCGGGAGAGCTCCGCGGGGTACTCGATCTCGAGGTGCGCCGGGTAGTCGGCGCGCTCGTCCAGGCTGAACGGCGGGTAGTGGTCCGTCGCGAACCCGCCGGCGGCGTAGAACGCGACGCGCCAGGTCCAGCGCAGGATGCCGACGTTGACGTCGAAGATGCGGCGCGGGTAGCGCCCGGTCAGCACGATGGCCACCAGGGCGATCGCGCTGAGGACCACCAGGACCGGCCACAGCACCGCGAGCACCAGCAGGTGCGGGAGGACCAGCAGCCACTTGAGCAGCCAGAGCCAGCGACTCGGGCCCGGCTCGTCCAGGGTCGCATCGACGCGGACGGGATAGACGTGTGCGGTCATCGTGGGACCTCCTGCTCGGAACGTGCCCTGTCGTCCTCAGGCTCCGCCTCGCGACCCACCGGTGTCAGAGGCCAAGGTCACGGCCGGACCCGCCAAGGTCACGGCTCGCGCGCCGGGCGGAGGGACCGCGTCCTCTGCCGGGACGCCCGGCGGCGGGCTAGCGTCGGCGGCATGGACCGAGCCCCCCGAACCTCCTGGCGCGACCTCACGCCACGCCAGCGCCGCCTGGTCGTCGTCGGCGGTGCGATCGAGGTCGCGCTGACGTCGTACGCCGCACGCGACCTCGCCGCCCGCCCGCAGTCGCAGGTGCGGGGTCCGCGCCGGGCCTGGTGGCTCGTGCTGGTGGTGCAGCCGGTCGGACCGCTCACCTACCTGCTGTGGGGCCGTCGCCCCTGAGCCGGGTCCAGCCGAGCACGACGAGGGCGGGGACGATCGAGACCAGCGTGGTCAGCCAGATCTGGCTGGCGTCCAGGGGCCCGGCGTCCACCACCTGACGCATCGGCGACCAGAACGCGGCCGCGGCGAGCAGTGCCGCCGCGACGAGGACGGCACCCTCGAGCGTCCGCCCCGTCCAGCGCACCCCGCGTCGCGGGGCCCGCAGGGCCAGGGCGAGCCAGAGCTGAGCCAGCCCGAGGCACCAGAACACGCTCGTCTGGACCTGTCCGACCGGCGCGACGGCGCCGGCGACCAGCGCCGTCGCCGCGAGCAGCGAGCCCATCACCGCGATCCTGGTGAAGAGCCCGCCCAGCACCGATCGCTCCGGGGAGGGCGACGGCACCCGCATGTCGGCGGGGTCCGCCGGCTCGCCGCCGAACGCCACCCCGGGGAGCCCGTGGGTCACCAGGTTGATCCACAGGATCTGACCGGGGACCAGCGGGGTGGGCATGCCGAGCAGCGGTCCCAGGAGCAGGACGGCGACCTCGGCGAAGCCGCCGGCGAGCCCGTAGGCCAGGAAGCGGCGGATGTTGGCGAAGACCCGTCGTCCTTCGCGGACGGCGGCGACGAGGGTGCGCAGGTCGTCGTCGGCCAGGACGAGGTCCGCCGCCTGGCGCGCGACCTCCGTGCCGCGGTCCCCCATGGCGACCCCGATGTCGGCCGCGCGGAGGGCGGGCGCGTCGTTGACCCCGTCGCCGGTCATGGCGACCACGGCGCCGCGGCGTTGCCAGGCCCGGATGATGTCCACCTTGTGCTCGGGCCGGGTCCGGGCGTAGACGCCGATCCTCTCGACCCGGTCGGCATGGGCACCGCGGGCGACCTCGTCGCCGGTGCACACCTCCGGTCCCTCGGCGGTGATCGTCAGGCCCGCGGCGATCGCGTGCGCCGTCGCCGGGTGGTCCCCGGTGATCATGACCGTGCGGATGCCCGCCTCGCGACAGGCCCGGATGACCTCCAGGGCAGCCGGACGCGGCGGGTCGAGCAGCGCGACCAGGCCCCGCAGGCGCAGAGGGCCGGGATGCGCCAGGTCCGTCGGGCGATGGTCGAGGGCGGTGTCCGCCACCGCCAGGACGCGGAAGCCCTGGTCGGCCAGGCTCTCGGCCTCGATCTGGGCCCGCCGGGCCGTTGCGTCGTCGTCCAGCAGCGCCAGGACCGTCTCGGGTGCGCCCTTGCAGACGGCCAGCCACCGCTCCTCGTGCTCGTGCAGCGTGGTCATCCGGCGGGTGTCGGCGTCGAACGCCTGCTCCTCCCGGCGCGGCGAACGGTCGCGGGCGCCCAGCAGCTCGAGATCGTGCTTGGCGACGGCGACCAGGAGCGCGGCCTCCATCGGGTCGCCGGTCATGCTCCAGGTCCCGGCCGACGGACCCACGAGCCGGGCGTCGTTGCACAGCGCCAGGTCCCGCATCAGCTCGTCGACCTCACCGACCTCGCCGACCGCTCCGACGCCCCCGACCCCACCGGAGGCGCGGACCACGAGCCCGGCCACGTCGTACCCGACGCCGCCGACGTCCCACGTCCCGGCCGGGGTCCAGAGCCGGGTGACGGTCATCCGTCCCTCGGTGAGGGTGCCGGTCTTGTCGGTGGCCAGCACGCTGACCGAGCCGAGGGTCTCGACGGCCGGGAGACGACGGACCAGCGCGTTCCGGCCGGCCATCCGGTGGGCGCCGAGGGCCAGGGCGACCGCGACGACGGCGGGCAGCGACTCGGGGATGGCGGCGACGGCGAGACTGACCGCGATCTCGATCGCGTGGACCGGGTCCTCGCCCCGGACCAGGCTCAGCGCCAGGACCAGTCCGGCCAGGAGCACCGTCACCGCGACGAGCTGCACGGACAGCCGCGCCAGGCGCCGTTGGAGCGGGGTCTGCTGGGTGCGGCCCCGGGCGATCGCCGAGGCGATCACCCCCAGGCTGCTCTCGGCACCCGTCCGGCTGGTCACGGCGGTGGCTCGTCCGCGGGTGACCACCGTGCCCGCCGCGAGGCCCTCGCCCCGCACGTGCAGCACCGGCACCGACTCGCCGGTCATGGTGGACTCGTCGACCTCCAGACCGGCGGCCTCCAGCACGAGCCCGTCGGCGGGTACGACGTCGCCGGCCGCGAGCAGGAGCAGGTCGCCCGGCACCACCTCCGCGCCCGAGATCCGCGACGGCTCCCCGTCGCGGATCACCGTGGTCTGCGGCGCCGACAACTGGTCGAGCGCGTCCAGCGCCGTCTCCGCCCGCACCTCCTGCACCGTGCCCAGCGCCGTGTTGACCACGATCACCGCGATGACGATCAGCCCGTCGGCGAGGTCCCCGAGCACGGTCAGGACGACGAAAGCCCCGCCGAGCAGCAGGATCATCGGGTCCCGGAGCTGGGCCGTGACGTGACCGACCAGGCCCCGGCGCGGCGCCCTCGGCGGCAGGTTGGGGCCGTGCTCCGCGAGCCGGCGAGCCGCCTCGGTCGAGTCGAGTCCTCGCGCGGCGGGGGCCGCCGGGGCGGCGAGCGCGGGTCCGTCCATCGCGCGGACTCAGCCCCGACCGGGGCTGGGTGCGTCGTACTCCGGCACGTACGCCGGGCCCGCGTGCTCGACCGACGCCCTCGCGTCGGGGAACAGCAGGCCCTCCTCGCCGGAGTCCGTCCACCTCACCCAGTACGGCGGCCGGCCGTCGGGGTGGTCGGTGTGCAGGACCTCGGCCTGCCGGGGGCACGGGTCGAGCCCTCCCAGGTGGACCAGATCGCCACGGAACGCATGCATCGATTCCTCATCTCTCGCTGACGTCCCAGCCCGCACGTGCGAGCTGGGCCTGGAACCGGCGCGGGTCGCGCCGCTCGAGCTCGTCGAGCAGGTGGGCGCGTTCCTCCACCAGCGCCACCCTGCGGGCGACGGGCGCGGCGGGGTGCCGCAGCTCCTGGGCGGTCGTCCGCCACCGCTGCTCGAGCTGGGCGTCGGTCCAGCGGGCCAGCCGTCCCGAGCGGGGCAGCGGCCGTCGGGCCCGGACCCAGCGGGCGGCGAGCGAGCAGGACTCCGGCGCCAGGGCGCCGAGCAGGGCCACGACCACGAGCGTCCAGGCCCCGGCCACCGCGGGCAGCCCGACGACGAGCGATCCGATGAGGGTGAAGGCCGCGCCGTGCTGGAGCACGGTGCGCGACCTCAGGGTCGCCTCCTCCACCCAGGTGAAGCGGAAGAGCCCGCCCATCACTCCGATGAGCGCGGACACCGCGACCATCGGACCCCAGCCGGGCTCCTGGACCACGCCGCCCACCCAGGCGGCGACCAGCGTGGCGACGAGCGCGACGTCCCAGACGATGCGGTAGAGCCTCATCACGCCACCCCCGTGCCGCACCGGCGCGCCGGGTCGACGAGCACCGGGCACGGCGACTCGCGGAGCACCGCCCGCGTGACGGGGCCCAGGTGCGAGCCGAGCGGGAACGAGGGGTGGTGCCGGCCGAGGACGACCGCGGCGGCGCGGCCGGCCACCGCCACGAGCAGGTCGGCCGGGTGCGCGTGCCGCACGAGCGTCTCGACCGCGACGTCGTCGTACTCGCCGAGGAGCGGAGCGTAGGTCGCGAGCAGCCGCGCGCGGCGGCGCGCGGACTCGTGCGCGGCGGCGTCCCCGGCGAAGACCAGGTCGTCGTAGGCGTCGGTGTACCACCAGCCGTGGACGAGCCGGGCCGGGGCGTGCTGGGACCGTGCGGCCTCCAGGCCGAGCCGCACGACGTGCCCGGACACGTCGGGATCGTCCGGGTCCTCGACGCCGATCACCACGGGGGCCTCCGCGGCGGCGCCGGCCCAGCCGGGCGGTACGGTGACCACGGGGGCGTGCGAGCGGGCGGCGAGGCCGTTGGTCACCGACATGGTGACGATCCGCGGGAGCGGGGCATGGTGCTGCCGCTCCAGGACCACCAGCGCCGCCTGCGCGCTCAGGTGCACCAGCGAGGGGACGAGCGGGCCGTGCACGAGCTCGGTCGAGACCGGGAGGTCCACCTCGCCCAGCAGCAGCCGGATCTGGTGCTCGGCCCTGATGAGGACGTCGCTGCCGGCTGCTCGGAGCTCCCCCTCGACGATCGAGAGCTCGCGCACCGCGGGCGGCCCCAGGTACACGGGGTGGAGCACCGTGACGACGTGGATGCCCACGCCGCGCCGCCTCGCCTGGGCGGCCGCGTACTCGGCGGCCGCGCCGAACGCCTCCCCCGTGGCCACCGGGACCAGGATCTTCTGCACGCCGGTCTTCAGCATCGTCTCCACCTCCCGGCTCGACGGTGTCCCGATCGAGGCCTGAGCGGTAGGGACGGACGTCCCGGTCGCGGTGGGCCCGGAGGCCCGCGTCGACGGGGCTGCTGCCCATGGGCCGGACGGGAGGAGAGGGCCACGCTGAGGTCATGAGCACACCGCCGAACCGACGCCCGATCCTGGTGGGGGTCGACGGCTCCGACGGCTCCCGGCGGGCCGTCCACTGGGCCGCCCGGCTGGGGGCTCGCGAGCGCCGGCCGATCCTGCTGCTGCACGCCGGCGCGCCGCTGCGGGTCGACGTGTCCGGCGCGGCGACGAGCCCGGCCGTCAACGAGGTCCTCGCCCACGAGCACGCCGGGCACCACGCCCTGGTCGCCGCCGCAGCCCGGGCGGCGGCACGGCTCGAGCCGACGCTCGAGGTCCGGACGGAGGTCGACCCGGCCGGGGCGCGTGCGGCCCTCCTCGCGCACAGCCGGGACACGGAGGTCGTCGTCCTCGGCACGCGGCGTACCGGCCTGCTGCGCTCGGCGCCGATCGGCCGGCTCACCGGCGCCCTGCTGCACGGCTCGAGGTGCCCCGTCGTAGTGGTCCGCAGCCCGCCGGAGCGGGTGGCGGCCACGGGCGTGGTGGTCGGCGTCGACGGCACCGCGCGCTCCGCCCCCGCTCTCCGCTTCGCCGCCCGGATGGCCGCCGCGTGGGACGAGCCGCTGCTCGTCGTGCACTGCTACTGGCCGCCGAGCCTGCTGGGCGAGGAGCCGACCCAGTTCGGGACGAGCGAGGAGCAGCGTCTGGTGCTGGCCGAGCAGGTCGCCGGCCTCGGCGTCGACCATCCCGAGCTGGTGGTCCGCACGCGCCTGCTGCAGGACTTCGCCGACCGGACGCTGGTCCGCGAGGCGGCCTCGCGGCGTCTGCTGGTCATCGGCCACCACCGGGCGGGGCTGCTGCAGGAGGTCGTGTGGGGCTCCGTGGCGCCCGCCGTCCTGCGGCACTCCGACGGCGACGTCGCCGTCGTACCGGTGGTGGACCTGGCGGCCGACGAGCCGTCCGCCGACCACCCGGCGTCGGCCCGGGCATGACCACGACGACCGTCCTCGACCGCGCCGGTCTCACCGACGAGCAGGTGACCCGGCTCCGCGAGCAGTACGGCGCCAACGTCGTACCGGTCACCGCACCGGTGCCGGCCTGGCGGATGTTCCTCCAGCAGCTCACCCACCTGCTGGCGGTGCTGCTCTGGGTCGCCGCCGTGCTCGCGGTGCTGGCCGGCATGCCCGAGCTCGCCGCCGCCATCGTCGCGATCGTCGTCCTCAACGCCGCCTTCGCGTTCTGGCAGGAGCACCGGGCCGACCGATCCGCCCAGCGCCTGCGTGCGCTGCTGCCCGTCCGCGCCCAGGTCGTCCGCAGCGGTGCCGTCGTGTCGCTCGAGGTGGGCGCGCTGGTCCCCGGCGACCTCCTGGTCCTCGAGGCCGGCGACCGGATCGGCGCCGACGCACGCGTCGTCGAGGCGGGGTCGCTGAGCGTCGACGAGTCGATGATGACCGGCGAGAGCGCCCCGGTGCCGCGTGGTCCCGACGACGTGGTCATGTCGGGGACCTTCGTGCTGCAGGGGCGCGCGACGGCCCGGGTCACGGCCACGGGTGCCGGTACGACGCTCGCCGGGATCTCGCACCTGGCCGCGAGCGCCGAGCGTCCGCCGAGCCCGCTGACCCTGGAGCTGAACCGGGTCGTGCGGGTCGTGGCGATCATCGCGGCGATCACCGGGGTCGGTCTCGGCGCGGCCTCGCTGCTGCTCGGGCTCGGGCTCACCGAGGCCTTCCTGTTCGCGATCGGCGTCTCGGTCGCACTGGTCCCGGAGGGGCTGCTCCCCACCGTGACCCTGTCGCTGGCGCGGGGCGCCCAGCTGATGGCGGGCCGCAACGCCCTGGTCCGGCGCCTCGACGCGGTGGAGACCCTGGGTGCCACCACGTTCATCTGCACCGACAAGACCGGCACGCTGACCCAGAACCGGATGAACGTCGTGCAGGTCGTCACCCGCTCGGGCTCGGTGCGTGTGCACGGCGACGGCTACGCGCCCGGGGCCGAGCTCGACGGGGCGCCGGAGGCGCTGGCGCAGGTCGCGGGGATCGCGGCCGCCGCGACGCTGTGCGTGACCGGCCGCGCCGTCGAGCGGGAGGGCCGCTGGGCGGCCCAGGGCGACCCCATGGACGCGGCCCTGCACTGCCTGGCCCGGCGGTCGGGGGCGGCCGTGGACGAACCGGTGTCGAGGAGCCCCTACACCGCCGAGCGCATGCTGAGCTCGGCGCGCACGGGTGAGGGGCTCGCCGTCCTGGGAGCCCCGGAGGCGGTGCTGGGGCGGTGCACCGACGTCCCGGACGACGTCGCGGCCGCCCTGCCGGAGCTGACCGGCCGGGGGCTGCGGGTCCTGGCCGTCGCCGTCCGTCCCGCGAGCGGCGCCGACCAGCCGGAGGAGGACCTCCACCTGCTCGGTCTCCTCGCGCTCCAGGACCCGCCCCGCGACGGTGTCGCCGACTCGCTGCAGAGCTGCCGCACGGCCGGGGTGCGGGTCGCCATGATCACCGGCGACCACCCCCGCACCGCGGAGGCGATCGCCCGGCAGGTCGGCCTGCTGGGACCGGGCGGCGTGGTGCTCCACGGACCTGATCTGCCCGATGACGACGCCGCCCTGGCCGAGGCCGTCGACCAGCCGGACGGCGCCGTCATCGCCCGGGCGACCCCGACGGACAAGCTCCGGATCGCGCGGGCGCTGCGCGGTCGCGGCCACGTCGTCGCCATGACCGGCGACGGCGTGAACGACGCTCCCGCGCTTCGCGAGGCGGACGTGGGGATCGCGATGGGCGCGAGCGGCAGCGACGTCGCCCGCGAGGCGGCCGACCTGGTGCTGCTCGACGACCACTTCGCCACCATCGTCACCGCCGTGGAGCTGGGCCGCTCGACCTACCAGAACGTGCGGCGCTTCCTGACCTACCACCTCACCGACAACGTCGCCGAGCTCGCCCCGTTCGCACTCTGGGCGCTCACGGGGAGCAACATCCCGCTCGCGATCGGCGTCCTGCAGGTCCTGGCCCTCGACATCGGCACCGACATGCTGCCGGCGCTCGCGCTGGGTGCCGAGCCCCCGCGCCGGGACGTCATGAGTGGCCGGCACCGGCCCGGTCTGGTCGACCGCGCCCTCCTGCTGCGCGCCTTCCTGGTCCTCGGCGTCACCGAGGCCACCGTCGCCCTCGGTGCGTTCGTCGGCGTCCTGCTGCTCGGCGACTGGCGCTGGGGTACGACGCCGGACGCCGAGCTCCTCGCCGTCGCCTCCGGGACCGCGTTCGCCGCCATCGCGCTGGGCCAGATGGCCAACTCCCTCGCCTGCCGCAGCACCTCGCGACCGGTGTGGCGCCTGCGACCGCGGGACAACCCGCTGGTCCTGGCCGCCGTGGGCGCCGAGCTGGTGCTGCTCGGCGTGTTCCTCGGTGTGCCGGCCGTCTCCGACCTGCTCGGGGGCGACTGGCCCGGCTGGGCCGGATGGGGCCTCGCCCTGCTGGCCGTCCCGGCCGTCGTCGGCGCCGACAGCCTGGCCAAGGCACGGTCCGCGGCCCGGCGTCCGGGTCGTAGGTCCCGCCGGGGCGGGTAGTCCGCCTGTGGCCGGCGAGCAGGGACCCGAGCAGCATCGGGGCATGGACACCACCAGCGTCACCGCGATCCCCTCCGGCAGCGTCGTCGTCGGCGTCGACGGCTCCGACCATGCCGAGCAGGCCGTCGCCTGGGCCGCCCGGCAGGCCGACCTCACCGGCCGCCCCCTCGTCCTGCTGCACGCCGTCGACCCCACCAGCACGGCCAACGGCCTGTGGCTCTCGGGCGCCGGCATCGACCTGGTCCAGCTCCAGCACGAGATCGAGGCCGCCGCCCAGGTCCTCCTGGAGAGGACCGCGGCCGAGGTCCGCGCCGCCCACCCCGACCTGGAGACGCACCCCGTCACCCGGCTCCGCGACCCGCGGCAGGCGCTGCTCGAGGCCGCGACCGGTGCGTCCCTGGTGGTCGTCGGGTCGCGCGGCCGCGGCCCGGTCGCCAGCCTGCTCCTGGGCTCGGTGAGCGCGACCGTCGTGAAGCACGCGACCTCGCCCACCGTGGTGGTGCGCCCGGTCGAGGGCGGGCGCACCCGGCACGGCGTGCTGGTGGGCGTCGACTGCACGAGCCCGGCGCCCGGCGTCCTCGAGGCGGCCTACGCCCAGGCGTCCCTGCGCGAGGTGCCGCTGACCGTCCTGCACTGCTTCTGGGACGTGCTCGGCACGGCCCATGCCTCGCGCCGGGTGCCCGCGGACGACACCACCGTCGACGACCTCCGGATGCTCCTCGCCGAGACCGTGAGCGGGATGTCGGAGCGCTACCCGGACGTGGAGGTCCACCAGGAGCTCGCCCGGGGCTTCGCGGAGGAGCTGCTGAGCCGCGAGTCCGAGACCCACGACCTCGTGGTGGTCGGGCACCACCCGGCCAGCGGCATGCGGACCTTCCTGCACGGGTCCATCGCCCTCGCCGTGGTCGAGATGGCCTCGTGCCCGGTGCTGGTGGTCCCGCTCGCGCCCCGCGACGACACCGCCCCACGCTGAGCCCACCCCCGGACAGGAGCCGCTCCCATGCTGGTCGTCGATGCCATGACACCCGAGCCCGTCACCATCGGGGCGGACCGGTCGACCAAGGAGGCGATGGCTCTCCTGCTGCGCCACGGCGTCACGGCGCTGCCCGTCGTCGACGCCGCGGGAGACCTGGTCGGGATCGTCAGCGAGACCGACCTGATCCGGGCCGCGGTCCCTCCCGACCCGCGCGCCCACCTGCGCTCCCCCGGGCCCGACCCGACGGCCCCGCACCTGGTCGAGGAGGTGCTCACCGAAGCGCCCCTGACCGCGCGGGTCTACGACGACGTCGCGGCGACCGTCGCCACCATGGTCGCCGCGAACGTCAAGAGCCTGCCCGTCCTGGACGCGGCCGGGCGCCTGGTCGGGATCGTCTCGCGCAGCGACGTCCTCCGGCTGCTGGCCCGCCCGGACGGCGTCATCGCCGCCGAGATCCACGAGACGCTCCGGACCGCCGGCGAGCCGGACTGGCGGGTCAGCGTGGCGGACGGGGTCGTCACCATCACCGGACCCGAGCGTCCCGCCGACCGCTCGCTGGCCACCTCCGTGGCCCACACGGTCCCCGGGGTGGTCGAGGTACGCACGACCTGACTCAGGCCGGCCGTCGCGGTTGCAGCCTGCGGCCCGTGACCGAGGTCGGCTCGAGGCGGACGTAGAGGCTCCGGGCTCCTGCGGGCCAGATGGCCAGCTCGCCGACCGCGTCGGGAGCGGCCTGCGGGTCCACCAGCTCGACCACCGACCGCACCACGACGCTCCAGGCGGTGCGCGCGACCGGGTCGAGGTGGTCCACCTCGGCCGCGACCTCCTGGCCGTCGCCCGCCCGGGCGATCGAGGCGGACGGCGTGGTCCGGAACCACAGCGCCCCGTCGACCAGGACGCAGTTGACCGGGACGATCGACACCCCCGAGGGGCCGTGCCAGGCGATGCGCGCGACGTCCGCACCGGCGAGCAGCTGCCAGGCGTCGAACGAGCTGATCTCGACCAGGTGCGCGCCCTGGCTGCGGGTGACGTTCATGGATGGCTCCGACTCGTCGTTGAGAGGTCCTGACCACGAGGGTCCTCCTGGAGGCCCGCCGTGAGCAGGTGCAAGGGTCCCCGGTCCGGCGGGACCTCGGTCACCTCGTCGAGGTCGTCCGACGCAC
>Ga0075365_10000244_pt1 | contig 18607 bp, 19 predicted proteins | sample EndMetdeltDD1765_FD_71387 | JGI IMG/M metagenome (GOLD analysis project Ga0075365, IMG submission 71387) | Populus endosphere microbial communities from Tennessee, USA - Endosphere MetaG P. deltoides DD176-5 | ecosystem: Host-associated > Plants > Roots > Endosphere | place: USA: Tennessee... | reverse complement strand
GATAAGTTTAAAACATTAATCACTAGCTCACAAGTTAATGATTTATTAAATGATCTTTTTATTACTATTAAAGAAAATTCACTTAAAAAAAATCAAAGCCATGCGCAGAACCAGCAAAGTTCGCCCCCATTGCTACCTCCTAAAAAAAATTGTTTTTTCAAGCCTACCGGTCAAATTTGGCCTTTGAATAATACTACAAACTTCCCCAATGCTAATACTCACAATAGCAAAAATACATAAAAAAGTAACGTAAGTCTCAAAACTTAAACTTTTTTTATTTTCATTTGTGCCTCTTATTGCACAACCTTTACATAGCCTTTTTTGTTTTTTGTCTTGTGCTGAGTCTTAATGAATAGTGTGTCTTAATATTTTCTTAAGTTATGTAAAATAACATGATAAAGTTTTCTTACTATTTAAACTGCGAGATAATTATGTTTACAATACCACTTCAGACATTAGAGGCTCTACTGAAATTTGGAATTAAAAATCAAATATTTTCCTCAGAAGATAACGTCCTTCTTAAAGCTTTATTTTATGATATAAAGGATAAGGCCTCTAAGGATGCAAAGGCAGAGAATTTAAGTGTAGATTTAAAAATTTTGAACAAAAATCAACTAGAAAAATTTATTAAAATTCAAAATTCAAAAATTTCCACGCTAAAATGTAATCATCAGGCGCCATCAAAAAAATACTCAGTTGAAGAATCAGTTGAAAATAAATTTTGGGCAAGACTTAAAACATCATTGAAAATGGGTTTTGCATTCCTTCCAATAGCTATTTTCGTATCGTTCATGATTGCATTCATTGCACCTCCCTTAGTTGCATCTGCCTTATATTTAACGGCTCTCGCCTATTCTACTCCTATTTTTTTTTCCATTGGTGCAATACTAGGTGCATTTATCAAAACTCCTAAGGAATTTCAAAAAGATAAATGTGAAAGAAACTATGAAGAATCTTTGTCGGCTGAAAATTCACTATTGAATACTTTTGAAAAAGAATTGGGAACTCGCACTCCACATGAGAAACAAAATTCGCTCGAGGTTAATAACACGATTATAAACACGAACAACCCGCGTTACACTGGAAAGATGTTTACAAATCCTACACCAGAACATAGTAACTCAAATCAAACCTATAATAATCGCTCACCATCGTACAAATAACTGATTTAATTGATTCAAGCACTCGAATAATAAATAAATTTTATTATTCGAGTGCATCTTTTAATCTGTAGAAATAAGCGCGCTAATCAATAAACACCGTGCGACTCACTTCTTACTTATTCGAAGGATCATAGGCTTCCATCCGGCTATTTCTCCCAATCCCTTTATACAAAAGTTGTTCGTATATTAAAATTTTTTTCCTCTTTTAGTAGAGAGAAGCTTGTTTTTGGCAAAGAATAGGACTAAAATGGTCCCATTTCACACGGGTATAATAAAAACTTACTTCTTATTATGTTAAGGCTCAGCAAACTAACCGATTATGCCGTGGTCATCATGGCGTATTTATCGCAACATCCTGGACTTGCCATCAATGCGAAAAACATTGCCGAGCATACCGGCATCTCTTTACCAACAACCAGCAAGCTGCTGAAACGTTTGAGCCATGAAGGCCTTTTGCAAGCTAATCGGGGTGTTAAAGGAGGCTATCAACTCGCTTATCCGGCGACAGATATTTCACTAGGAACGGTAATTCAAACCCTAGAGGGTCAAATAGCACTCACCGAATGTAGTCATACCACACTAGCCTGTAGCTTAGAAAAACAGTGTACGATACGTGATAACTGGCGTAGGATTAGCGCCTTTATTCAAGCGACTTTAATGCATATTAGTTTGGCAGACCTCATTCAACCCGTTAGACTCAACCCATTAGAAACGATAAAAATTCCACTTCATTTGCTGCCAGAGAACAATCCATGACCCAAGCTGCTTTAAACAAATTATTACAACAAGATTATCAACATGGCTTTGTCAGTGATATCGACGCGGACACACTGCCTTGCGGTTTGAATGAAGACGTTATCCGGCATATTTCTGCTAAAAAAAATGAACCGGAATTTTTATTGGCTTGGCGTTTAAAAGCCTACCGTCATTGGTTAAGCTTATCCGAACCGCACTGGGCGGATTATATGCATTATCCAGCTATCGACTATCAAGCAATTAGCTATTATTCGGCACCCAAAATAAAAAAACAACTGAATAGTTTAGATGAAGTCGATCCAGAATTGTTGCGTACGTATAATAAATTAGGTATTTCACTTCAAGAACAAGAACGTTTATCCAATGTTGCCGTCGATGCCGTCTTTGATAGTATTTCTGTCGCTACCACGTTTAAAGAAAAATTGCGTGGTATGGGTATCTTATTTTGTTCCTTTTCCGAAGCGGTACAAGAATATCCAGAACTCATCAAAAAATATTTAGGCACAGTCGTTCCCTTTACCGATAATTTTTATGCCTGTTTAAATGCGGCGGTGTTTACCGATGGCTCCTTTTGCTATATACCACCAGGCACACGCTGCCCCATGGAATTATCTACCTATTTTCGTATTAATGCCGCTAATACGGGCCAATTTGAACGCACATTAATCATTGCGGATGAAGGTAGTTATGTTAGTTATTTAGAAGGATGTACTGCACCACAACGAGATGAAAATCAATTACACGCCGCGGTGGTCGAGCTAATAGCCTTAGATCATGCTCAGATTAAATATTCAACAGTGCAAAATTGGTATCCTGGCGATAAAGATGGCAAAGGTGGAATTTACAATTTTGTTACTAAACGCGGCCATTGTCGTGGTGTACATTCAAAAATCTCTTGGACACAAGTCGAAACCGGTTCAGCCATTACTTGGAAATATCCAAGTGTTATTCTGCAAGGCGATGCTTCTGTCGGCGAATTTTATTCTGTTGCGCTAACCAATCATAAACAACAAGCCGATACCGGAACCAAGATGATACATATTGGTAAAAATACTAAAAGTACGATTTTGTCAAAAGGGATTAGTGCAGGCCATGGTCAAAACAGCTATCGTGGTTTAGTCAAAATAGCAGAAACAGCAGACAATGCGCGCAATTATACGCAATGTGATTCACTCTTGATTGGTGGTGACTGCAAAGCACATACCTTCCCTAGCATCGAAGTTAAAAATCAAACCGCACAAATAGAACATGAAGCCTCTGCTTCTAAAATTAGTGAAGATCAACTTTTTTATTGTTTACAACGCGGTCTCGATAGCGAAGAAGCCCTTTCATTGATCGTGAATGGTTTTTGCAAAGCCGTATTTAAAGAATTACCTATGGAATTTGCGGTTGAAGCACAAAAATTACTGGGTCTTAGTTTAGAAGGGTCCATTGGTTAATTACTCATTTAAAGAAAGAAAAATATGTTAACTATTAAAAATTTACACGCAGAAGTCGATAACAAGAAAATATTACGTGGGATTAACCTACAGGTAAAACCCGGCGAAATACACGCGATCATGGGTCCTAATGGATCGGGTAAAAGTACCTTAGCCAATGTTTTAGCAGGCCGCGGCAATTACACACTCACGCAAGGCGAAATTAATTATTTAGGTGAAGATTTAACCCAATTAACACCTGAGCTACGCGCGCGTGCCGGAATATTTTTAGCGTTTCAATATCCCGTCGAAATCCCTGGCGTTAGCAATGTTTATTTGCTGAAAGCTTCGTTAAATGCTATCCGCAAAGCACGTGGTGAAACTGAGCTTGATGCCATGGATTTTTTAAAACTCATTAAGGAAAAGCTAAAGTTTGTCGAAATGGATCAAGATTTTTTGTACCGATCAGTTAATACAGGTTTTTCTGGCGGTGAGAAAAAGCGTAACGAAATTTTACAAATGGCACTTTTAGAACCTAAATTAGCACTTTTAGATGAAACAGATTCCGGTTTAGATATTGATGCTTTAAAAATAATTGCCGAGGGTGTGAATAATCTGCGTTCGCCACAACGTGCTATGGTGCTCATTACGCACTATCAACGTTTACTCGATTATATTAAACCAGACCATGTACATATACTGGCAAGCGGAAAAATTATTCGTTCCGGTAATTTTTCTTTGGCGCAAATCTTAGAAAAAGACGGTTATAGCGCTATTTTAGAAGAAGAATCCTTAGGTGAAACATGTTAACAAATAAAAAAAATGTTGACCTTAACGCCGTAGCCCACTATTGCCAGGAATACCAACGCGTTGAAAAAAAATTAATCGGTCAAGGAGAAAAACATTTGCATCGATTACGCTTGGATGCTTTAAAGCAATTTTCTACACACGGTTTTCCTAGTAAAAAACACGCCGATTGGAAATACACCTCTTTAACGGCATTATATCAAACTCCTTATTCTTTAAGTATGTCTACGTCTGTCAACGACGTCGCAACAAGCATGTTGGGTCCACTGAACGGCGATTATCGCTTAGTATTCGTGAATGGTTTTTTTGCCGCACATTTATCTACAATTCCGATGTTAGCGAATAACAGCATAATATCGAATTTATGCACTATGTTGCATCAATATCCTGATCAATTAAATGCGACTTGGAAACCTAAGGAAACGGTAGTAGAAAATAGTTTTACACATTTAAATACTGCCTTTATGCAAGAAGGTGTTTATATTTATTTAGCGGCTAACACGCGTTTGAGCTCTCCGATAGAAATTTTGTTTATTAATACAGAAGAAATATCCCAGCGCTTTATTCCATTGCGTAACATCATTATTGCTGAAGAAAATAGCCAAGCCATTATTATCGAAAAATACATCGATTTGACCTACAAAAATAATGCTAATTATTTTACGAATACCGTTACTGAATGCCGTTTAGCGACAAATAGCCATATTGAACATTACAAAGCCATCACCGAGAGTCAACAAGCACAGCATGTTGGCAATCTTTATGTTACACAACAACAACAGAGTCAATTTTCTGCTTATTCCTTGGCTTTAAGCGGCGCTTTAATTCGTAGCGATGTTACTGTTAAATTATTAGCACCCGATGCACATTGCCAATTAAAAGGTCTCTATTACGCTGTAGGTCAGCAACAAGTGGATCACACTACGCAGATCGATCATGTCAGCCCGCATACTCGCAGTGAAGAATTTTACAAAGGCATTATTGATGATCGCGCACGTGCTGCATTTAATGGCAAAGTGATTGTTCGTGAACAAGCGATTAAATCTAAAGCTCAACAGCTGAATAAAAATTTATTATTATCACCCTTTGCCGAAGTGAATAGTAAACCACAGTTAGAAATATTTACCGATGATATCCAATGTACGCATGGAGCTAGCATTGGTCAACTCGATAAAGATGCCTTATTTTATTTACGTACACGTGGATTAAGTGTAACTGCAGCGACGGAATTACTCGTTAAAGCCTTTATTCAAGACATCATTGAACAAATGCCGCTATTTAGTAATTTTACTTTACCCAGTTTAATTAAAAAAACATATGAAAGCATTTGACATAAAAAAAATAAGATCTGACTTTCCTATTTTACAACAAAAAATAAAAGGCAAGTCTTTAGTTTACCTTGATAATGCAGCAAGCACGCAAAAACCACGTTCTGTTATCGAACGTTTAGACCATTTTTATCGTTATGAAAATAGTAATGTGCATCGTGGTATCCATACCTTAAGTGAATTAGCTACTGAAGAATTTGAATTAAGTCGTGAAAAAATTCAACAGTTTATTCATGCAAAATCGTTTACAGAAATTATTTTTGTACGCGGTACCACTGAAGCCATTAATTTAGTTGCGCAGACCTATGGTTTAAGCCAGATCAAAGCGGGCGATGAAATTATTATTTCGCATATGGAACATCATGCCAACATCGTCCCTTGGCAAATTTTATGTGCACAAACCGGCGCCAAACTAAAAGTCATCCCAATTAATGATGCAGGTGAATTGTTACTGGAAGAGTATCAACGTTTACTCAACCAAAAAACTAAACTCGTCGCTATCTGCCATATTTCCAATACACTAGGAACTATTAACCCGATTAAACAAATTATTGATTGCGCCCATGCGAATAGTCCAAATACCAAAGTATTGGTCGACGGCGCGCAAGCAGTTGCTCATCAAAAAGTTGACGTACAAGCTTTAGATTGTGATTTCTATGTGTTTTCCGGTCATAAGTTATTTGCTCCGACGGGTATAGGTGTTTTATATGGTAAACAGGAATTATTAGCTGCCATGCCCCCTTATCAAGGTGGTGGCAGTATGATCACCGAAGTGAGTCTAGAAAAAAGCAATTACCGCGAACCGCCATATAAATTTGAAGCCGGCACGCCACACATTGCCGGAGCTATTGGTTTAGGAGCCGCAATTGACTATCTTAATCAATTAGATTTTACTGCAATGCATGTTCATGAACAACAATTATTCGACTATGCCAGCCAAAATTTACAAACGATTCAAGGTTTACACTTAATTGGTACTGCCAAAGAAAAAGCGGCTATTTTGAATTTTACGATCAGCGATTCACGTGGCATACGTATCCATGGACATGATATTAGTGACGTATTAAATGTTGAAGTCGGTGTTGCAGTGCGCGCCGGCCAACATTGCACCATGCCATTAATGCAACGTTTTAATGTCGATTCTACTGTGCGCGCTTCTTTAGCGTTTTATAATAATAAAGCAGATATTGATGCTTTAATCGACGGTTTACACACTTTAAAACAATTGTTTAAATAAGACGATGTCAGATTTACGCGAACTCTACCAAGAAATGATCCTAGACCATGGACGCAATCCTCGCCATCATCACACAATGCCGTTGGCGAATCGCTCAGCAAATGGTTTTAATCAGTTCTGTGGCGATCGCTTAACCGTATACCTTAAAATAGAACAGGAAAAAATTACAGGCATTAGCTTTGAAGGTTCAGGTTGCGCCATTTCTATGGCATCTGCTTCCTTGATGTCAGAGATATTATCGGGTAAAACACTTAAGCAAGCCGAAGCCTTATTTGCTAGCTTTCATCAGTTATTAACCAGTGAAGCCACCACATCTGAACAATTACATGATCTGGAAAAATTAGCGGTATTTGCTGGTGTTAAAGCCTATCCAGCGCGCGTAAAATGTGCAACTTTAGCATGGCATACCTTACAAGCCGCTTTGAAACAAAACAATGCATTAGTTTCTACCGAACATCAATAATCGACATACTTATGATGACACTAACACCTTATCCATTGACCGAAGACGCATTAATCATTTTAAAAAATGCTATTATTGAAGCACTCAAGGGGATCTATGACCCAGAAATTCCAGTCAATATTTATGATTTAGGACTTATTTATAATATTTTTATTGATCCACAAGGATTGGTAAAGATTGAAATGACTTTAACTTCGCCGGGTTGTCCGGTCGCACAAACTTTTCCTGGCATAGTGGAAAATGCGATCAATAATGTGGCGGGTGTCAGTGAAACACAAGTGGAATTAGTGTGGGATCCACCTTGGAGCACTGAAAATATGTCCGAAGCCGCTAAATTACAATTAGGTATGCTATAAAAGTCTTTCTAGAATGCTATACAAAAGGAGGAAAAATGACCAATTGGGTTGATGTAATCGATGCTGCCAGTTTTCCCGTGGGTAATTATCAAGTATTTGACTGGAATGGTTTATCCTTATTGGTTTTCAATCTAAATGGCGCATTTTATGCCATAAAAAATCTCTGCACACACGAAGATCAATCACTCGAAGGCGGCGAGATAGAAGGAGAAGAAATTATTTGTCCTTGGCATGGCGCTGGTTTTTGTATTAAAACAGGCGCAGCAACCCGCCCCCCCGCTTTTACTGGTGTTAAAACCTTCCCTACTCGATTAATCGATGGCAAAATCCAAGTCGGCATAGATGTTTAAGTTTCTAATTTACATTCGCCTTAAATACGATTCTTGATCACCTGAGTTTTTAATTCTGGGATGGAATTATCTCTTTCTGTCTTACCATTAAAAAATAACTGTTTAGCGTGATTGGTTACTAAAGAAGTATCCTGATTAAATTTAGGCTTTTTTAATATTTTTATTTTTTCTTTTATATCTTCCAATCGCGATTTATTTTCTGATTTCTCTTTTTCAAGTAATTGAATTTCTGCGGTAATACATTCTTTTATTTGAAAATCTTCCCAAGAAGATTTACTGGGGTTCTTAAAGAATTCCTCAAAAACTCTATTTAACGCATCAATAGCCAATTCTAAGTTTTGAATAACTGGACGGGTTTCTTTTTCTTGCACTCTTAATTCTAACAAGCGGTTTTCGAAAAGTTCAGGTTCTAAATATATTTCTTTAGTTGAGAGCGCCTCCATTTTAACTTCTTTCGATAATTTCAAGTAACCGCAGTAATGTATTTTTCGATTAATTATTTTAATCTCACCTTCAATATCGTTTTTAGTAAAAGGGTCATTCTTATCAGTATCTATTTTTTTCATTGCATCTCTTGCCGCTACAAAAATCAGCAAGGAGGCTTTCAGATCGTCAAGTTCAGTTACAATTTTAGCAATTTGCGCTTTTAATTTTAAAATTTTTTCCGCAACTAGAGTGGTCTCAGCAATTTTTGAGCTTTCTTGTTCGAAATTAGGAAGAGATTGTGCTAACTGTTCACTGTCTGTTTGGATTGGATACTCAACATGCTCTACTTTTTTCATTTATTATTCCTTTAATAAACGCGCATGATAAATTTCTTGTTATTTTCTGTCAATTAGAAAACATTTCGCTTTAAATGGATTAAAGAGCACATCTTTTCATCTATTTACATTTTTAATTGGCTAAGTCCTTTTGCTAATTGTTTACTAGTAGATGAAGTTCCAGGCTCAGAAATCTCTTCGGAATCTTTTGAAATTGCATCAAAAAAATCAAGTAAATTGGTTGAGAAAAGTCTTGAGAGATTACTATTACTCAATTTATCTCTTTTTTGAAGTTCTTCTTTTTGTTTTTTTTCTGCGTCGGCATTAGTTTCAGAAATATCCGATAAATCTAATTTGCTTATATCTATTCCTTTTAATATTTCTTTTGACAAGGGTAGTTTTTCTAACTCAACATTGGAGGTATGACTTCCTGATATATAAGGCTTTTCATTTTTTTTAAGACAAGATGGAATATATAATTCGTCATACTCTCTTCCATTAATATAATATGTTGTTGAACCACCATCCCTTAAAACTTCCCTATTATAAATGGTCACTGTTTCCCAATCGGTGGGCTCTTGCTTCATCCAAAACTCTTGATCCGAGTCAGTGATCAAAAAAAAAGCGTCATTTTTGTTGTTAATGTTCGCTTTAAATAAATGAATTGGTTTAGGTTTTTTTCTATTTTTTGAAGATTTTAGCATTTTATTTACCTCTTTTTACTTTAATTTCTTTATGTATAAAAGCTTAACATAATTTATAAATTTGTATATTAACTTTAAGATCAACAATTTTATTTCAGTTGCAAATACAAAGATATTAATAGATTTATCTTTACAAACTTTTTAATTTATTTATAATTTTCGCTTTCATTTAAAAGGGACTTAAAATGATTAAAAAAGACTGGGATCCCGCCAAGTATACTCAATGTTCAGATTTCCAATATAATGCTGCGATAAAATTTTTAGAGACTTGTTCTTTTAAAAGCGGTGCTTCTATTCTGGATATTGGATGTGGTAATGGAAAAACAACTCATTACATTGCATCGCAGCTTACTTCTGGACAAGTCATTGGGATCGATAAGTCCGCTGACATGATAAAATTTGCAAAAGCACATTTTAAGCGAGATAACTTACATTTTCAGGTTACGGATGTTAACCGATTAAATTATACAGCTAAATATGATGCTGCAGTTAGTTTTTTTTGTATCCCCTGGGTTACTAATAAAGCATTAGCATTTCAAAATATTGCAAAAGCGCTGAAAAATGGAGCCCCTATCTATATCCTCGCGGCAGTTTATGAAAAAAGCCAAGCGGAACTAATCACTCATTTGACACAAAAGATACATTGGCATAAATATTTTAAAAATTATCAATCCCCTTTTCGTTATTTGAATGATACAAATTATGCTCTTTATGCTGAATTTGTAGGGATCAATGTTAGCTCGGTAGAAAAATTGTATATTCCACATGCATTCAAAAATAGAACAGAATTTCATAATTTTTATTTAACACTGGTGCCGCAAATCTCTCACCTTGTTGACGAAAATAAAAAAATTAAATTTGCTGACGAACTTTTAGAGGATTATTTTAGAATCAGAGGAAATAGGGAATATTGTGTCACTATTGAAGCAATCAAATTTAACGGACAAAAATCAACTTGCTCAGTAAGTTTAAACCGCTCTATTTCTAGATTAAGTTTTTTTACAACGCCTGAAACTAATGAAGAAAATGAATATAATAATGATCCAAGATTTCATAGATTAAAGGGCGGGTAAATTTCCTACTGTTTAATTTATGAACAAAATTTACGATATCAATCGTATTAACGTGTTCAAAAGCTTTTACACATATTTTTACACAGCTTTATCACAGAAACTGTGGATTGTTAGTTTTCTTTCTAAATTCGCATGGCCCCTACAGTTTGTGCAATTACTTCTGGAGAATTTTCCAGTAGCTGTTGCTTCTCACACAGATCACTTTTTATTTTCTTATAATTCCGGATTTGATTCGACAGTATCTCTATGGATTCTCGGTCGGGAGCCTCTAATTTTTGGATTTTTTCTAAGGCTCGTTGTATTAAACTAATAACAACTTCAACATTTTGAATTTCTCTTTTCGCTGCTTGTTTTTTTTCAGCTAACTCTATTTGTTGCTGTGCTTGCTTTTTTGTTTCAGGAATAGACTTTAAGTCTAAAACTTCTAAATGGGTAATATTATTACCATCAAGCTCTTCTTGGGATAGAGTAATCGTTGTTAATATAACGGTTTTGTCCTCGTTTAAGCAGGTATAATTAGCATTATTTTTAAGCGGATAAGGAATATTTAATTGATCAATATTATGAGCGTTTTGTTTAAAACAATAAATTCTGGATCCTCCATCTCTTGTTAATAGTAAATTTTTGATCTCAAGCTTTTCCCAAACATTGGCTTTTTTTACCCAACAATGCGTATCAGCATTAGATATGAAAAAAAATAATTTATCATTAGCTTCTTCAGTGCAAAATAAGTAAAGGGGCTTAACTTTATTAATTTGCTCATTTTTCTCAGAAAAAAGATAAGATTGACTTAAAGAAGCAACCAACTTGTCATTAGAGTTTGTTATAGGCATATTCTTTTCCTTAAAATTAACTTTGTATATATTAGTTCAAACCTTTTAAAGAATTTAAGCATTAATTAGTAATATTCATTAAAAAAAAACTAAATTTTCTTTACCTTAAAGTTGTTTTTATCCGATTCCATGACTCCCATTAATTTTTTTAGCCAAATGGGTAAATTAAACTTCCTATCTAAGACCCCATCGATAGAAAACTCATCGGCACCTAAAACAACATAACTCAGAATGAAAACACTCCACATAACTGGATATTCCCAGCCACCACCGGGTAACGCCCAGATAAAGCCCTTTAAAAAGTGATGTCCGATAATTGTTGCCACAATTAAATATAAGGATGTACCTAGCGCACCAACGCGGGTTAACAAGCCCAATCCTAATGAGATGACGCCCGCTAATTCGCATAAGCCTGAAAATCTGACGAAAAAACTAGGATCGACAACATTTAAGTGTGCGAAAGCGCTTACATCCGCTCGAAAAGGGATGCGTCCGGCAAATAATTTTTCAGCACAATGAGCAATGAGATCAAACCCTACGTAAATTCGAATAAAACTAAGATGCCATTCATAAGCAGACATATTAAACATTTCTTGAGGCTTACTCTGCAATATAATAGGTCGTTGTTTAACATCATGATAAGCAATATAAACAAATAAAATCACTAAACACAGTAGACTAATAATGACTGGGATCATAGGAATAAAACATTTATGTAAACCTAAAATCCGTAATACGGCTAAAACACTGAACGTTGCAAACAAAAAAGGAACACATAGATAACGGTACATCATACACAACGCTATAATGCCGCATAAACTTAACAGAACAATAAAAAAAATCGGATTAGCAGGAACTCCATGCGCGGTAAAAGCAAGTATGATTAAACTTAAAAAAATGCCAATAATGGCAACTCCAACCAACGCTGAATAGTATTGCTTGTGCATAGTCTTGCTCCAGATTTCAATTGATAAGTTGATATAAAAACGGTATTAAATCACTGGCTAATAAACCTCGTTCTCCATTTTTTGCCGCCCTATCGCCTGCCAGCGCATGCAAGTAAACACCACATTCTGCTGCTTGTTGTAAGGTGAACTGTTGTGCCAAAAATCCGCCAATCACGCCACTTAAAACATCCCCCATACCACCACTCGCCATACCAGGATTCCCTGCTAAACAAATTCGTAGTGATTTGTCTGTACAGACTAAACTACCCGCACCTTTGAGCACTACAACACCGCCATATTTTTTTTGCAATGCCTTAACCGCCTTAATCCGATTGGCTTGAATGACTTTAACAGTACAGTTCAATAAACGGGCAGCTTCGCCTGGATGAGGCGTTAAAATCCAATTGTCTGATTTTTTACACCGTTTCGCCAATAAATTTAAAGCATCCGCATCTAATACTTTGGCTTGTGCAGCCGTTAAAACGCGCGACAATAATTGCTGTGCCCAACTTGTTTGTCCTAATCCGGTTCCTAATACGATGACACTGACTTTTTGAATTAAAGGAATGAGGTCTTTGCCAGTTTTAACTGCATGCGCCATGATTTCAGGACGTTCACAGATAATGGCAGTAATCGATTCTGCTCGAGTGGCCACACTCACTAAACCTGCACCTACGCGCAATGCTGCTTCTGCTGCCAAACGCGCTGCTCCTGTCATACCGTGATCACCACCGATTATCAGCGCATGGCCAAATAAACCTTTATGCGCGTCTCTACATCGTGGTTTAAATAGTTGCTTAAAATCTTCAAACTGTATATTTGGAGGTTGTATCAACTTGTGATCCTTTTGCATTTGTAAGCGTCATTGGGGACACCAAGGTACGCAACAATTTAGACATTCGTTCGCCATAACAGTGATTTTTCTATACTAGGATAAAAAACAGGATTATGCGTTAGGAAAAATCGCATCGATAAATTGCGCACTGATATTAATATTACATTGCGCATCGATTTCACGCACGCCGGTAGGGCTGGTAATATTAATTTCGGTCAAATATTCGCCAATTACATCTAAGCCAACAAATAATAAGCCTTTTTCTCGTAAACTAGGGCCTACTTGTTGGCAAATCCAAATATCGCGTTGGCTTAATTTAATGGCTTTACCCTTTGCACCTACGGCCAAATTTGATCGCGTTTCACCGGGTGGCGCGATACGTGCCAAAGCATAAGAAATTGGTTCGCCATTGATCATAATAATACGTTTATCTCCAGCAAGCACTTCTGGAATATAGCGCTGTACCATCATATAAGATTGATTGTTAGCGGTTAAGGTTTCCAAGATGACATTGATATTGGGATCACTGGTACGCAATCTAAATACTGACTGGCCGCCCATACCATCCAAAGGTTTAGCGATGATATCTTGATACTCCAACAAAAATTCTTGTGCGGCATGAATACTAGATGTCACTAAACTGGGAGGACAACATTGTGGAAAATTTAATGTAAATAATTTTTCATTAAAATCACGCAAACTTTGTGGACGATTAGCAATTAATACGCCTTGTTGCTCTGCTTTATCCAACAATTGAGTCGCATAAATATATTGCATATCTATTGGAGGATCCTTACGCATTAATATCACTGATAAACTTGTGAGTGGAGCAATAGTTTCCTTATCACAAGAAAACCAACCTTTTTCATCATCCTTGACCTGTAATCTGCACATACGCGCATAAGGTTTATCATTAATTAAAAAAAGATCGGTCACTTCCATGTAAAAAATTGGCCAATGACGTTGTTGTGCCGCTAACAATAAACCCAATGTAGTATCTTTTTTTGGATTAATCCCGGCTATGGGATCCATAATCACGCCAAGTGGCTTAAGCATGGTTTACTCCAATTGTTTTAAAACTTCAGCCTGTTCGCGTGCCGCCGCTAATAAAGCTAATCTTGCAATCACCCCGTAAACATAGAACCGATTTGCGCATTTGCCTTTTTGTTGTCCGCTATGGTCTGGAATATTACAGGCTTGCACAAAAGGCAAAGGTTCAAATTGCATACCGGGTGTATTCAGATTATCGCTAACGCCACGACCAGTGTGAACACGATAAAATCCACCGACGACATATTGTCCGAGCATGTAAACTACGGGTTCTGCCACCGCTTCATTCCATGTTTCAAATGTATATACCCCTTCTTGAATTATTACCTTATTGATCGGTCGGCTACCTTTAGAAACCATCATATCACTACGTTTTTTTCGGTTGAGTTGTTGGATTTCTTCTGCTTCATGAATAGATAACACACCCATGCCATAAGTACCTGCATCCGCTTTAATAACCACATAAGGTTTTTCTTTAATATGATAGTGATCATATTTTTTTTGTGTTGCGTGTAATATTTGTTGGCTTTTTTCTAGCATGCAATCTTCACCTTCGCGTTGCATGAAATCCACACCCGTACAATATGAAAAAAAAGGTGTAATTAACCAAGGATCTATATTTAATAATTCTGTAAATTCTTTGGTCACTTGCTCATAGTGATGGAAATGATTTGATTTTAAACGACGATGCCAACCTAAATTAACATTGGGTAAAATAGATTGTTTTATTCCCTTTAATATTTCAGGAATACCATTGGCTAAATCATTATTTAATAAAATAAAACAAGGCAAAAAATCATTAACTTTAATATGATCGCCCTGACGGTAGATGGGTTCTAATGTTATCGAACCGCCTGACTCTAGCCTAATCTTTTTGTTTGCTTTGATGTCTTCTAATAAGGATCCGATTTTGACTTCAAAACCAGCTTTACTTAAGATATCTTGTAATTTGAAAAGATTTTCGAAATAAAAATTATTTCGAGTATGATTTTCAGGAATCAATAGAATACGTAAACATCCTGGCGCTAAACGTTCTAAGGTTTCTTGCGCTGCTTGGACGGCCAGCGGAATAAAGTCTTCACTCAAATTATTAAACCCCGCAGGAAACAAATTGGTATCCACTGGGGCTAATTTAAACCCGGCATTGCGTAAGTCGACTGAGGAATAAAAAGGAGCCGGTGTTTTACGCCATTGCTCCCGTAACCAATTTTCTATCGCTGTTTGTGCAGTCAGTAAGCGTTGTTCTAACTGATGGAGTGGATCCAAACAGTGTGATGCTAAACATGGGATCTCATATCGATTTTCTGATGAAGTTGTCATTCAGCTAACCCCCAATAAAGAAAAAGGACTTTTTGAGCATATCTTAACTAAAGTACTAAAAAAGTCCTATTATTATTTTGAACTATACGTTTTACAGCAGCTTCATTAGACAAAAACCCGATGTTTGTACGTATAGTTCATCTAAAAAATCTAGGCAATAAATTTTATTTGCCTAAATTAACAGCAGTTGTTGGTTCTTGAAGCGGTTTATTGTCATTTAATGAGTTCTCAGAAAAGAATTGGATAATATTTCTTATTTTTGGCGTCCCTGATGTAGTATTCAATTCTGCTTTTGCTGCCTCTTCTGTAGGACCCTGAATGGGTAGTTTATTAGCCAGTTTTTGGATTCGTTCATCCCAATAATCAATAAGTATTTGCATAGTCAAGTCTGGTTTCTCAGCCTTTGGATCGAATACTGTCTCTATGAAAGCTTTTCCCATCACAGCATCCTTATTTTTATCAACAATCTTCAAGGGTGTTTCACCTTCGTTATTCAAAATATTAATTGAGGCACCTTTCTCTAAAAGTAAACTTACAATGGGAAAATAGTCTTTTCGCGTGGCAATGTGCAGCACGGTGTCACCGACGATATTTTTATTATTAATATGAGCGCCATTATCTAAGCATTTTTTTATTTGCAAGACACCGTTTGGATTAACTGCTTCATGTAATTGACTATCTTTCAATAAAGCATTCAATTTTTCTAAAAGCTGATCGAGAGGTAATTTATTGATCGGTAATATGAAGACTTTACCCGCTTTTTTTGGATAAAGGATCGCCATAGTTCCAATTTTAATATCATATTGAGATAAAAATATTTCGACATTATCTTTAATATTATTAAATTCCTCAATACTTGATATATTTGGAAATTTAAGTTTATAAAATGACGTAAGATCATCCTCAAGATAACATCTTTGTTGAAATGCTTTGGTTAATAATTTATTGATGTCCGTGATAAACATAGGAATGTCCTTATTTAAAAAATTATTGTATTAATCCAAGATAAACATACAAAATTGTGCTCGCATAATTAGTATACACTGAATCAAGTTTTGAGAGAGTGGCTTCAAAAACCATGCTTAACCGGCTATAGTAGCTTTTTATTCAGACTCTGCATGAGCATGACTTTTTTTCAACGTCTAGGTCGTTTTTTGCTGGGTAAACCCCGCAATCCTTTGAATCCGAATGCGCAACGCAATATTGCACTAGTAGCCTTTTTAGCCTGGGTAGGTCTCGGTGCAGACGGTTTATCATCTTCTTGTTATGGTCCTGAAGAAGCATTTATTGCTTTAGGCCCGCACTACAGTTCTTTAGGTCTCTACATTTCTATCGCCACGATATTAACCGTATTTATTATTGCGCTGGCTTACAATCAGGTCATTACATTATTTCCTAGCGGTGGCGGTGGTTATAAAGTAGCCACTCAATTATTAGGCCCCCATGCCGGATTGGTTTCCGGTGCAGCGCTCATTGTCGATTACGTCTTAACGATTACCATATCTGTAGCAAGTGGTATCGACGCCTTGTTTAGTTTACTGCCGCATTATTTCTTGAGTTATAAACTTTTATCTGCTGCTTGCGTTATTATCCTACTCATCGCACTTAATTTACGCGGCATGAAAGAATCAATTAAGGTGCTAATGCCAATTTTTTTAGGCTTTGTCGCTACACACTTTTTTTTAATTATTTATGGTGTCATTACGCATAAAAGCACTTTACCTAACGTGTTTTCTGACACCTTAAGTAATACCTTGGAAATGTCAAAGCAAACGGGTTGGCTATTTATTATTGCTCTTTTATTACGCGCATATTCTTTAGGAAGTGGAACCTATACTGGGATCGAAGCCGTTTCCAACAATGTGAATCGACTTATGGAACCGCGTGTACGAACCGGCAAATGGACCATGTTTTATATGGCGCTTTCCTTAAGTTTTACCGCGGGTGGAATTATATTGTTGTATTTACTCTGGCATGCACATCCTGTGCATGGTCAAACCCTAAATGCGGTGGTATTTCATAAGATATTAGGCGATTCTGCACTTGCAAAAGTGATGTTAACCTTAACTTTATTACTTGAAGCAGGCCTATTATTAGTCGGGGCGAACACAGGTTTTTTAGCCGGCCCCGGTGTGTTAGCAAACATGTCGATCGATAGTTGGTTACCAAATCGGTTTCGTCATCTTTCTAGCCGTTTAGTCACACAAAATGGCGTTATTGTGTTTGGTATTGCTGCACTCCTTATTCTTTGGCTGAGTGGTGGTCGTGTTTCTTGGTTAGTCATTCTTTATAGTATGAATGTGTTCTTAACCTTTTCTCTTTCAATTTTAGGTCTGTGTGTATATTGGATGAAACAAAGAAGTAATGCCTCACCACATTGGTTAGGACGTTTATTTTTTTCAGCTTTTGCTTTTCTAGTCACCTTTTGCATATTGATCATCACACTGATATCAAAATTTACGTTTGGTGGCTGGGTAACCGTACTGATCACAAGTTTTGTTATTTTCATTTGTCTGTTAGTTAAAAAACATTACACAATGGTATCTAATAAATTACATGACATCGATTTACTGATGACCAGCACACCTTTAAAGATGCCTAGTGTAGTCACGCCTTTGCAACCTAAAGAAGCTACCGCCGTGATTATGGTGGGTAGACACCGCGGTATTGGTTTGCATAATCTATTATGGATATTGCGCATGTTCCCTAATCATTTTAAAAATTTCGTGTTTGTTAACGTCGGCATTGTCGACGTAGAAAGTTTTAGTGCCAAAAAAGAATTGACCGACATGCAAAAAAGCACCGATGAAATGTTGGATTATTTTGTCACCTATTGCCAAGAACAAGGTTTGGCGGCAAAGGGCTACACGGCTTACGGCACCGATCCAACCGAAAAATTAACCAATTTATCCAAAAAGATCATTAAAGAATTTCCTCATTCGATCTTTTTTGCCAGCAAATTGATTTTTAGTAAAGATAACTGGATAACCCGCTTGTTGCATAATGAAACTGCAGTCATGCTACAAAGACGTTTACACTTATTGGGTGTACAACTGGTTATTTTACCCATGAAAATAGATTAATATGATCAAAAAACCCGCTGCAGAAAAAACCCTCATGAATATCTTGCAACAAGATCCAGAAAGCGTTTTAGCATTCATTCAAAACAAAGTACAGCAACTAACCAAACTGGATCAAATCTGGCA
>Ga0075365_10000243_pt1 | contig 18646 bp, 15 predicted proteins | sample EndMetdeltDD1765_FD_71387 | JGI IMG/M metagenome (GOLD analysis project Ga0075365, IMG submission 71387) | Populus endosphere microbial communities from Tennessee, USA - Endosphere MetaG P. deltoides DD176-5 | ecosystem: Host-associated > Plants > Roots > Endosphere | place: USA: Tennessee... | reverse complement strand
ATCCTGAGCCGAAAGCGCCAGCGGGCCGATCGGGCCGGGCTTCCCGCCACTCCCCGGATGCAGATCGGCGCCGTGGAACATCAAGGAGATCGTGTGGCTCCCCGCGGGCAGGTTGGCCACCGCGAGGCGCACGTACTCGCCCGTGTTGTTGAGGACGTGGCGCACGGAGCCGACCTGGTCGCCGTCGACGGACACGTCGACCTGAGGCCTGACCGAGCCGCGTAGGTAGATGGTGTAGTCGCCTGACCTGGGCACGCGGACGGTCGCCGTCAGCGTCCCCGGTGTGCGGGGCACCACCTCGTTCGACGAATCCCACGCCGCGGGGTGCTCCGTCCTCCCCAGCGGCACCGTGATGACCGGATCGCGCCCGACGGACGCGAGGGCGCCGTCCGCTCCAGCCTCCTCGGCGAGGCGCTGGACCGCCGAGCACCTCGGGACGCTCGCGGGGTCGTTCTCCGTGCCGAGCCCGAGGTGGTCGATGACGAGCCCGAGCGACTCGCCCGGACGCTGCCACACGTCGTAGTAGCGGCCCTGGTAGACCAGGCGGTACGGGGAAGGCGGCCGGCTCGCCGCCGGTGACCGTCGCAGAACCAGCGTGCGGTAGATCAGGACCCCGCTCAGCTCGAAGCGATCGATGTCCGCGGTCATCCCCTTACGAAGGGTGCACGGCTCCCCCGGTCCCGACCGCACCGCGATCGAGGGGCACGACCCCCGTCCGACCAGCGGCACCGCGCGCCGTCGAAGCTCCGACGCGCCCTCGGGATCGGCATCGCGGAGGAAGTGACGCACGCCGTAGGGCTGGTACTCCGTCATCAGGGTCGGCCCGCGGTCGCCGATCACCCCGGCGATCGTCTCGAGCTCGGCGAGCTGGGCGCGCGGCGCCAGGCTGACGTCCCGGTAGGCGAGCGCGTTGGACCACAGCACCCCCAGGCCGAGCGCGACGAGGACGGCCCCGCCCACGATGCGGCGGCCCCCGACCGAGAGCGCGGCTGCCCCGGCGGCCGCGGCGAGCAGGATCGCCGGCGATGCGATGGCGAGCGTCTTGCCGTCGATCCAGGGAGAACCCAGGACATAGATCACGCCGCCCCCGATCACCGCCGCGGCGAGATAGAGGAGCACGGGCCACGCTCGTACCCGCCAGCTCACATACAGCCCATAGGCCGCCGCGAGCGCCGCGAGAGCAACGAGCGGGTACGCGATGGCGGGATCCACGGGGTCGAGGCGGAAGTCCCCCGAGGGCCAGATGCCGAAGACCTGCAGCGGGTCGAGCGCGCCGAAGAGATTGCCCTGTGCGGTGGAGCTCGTGAGCGGAGACGAGGTGGGCGGCAACAGGCCACCGGCGACGAGCACCGGCACGCAGAGTGCGCCCGTGATCGCCGCGAACACCGCAGCGCGCACGAGCGCAGGCCCCAGGCCCAGCGCCCGTCGCGCGAGCAGCAGCGCGGCGAGCAGCAGCGGCGCCAGCCAGATCGCGCCGCCGCCGCTCAGCGCACCGACGAGGGCGGCGCTCGTGATCGCAATCGGGACCAGCGATCGGACGCTGAAGCGCTCGTCGATCGCCGTGGCCATCAGCCCGGCGGTCGCGGCGATGAGCAGCGCCCCGATCACCTCCTTGATCCCGCCCCAGAGGTAGTAGCCGAGGAGGATCGTCGACTGCGTCGCGACGAACGCGACCGCCGCGCGGAGCCACGGGGACCGGAACAGGGACCCGGCGAGCTGCCAAATGGCGAGTGCGCAGAGCGCGGCCACGAGCGCCATGTAGGGCTGGATGAGCCAGGCGAGATCCATTCCCACCAGGCGCCCGCCGATCCCGAACGGCAGGAAGGCACCGACCGGATACCCGGCGCCGAGGTTGAAGGAGAGGGTCGCCTCGTACGAGGACGGCGCCAGGCCGGACAGGCTCCGGCCGTGCTCCATGACCCGGTCCGTCAGCGCGAGCCACGTCGCCGTGTCGTCCAGCTTGATGTAACCGGCGAAGGTGGGCTCACCCGAGAGGACGACGGGCGCCGCGTACACGAGAAAGACGGCAACCGCGGCGCCGACGGCCCAGGGCGCCACCCGGCGTCGCCAGAACCGCGAGACGAGGAATCCGATGACTGCGAGCTGAACCACGATCGGCATCGCGAGCTCGGCGGTCGAGTCGGACATCGTCAGGAGCTGCGCGACCACGACGATGAGGGCGAAGCCGACGGCGGGTACGAGACCTCCGGGAATCGCGGCGCCCGTCACGCGCTCGACCAGAAGTCCGCACCCGAGGCAGAGCCCGAGGACGACGAGGGGAAACGCGAGCCACGCGACCGTCAGGTCCATGGCTCGCCTGCCGCTCGCGCGCGCGAGGAGGTCCCGCCCACCGTCAGAGTCCGCTCAGGGAGCGGGAACCCGTTCCTCGTCGGCGGGCTCTTCCTCTTCCTCGCCCCGGCTGCGCAGGATCGCGAGCTCCTGCGAGAGACGGGTGATCTGCTCGGCCTGCTTGGAGACCACGACGGTCAGGTTCAGGAGCAGGAGCCCCGCGACCACGAGGGTGATCGAGAACAGCGCGGCGTTCGTGTCGCTGATCCCCGCGCGCTCCGCGAGCCAGCCCAGGACCCCGGGCACGACAGCGAGCACCAGCAGCGCCAGCCCCGCGAGGAACCAGACGACCGTGTAGCGCTCCTGCAGCTTGCGACGCCGGACGAGGTCCAGGATCAGCGCCAGAAACAGGATCGCGACGATCACCGCCAGCACGCGCGTCTGGCTGGAGACGTTTACGACCGGCTGGCTTTCAGCAATCAGCGCCGACATGGCTCACGGTCCCGAGCCCGACCCAGGGCCACTCGCTTCCCGGCGCCGGAGCACACCGACGAATAGCACAAGCAGCCCCTTGAAAATGAAAAACGCGGAGTTGATGGGATTGAACTTCGACCGCCCTCCGGCTCGCGGAAGCATCACGACGGGGATCTCCTCGAAGGTGAGCCCGTTTCGCACCAGGCTGTGCAGGGACTCGAGCTCGGGATAGTCGCCCGCGTACTCCGACGCGAACAGCTCGATGGCCTGGCGGTTGGCGGCTCGCAGGCCTGACGTCGTGTCGGTGAACCGGTGGCGGGTCACGAAGCTCAGCATCTGCCGGAAGAGCGCCGTCCCCATGCGGCGAAGAAAGGTCGGCACGTAGTGCGACGAGCCCTCGCCGGCGACGAGCTCGTCGGTGGACGGCGTCTTGTAGCGCGAGCCGATCGCCAGGTCGCAACGTCCCTCGCGAACCGCGTCGAGGAGGCGCCGCACGTCCTCCGGCCGGTGCTGGCCGTCCGCGTCGAGGTGGGCGCAGAACCGGTACCCGTGACGCAGCGCGTAGAGGTAGCCGGTCTGGATCGCCGCCCCGATGCCGAGATTGAACGGGAGGGACGCGACGCTCGCTCCCGCCTGGTGGGCACGATGCGCCGTCCCGTCGGTGCTCCCGTCGCTCACGACCAGGACGTTGGCCTCCGGCAGCTCGGCCCGCACCGCGCGAACGACGTCCGCGACCGTCTCCGCCTCGTTGAAGGCCGGGATGAAGAGCAGAACTTCCGCGTGACCTCGATCGCCCATCGACCGCGCGCCTCCGATCAGGCGTCGCTCCGCTCCCGCGCCTGGCGGACGATGCCCATCCCCTTGAGGGTCTGCTCGGCCTTCGAGAAGTACTCCCTCGGCTTGGGCATCGCCATGATCCAGTCCACGTAGCGCCTGACCCCCTCCTCCACCTCGACCGTCGGCTTCCAGCCGAGATCGCGCAGCCGGGAGGCGTCGGCGACCAGGTGCCGGAAGTCGACCGGACGGAATGCGCCGGGCGTTTCCGGCTCGACGTCCACCCCGTACGCATCGCGCAGCATGCGCGCGAAGTCCAGGACCTGGGTTCCCCGTCCGGTCCCGACGTTGAACACCTCGTAGTCGGCGCGCTCGTCGTTCAGCACGAACAGGTTCGCGCGCGCCACGTCCTCGACGAAGACGAAGTCCCGTTCCTGATGCCCGTCCTCGTACAGGATCGGGGGCAGGTCGTTGAGGAGGCGCGTGGAGAAGATCGAGCAGATGCCGCTGTAGGGGTTGAAGACCGACTGACGCGGACCGTAGGTGAGCGAGTAGCGGAGCGCGACCGCCGGCAGCTCCCACTCGCGGCCGAGCGCGAGGGTCAGCCGCTCCTCGAAATACTTCGACAGCGCGTAGACGGCGTTCAGCTTCAGCGGGGCCTCCTCCGCGATCGGCAAGCCGCGGGTCGGCTCCCCGCAGATCGGGCACCTGACCTCCCACTCGCTCCGCTCGAGCTGCTCGATCGACCGAGGAGGCGGGTAGACCGGCCCGTGCTCCTCGCAGACGTACGCGCCCTCGCCGTAGACGGCCTGGGAGGAGGCCGTGACGATCTTGCGAATCGGTAGGTTGCCGGTGCGGATCGCCTCGAAGAGGCGCGCGATCCCGGTCGCGTTGACGTCAGTCATCTTGGTGAGCTCCGGGGCGAAGCCGCCGTACGCAGCCTCGTGGAAGATCACGTCCACGCCCTGGAGCGCCCTCTCGACGTCCTCCGCGTTCCGCATGTCGCCCTGGACGAACTCCACATCGGAGGGCACCCATGAGGGTCTGCCCTCGGGATGCGTCGTGGGCTCGAGGTTGTCGAGCACGCGGACTCCATAGCCCTCCGTCAGCAGGAGATCGACGACGTGTGAGCCGATCAAGCCCGCCCCTCCGGTCACCAGCGCTCTCTCCATGGGGCCCGAGGACACCATAGCCGCGATGCCCGATGGAGTTGGTAGCGGGTAGCGTCAGCGCATCGCGGCTCCCAACTGACCATGAGGCTGCTGTTTCTCACCGAGTTCTACCCGGGCGACGGGGAGACGTTCACCGGCGGGGTCGAGGCGCGGGCGTGGCACGTGACGAAGGCGCTGGCGAAGGACCACACCGTCACCGTCGTCACCTCGAGACGGCGCGGCGAGCCACGAGAGACGGTCCGAGGCCGTCTGCGGGTGCTACGGGTCGGGCCCTCTTACCCGTACAGCAACAACGGATACGTGCTGCACCGGCTGCTGTGGGCGATGAGAGCGTTCCTCGCGGGCAGGCGCATCGACGCCGACGTCGTCGAGGGGACGAGCTTTCTCACCTACGTGCCCGCCGCCCTGATCGGGCGAGCCCGCGGGATCCCGAGGGTCGCCACCTACCACGAGACCTGGCTCGGCAGCTGGGTCAAGAGGAAGGGCCGGTGGACGGGAACCCTCGGCGAGGTCTGGGAGCGGCTGGCGCTCCGCCTCGGCTGGACCCGGATCATCAGCGTCAGCGCCTTCACCAAGCGCGCCCTGATTGCGGCGGGGGTGGCGCCCGATCGGATCGAGGTCGTGCCCAACGGAATCGACCTCTCGCGGTTCGAATTCGAGGCGGAGCAGCCCGGATCGCCGACCATCGCGTGCGTCTCCCGCCTGATCGACAGCAAGCGCGTCGACCTCCTGATCCGCGCGCTCCCGCACGTGGCCGAGCGCGTGCCTGCCGTGCGGGTCGAGCTCGTCGGGACCGGTTCCGAGCTCGAGTCCCTGCGGGAGCTGGCGACCGCCACGGGTGTCGGGGACCGCGTGTCGTTCCTGGGTCGCGTCGCGAGCAACGACGAGGTACTCAGGACCGTGAAGCGCGCGAGCGTCTTCGCGCTCCCCAGCGAGTCGGAGGGCTTCGGCATCGTGGTGCTCGAGGCGATGGCGGCCGGGGTGCCGGTGGTCTGCACGGACATCGAGCCGCTGCGTGAGCTGACCGGTGGAAGGGGTGCCCTGCTCTTCAGCCCGGGGGACCGCGACGGGCTCGCCGAGATGCTGGTCTCGTTGCTCACCGACGCGCGGTTGCGCGACGAGAAGGCACGCGAGGCCTCGGACCGTGCCCGGGACTTCGCATGGCCAGCCCTCGTCGCCCAGCTCGAGTCCGTCTACGGCGAGCTCGCGTCAGCCGGCTGACCTTGCCAGCGCAAACGTTTCCGCGACGCCCTCGGGGGGCTCGCTGCTCCACCTCAGTCGTCGCATGACCGACGAGCCGGCGACCATCGCCGGACGGAGAACTCGCCGGAAGACGGGCGACCGGTAGAGACGAAGCTTGCGCAGCGCGTCGCGGCGGCGGCGCGCTGCAACCCGCTTCACGACGTCAGGCGCCGGGTGCTCGTCGACCACCAGTCCCCAGACCTCGGCGAGCGAGGCCGTCATCCGCGCCCAATCGGCCGACATCGAGTCGGGCCGTTCCCGGTTCAGCGCCAGCGGTTCACCGGGAACCCTGATCGCCGCATATCCGTTGGCCAGCAGGCGCAGCCACAGCTCGTAGTCCTCCACCGCCGCGAGGCTCGTCCTGAAGCCGCCGACCGCGTCCAGCGCGGAACGCCTTGCGGTGACCGCCGCGTAGATGAAGTTCCGCTGCACCAGCAGGCCGAGGAACTCGGCAGGGTCCGCCGGCGGATCCGGAACGCGCCAGATCGCATCGCCGGCGGTGGTCGGGCGGAACCGACCGGACGCGTCGTCGAACGACCACGCGTCGGTGTAGGCGAGGCCCGCCTCCGGACACCCGGAGAACGCGCCACGCACGCGCTCGACGTACTCGGGCAGCAACAGGTCGTCGCTGCCAATGAAGGCGACGAGATCGCCGCGGGCCTGCTCCAGCCCTGCGTTCAGGGCGCCCGCCAGGCCTGTATGAGCTCGCTGCAGGACCCTCACGCGAGGGTCCGACTCGAGCGCCCGGGAGCGCCGCACGGTCCTGTCGACCGATCCGTCGTCGACCATGATGAGCTCGAGATCACCGTCGGACTGCCCGAGCACGGAGCGCATCGTGGAGGTGACCGTCCTCTCCGCATTGAAGGCCGGGACCACCACTGTGAAGCTCGGCGTCATGCGAGGATCATGAAGATGACCAGTCCACAAGCGCAGCCGCCGGTGCGGCGCCATCTCGCGGGCTCGGTCTTCTCGGTGGGGCTCTCTCGCATCACGGCGCTGATCGCGGTCGCGCTCACGAGCATCGTGATCGCCCGGCTCCTGGGCCCATCCGGCATCGGGACCTACGCGCTGTGCGCGACGCTCCTCTTCATGGCCAGCGTTGTGTTCGAGGCGGGGCTGAGCCAGTCGACGGCGTACTTCGTGGGCCGAGGGGAGTGGACCGGGCGGGCGCTCGCTACCGGACTCCTTGGTGCCTGCGCGGCGCTCGGCGTCGTCGGAACGGGCGCCATGCTGCTCGGATACGCGCTCCTCGGCTCTGACCTTCCGGGCGTCACCTGGCCGATGGCCATCGCCCTGTCGGTCGCCCTGCCGTGGGGGCTGGTCTGGAGATGCGGGCCCCAGGCAGCCCTTGCGCTCGAGCGGTTCGAGCTCTACGCCGTGCTCGAGTCCGCCTGGGTGGTCATCGCGCTGCCGGTCTCGATCATCCTCGCCGCGGCCGTCGGTCTCGAGGCCTCGGTGATCGGCTTCGCCGCCTCGCTCGTAGTCGCCGGGACCGTCGTCGCGGCCTGGCTCGTCGCGAACGCGCGGCGCACGGCCGCCCCTCCCGCCGCCCCGCCGGGCGGCGCCCGTGCCGTGGCCAGGTATGGCGTCCGCGCATGGATCCCGGAGCTGCTCCAGCAGCTCAACTACCGAGCGGACCTGGTGCTCCTCGGCGCCCTCACCACGGCGGCCGACACCGGCGTCTACTCGATCGCGATCTCGATCACGAGCATCGCCTGGTTGCTGAGCGGCTCGCTCGCAACCTCGGTTCTGCCCCGCTCTGCAAGCCTGAGCGCCGCCAGCGAGCAGAGCGCGGGGGGCGAAGCCGAACACGACGCGAGCGACGCTCGGGCCCTCCGGCACGCGGTCCTGTTGATTCCGGCCCTCGGGCTGATGGAGATCGTGTTGCTCCTCGCAGGCGTCCCGCTGATCTACGGATCCGCCTTCGACCGCTCAGTCGAACTGGGGCTGATCCTGCTGCCCGGAACCTTGTTCCTGGGAGTCGGAGCAGTCGCGCTCTCGGTGCTGCTCGGGCGGGGCCGCAGCGACCGAGTCATGTGGGTCGGCCTCGCGGTGGTCCCCGTGACGATCGCGGCATACGCTCTCGTCATCCCCGAGCTCGGCGCCACCGGAGCCGCCCTGGTCTCCTCCGTCTCATACCTGTGCCTGACGATCCTGGCCGTGACCGTCCTCGACCGGGAGACGCGCCTCGGAGCGCGCACGATGCTGGTGCCGACGGGCGACGACGTCACCGACTACCGGATCGCGTTGTCGAGCCTGCGTGCCGGGCTGAAACGGCGGTTCGCGGGCCCATGAGCCGGAAGCGAGTGCTTCACGTCCTCGCCCGCCCCGGGGGCGGCGGCGAGCGATACGCGCGCATGCTTGCCGAGGGCCTCACCGACTACGACCATGACCTCGATCTGCTGACGCGAAGCACGAAGCCGGTCAAGAAGCCGGCGCTCGGGGCCCTGACGCGGCTCCCGGCCCTGCGCCGGAAGGCCCGCCGGCATGACCTCATCCACGTGCACGGGCCCGGCGCGATGCTCATGGCGTTCCCCGCGCTGCGGGGGCGCCCCGCCGTGTTCACCACGCACGGGCTGCATCTGCTGTCCTCTGCCACGCCCCGGTCGCCGGTCGCCGCCGCCGGACTGCGCCGGGCGCTGGCGGACGGAGTGCAGGTGATCGCGGTATCGACCTCGGACAGGGACGCCCTGCTCGCGGCGGCGCCCGAGCTCGCGGACTCGACAACGGTCGTGCTCAACGGCCTCGACATCGAGCCGGCTCCGAGCGGCGCGCGCTCGAAGCTTCGCGGCGAATGGGGCCTGACCGACTCGACCGTTGCGCTGCTGTTCATCAGCGAGTTCGCGGACCACAAGCAGCCCCTCCAGTTCGTCGACGCCGTCGAGGCGGCGCGCGAGCGCGGCGCGGACGTCGCCGGATTCCTCGTCGGAGACGGGCCGCTACGGCCCGAGCTCGAGGCGCGTGCGCGGGACCGGATCACCGTGCTGGGGCCGCGGCACGACGTGAACGCCCTGCTCGCCGCATCCGATGCCTACGTGCTGCTCGCCCTCCACGACGGCCTGGGCCTCTCCCTGCTCGAGGCGATGGCGAGCGGTCGTGCCATCGTCGCGACCGACATCGCGCCCAACCGCGAGCCGCTCGCGGACACGGCCATCCTCGTCCCGGTCGGAGACACCGACGCGGTCGCCGACGCGATCGTCGAGCTTGCGGCCAAGCCCGAGCTGAGAGAGCGGCTCGGCGACGCCGCCCGGCGTCGAGCGACGGAGCAGTTCAGCCTCGACCGCATGCTGCGCGAGACCGAGGCCGTCTACGAGCGTGCCCTGGCGGGTCCCTCGGCTTAGGTACCCGACCCGGCCAGCACGCGCATGTGCTCGAGCTCCCTGCCGAGCCCCTCCTCCAGCGGAACGTGGGGCCAGGTTCCGAGCGAGCTGTTCATCAATGAGGCGTCGAATCGCAGCGAACGGCCCGGGGAGCCGGGCTCGGTGCGCTCGATCGCCACCGACCCGCCGGCGATCCGTGCCAGCGCCTGGACCACCTCGCCGAGCGCCACCGACTCCCCGCGCACCACGTTGAGGACCTCGGGGAGGTCGGGGGCCGCCGCCGCCCGTACCCAGGCCTCCGCGGCGTCGTCGACGTAGAGGAGGTCGCGTTCGTTTTCCGGGTCTCCCACCAGCACGGCGTCCTCGCCGCGGAGGAGACGGCGGATCGTGTTCGGGATCAAGCGCTCGTATGACTCCTCGCCGGGGCCGTACACGTGACCGACGCGAAGGGCCGCGGCCTCGTAGCCGTGCACCTGGGCGTGCTCGCGGACGACGGCCTCGAGGAAGAGCTTCGAGGCCGAATACACGGTCAGGGGCCTGAGCGGGGAGCTCTCTGTGATCCGCGCTTCCTCCGTCGGCGACTCGTAGACGTCGAGCGTGCTCGCGAGGAGGAAACGGCGAGGCGGCTCCGGCAGCGATTCGAGCAGCGCCCGTGTGCCGATCAGGCTGTCCGCGTAGGCGGTGGGGTAAGACGGGCCAGGCTCCGGGCCCTTCCGGACGTAGCCGGCCAGGTGCAGGACGCAGTCGATGCGCTCCACCCCGATCTCCGCCCACACCGCCGGCGAGAGGTCGGCCAGCGATGCCTCAACAGTCGCCGTGTCGTCGCCCGCGGCGAGAGCTTTTCTGGCCAGGGCGATCGGGCGGGCACCGGGAACCTCCTCGAGCCGCGCGAGCACCCGGCTGCCGATGAAGCCGGAAGCTCCGGTGACCAGCACGGTCTGGTCGCGCAGCCGCTCAAGCATCCTCCAATCCCTCCACGTCGCCGAGCCGGGCGAGGACCGGCTCGGCGTCCATGCCCCTGATCCAGACGAGGTCGTCCGGCAGCGGGTCGAGCTTCTGCTTTAGATCCGGGAGTCTCCCCTCGAGCGCGATGTCGCGATAGATCTGCGGCAGGTTGAGACCGGCCTCCGCGAAGAAGAGCACGGTGGTGAAGAACCGGCCGATGTTGATTTCGGTCACACGCGGGCTCCCCGCGTCGTCGATGGTCAGGTCGACCGCGAAGATCCCGTGGGGCCGCGGGTCGATGTTCTGCACGGCGGCCAAAGCCGCCTCCGTTATCGGCTCGCTCGACCAGGTTCGCGCTACACCCGTGACCCCGGTGACACCCGAGAGCGTCCTGTTCGCGAAGTGCCACAGGATCCGTTTGCGCGTCTGCCCCACCACGAGGTCGCCCTCGAACCACAATGAGAGCCAGGTGACGGAATCGGGGGACAGTCGCTCGGAAGCCGTGAAGCTGCCCCATCCGCGGAATCGCTCGATCCAGCCGCGGGCGAACTCGTATTGATCGGGGCCGTCGACCGGCAATGCCCCGAAGCCTCCCCCACCCTCTCTCGCCCGAAGCCAGAGCCGTCCGGAGAACCGGTCGAAGGCGTCGCGCAGGTCACCCTCGTCGCCGATCGGGATCGTCTCAGCCACCGGAACCCCGGCGCGGCGCCAGATCTCGTAGGAACGAAACTTGTCGACGCAGTTCTCGACCGTTTCCGCCGCGGGCAGATAGTGCTTGACGCCGGCCGCCTCGATCTCGTTTCTCATCCTGGAGATCGCACGAACCTCGACGTCGTTCTGGACGTGGATGAGGTCAGGGCTCGAGCGCTCGAGCAGCTCGAGCAGCCGCTCCGGGTAATCGGGGGCCACGGCGGGGGGCACCAGGTGACGCTCGTCGACGTCAGCGAGGAGCAGCTCGGCGGGCGCCGCGTTCATTCCGATCAGCGTGTCACCGGAGCCCCCGAGGCGCAGGGACCGGCTCACGTTGTTCGTCGGAGCGCCGCCGGCGCCACCCAGGAGGATGCGCACGCTCAGCGGCCCTCCTCGAGGGCCCTGCTCAGCGCCTCGACGACCTCGTCGAGCTGCGCCTCCCGAAGATGCGGATACATCGGCAGGGAGATCACCTCAGCCGCGAGCCCCTCGGCGGCGGGCAGCGGCGTCCGCGCGAACTCGCTGTACGGCGCGTGCTGGTGCACGGCGCGCGAGTAGTGCACTGCGGTCTGCACCCCCCGCTCGGACATGGATTCCCGGATCCGGTCGCGGTCCGGCACCCGGACCACATAGGTGTAGAAGACCGCCTCCGCCTCCGGCGCCACCCGGATGGAACGCACGCGCTCCTCCCCGGCGAGTGCATCGTCGTAATGCGCGGCGTGCTCCCGCCGCATCTCGTTCCAGGCGTCCAGGCGGGAAAGCTTCACCTCGAGAGCGGCCGCCTGCAGCGTCTCGAGGCGGGCGTTGACGCCGATCACGGGATGCTCGTCGTGGCCGTCGCGTCCGTGGTTCCGTAGCGAGACGATCCGCTCGGCGAGCGCGCCGTCACCGGTCGTGACTGCCCCGGCCTCGCCCATCGCGCCGAGGTTCTTCGCCGGATAGAAGGAGAACGAGGCAGCGTCGCCCTGGGAACCCGCCCTGTGGCCACCGTGGCGAGCGCCCTGCGCCTGCGCAGCATCCTCGAGCAGGAACAGGCCGTGACGCGCGGCAAGCTCGCGCGCAGCGCCCATGTCGACCATCTGGCCCCAGAGATGCACCGGGATCAGCGCCGCGGTCCGGTCGCCGACCGCCGCCTCAGCGGCCACGAGATCGATCAGGCCCGATTCGGGGTCGACGTCGACGAGCACCGGTTGCGCCCCGGCCCAGACGACGGCCTCCGCCGTCGCCACGAACGTCATGGCCGGCAGGATCACCTCGTCGCCGGGACCGATGTCCGCGGCCACGAGGGCCAGGAAGAGCGCCACGGTTCCGTTGGCCACGCCGCAGCACCGCTCCGCCTCGCAGTAGTCGGCATAGGCCCGCTCGAAGCGGGCTACGGCCGGGCCGTCGACGTAGGCATCGGCCTCGATCACCTCGGCGAGCGCGCGCTCCAGGTCCGCGCCGAGATCCGTCCGTTGCGCGGCGAGGTCAACGAAGGGAACCGGCATCGCTCGCTTCCAGCTCAACCTTCATGCCGTCGCCCTCCGCCGACCTCTCGGCGGCCTCCAGAATCTCAACAATCCGCAGCCCGAACGAAGCGCCGGTCAGGGGATGCTCTCCCCGCGTCATGCATTCGGCGAAGTGACGAACCTCCTGCTGCAACGGCTCCATGCCACTGATCTTCGGCAGCGTCACATCGCCGCTTCGCAGCTCGACGCGGCGCTCGGAGACCGACTGCTCGGGCGGCAGCAGGCCGGCCAACGATCGTGTGTGCGCGGAGCTCTCGAAGATCTTCAGCGGGGCAACCTCGTCGGTGTCGTCATAGACGGCCATGCCGAACTCCCCGACGATGGTCAGCAGGCGGATCTTGCGGGGGTCGAGGCGTGAGCTGTGCAGGTGGGCGAAAACGCCGTCGGCGCAGTGAAGCGTCGTGAAGCCGATGTCGGCCTGCTCGTCCTCGATCACCGAGAACCGCTGCGACTGCACCGCGAGCGGCGCCTTGTCGACGACATAGAGGAGGATCGAGAGGTCGTGGGGAGCGAGGTCCCAGATCGCGTCCATGTCGGGCCGGAAGGCGCCCAGACTGAGGCGCTGGCTGTAGCAATACTGCACGCGCCCGAGCTTCCCCTCGGCGACGATCGCTCGGAGGCGCCGCACCGGCTCCGAGAACAGGAACGTGTACCCCACCATCAACACGAGCCCGCGCTCGTCGGCGGCGTCCCGCATCCGCCGCCCGTCTTCCGAGCTGAGCGCCATCGGCTTCTCGACCATGACGTGCTTTCCCGCCTCTAGCGCGCTCAGCGTCTGTCGGGCATGGGTGCTCGCGGGGCCGGCCAGGATCACTCCCTCGACGTCTGGATGCGCGAGCACTGCCTCGAACTCGGCCAGCGACACCGCCGCGTAGCGGTCAGCGAGCACGTCCCGGTGCGCGGGGTTGGGGTCGTGAACCGCTACCAGGCGCGTCATCGGAGCCTCGACGACGTTGCGGGCGAGCTTCGCCCCCCAGTAGCCACACCCCACCAGGGCAATCCCGATTTCGCCCGATTCCGCTCGACTCGCGCCGTCTGTCGTCATGTCGTTGCCCCCCTTCCTAGCCGGTACCCGGCCCGATTGCCTCGATCCAGTCCCATGAGCTCCCGCACAGCTGTCGAGCCTTGTTGGTAGCGATGGTGCCGACGGTCGCATCTCCGGGATCCGAGCTCGAGAGGATCAGCGGTCCCACGGGAAACGGCGGATCTCCGCCACTGCCGGGGTGGAGATCCGCTCCGTGGAATTCGATCTCGATCTGATGCTGGCCGGCGCCGAGCTCCGCAACCCCGAGCTCGACGTACTGACCGGCGTTGTTGATCTGGCTGCGGACCGAGCCGACCTCCTGCCCGTCGACCCGGAGGTCGACCTCCGGCTTCACCGACCCTCCGAGCCAGATGGTGTAGGTCCCCGGTTGCGTCACGTCGACGGATGCCGTCATCGTGCCCGGTGTATTGGGCGAGAGCGACGGCGCTACCGCTGGCACATCCCAGGCACTGGGGTGCTCCGTGTCCGGAAGCGATATCGCGATATTGGATGGACGCGAGACGAAGGCGAGGGAGCCATCGGGTCCCGCCTCCCGCGACAGGCGCATTACGTCCTTGCAGTCCGGCGCTGCCACCGCGTCGACCGTGTTCCCGAGGCCGAGGTGGTCGAGCACCTGCGGCCCGCCCGTCTCCGGACGCTGCCACATCTCGTAGTACTTGCCTCGATACACGAGCTCGTATGGCGATGGTGGGCGGCTCTGCGCAGGGTTGCGGCGCAGCACGAGCGTTCGGTAGGTGAGGAGCGCATCGAGCTGGATCTGGTCGGTGTCCTCGTAGCTGTGCGGTGGCGCCGGCTCGCCGTTGAGCAGCGGGATGGTGCGCCGCCGTAGCTCCGAGACGCCTTCCGGGTCGCCGTCCCGAAGGAAGTGGCGCACTCCGTACGGCTGGTACTCGGTCATCAGGGTTGGGCCCTCACCCGCGATCATGCCGCCGATCTTCTCCAGCTCCGCGAGCTGATCGCGCGGCGCGAGGTTGACGTCACGGTACGCAAGCGCGTTGGACCACAGGATCCCGATGGCAACCACCGCTAACAGAGCCCCTCCGCCCACCTTACTTCCCCTCGACCAGAGAAACCCGCCGAGGAGCACGGCGGCGAAGGGGATGGCCGGCGAGGCGATCGCGAAAGCCTTCGCGTCGACCCATGGGGAGCCGAACTTGCTGATCAGGGCGCAGGCCACGATCGCGCCGACGACATAGACCGGCGGACCCAGTGCCCGTCGTCGCCACGCCACAACCAGCGCGACGACCGCCGCGGCGATCGCGATACCGATCAGGATGTACGTGATCGCGCGACTTCCTGGCTCCACCCGGAAGTCGCCGACCGGCCAGATCCCGGCGAGCTGCCACACCTTGAGCGGCGCGTAGAGATTCCCGAGGTCGTTTGCCGTGGTGAGGTTGTTCGCGAACGACAGGCCATGATGCGCGAGGACGGGAATGCACAGCACCACTGTGAGCGCCACGAACCCAACGGCACGCGCGATCGCCGGGACAAGGCCGAGCTCGCGGACGAGGACGATCAATCCAACCACAGCCGCCACGGCAAGCCACACCACTCCCCCCGCACCCACGACGCCAACCACAGCCGCGACCACGCACGACAGCAGCACGAGGGCGAACACCGACTCGTCGACAAACCCGAAACCACGAAGAGCCGCCTCGGGCCTCCGCGCCCGGAGCTCTCGGACGCCATAGGCCACCGCCGCCGCACCAGTGCCCGCAAGCGCCGCGACGGCCATCTCCTTGATCCCTCCCCACAGGTAATAGCCGAAGAGCAACGCCGGCTGTGATGCGAGGAACACCGCCACGGTGCGGACGCGCTGAGATGCGATCAGCGGCGATGCGAGCGACCAGAGGGAGAGAGCAAGCACCGCGCCAAGGAAGGCCATGTAAGGCTGGATCACCCAGGCGACGTCCTGGCCCGAGAGCTCGTGACCGATCCCGAGCGGCAGGAAGACACCGATCGGATATCCGCCCGAGAAGTTGATCTGGAGCATCGCTTCGTAGCTGGAGGGCGGGAGCCCGGAGACGTTGATGCCGTGGCTGATCACCCAGTCCGTGAAGCCCATCCAGGTCGAGGTGTCGTCGAGCTTGATGTAGCCCGCGAAGGTGGCCTGCCCGGACAAGACGATCGGAGCGGCATAGATCGCGAAGACCGCGGCGACGGCGAGGACTGCCCACGGCGCGACCCGCGCGTCGCGCCGCTTCCAGGCCAACCCAAAGCCGGCGACCGCCAGCGCGACCGCAAGCGGAGTCGCGAGCTTCGCGGTTGCATCGCTCAGCGCGAGGAACTGCGGGACGACGATGAGCACGGCGAGCCCGACGCCCGGCAGGAGAACGGTCGGGATCCGGAACTGCAGGATCGCCTCGAGCAGCAGCCCGCAACCGAGGGTGAGCAACAGCAGGATCAGGGGGAACAGGACCCAGGCCGCTAACACACTCACTGCGCCACCATGCGCTCTCTTCGCCTAACGCGCGGACCCGCCTGATCCGCGCTCGCGACGATCAGTCAACCGGGGTGACGGCCCCGGAGGTCGCGAGTTGACGCGCCTGCTTCGGATCCGGGTCGTAGACCTCGATCTGAAGATCCTGGTCGCGGTATGCGACGTAGACGCTGTTCGGGCTGCTGGTGTTGGTGACGACGAGGCCGTTATCGGGTGCCTGCTTGACAACCGCTCCCGGCTGCTTGGCCGCATCCTTCAACGCGCTGTACGCATTCGGAACCGGATACGTGCCGATGGTGAGGAAGTTGGGCTCCGGATCGCCGATCGCCGCGTTGGTCCCGAGATAACGCACGTATGCGTTGCCGTTGTCCAGAAGTGTGCCCTCGAGCTTCGTGCCCGGCCGGCTTCCCACCCAGTACACCGGGTGGCCGGCCTCGCCCGCCAGGGTGGCAACGCCGCTGTCGGAGTTCGAGATCTCTGTGGGCTCTCCACCGCTGAACTGGCCGTTGTCGCCACTGTCGCGGATCACGAAGAACCACACGAGGAAGCCGGCGATCAGAGCGACGGCGATAACCACGCCAACTCGGATGCCCTGACTACCGGTCATGCGCTGATCAATCTGGGTCGTCGCAATGAACGGCGGCTCAAAGAGTCGGCGTCAGCGAACGGCCTTGATGTCGCCCGAGGTGGCCAGGTCCAGCGCCTTGGTGGGGTCCGGATCGAACACCTCGATCTCGACGTCATCGCCCGGAAAGGCGACATACACGCTGGTGGGAGCCGACGCGTTCTGCACCGCGATCCCGTCGTTCGGGATGTCCTTCTTGGTGGCGTCCGGTTGCTTCGCGATGCCGCGGAGAGCCTTGGTGGCGTCCGCGGCCGGATAGGTGCCGATTGTCAGGTAGTTCGGTTTCCCAACCCCGATCGGCGCATTCTTGGTCAGGTAGCGCACGAACACGTTTCCGTCGGCGGTCTCGGTCAGCTCGAGATCGGTCGTGCCGGGCTGGTTGCCCGCCCAGTAGATCGGCTGGTCGAGCTTCTTCGAAAGGTCGGCGACGTCGCCGCGAGTCGCCGCGACGGGCCCGACCTTGTTCGGAGTCACCTTTGGCTCGTCGCTGCCGCCGGAATCGCGAATCACGAAGTACCAGACCGCCGCAGCGGCGATCAGCGCGACAACGATGACTGCCGCGACGCGAAAGCCCCGCAGCTCATACCCACTCAATGCACCGCCTCCTCGTCGATTTGCGGGATCGTAGCGTCCGGCCCCTTGGCCAGACGAGGGTCCCGTTTCTGCTGCACGTATGCCTGCGCGACCTCCCCGTGAGCGGACAGTGCTCCATCCACCTCACGGGCGCAGGCGATTCGAGTCGTTCCGTCCATGCGCACGTTCATCTGAATCTGACTACGGCGTGTAGGTCGCGGCCCAGGAGACCACCGACGTGGTGGGAGTCGAGTTGGGCACGAGCTGAATCGAAAGCAGGTCTCCGGCGGTGAAATTCACCGTATTCGTATTGTCGTTGCATCGCAGCTGCGTCGTACCGGTGATTGCGCAGGTCACACCCGTGCTTACGCCGTTCTTTCTCACCGTGAAGGTCCAGGTATTTCCGGACCCCGCCGCGGTGACAATCGCGACCGAGAAGTTGGACAGTGTGCCCGCAATCGGCACGGCGTATTGAATATCGCTCTCGGTGGTGGTGAAGGTGCCGGGGAACACGCCCATGAAGCGCGTGGCGGAGTTCGTCGGGTTGCCGGCGGCGCCGGTCAGGATCATCTTGCTGGGACCGGTCGCACCGGTCACACCGGTCGCACCCGTGGGACCCGTCACGCCGGTCGCACCGGTCGGGCCCTGAGTTCCGGTCGGCCCGGTTGCCCCGGTCAGTCCGGTGTTACCGGTGGAGCCCGTGGTGCCGGTGGTCCCGGTAACGCCAGTGCTTCCGGTCGATCCCGTCGATCCCGTGGCGCCTGTGGCCCCGGTGACCCCCGTCGGGCCCTGAGGACCAGTCGGACCGGTGGCGCCCGTCGCCCCGGTCGAACCCGTGACTCCCGTAGCTCCGGTAGCTCCCGTGGCACCCGTCGCACCCTTCGGTCCGGGCGCGCCGTCCTGGCCGCGGTCACCCGTGGGTCCCGTGGCGCCCGTGGCGCCCGTCGGTCCAGTGTCACCAGTTGCGCCGGTCGCTCCGGTCGCTCCGGTGTTGCCGGTCGGGCCCTGGAGACCGGTCGGTCCGGTGACGCCCGTTGCGCCGGTGGTTCCGGTGGCCCCGGTTGCCCCGGTGTTGCCGGTGGCCCCGGTGTTGCCGGTTGCTCCGGTGTTGCCGGTGGCGCCTGTGGCTCCGGTATCGCCGGTTGCGCCGGTTGCTCCGGTGTTGCCGGTCGGGCCCTGGAGACCGGTCGGTCCGGTGGCACCAGTGGCGCCGGTGGCACCGGTGACTCCGGTGGCACCCGTGTCACCCGTTGCACCGGTGTTTCCGGTTGCGCCGGTGGCACCCGTGTCACCTGTGGCGCCTGTGTTTCCGGTCGCTCCGGTGTTTCCGGTCGCGCCGGTCTCGCCGGTGTTTCCGGTGGCGCCGGTGTTGCCGGTGGCGCCTGTGTTTCCGGTCGCTCCGGTTGCGCCGGTGTTGCCGGTTGCACCGGTTGCTCCGGTGTCACCCGTAGCGCCGGTGGCTCCGGTTGCTCCGGTCGGGCCGTCGGGGCCGGTCGGGCCGGTTGCGCCCTGCTGGGCGACCAGGTCCCAGTCAAGCGGTGAGCTGTCG
>Ga0075365_10000242_pt1 | contig 18677 bp, 11 predicted proteins | sample EndMetdeltDD1765_FD_71387 | JGI IMG/M metagenome (GOLD analysis project Ga0075365, IMG submission 71387) | Populus endosphere microbial communities from Tennessee, USA - Endosphere MetaG P. deltoides DD176-5 | ecosystem: Host-associated > Plants > Roots > Endosphere | place: USA: Tennessee... | reverse complement strand
GGAGACTATCGCCGGCACGGCCCGCGTCGAACGCCTCCCAGGCCGCGCGAAGGCATCCTGCTTCGAGAAGGAGCAGGGCTTCGCTGACTCTCGTGGCGGCGCCGTTGGCCCTCTTTGGTACGCTTTGTCCCCGGTCGGCCAAAGTGACGATCGACTCCTTGCCGGGGCGGTCGAGACGCCAATGTCTGGTGCGATAGGCAAGACTGCGCGAATCCACGCCTGTCGCAACGGGAGCCTCGATCAACCGCACGGCCTCCGCCGTCATCACCACCCTGTTCGACCCGTCGACGAGCTCGATGTCGGTCACCAGGGAACTCGGCGACTGCCGAACCGTGCGGGCAATGGTACGTGTCGCGGACGCGGCCGGTGCGAAGAGCCGAACCCGGCCGAAGCGCACCGGCAACATGCGCTTCATCGGCATGTCGGCGACGCCTGCTTCTTCCGAGGCGAACAGCGAATGGAAGGCTGCATCGAGCGCCGTGATGTCGATCGTTCGGCCCGGCATGCTGATGCCGGGATCTTCTTCGAGGACCGCCACGGCGCGCTTCGGATGCGGAAAGGAGACATGGCGCACGCGTTGAAATGTCTCGCCGTACTCGAAACCCAGCGTGCGTGACGTCTCATACACCTTCGCGCGTGGCACGATGATGCGGCCGGCTTCCTCTGGCGCCGCTTCCCGCCCCGTCGCAAGGGGCGACCGACCGACGATGCCGCGCGCGTTCAGGGCCCAGTCGGCGCCGCCGCCGCGCGGGCGAGACAAGAATTCGGCCATGCCGGTTTCAGCCGAGACCCTGACCTGTGTGTCGTAGGAGGTGCCGCCATCGAACACCAACGGTCGCACGATATCCATTTCGCGCAGTTCGAGCGCGTTGTCGGGATGCAACTCACGGGCTGCGGCGAGCAGGACTTCGACATATCCCGCAGCCGGGAACACCGCCACGCCCTCCACCTTGTGGTCGTCGAGCCACGGGAAGAGGACGGGATCGATCGTCGAAAACCACTCGCTTGCATCCGCACGGGGCCGTGACCCCAGCAGACGGTTGCTCCCTTCGCTGAAGACGTTGCTCGCCTCCATCGTCGATCGCACCCGATAGTCGGTATGTCGCCACGGATAGGCAGGCAGGGGCACACCCTGCACCGGCGCGGGCCCGAACAGGCGTTGCCGGGCGACCTGCCCACCGGCGATGATCAGCCGTGTCGCCACGCGCTCGATCGGATCGTCATCCGCTTCCGGCGCCTCGTTGAGCGTCTCGATGATGGCGCCGCGCAGGTTGGCTTCGCGCAGCCCGTCGCGCAGGTAGCTGGCGAGAATGGGCTTGGGGCCGATCTCGACGAAGACCCGCAGTCCCTGCTCGAGCAGCCGGTTGACGCCTGCCTCGAATTGCACCGGCTCGCGCACGTTTCGCCACCAGTGCTCGGGCCCGAGGTCATCTCCGCTGCCGGCCACCGAGGAGACGAACTGTTTCCGCGGCTTGTGCGACCGCAGGCCCTTGAGTTCGCGCAGCAGCGGCCCACGCACCGGGTCGACGAGCGCGCTGTGGAACGGATAGTCGAGGTCCAGACGTCGCCCGCCGATGCGCTTTTCCGACGCCAGTGCCAGCACCTGGTCGATCTGGTCGACCGGCCCTGAAACCGTGACGCTGCGCCAGCTGTTTATGGCGGCCACGTCCACGCCGGGCGTATTGATGGATTTCAGGAAGCGCCGTGCCTCGCGTTCGCCCAGCATTAGGGCCGCCATGGCGCCGCTGCCGCGTACCGCCTCCTGATGGCGGCTGCGCGCGATTACCACGTCGATTGCCTGCTCGATGCTGAGCGCGCCGGCACACCATGCTGCAGCGATCTCGCCGACGCTGTGCCCGAGCGTTGCCAGCGGCGTCACGCCGACCGCCTCCAGGCTGCGCACGATCGCTACCTGCAGCGCCAGCAACAGGGGCTGGGCATAGGTTGCGCGCCGCAGCCGCGGCGCCAGGTCGTCGGCAAACAGCAGGTCGACCAGCGAGGTCTTCTGGCGCTTCAGGAAATGGCCGTCGATATCCTGGAGGGCTTCGCGGAATCGCCCATTGCCGTGCCAGGCGGCCCGCCCCATGCCGGCCCACTGCGCGCCATTGCCGGAGAACACGAAGGCTATAGGCAGGTCGTGGCCCAGCGAGGTCCCGGTCAAGACGGCAGGTGACGCCTCGCCCGTGGCATGCTGCTCGAGATGGTGTTTGAGTTCCGCTTGCGTGCGCCCGCGCACGATCGCGCGATGCGGCAGCGCGTCGCGCAGATGGGCCGCCGCCGAGATGAAGTCACCGACCAGCCGCTTGTCCGTCGGCCAGGCGTCGAGATGCGCTCGCGCCACGGCAGGGAGCACTTCCGCAGCGTGCGCCGACAGCAGCAGGGGGGGCGGGCTGGCCTCGCCGCGCGGATGCGCCACCGTGACCGTGGTATCCTCGCCGCGCAGCACGACATGCGCATTGGTCCCGCCGAAGCCGAACGAATTCACCCCGGCGAGCGACGGCCCGCGTCGCTCGGGCAGCGCCCAGTTGCGATCGACGACGTGCAGGTTGAGCTCGTCGAACGGGATGTCCGGGCTGGGCGTCGCCTGGTGCAGCGTTGCCGGCAAAATCCCGTGGTTGAGCGCCAGGATCGATTTCAGCACGCCGGCCAGTCCGGAAGCGGGTTCGAGATGGCCGATGTTGGACTTTACTGAGCCGATGGGCAGGGGTTGCGACCGCCGTTGGGCCAGGCCCTTGCCCAGCGCGTCGGCCTCCATCGGGTCGCCGACCCGCGTGCCGGTGCCGTGCGCCTCCACGAAGGCGAGTTCGCTGGGATCGATGCCGAAGGTGCCGTAGACGTGCTCAAGCAGCCGCCGCTGCGATTCCGCCGAGGGTAGCGACAAGCCGGTCGTGCGGCCGTCCTGGCCGACGCCCGAGCCGATGATCGACGCATGGATGCGGTTGCCGGCCTTGCGCGCCGCCGCCATCGAGCGCAGCACCAGCACGATGGCACCTTCAGCCCGTACGTAGCCGTCGGCGGCTGCATCGAACGGCCGGCAGCGGCCGGTCGGCGACAGCATCGAGGCGCGCGAGAAGCCCACGAACGAGAACGGCGAGAGGAGAAGGTTGACGCCGCCCACGATTGCCGTCTCGATCGCGCCGCTGCGGATCGCGTCCGCCGCCTGGCTGAGCGCGACCAGCGATGATGAGCACGCCGTGTCCACGGTGAAACTGGGCCCGTGCAAATCGAGATTGTAGGAAAGCCGATTGGCGATGACGCTGAGGGTGTTGCCCGTCATCATGTGGAGGTCCGCGGCCGCCGGATCCGCAAAGAATCGCGCACCGTAGTCTACGGACGAGGCCCCGATATGGACCGCAGTGCCACTGCCAGCCAGTGACGACGGCCGGATGCCCGCATGGGCCAGTGCGTCGTGCGTAACTTCAAGCAGGTGGCGCTGCTGAGGATCGACCTGTTCGGCCTCGCGCGGGCTCATGCCAAACGCAGCGGCGTCGAACCCCCAGATGTCGTCGATCAGGCCGGCCGCGAACGTATAGCTGCGGCCCGCCTGCTCGGGGGATGGATGGTAGAATGCTTCGGTCGGGAAGCGATCAGGTGTGATCCAGCCAACAGAAGAGCGATTGTCGCGCAGCAGCGACCAAAAGCGGTCGATGGTGCTGGCGCCTGGCAGGCGGCCAGCATAGCCGACAACGGCTACTTCTTCTCCCACGGCCACGAACTGACGTCTCCCAACATTACCGCGCACGCAGGGTTCATACCACGTGCCGGCGTGCAGCGTGTACCAACCGGTTCAACACCAACGCGTCGGACTGTCCCTGCGACAGGTTTGTACAACAACCAGCAGATGCAATGAATGCCTGCGATGCCTAATGGAGCCTTATTTTAGCAGCTGCCTACGGAAGGGAACCCGACAAAAACCCCTCCGCTTGGGCTCTGCCTGCAGTATTGTGAGGGGTGATGGCTGGTCCGGATGGCGCCCAAGCGGCAGAACAGCCGACAAAACAGCTTCCGGAGCCGGTGCCGCTGGCCACGGAGAATCCGCACTTTACCCAATCGCCGAGGCGGATCGCCCTGCTGCATCTCGACAGCCTCTGCTGCCTGCCGGCGCTCGATCATCTCTTCAGCGCACTTGAGAACCGCACCTGCCTGGTGATCTCCTCGGACCGCTTCGCGGGCGACCACGGCTTTTGGCGCCAGCTCCGGCGAACCCTCTCTCATTCCGGGGTGCGCATGACGCTGGCTTTGGGTTTTGATATCGTCGCGCTACGCATTGCCGCTTTTTTTGCCCCTGTGATGCGCTGGCCTGCCAGGCTGGCAGGGAAGCACGTGCCGCTCCGGACGCTACGCGAACACGCGCAGCGTGTCGGCGCGGCCTTCGAGTCCGTTCAAGACATCAACGGACCTGCCGCCATCGCGCTCCTGCGCCAGAACAAGCCTGATCTCGTCGTTTCTTTCCATTTTGATCAGATCCTTCGCCCCCCCTTCCTGGAGGCGGCGGCGTGCCCCGTGGTCAATGTCCACCCCGCGCTCTTGCCGGCGCACCGCGGGCCGTGCCCCTCCTTTTGGGTGCTCGCTGCGGCAGAGCCAACCAGTGGCATCACCATTCACCGGATTGTCGATGCCTCTATCGATACTGGAGAACCCATCGTGCGCCGCGAACGGCGCGTCTCGCCGGGCATGTGTGTTGCCGAACTCGACGAGTGTCTTTTCAAGGAAGGTGCGGGAGCGCTTGTGCAGTTGCTGGCGCCGACGCCGGCCGCCTCGGCATCCGCACCCTCGCACTTCGTCCAAGCTGTCTCGTCGTTGGTCGCCGACGGTTATGAATCCTTTCCCGATCGCCATGCCGTCCGCCTGGCCCGCCGTCGCGGTGTGCGCCTCTGGCGCTTGTCCCATGCTGTGTGGCTGCTCATGGGCTTGTTTGGCTGGCGTCGCCCTTGAAACGCGCTTTGCGAGGACGAGCGACGGCAGGTACTGTTCGTCCGTAAATGCTGGTCGGGCTATGGCAGGGAATCGGTGAAGGCATCACAACGGCCGTTTGTTGTTCCTCAGGGCCCAGAGACGAGCGCCGCCGTTGGTGACGTGGCGATGGGGGCGCTGGAGCGGGCAACAGCCGCCCTTGTGCGTTGGGTAAAGGATTGTGCGTGTCCGCTTTGGTCCAAGACGGGCCTGGATTCGGATCATCGGCGGTTCGAGGAGCGACTGAGTCTGGACGGGAGTCGGCTGCCCGATGTCCCCATTCGGCTGTTGTCGCAAGCGCGTCAGATCTACGTCTATGCGCTTGCCGCGAAGCGGGAGTGGCACCCTGGTGCGTCGACACTGATCGAGCAGGCTTACTCATCAATGGTGAGGGACTATCACGGACGCGATGGTGTTGGTGGTTGGGTATTCTCCATCCACCGCGATGGACGAGTAGCCGATGCCCGTCGGGATTTCTATGCGCACGCCTTCGTGCTGCTGGCGATCGCGTCCTACGTGGGAGCAACCGGAGAGAGTACCGAGCTCGATAGGGCGGACGAGACGCTGGCGTTCATCGATCGGCACATGGCCGATCCGGAACAGCGCGGCTTCCTGGAAGAATTCCCTCCGACCGATGCGCTGCGCCGTCAGAATCCTCATATGCACCTTTTTGAGAGCCTGCTTGCGCTTTGGGAATGTTCAGGCAACGCGCATTATCTTGAGCGCGCCGGCCGCTTGTTCGATCTATTCGCCTCACGCTTCTTCCGCTCCGATTTCGGCGTTGTTTGCGAGCATTTTTCAGCGAAGCTCGAACCGGCGCCGGGCTTGGCAGGCAGCCTCGTGGAGCCTGGTCATCACTACGAATGGGTCTGGCTGCTGCGGCGGTTCGAACGAGCTGGCGGTCATCCCGTACAGAACTTCGTTGACCCGCTTTATCGCCATGCCCATCGCCACGGTCACGATCGCGACGGGCTGATCGTCGATGAACTATTGGTGGATGGCAGGCATCACATGCGTTCGCGTCGCACCTGGCCGATTGCCGAGGCAATCAAAGCCAATATTGTCGAAGCCGAACTCGGCCGAGAAGGCGCAGTGGCAAGAGCCGCCGCTCTCTCAGAAGCGCTTATGCGGCATTTCTTATTGCCGGCGCCCAGGGGCGGCTGGATCGATCGGTTGGACGAGAGCGGCAACCCCGCCACAGACTTCATGCCGGCCAGTACCTTCTACCACGTCGCATCCGCCATCGATGAGCTCGACAGGTTCGTGACGCGCCGGACGCAGCCCGAAAGCCATGCTATTTGACGTGGCCGATGCTCAACATCTTGCACAACAGGCGAGATACCCATACCCTTGAAAAAGGGCAGTAGGGTCGGGGGTAAACGTGAAACTGACGAGAGCCCTTAAGCCGCAACCGTCGGCGCCGCTCGATAAGGCGACACTGGCTCACTTTGCTCTGGCCGACCTTGATAAATGCACGGTCGCCGTTATCGGCGATCTCATGCTCGATCGCTACATTCATGGAGATGTCACGAGGCTCAGCCCGGAAGCGCCCGTTCCCGTCGTGCAACGTCGTTCGGAACGCCACATCCCGGGTGGGGCTGCGAATGTTGCCAGCAACCTTGCCGCGCTCGGGGCGCGGGTCAATGTGGTTGGTGTCACGGGCGCGGATGAGCCGCGGACCATCCTGATCGGTGCGCTTCAGCGGCAAGGCCACATCATCAGCGACGGCATCTTGGTCGATACTGACCGGCCGACGACGCAGAAACTGCGTATCATGAGCGCCCATCAACAGATCGCTCGTATCGACATCGAGGAAGTCAGCCCGCTTTCAGCCGAGCTTGAAGAGAACATTATGGCGGCGGTGCGGACGGCGATCGCGTCGTCCGACATCGTTATCGTGTCGGACTATGGCAAGGGCTTGCTTACCGATGCCGTGCTTGGCGAGACGTTGGCCGAGGCACGGCGTAGCGGCAAAGCCGTCTTGCTCGACCCAAAGCGACACGACTGGTCAGCGTATCGCGGCGCCTCCATCCTGACGCCCAATAGGAGGGAGCTGTCGAATTCCACAGGGTTGCCATGCGAAAGCGACGCGGAGGCCGAGATCGCGGTGGCGCGCGCCCGCGAGTCCTGCGATTGCGATATCTTGCTCACGCGCTCGGACAAGGGAATGTCCTTTTACGGCACGGACGTCGCGCCAATCCATATGCCGACCGTCGGGCTCGATGTGTTCGACGTGTCTGGTGCCGGCGATACGGTAATTGCCGTTCTGGCGCTGGGACTCGTGCTCAAGATCGCGATCGAAGACACGTTGAAGATTGCCAACCACGCAGCCGGCATCGTTGTTGGCAAGCTGGGCACGGCAACGGTGACGCGCGAGGAACTGATCGCCTCCCTTTCGCAAGGACAAGACTCAGCCGTTACCTACAACGAGGGGGCGCTGATTTCCCGCGAGGACGCGCAAGCCCTACGCAGGATGTGGGCGCGCGATGGTCTGACGGTCGGGGTGGCGAACGGATGTTTCGACCTCCTTCATCCGGGACATATTTCGCTCTGCCGGCAAGCTGCGGCGGCCTGCGACAGGCTGATCATTGCTCTGAATTCCGATGCGTCGGTGAGGCGGCTCAAGGGGCCGTCCCGTCCGCTGCAAGACGAGAATGCGCGCGCCGACGTCATTGGCGCGATCAAGGGGGTCAGCGCCGTCGTCATATTCGACGAGGACACCCCTCTTAAGCTGCTGCAGCAGCTGGAGCCCGATGTGATCATCAAAGGAGCGGACTATGTCGAAAGCGACGTGGTGGGCGCCGAGCTCGTGAAGGCCCGGGGAGGAAGGGTGGTCCTGGCGACGCTGGTTCCCGGTCGGTCGACGACCGCGTTGATCGGGCGAGACAAGGCGGCGGCTGAATAGCGTTACTGAAGTAGACAGAGTTCTATAGATGATCATTGTAACCGGCGCCGCCGGCTTCATTGGCTCCAATCTTGTCGCCGAGCTCAACGAACGAGGTCATGACGAGATCGTCTTGATCGACCGGCTGGGCAGTGAAGGCAAGTGGCGCAACATCGCCAAACGCCGCTTCACGGATTTCATCTTTCCAGAGGAACTTGAGAGCCGGCTGCCGGCAATCTCCGGCGCCGATGCCGTTTTCCACTTGGGCGCGAACTCGTCGACGACGGCCGTAGACGCAGACGAAGTCATGAGGAGCAATTTTCGCCTATCGACTCAACTTTGGAACTGGTGCGCACGGACGCACACCCCCCTGATCTATGCGTCCTCTGCCGCGACGTACGGCAATGGGCAAGAGGGTTTCAACGACATCGAGAGCGATGAGCATTTCGATAAACTAAGACCTCTCAACCTCTATGGCTGGTCCAAGCACGCCTTCGACCGCTGGGCATTCGTTCAAAACCGCAAGGGCAAGGCGCCGCCGTTTTGGGCGGGCCTGAAATTCTTCAACGTCTATGGGCCGAACGAATACCACAAGGGAGACATGCAGAGTCTGGTGGCCAAGAATACGCGGCGCATCGTGGATGGACAGCCGATCATGCTCTTCAAGTCGCACCGACCCGACTATGCCGATGGCGAACAGCTACGTGATTTCATCTATGTGGCGGATTGCACTCGAGTCATGTTGTGGCTCCTGGAATCAAGGACGCAATCAGGATTGTTCAATCTTGGAACGGGCAGGGCGCGATCGTTCCGGGACCTGATGCTGGCGGTGGGCAGCGCTGTCGGCAGGGACGTCACCTTCGACTTTCGCGAAATGCCCCCGGCGATTCGCCCGAACTACCAGTATTTCACCGAAGCGAAAATGCAGAAGCTCCAGCACGCCGGGTACGATCGCGCCTTTTTTTCGTTGGAGGAAGGCGTCACCGACTACGTCAGGCACTATCTGATGAAGGAAGACGCCTACCGTTAGGACATCACCGGAGTGCGCGAGAGCTGGTGGGCCGTGAGATCGACCAGCTGCTCGATCTCGAACAATGACATGCAGTTCTGCGCCTTCTGGCAGTCGCCGTAGCAGCCCAGGCAATCCAGGCCGCTGACCGAGGTCTTGGCGACCAGCCCGCCGAAATCCGCAAGTTCGGCGTTGCTCGTAGGGCCTATCACGCACACGGTGGGAAGCTGGATCGCCGTCGCGACGTGCAATGCAAGCGTGTCGCCGCACAGCAGTACGTCGGCCTGGGACAATACCGCGACGAATTCGGGCAGCGAGTCGGCGGTCAGCGCCGTGCGGACCGGTGAGTTTGGGCCGCAGAGTTCTAGAATCGCTTGCGCCTTTGAAGCTTCCGCCGGGCCGCCCACGAGGACAACGTCGACGTCGAGACGCGAGCTTGCAGCCGCCGCGTACTCGGAAATCTGCCGGGCATCGAGCATCTTCTTGGGCCAGCGCCCGCCGGCACCGATGTTGATGGCCACGCGGCGCCTGTTACTGGTGCCAAACAGTCTCGACACGCGCTCGCGCGCACCCTCAAGCAGTCGGTCGTCGACTTCGAGGCGAGGCGGTCCGAACTCGGCGTTCTCGCCGATAATGCCCAGCATGATCTTTTGATAAGGTTCAGTGTTGGCCCGCTTGAGGCGGTCGAATGCCGCCAGCTCCAGCCATCGCGCTGCAGCCGCGTTGCTGGGGTGCAGGACGCCGTCGCGAACGGAGTATCCGATGGGCGGATGTCTTGGCGCGGCCATCATGGCCAGGGAGGCCGTGCTGTAGTCGTTCGAAAGGGCGTATACATAGTCCCAGCTTCCTGAGGCGATACGTGCCAGGCCGTCGACGTTGAGCGCTGCGACCTCATCCACGCCCTGCATCATCTTGACGAGTTGCACTGCTTCAGGGCGCGTGAGCCAGCAGATGTAGGGAGAATCGTGCCGGGCGGTAATCGCGGGAAGCAGGCTGGCGGTACGTAGCACATCCCCCAAAGCGTCGAGCTTTATGATGAGCACGCGGCTTCGAAACACGGAGACGTGGGTGCAGGTGGGACACTCCGACCCGTCAAGCTTGTTGAATTTGCACGGTTTGGACCCGAGATAATATCGGCACGCACCATTGATCATGGCCCGTACCATACCGTAGACTTCCCGATCCGGGCTAGCCGGGACGCCAGTGGTGCACCATGTGCTTTCCCCATGAATTGCGAGCTTCGCGGTACTTTCCATAGTTCCCAAGCGCATGTCTGAGTTCGAAAACGTCAGTTGCAGCATCTCGGCCGAGAGTTCGCTCGCGGAAATTCGGCAAATTTTGCTGTCACCGGAACGCGCCGCCACGCTTTCGGCGAACGATCTGGTGGTCGCATCGGAAGTGGCTCACGCGCTAGGGGATACAGCCTTGGCGGTACGCGCCATGCAGATCCTCGTGGAGAAAGAACCTGAGGTCCGCTGGCACCACAGGCTGGCCCTTTTTCATGCCCAATCCAGCGATTCGCAAGCCGCCGAGTACGAGTGTGAGAAAGCCATCGCCATCGATCCCGCCTTTTCGGATGGGTATCAGTTTCTCAGCCACATCCGCAGCGCCAGAGGAGATTTCGAGGGCGCCTTGGCGGCATGTCGGGCGCAGCAGCGGCATTGCGGCGAAAATGTCGCGCTGAGCCTCGCTATCGCCGGGCTGTTGTATCAGGCCCGCAGACTCGACGAGGCCCTGGCGGCGGTGCGCGAGATCAATGATGTCGGTCCACCTACGGAGGCAAGTCTTCTGCTGGAAGCTGAGATCGCCCAGCAGCTGGCGATGCCACATGCCGGGACGAGCGCTGCGGAGCGAGCGCACCGCCTGTGGCCCGATTCCGCAAATGCGTCCGCGACGCTTGCTCGATTGCTCTGCCATCTTGCGCAATATCAGCTGGCCATTCCGGTGCTGCGCCGCGCGTGCAGGCTTTCTCCGAACGATGCGTCGATACGGTATCTGCTCGCGGTGGCGCTGACGGCGACGAGTGAGCTGGACCAGGCGTTGAATTCCGTCCTCGAGGCACTCGAGATCGAGCCCGGCGAATACGAATACCTCTACATGGCGGCCAGCCTGTGCGATCGCCTGGGCGACCATGATCGGGCCCTGTCGTACATGCGCCAGGCCATCGCCGCCGCGCCCGATCATGCGCACCTGCACGTCACCCTCGCCCACATGCTCAGTCGCGCGGCCGACACCAGAGGGGCAATGGCGGCCCTTTCGGCGGCGGAGCGACTGATGCCGGAGGACAAGAGCCTTCGTGACCTCAGGTTATACTGGCTTGCGCAGGAGCCCACGCATTACGTCTCGGAGAATACTGGAGCGTCGAGCGGGTCACCCATGCCGAAAGCGCGGGCGACTCGCCGTGAAGTGGGACTACTCTGGCAATTCCTCGGGAGCCTCCTCGTCCAGTCCCGTGTCCTGTGGGCTTTGGTACTGCGCGAATTCCGTCATCGTACCGCCCATTCGCGCTTCGGGATGTTGTCGGTGTTCATTCCGATGGCGTTGCAAATCGTCACGCTGGGCATCGTCCTCAGCATCTTCAATGACGGCCGTCCGCCCATCGGCGATCACCTCTTCTTCTTTTATGCTACCGGCGTGATGCCGTTCTATCTGTTCATCCACATCATCGATCATTCCCAGAACCAGTTCCTCGACAATGTCAGCATCCTGCAGATCCCGATCATCAAGCGGCTCGATATTGTCCTCGCGGTCGCCATCACGGAATTGCTCATCATCACCGCCGTCGTAGTCGTCACCTTCGGCGTTTTCTCATTGATGTCGTATGGGCCGCCATCAAACAACCAGATCGAATGCGTCTTCGCGATGCTGGCGGTCTGGCTTTTCGCCTTCGGCCTGGGTCTGATCTGCGCAGTCATGACCAATCTCTATCGCCCGTGGGCCAATGGCTGGCTGATCGTCCAGCGATTCCTCTACATCGCGTCGGGAGTGTTCTTCATTCCCCTGAACATGCCCGATTGGATTCGCGAGCCGCTTTCGTGGAACCCTCTTTTGCAGGGCATCGAATGGTTTCGCACCGGCCTGTTCGATCGTTACGAGCCTCCCTGGCTCGACAAGGCGTATATCGTGGGGATTGCCTTTGCCACGACCATCGCGGGCCTGATGCTGGAACGAGCCTTGCGCAGGAAGATGAGGACGCAGTGATCCGGCTTGAGCATGTCAGCAAGAGCTACGCGGTGCGCGGCGGCAGGCACACGATCCTCGACGACGTGACGTTCGCGCTGCCGCCGCGTTCCCGCGTCGGTGTCCTCGGCGCCAACGGCGCCGGCAAGTCTGCCCTTTTACGTCTGATTGCCGGCGGCGAAATGCCAGACAGCGGCCGTATCGTGCGTGATGGACGCGTCTCGTTCCCGGTTGGCTTCACGGGCACCTTTCATCCGTTGCTGAGCGCGCGCGAGAATATCGCTTTCCTTGCGCGGATCTACGGAATGGATGGCGCCGAGGTCAGCGGCTGGATCGAGGAATTCGCCGAGCTCGGAGCCTACTTCGACATGCCCGTCGGCACCTATTCGTCCGGCATGTTCGCCCGCATCGCCTTTGCGACCAGCTTCGCTTTCGACTTCGACGTCTATCTGGTCGACGAGGTCATAGAAACCGGCGATCTCCGTTTCAGGCGCAAGTGCGCCGCTGCCTTCGATGAAAGAATGAAGACGGCCTCTCTTATCCTGGTGTCGCATCACATCTCGACGATCCGCCAATACTGCGATATGGCCGCGGTGCTCCATCGCGGCAAGTTGAGCGCTTTCCCAAGCATCGACGAGGCCCTGGACACCTACGAAGATAGTCTGAAGCAGCTGGAATACCCCCGTGGTTGATCGCACCAAAGCGTCGGAAGCTTCTCTCCTGTCCAGTCCTCGCAACAGCCAGGTCCAGGACCTGGTGCCGACTGACACGGAAGGGCGGGAACTCGTTGCCGGCGAGCCAGCCGCAAACGTCGCCACACAGCACTACCACACCCCCGCCGTCAGGCGCGCGGGCACCGGCCGCCGCCTGCAGATCGCTGTTTTTCTGCTTGTCGTCGTTCTGCCCACGGTGCTTGCGGGCTTCTATTACGGTTTCGTTGCTTCAAACCAGTACGTCACGGACGTACAGTTCGGCGTTCGCTCTGCCGACGCGCAGCGCAATGATGCATCCTCGATGTTTCAGACCTCGTCGCCGGCATCGCAGATTGCGCTGCAGTCCAACATCGTCGTGCAGTACATCAAGAGTCGCGAGGCCGTAGAGGCGGTCAACGAGAAGGTGGACCTGCGGAAGGCGTTCGCGAATCCGTCATCCGACTTCTTGTCGCGACTCGATCCGGCCACTTCTATCGAAGGGCTGGTTGACTACTGGCGTGGCAAGGTCGAGCCGTTTTTCGACCTGACGACCGGAATTGTCAGCGTCCGCGTCCGCGCCTTCACCCCGCAGGATGCATTGAAGATCGGCAACGAGATCGTGACCCTGTCCGAAAAGCTTTCCGACGAGCTTTCGAAGCGCGCACGAACGGATTTCGTCAAATTCGCCCAGAATCAGGTGGACGAGGCCAGCTCACGACTGACGAAGATTCGCGAGTCCCTGCTTCAGTTTCGCAATGAGGGGCAGACCCTCGATCCGACCAAGGAAGGCGACGTGGCGCGCCAGGGCATCGGCAAGCTTCGGGAGGAACTCGCCCGCGTTCAGACCGACATGACCACGGCGCGGGCGAGGCTGGGCGAGAATTCGCCGACGATGATCGCGCTCAAGGATCGCCAGGCCGCTTTGCAGCAACAGATACAGGGTGCCGAAAGGTCTCTCGCCGGCACCGATCGACAATTGCGCAGTCCGCTCAGTGAGAACATTCGCGGATACGAGGCACTCGAGACCGATCGGCAGGTCGCCCAGAAGTTCTACGAATCGGCGCTCGAGTCGCTACAACGCGCCCAGTTCGAGGCCGCCCGACAGGCGATGTATCTTGAAGTATTCGTGCGTCCGGCCCTGGCCGAACAGTCAGTCTATCCACGCCGCTTCGTTTCGACGTTGATCGTGGCGCTGTCGGCGTTTGGCGTTTGGATCTTCCTGCTCATGGCCTATCACTCGGTTCGCGAGCATGTCTGACGAGCGGGTTCACGCCTCGATCAGCCGGCGGTACGTCTCAACCATTCCCCTGGGATTGTAGACTTTCAGGGCCGCCTCGCGCTTGGCCGTCAGAGCCGGTTCGAAGCTCTTGAACCGCTGGAGCTGATCGGCGAGCTCCATGAAGTTCCCGATATTGAAGAACTGCATGGCCCCGTCGAAATACTGGTTCATTTCGCGAAAGACCGGCGCATTCGAGAACAAGGCGCGTGATCCGAATTCCAAGGCAAACGTCGCCGGCCCCGACCCGCTCTGACCTTCCTTCGTGCGCATATAGGGATGCACCACGTAGTCGAGCATGGCATAGAATCGCGGCATGTCCTCATCGGACGCCTGGCCGAGATAGTGGATGCGATGCTTGATCTCGGTCGTGGGGAAGAAATATTTGAACTCGGAGTGTTTGAACAGCTTGTTGCGCAGCTCTCTACGGAAGAGCTCGCTGCTCCGGACCACAGGCGTGCCCAACCTGCCCGCGACATTCGCAAGCAGGGAGCCGGTCCCTTCGACTTCCTCGTCGGAATCGGCGGCAGGCGGGCGATCGACGGCAAGCGGAAACGTCAGGAGTTGCCGCACGTAGCTGCCGATATCCTTGTCGGCCTCGATACCCTGCGGGTGCTCGCCACCGACCATCACCAGGCTCCAATCGTCTGGCAGAAACTCGAGCGCCTTCATCGCGGTCAGGTGGCCTTTGTAAGCGGAGAAAAACCCGCATACGGCGAAATACTTGCGTGCCGGATCGAGGCCGTACTGCGTGAGGAACCGCTCGCGGTTGAGGGAAGCGCGTACCTCCTGAACTTCGTCCTGATCGAAATAGCAGATCGGATAGTTCTCAACCTGCGGCAGATCGAAGAATCGCTGGAGGATGACCTGGTCGCCGCGATTGAACGTGAGCACCTTGACGTGCGGTGCGCGCCTCACATAGTTCCAGAACGATTGAATGATCGGGTCCAGACCACCCTCGATCATGCCCATGGCGGCAGCCAGCGGCCGCACTCTTGCCAGGTTTCCCACGAAGTTGCCTACCGTGCGCCTGGCCATGCGGCGATCGAACCCGTGAATGGTGACGACGGCGCATTTGGCGGCCTTGAGGAGTCGCGTCACGCGGCCATAGGAAGAGGCCGCCCGCGTGCCGTAAAGGCCAGGCTCGAACTGCAGGAACACGGCGTCGAACTCGGCGATCTCCCTGGCGATCCGCTCGATCTCCTGGTCACCTTTGCGCCTGACGAGAGAGGGTGAATTGAGGCGCAGCAGCGATACTGGCAGGCGCTTGACCTCGACCTCGTAGCCGGCCGAGGTCAGGTGCTTCAACAATCGTGAGCTGTAATAGGCGGCGCCGCACTCCTCATTGTAGCTCGACACGATAGCTACACGCTTTTTCATAGGACGCTCCGCCAATTGCCTTAGACTGCGAACCCTGTAGCTCGAACGTCACCAAGCCGACCACAGCTTTGCATCTGGAAACTAGCCAAGACCATCTTTGCCGGCAACTGCTCGTCCTGACGGCGAGGGCGCGATATTCCGGCTCCTGGCAAAACGACCAGCCGAGCCTCTGCACGACCGTGAAAATCGGCCTGGCTAGTTGCTGGCGGGAAAGTTCGTGAGCAGCGTGCGCGGAATGGCAACCGTGCCGGTCGCCCCCGACAGAATCTGGAAGAACTTGGCGCCTTCCGCCAGCGGCGCGGCGGACACGTAGAGAATGTCATTCGGCCTCATCGGAAAGCCGTTGATGGCGAAGAAGGACTTTGGGTCCTTGAGGTCGAGTTGGTACACGATCGGAACCGAGCTGCGGTCTTCCACCGTCGGCTCAATTCCATAGCGTCGCGCAAGGGCGACCGGCTCGCGGCGGAACAGGTACACGCCCTTGGCGTCCGAACGGCTCGGGTCCAGGCCCATGACCTGGCCAAGGCCGTCGGAAAGGCTGAGATTCATCTTCCCGAAGATCTGCTCGCCAGGCTTGGCTACGGCGCCGAAGGCGAGGAATTTTTGTTGCTGCCGCGACAACAGGATCGTGTCGCCCGCCGATACCGGAATGTTGTAGGTCTCCGGCTTGTCGATGATGTCCTGCAGCGACATGAGCACCGTGGAGCGGCCTCGCGTCACGCGGACGGAAGTCTCATAAGGAGGATACTTGGCCCCGCCCGCCATGGCGATCAAATCCAGCACGCGCTGATTCATCTTGGCGACGGGATAGGGGCCGGGCTTGTTGAGGTCGCCCTGCACCGAAATCGAACTGCTGACATTTTCAGTTACGGTCACTGTCGCCTGCGGCTGGACGGCCTGGCCGGCAAGGCGCGACACAATGGTCGATTCGACTTCCGAAAGCCGCCGCCCGGCGACTGCAAACCGCCCGGCATAGGGCAGGGAGATGGTCCCGTCCGTGTCGACGCGAATGACCATCTCGGTGCCCTTGCGATCGCGGCCGGAGAACAATCCTACCTCTCCGGCCTCCCATATGGTGATGCGCAGCAGGTCGCCCACGCCGACACTGCCGAACGATCCCGCCCTCTGAAAGCTTGCCGGAACCGTCTCGGGGACGGCGCGGTAGAATTCTTCGGCATTTTCCGCGATTCTCGCGTTTATGCTTACCAGGGCATAGCGCGTAACGGCGGTCGATGCGGCGTCGCTCTTCAGGTTGGAGGACGAATAAGCCAGCAAGCCGTTGGCATTCGGGCCGTCACTGGGCAAGAGGTCGCAAGCGGCCAGACCAGCACCCAAAACGAGCGGCGCGAGCAAATTGACAGCCCAGCGTCCCATCAAGCTACCGGCCGTGAGGTGTGTCATTTGCTGTTTGCGACCTCGGAGAGCGATCATCCAATTCAGCCTGCCCTATCCGGCGCGAGTTTGCGACATTCTTTACGGGCGCGGGAAGCGTTTTCCCGGCGGCTATGGCTGGGTTGCGCCAGCACCTCCATTGATCAATCATGACGCCGCACGGTATTGGACCGTTCGGCGGTCGTGGGGCGAGTGAATGACTTTTGTGACGAAGAACGAGAACGTATTTAAGCTTTCAGGCGCGCATATTTCATGCTCGCCGAACCTTGAGATCGCGGAACATCGCACCGCCGACGATAACCCTATCTTTCTCGACGTCGCGCTGGCATCCGCAGGGGGCAGCCGCGGCAAGCTCGAGATCAAGTGGGCGCCCATCAGCAAGGCCCGTCGCGACCGAGGCGACCTGGTCGATTTTTCCATCGACTTGCGTCGCAGGGAGGTAGCCCAGGATGGCGACATCCTGGTTTTGCGCTTTCCGATCAGCCCGGAGTTGATCTGCGATCCGGATTTCGCGGTGACCGGGGCTGCGTCCTTCCATGCTGCCGAGCCGCAAATGCTGCTTGGCGCGGAGCTGGGATTCGGATCGGAACTCGGCTTCGAGTTCGGGGTACCCTTCACCGTGCAGCCTACCAGCCATCTTGCAACGGCATGGAAATACGATGGGATACGTCGTGCGCCCCATCTCGAGCTTCGCCTGCATCTGCGCGCGTCAGATGGGCCCCTCACGCTCCGCCTGGGTCGTCTCTTCGCCGGCTACGACTACGACCCCTACATCTACAATCCCGAATTCGAATATCTGGCGCACCTGAAGGGTCGGCCCTCCTTCGAAGGCGGCGCCGAGGTATTGGCGGAGTTTGAACGTCAGGCGCGTGCGGCGTGCCGAACCCACCGCTATCACGGCATGCAGGCCTTCATCAAACCCTTCCTGGTCATGCGCGAGGGCCGCCGTCGCTTTCCGATGCTGGTGGGAACGCCCAACAGCATTTCCTGGTACGCGATCGATCCCCATCATCATATCGATTTCTACGAGACCGAAGAGCGCGTACAACCTGGAGATGTGAGTCTTGATTGCGGGGCCCATGCCGGCCAGATGTCGACTTTCTTCGGCATCGTCGCGGGCAAGGGCGGCAAGGTCATTGCCTTCGATCCCTTTCCGCAGAATTACCTGCAGGTCGAGGCTCAGGCGCGACTCAACGGCCTCGACATCGAGTCGGCGCGCGCCGGCGTCGGCGATTCCCACAAGACGCTCAGCCTCTCGATCCTGGGGCAGATGACGACCGAGGCGGATCACACCGTGAATATGACCGACAGGATCGACATGAAGATCGTGCCGCTCGACGACTACCTGGACGCCCGACCGACGTTTATCAAGCTCGACATCGAGGGGGCGGAGGTTGGCGCCCTGCACGGTGCCAAGACGTTGCTCGAGACGTATCGGCCCCGGATCCTCGTCGAGTTGCACACGCAGTTCCTGCACATTTTCGGCCATACGCCCAAGGATTTCTTCGATGCAATCCCGCGCTCGCTCTACCGCGTCCACTATCGGATCGAGGGCGTCGACCACAGCTACAACGAGTACCAGGAAGGCGACCACCAGCGCGTCACGCGGCCAGCACTCGTGATCGCGGAGCCCCGTTAGGACTGTCTTGCGGAGTGCACTGCGCCGCGTTTGGCCATTCGGTCGAGAAGGTTGGCCAGGTTTGACGCGGCTTCGATGAGCATGACGTTGAATGCTTCGGTGCCGCGCTCGAACGAACCGGGCGATTGCGCAACCGGCGCAAACAAGGGCGGAACCGCCACGCTCGCCATGCGCGCCAGGGCATAGCGCCCGTGCTCGAGCGACTCCGACCTCAAGAGAGCACCTTCTTCAGGTCGGACGTCCGTGTTCGCAAGGCACGCTTCAACCAAGTC
>Ga0075365_10000241_pt1 | contig 18688 bp, 16 predicted proteins | sample EndMetdeltDD1765_FD_71387 | JGI IMG/M metagenome (GOLD analysis project Ga0075365, IMG submission 71387) | Populus endosphere microbial communities from Tennessee, USA - Endosphere MetaG P. deltoides DD176-5 | ecosystem: Host-associated > Plants > Roots > Endosphere | place: USA: Tennessee... | reverse complement strand
GCGGCTGCGCGGATCGAGGCCGGTCGTGGGCTCGTCGAGGAAGAGCATCCGGGGGCGGGTCAAGAGGCTCGAGGCCAGATCGAGGCGCCTCCTCATGCCTCCCGAATAGGTGCGGGCGAGGCGGTCGCCGGCGTCCGCCAGGTCGAACTGCTCGAGGAGCTCATCCGCGCGCCGGCCGGCCTCGCTCCGATCGAGCCGGAAGAGCTGGCCGAACATGCGCAGGTTCTCCCGCCCGGTCAAGAGCTCGTCGATCGCCGCGAACTGGCCCGTTAGCGCGATCACCTCACGGACCTCGCTCGCCTGCGAGACGACGTCGCGCCCGAACACGGAGGCGCTGCCCGCGTCCGGCCGCAACAGGGTCGCGAGGACGCGCACCATCGTCGTCTTGCCGGCGCCGTTCGGCCCCAAGAGCCCCTGGACCGTGCCCTCCTCGACCGCGAGGTCGACGCCGTCCAGGGCCACGGTCGAGCCGAACCGCTTGACGATTCCCCGGGCTTCGACGGCGCTCGACCCCATGGCGGTAGTTCAGCAGGTGGGAGATGGGTGCGCGGCTCCCTCATCGGGTAGGGAGTCGGCGTGGCCACTCAACGCGAGGAGCGGATCGCCCGAAACGAGAGCCTGTTCAGATTGGCGAACGAACGCCTCTCCGAGTGGGAGGAGCGAGACCGCGCCGACGCGACGGAGCCCTACTTCTGCGAGTGCGCCGACCCCGAATGTGACCAGAAGGTCGGGCTCCGGGCCACCGACTACGAACGCGTCCGCAGCGACTCCGGGCTCTTCTTCGCCGTCCCGGGGCACGAGATCCCGGATGTCGAGGCCGTCGTCGAGCGCCACGAGGGCTGGGTGGTGATCCAGAAGGACCCCGAGGTCGGAGACGTCGTGGAGGAGACGGACCCCCGTCAAGACGGCGGCTAGGCTAGCCGCGTGGCCAAGATGTTCGAGGAGATCGACGACCGGCTCGCGGGCTGGATCGCCCGCCAGCCGCTGTTCTTCACCGGGACGGCGCCGCTCGACGGCGACGGCCACGTCAACGTCTCGCCGAAGGGCCCGATCGGCAGCCTCCGCGTGCTCGGGCCACGCACGGTCGCCTATCTCGACATCGTCGGCTCCGGCTCGGAGACGATCGCCCACCTCCGCGAGAACGGCCGCATCGTGATCATGCTCTGCGCCTTCTCGGGGCCACCCCGGATCCTGCGCATCCACGGCCATGGCGAGGTCGTCACGCCCGACGACCCTCGCTTCGCCCAGCTCCTCGAGCGCCACGACTTCGAGGGGCCGGAGCACGACGAGGCGCGCCGCGCGATCGTGGTCGTCGAGGCGACGCGCATCGCCGATTCGTGCGGCTACGGCGTCCCGCTCATGAGCTTCGAGGGCCAGCGCGAGCACGGTGACCTCTGGGCGGCGAAGAAGCTCCGGACCGGCGGCCCTGATGCCCTCCGCGACTACCAGCGGCAGAAGAACACGGTGAGCATCGACGGGCTGCCAGCCGTCGAGCTCTGACCGACTCCGAATCCGAATCCGCGGTCTAGGCGGCCGTGGGCAGCTCGACCGGCGCCGGCTCGAGCGCGTGCTCGAGCACCTCGTCGATCGTCATCACCGGATGGAAGCTCATCGCCTCGCGGACGTCCTCGGGCACGTCCTCCAGATCGCCGCGATTGCGCTCGGGCAGGATCACGTCGGACAGGCCGGCGGCGTGCGCCGCGAGGACCTTCTGCTTCAAGCCCCCGATCGGAAGCACCCGGCCCTGAAGAGTGATCTCGCCGGTCATTCCCACGTCGTGGCGGACCGGCCGCCCGGAAAGGAGTGACGCCAGCGCGGTGGTCATCGTGATCCCGGCGCTGGGGCCGTCCTTCGGGATCGCCCCGGCGGGCACGTGCACGTGGAACTGGCGGTTCGCGAACGCCTCCTCGTCGATGCCGAGCTCCTCGGCGCGGCTGCGCACGAAGGACAGCGCGATCCGCGCGGACTCCTTCATGACGTCGCCCAGCTGCCCGGTCAGGACCAGGCCGTCGTCGCCCGGCATCGAGGTCGCCTCGATGAAGAGGACGTCCCCGCCCGCGTTCGTCACGGACAGGCCGGTGGCGACTCCGGGCACGGCCGTCCGCTCGGCGGCCTCCTGGAAGAACCGCTGCCGGCCGAGCGCGTCGCGCACGGCCGCCGCGTCGACGTGCACCGGCGGCGAGACGTCGCCGGACGCGATCCGCGTCGCGATCTTTCGCAGCGCCTTGCCGAGCTCGCGCTCGAGGTTGCGGACGCCGGCCTCGCGCGTGTAGTCGGTGATCACGTTGCGGATCGCCTCGTCGTCGACGTCGACCTCGTCCGGCCGCAGCCCGTTGCGCTCCCGCTGCCGCGGCCACAGGTAGCCCTTGGCGATCGCGATCTTCTCGTCGGTCGTGTAGCCGTCGAAGCGCACGACCTCCATGCGGTCGAGGAGGGGGGCCGGGATCGTCTCGGCGATGTTGGCGGTCGCGATGAACAGGACGCCTGACAGGTCCAGCTCCACATCCAGGTAGTGGTCCCGGAAGCTGTGGTTCTGGGCGGGGTCGAGCACCTCGAGCAGCGCCGCCGACGGGTCGCCACGCCAGTCGGCGCCGACCTTGTCGACCTCGTCGAGCATGATCACCGGGTTCATCGTGCCGGCGTCGCGCAGCGCGCGTACCAGCCGCCCGGGCAGCGCGCCGATGTAGGTGCGCCGGTGGCCGCGGATCTCGGCCTCGTCGCGGACACCGCCGAGCGACATGCGCACGAACTCGCGTCCGGTCGCGCGGGCGATCGACTCCCCGATCGAGGTCTTGCCGGTCCCCGGCGGGCCGATCAGGGTCAGGATCGCGCCCGAGCCCCGATCGTCGTCGATCTCGCGGTCGCGCCGCAGCTTCCGCACTGCGATGTACTCCGTGATCCGGTCCTTGACGTCCTCGAGCCCGGCGTGGTCGGCGTCCAGGACCTCGCGAGCGTGGCCGGGGTCGAGGCGCTCGTCCGAGCGCTTGCCCCACGGCACCGAGAGCAGCCAGTCGAGGTACGTGCGGATCATCGAGCCCTCGCCGCCGCCGCCCTCGCCCATCCGCTCGAACCGACCGAGCTCGCGCTCGGCCTGCTCGCGGATGGTGTCCGGCATGTCGGCGTCGTCGATCCGCTTGCGGTAGTCGTCGACGACCGAGCCCTCGTCCTCGCCCAGCTCCTTGCGGATCGACTCCATCTGCTTGCGCAGGAAGTACTCGCGCTGCTGCTGCTGGGCGCCGGACTCGACATCGTCGCGAATGCGCTTGCGGACCTGAAGCTCTGCGAGCCGCTCGCGCTGTGCGCCCACGGCCTTCTCGAGCCTGGTCGTGACGTCGAGCGTCTCCAGCAGCTCGCGCTTCTGGTCGAAGGTCAGATCCGGCGAGTAGCCGGCGGTGTCGGCCAGCTCGCCCGGCTCGGCAATCGAGCGCAGGAACGCCTGGATCCGCGGATCGGCCTCCCGGATCTCGAGGATCTCGTCGACGAGGGCGCGATACTCGCGCTCGAGCTCGCGGGTCCGCTCGTCGGCAGGGGAATCGTCGCGATGCTCGGTCACTTCGACCCGCAGACGCCCGTCGCTCCCGGTCGCGGCAGCTCCGGCCACACCGCGATAGAGGCCCTCGAACGCGATGGCCTCGACGCCGCCCGGAATCCTCATCCGGTCCGCGACCTGCGCGACCGTGCCCACCGAGCCGAACTCGGCACCGTGGCGCGGCACCAGGAACACCCGCTCGGCGTCGCCGACGTCGAGGGCGAGCGTGGCGGTCATCCCCGGAAAGACGACCGAGTCCTCGATTGGGATCAGGGGAAGGTTCTCCATGGCTGCTCCTGTTCTAAGCTTGCGAACAAGTATAGCCAGCAACGATTATGAGCTATAACTATCTGTGACATGAATCCGGTCAGCGCTCCACCCACGTCGTCGCCGGATGTAGGCGAGGCAACGCTGGACGCCGGTTGCGGCCTCCTGATCCTCCGCCTCGCCCGGGCATCCGCATGGCGCCTGGGGCGCAGCCTCGCGGACAGCGGGCTGGGCTGGGCCGAGTTCGCCGTGCTGCATCACCTCGCGGCCCAGGGCCCGGTGGCTCAGCGGGAGCTGGCACTCGCCCTCCGGATTCAGCCGTCGAACATCGTCGCGCTGCTGGACGAGATGGAGGCGCGGGGCTTCCTCACCCGCGCACCGGATCCCGCCGATCGGCGCCGGCACCGCGTCGAGCTGACTCCGCGCGGGCACGTGGCCTTGAAGCGGGCGACGAAGGCGGCGCGAGCGGCGGAGGCAGATCTGCTCGCGCCGCTCACCCCGGCCGAGCGCCGCGACTTCCACGCATATCTCGCCCGCTTGACGGCGCACACGTGCGACCGGGGCGGCTTCGGCGGCCCCCGCTGCTAGGCCGACCGGTAGTAGTCGATCGCCCCGGTCTTCTCGAGGTCCCCCAGGTGGACCGCCTCGACGTCGAAGGTCAGTTGAATCTCGTCGCTCACCACCCGGCCGCCGCCCGGGAGGTTGTCCTGCCAAGAGACCCCGAAGTCGTGGCGGTTGAGCCGCGCCCGGCCCTCGAAGCCCATGCGCCGAATCGTGCCGACGTTGTCCTCGCCCACCCACCACGGCGTCTCCCAGTGCCCGAGGTATGAGACGTCGAGAGGCACGGTCTGCGTCGTTTCGCGAATCGTGACCTCCGCCTCCGCCTTGAAGCCGGTATCGCCGGTTCGCTCGGTGAACCGGCCGCCGAAGGTGATCAGCGGGTGCGCTTCGACGGCGAAGAAGTCATCGCTTCGCAGGTGCTCGTCGCGCACCGGCTCGCCGGTCCAGATCTTCGCCGCCTCGATCTTCCCCTCGAACGTCGCGTCCAGACAGGTGTCCCAGTCGAACTCGAGCTGCCCGTGGATGTCCTTGAAGAGGCCCCGGACCCACGTGACCATCATGTGCATCGCGCGGAACTCGACCTCGGTGTGACCGGGCTCGAGCAACCACGTGGTCACGAGGCCACCTAGCCCGGTTCCACGACGAATCCGACCTCGTCCTCGAAGCACCAGGACCAGTCCTCGCCGGGCTCGAGCGACGTGATGATCGGATGGCTCTCAGCGGCCGCGTGCTTCGAGGCGTGCCGGTTCGGCGACGAGTCGCAGCAGCCGACCTTGCCGCACGTACGGCAGACGCGCAGGTGGACCCATGTGTCGCCGGTGCGCAGGCATTCCTCGCAGCCGGCGAACTCCTCGGGGACCTCGACCTTGATCTGGTCGAGATGAGTGCAGGTCGCCACGTACCCAGTCTGGCAGGTCGAAAATTCGTGGTCGGACCACGATGCGACGCGGGAGCCGCGCCCGTACGGTCAACCGCGATGATCCGCTCTGCAAGGCCAGGGTGCTGTTCAGGCTTCGCCGCGTGGACATCGGCCGGGCCCTCCAGCCGTCCGGCGCGCGGCGCGAGCCCGTACGCTTGAACGCACTCATGGCACGCAACGCAGCCCAGCTCCTCGTCGAGTGCCTCGAGGCCGAGGGCGTCCAGCACGTCTTCGGGATTCCGGGCGAGGAGACCCTGGATCTGAACCAGGCGCTGGCGGACTCCTCGATCCGGTTCGTGCCCGTGCGCCACGAGCAGGGCGGCGCCTACATCGCCGACGTCTACGGGCGGCTCACCGGCCGCGCCGGCGTGTGCCTGGGAACGCTCGGGCCGGGGGCAACGAACCTCGTCACCGCGGTCGCCGACGCGTTCCTCGACCGGGCGCCGCTGGTGGCGCTCACCGGTCAGGCGGACCTGGAGCGACAGCACAAGGAGTCGCACCAGCACATCGACGTGGCGGAGATGATGCGCCCGATCACGAAGTGGAACGCGCGCCTCTCCGATCCGGAGATCGTCCAGGAGGTGGTGCGCAAGGCGTTCAAGATCGCTGAAGAGGAGAAGCCGGGGTCCACCCACATCGAGCTGCCCGAGGACGTCATGGCCGCGGAGGTCCCCGACGACGCCCGGCCGCTGCCGCGCCGCCCGGTCCCCGCGTCGGAGCCCCCGGCCCGGGTGCTGGTCGAGGCCGCCGCCCTCATCAACGGCGCCGAGAGCGCCGTCTGCCTGGCGGGGAACGGCGTCGTGCGAGCCGGCGCCGCCGCCGCGCTGCGCGAGTTCTCACGCGCGACGGGGATTCCGGTCGCCGTCACCTTCATGGGCAAGGGCTTGATCGAGGCCGACTCGGACCTGGCGCTCGGGGCGGTCGGCCTGCAGGCGGGCGACTTCTCGATGGCCGGCTTCGAGGAGGCCGACGTCGTGATCACTGTGGGCTACGACCTGGTCGAGCACTCGCCGGCGCTCTGGAACCCGAACGGGGACAAGCGCGTTGTCTGCATCGATTCGCTGCCGGCCGAGATCGACGAGAACTTCATGCCCGAGATCGAGTTGGTGGGCGACATGTACGCGAGCCTGCTCCGCCTGGCGCAGGAGTGCCGTGACTGCCCGTCGAGCGGCGGCTCGCCCCGCCTTCGCCATGCCGTCGACGGGATCCTCGACGCCGCCTCGGGAGCGGACAGCTTTCCGGCGCTGCCGCCGCGAGCGCTGCTCGAGATCCGGGAGGCGCTCGGGCGTGAGGACATCCTCGTCTCGGACGTGGGCCTGCACAAGCTTTGGATCGGGCGTGCTTTTCCGTCCTTCGAGCCGAACACCGTGCTCATCGCCAACGGCCTGGCGGGCATGGGCTTCGCCGTTCCGGCGGCGATCGCGGCAAAGCTCGTCCATCCCAACCGCAAGGTGGTCGCCGTCTCCGGGGACGGCGGCTTCCTGATGAACAGCCAGGAGCTTGAGACCGCGATGCGGCTGAAGACGGCCTTCGTCAACGTCATCTGGGAGAACCGCCAGTACGGGTCGATCGTCTGGAAGCAGGAGAACCGCTTCGGCCGCCACTTCGGGACCGACTTCGAGAATCCGGACTTCGTCAAGCTCGCCGAGTCGTTCGGGATGCCCGCGTGGCGATGCGAGTCGATCGACGACTATCGGGAACGGCTCCGAGCAGCGCTCGAGCTGGAGGTGCCGTCGTTGATAGCGCTACCCATCGACTACTCGGTGGACGTGGCGATCGCGACCGAGCTCGGCACCGAGACGACCCGCATCTAGGGCCCCGCGGCGGCGGTCTCCCCGTCCAGCCGTGCGGCCTCGGCCTCCAGTGCCGCGAAGCGCTCCTTCGTGTGCGCGCGGGCATAGAAGAAGAACACCACGAGCCCGATCGCAAGCCACACCACCAGCCGGATGAAGGTCTGGTACGGCAGCGTGAGCATCAGAAGCAGCGACGCGACGATGCCCGCCGTCCCCACGACGTAGATGTGGGGAACCCTGAATGCCCGCTCGACGTCGGGACGGCGATGCCGGAGGAGCATCACCCCTCCCGAGACGAGCATGAACGCGAACAGGGTTCCGATCGACACCAGATCGCTGAGCGTCTCGATCGGGGTGAGGCCGGCGACCGCGGCGCCGACCACCCCGCACAGGACGGTCGACATCAGCGGCGTCTTGAACCGCTCGCTGACGCGGCCGAATGCGGGCGGCAGCATCCCGTCCGAGGCCATGCGCATGAAGATTCGCGTCTGGCCGTAGAACGTGACCAGCACCGTCGATGCCAGGCCGACGATTGCGGCCACGTCCACGGCGGCGGTCAGCCATTCGAGGCCGTTGCCGCCGCCCACCTTGAGCGCCTTCGAGAGTGGATCGGCGACCCCGAGGTCGCTGAACGGCGCCATCCCCGTCATGACGAGCCCGATCGCGACGTAGAGCACGGTCGAGATCAGCACCGTCGCCATCAGGCCGATCGGCACGGTGCGCTGGGGATTTCGGGCCTCCGCCGCCGCCGTCGAGACGGCGTCGAACCCGACGTAGGCGAAGAAGACCACGCCGGCGCCCTGCAGGATTCCGCTCCAGCCGAAGTCCCCGAAGTGCCCGGTCGAGGCCGGCAGGAACGGGTGCAGGTTCGAGCCGTGGATGTGGAACGCGCCGACCGCCACGAAGAGCAGCAGGATCGCCATCTTCAGCACGACCATGGAGTTGTTGGCGCGGGCCGACTGCCGCATGCCGACGATCAGCAGCATCGTCGTGGCGGCGACGATGAACATCGCGGGCAGGTTGACGACGCCGGAGCCGGACCCGAACGGCGGGTTGGCGAGGGAGTCGGGAACATGGATCCCGGCGTCCCCGAGTGCGCTCACGGCGTATCCCGACCAGCCGACCGCGACCGCGGACGCGGCGAAGAGGTACTCGAGCAGCAGGTCCCAGCCGATGAACCAGGCCGGGAAGATGCCGAAGGCCGCGTAGACGTAGGAATAGGTGCTCCCCGCCGCCGGGATCATCGACGCGAGCTCCGCGTAGCAGAGGGCGGTGATCAAAGCCGCTATCCCGGCGGCCACGAACGACAGCACCACCGCCGGGCCGGCGTGCTGGGAAGCGGCGACGCCGGTGGTGACGAAGATTCCGCCTCCGACGACGCTCGCGATCCCGATCGCGGTCAGGCTGAAGGTCCCGACGGCGCTCGAATCCAGCCGCTTCCGGTCGCGCTTCGCCTGCAGGATGATCGTGTCGAGCGCGGTGCGGCGCGGCGAGGCGTCGGCCATGCGCGTCAACCCTATCCGGGCGCCAGGCGCGATCGGAGGAAGGCAGTGTGCGCAACCTCACATATGCCGCGCGGACCGCGCGGGTACCGTCCCCCGTGAGGAGAGGATGACCGTTCGCTCGCAGCTGCCGCCGGGTCCCCGACAGCCTTCGGCCGTCCAGACGATCGCATGGTGGACCCGCCCGGTGGCGTTCATGGAGCGGGCCCGGGCCAGGTACGGCAAGCGGTTCACGATCCGGCTGCTGGCCTCGCCGCCGTTCGTGATCATCTCGGAGCCCGACCAGCTGAAGGAGCTCTTCGCCGCGCCGCCCGACGTTCTGCATCCGGGCGAGGGGGCGCGCATCCTCGAGCCGGTGGTCGGGCAGAAGTCCCTGATCCTCCTGGACGAGGCCGAGCATCTCGAGCAGCGCAAGCTGATGCTGCCCGCCTTCCACGGAGAGAGGATGCAGAGGCTCGCGGGCCTGATGGCGGACGTCGCCGAGCGCGAGCTGGCGAACTGGCCGACGGACCGCGCCGAGCAGCTCCACCCCCGGTTTCAGGGCCTGACCCTGGAGATCATCCTGCGCACGGTCTTCGGCCTGGATCCGGGCCGCCGCCTGGACGAGCTGCGGCGCCTGCTCACCGGAATCCTCGACTTCAGCGCCAAGCCCGCCTCGGTGCTGCCACCGCTTCAGCGTGGATACTTCGGGCGCGGCCCTTGGGTGCGCTTCGCCCAGATGCGGGAGCGAGCCGACGAGCTGCTGTACGGGTTGATCGACGAGCGCCGAGACGACGGCGAGGAGCGCGACGACATCCTCGCGATGCTCCTCTCCGCGCGGCACGAGGACGGCTCGCCGATGACCGACAAGGAGCTTCGTGACGAGCTCATGACCCTGCTGGTCGCGGGCCACGAGACGACCGCCTCGGAGCTCGCCTGGGTCTTCGAGCGGCTGGCTCGCGAGCCCGCCGTTCTCGATCGCCTCGTCGAGGAGATCGATGCCGACGACGGCGACGACTACCTGACGGCCACGATCCAGGAGACGCTGCGTCGGCGCCCCGTCCTTCCCAACGCCGAGCCGCGCCTCGTGAAGAAGCCGATCGAGGTCGGCGGCTGGGACTACCCGCCCGGCGTCTGCCTGATCGCGAACGCCTATCTCGTGCAGCACGACCCGGAGATCTACCCCGATCCGTACGCCTTTCGCCCGGAGCGCTTCCTGGACAACCCGCCCGGAACGTTCACGTGGATCCCGTTCGGCGGCGGACGGCGACGGTGCATCGGTGCGAGCTTCGCGACGCTCGAGATGAAGATCGTCCTGAGGGCGGCGCTCTCGGCGTACCGGGTCGAGCCTGCCGGCGACAGCGCCGAGCTGACCCGGCGCCGCAGCATCACCTTGAGCCCGAAGCGCGGCGCGCCGACGGTGCTCCGCGAGCGCACCCCGGTGCGAGCGCGGGAGGCCCTGGGCGAACCCGCACCGGCGATCGTCGGCGGCTGAGTTCCCGCGGTCCCGAGGGCGGCGCCGGGCCGGGAAGGCGCAGATCTCCGATCGGCGCTCGCGCCCGCCCTCGGAATTACCATTCGGGCTGCCTCATGACGTGGCGCTCGAACACCGGAAGGGGTCGCATGGATCTCGATTCCGTGCGCCTGGAACCGGGCGTCCACCGCACGCCCGGCGACGGGGTCTGCCTGCTGGAGCTGGCCTCGATGGTCGCCGGGGAGAGGTTCTCCGACCGACCCCGCTGCGTGTGCGTGGTCATCGCCGCCTTTCTTCGCGGCTGGAACGATCGTTCGAGTCACGTCGAGCGCCAGGCGCTCCGTCCCTATGCGAGGCGCATCGTCGGATCGCGCTCGCGCCGAAGCGTGACCCGACGCAGGCGGGACATCTGTCTCACCTGGGCGGGCGCGGACCTCACCGGTAACTGGGTGAGCCGCGCGGCCCGGCGCCTCGGCATGCGGCTGCGCGTCTTTGCGCTGGTGGGGGCGCGGCCCGCGATGCGGCTGAACGAGGGCGCCGGAGAGCTTGCGTCCCGGGTGGTGTTCTCCCGCTACGACTCGGCGACCGGCCTGAGGCTCATCGACACGCTTCTCGCCGTCGGCTCAGAGCTCGCCCCGGCGCCCGCCGCCCAGAATCCCGATCGAGCTGGCGAGGACGACGCGCTGGCGCGGGCCGTGGTGGAGAGCGCGCTGCGAAATCCGGTGCCTCTACCGCACGGTGGCCGGCGCCACACGAACGGAAACGGCGCTTCGCGCAACGGCGCCAATGGTCACGTCAACGGCTCGCGCGAGGGGGAACCCGAGCGGGAGCCGTTGACGAGCGGTTAGAACCCGCGGCGTTCGCGGGCGCGATTGCGCGCCCGGCGCAGCGCCGGGTTTCCGCCGCGATCGGAAAGCTCGCTGGCGATCCGGATGCTCCGGATCGCGAACAGGACGGCGAGTGCAGCGATCACCGCGGTCACCACCGCGACCCGGCCGGGCGAGACGCTCGCCACGATGACGAAGAACGCGTACATGACGATGACGCCGATCACAACGAGCCACAACGGCACCGCCAGCCTCCCCATGACCTTCATCGCATCCGCAGGTTAACTCCCGGGCCACCTAGCATGCCGCCGATGCCAAGGGCCCCCGAGGTCACCGCCCGCGAGGTCGGCGTTCTGATCCTGGGCGCCTGCCTGGTCGCCGTGATCATGCACTGGCCGCTGATCCTGCACCTCGGCCGCGACATCCCCAAGGACCTCGGCGACCCACTCGCGCAGGCTTACCAGATGGCCTGGGACGGCCATGCCCTCGGCCACCAGCCGCTCCACTTCTTCGATGCCAACCAGTTCTGGCCGTTCAGCGACACCCTCGCCTTCTCCGACGCGCTGATCGGGTACGCGCCCGCCGGGCTGGTGGGTGATGGCCCCCACGCCGCCGTCGTTCGCTACGACCTGATGTTCCTGCTCGCCTACGCCCTCGCGTTCGCCGGCGCCTACCTGCTGGGCCGGGAGCTTGGCCTCGGCCCCGGGGGTGCGGCGCTCACAGGCGCGGCGTTCGCGTTCGCCCCGTTTCGCCTCGAGCAGGACGGCCACATGCAGGTCATCTCCAGCGGCGGCATCCCGCTGGCGCTGGCGCTGGGGGTCCGCGGATACCGGCTGCGCCGGCCCTGGTGGATCGTGGCGGGCTGGTGCGTTGCGACCTGGCAGCTCCTCCTCGGTTTCACGCTCGGCCTTCCCTTCGCGTATCTGCTGGCCGCGCTGGGGCTGATCGCCGCGGCCGTCTGGTGGCGGCGGAGGCGGCCTCGGCTGGACCGCGGCCTCGTGGTGGCGACGATCGCCGGTGCCGTCCTCTTCGTCGGTGCCGGAATCGCACTCAGCCGCCCCTACGTGCATGTGGCCGATGCACATCCCAATGCGCGTCGCGCGCCGGAGGACGTGGAGGCGTTCGCGGCGCCGCCGTGGGCCTATCTGGTGGCACCGGACGAGAACCTCGTCTGGGGTGACGCGACCGGGCCGCTTCGCGACACGCTCTCGAACGTGCCGGAGGAGACCCTGTTCCCCGGCGCCCTGATCCTCGTCCTCGCGATCGCCGGCCTCGGCTCCTCCGCCTTCCCGCGCCGGCTTCGAGTCGGCCTGGGAGTCGCCGTCGCCGCAATCGCCGTCCTCGCGATGGGCTTTCGGGGATCCGGCGCCTGGGGGTATCTGTGGCCGTACCGGTGGATCTACGAGGCGCTTCCGGGCTGGGAGGCGATCAGGGTCCCGGGGCGGCTCGACACGTTCACGGCGCTGGGCCTCGCGCTGCTGGCCGGTGCGGGGTTACAGCGCTTGACGGCGTCTTCGGCGCTGAGAGGTGTGGCCTCCTGGCGTGGGGGCGCGGCCATCGCCTCCGTCGCGGTCCTCCTCGTGCTCGTGGAGGGAAGGGGGCTTCCCTTCGACCCGCTCGACTCCCAGGCCCAGCCGAAGATCCCTCCGGCGCCTCCATCGACGGCCTCGATCCCCGACCCGCAGCTCCACCTGCCCGCCTTGCGCGCCTCCGACAACAGGCGCTACGTGCTGTGGTCGACCGACGGCTACCCGAGGATCGTCAACGGCCGATCGAGCCTGAACCCCGCCTTCACCGCCCGGTTGATCCGCCGCGAGCGCGGATTCCCCGACAAGGCGGGCATCGAGCTCCTGTCGGAGCTCGGTGTTCGCAGTGTCGTCCTCCACACGAACCGGGTGCAGGGAACCCCGTGGGAGGACGCCGCTCGGGAGCCGCTCGGCCGTCTACCCGTGACCCGCAGCCGTCTGGGCGACCTCGTGATCTACGAGCTTCGCGGATCGCCCTAGCTCGCAGGTTCGCCGCTCCGGGACGGCTCGATGTCGTACACGATCGCGCGGCCGCGACGCCGGCGCTCGATCCCGAGCCCGGCGACCGGTCGCCCCGCAGCGTGCTCCTGGGGCGTGCCCGTCGCCAGATCGAGATCGATGATCACGCTGCGCACGCCGACGTGGCGCAGACGCTCCACCGAGGCCCGATCCGGGAATCGATCCATCGACCGGATCACCCGCGCGGTCCAGGCGGGCTCAACGCTCGAGCGCCCGTTGACCAGGTCGGGAAACCCGTCGGTGGACCACAGCAGGTAGCGTCGGTTCTGGTCGGCGGTCTCGGCCGGCAGGTAGAGCTGGGGAGCCGGTACGTCGGAGAGGTCCGCCGGCGGGGACGGGACCTGCGGCTCAGCCCGTGCATCGGTGGGGTCGAACGGGAGGCCACGGCCTTCGACGACGACGGCGACGACGAGCATGGCGGCAATACCCGCTGTGAGAGCGGTGCTGAATCGGCCCCGCGCACGGGTGAGGAGGGCGCTCGCTCCGGCCCCCGCCAGGAGGGCAAGTCCGAGCGACGCGAAGGTCACCAGGCGCCCGGGGGTGCGCATTCCATCCCAGCCGGGCAGGAGCTCATATGCGATCCGGTCGGGCCATAAGAGCCCGCCGGCCTGCTGAAAGCCCACGGCGAGGACGTAGAAGCCGGCCGCCCCCAGCGCGAGGCCGACCCGAAGCCGCCGGTCCAGGCGCGAGGCCCCGAGGCCGACGACCGCCAGGGCAAGGATCACGATGCCGGGCATCAACGTCTTCTCGCCGGGGTTCTCGATCGAGTCGAAGATGCCGCTCGTGAGGTCGCCCCAGACGAGGTTCTCCTCGGGGGCGAGGACGAGCTCGGTGGCCGGGCCGGAGAAGGGCTCGATTCGCGAGGGCGGCCTCTCGGCGTCCGGATGATCGTGCGACACGCGCAGATAGGGCTGAGCGATCACCGCGACCACCGTCACGTACAGGGCCGCGCCCGCCACCGTCGCCACCACCACGCGCCGTGGCAGAGGTGGGCGGCCGCGGCGAAGCCAGACGACCACCCCGACAATGCCGAGCAGGCAGAGCAGGTAGGTGAACGGCAGGCCCAGCGTCGGGCCGATCGAGAACTGCCATGCGGCGACCGCGAACGCCGCGATCACCCATCGCGCGCTGCCGATCCGGTAGCCGCGCAGCCCCAGCGCGATCGCAAGCGGGACGCCCCCGCTTGAGATCACCTGCATGTGCCGGTCCTGCTCGAGGCGAAAGGGCGCGAACGCGAACGCCGCACCGGCGACCACGGCACCGGTGGGCCCCAGCCCGAGCTCGCGCGCGAGCAGGTAGCCCCCGACGAAGCACAGCGCGTAGGAGAGGATGAACAGAACGTCGTAGCGCGCTATGGCCGCCTCCGGACCCGATCCGATCAATCCGGCCGGCGCGTAACCGAGCAGGGCATCCGAGAACGCCAGTGTGTCCCGCAGGGGCCAGAACTGGTTCGACTGAAAGAAGGACAGGGGCTGGTGGACGAGGGCATGCCCGCCCCAGGCCACCTGCCATGCCTGCGGGAGCGGGTCGGTCAGGTCCTTGGGCACGTTCTCCCCGAGGTGCAGGACGAGCGGCCACGTCATCACGACCGACAGCGCGAGCGCGGCGGCGATGAGCATCCCGAGCTCGCGCAGCGAAACCTCACGGCGGGCCCGCGCCGAGGCGGCCATCCTCATTCCACTACCTCGTCGGCGATGGAACCAGCATCGTCTCGCCAGGCTCGGCCGCGTGACGATCGCGGGCGTGGAGCACGAGCAGGGCGAGCAGGGCAGCGGCCGCCGAGCCCGCGATCAGCGCCAGGGCCGAAGCACCGTGGGCGAGGGGAGTGACGGGGTCGCCCGCCGCGCTCGGGCCGACCGCCGACAGGACGGCCCAGCCGAGAACCGCCACCGCAGCCGCGCGGGCGTCTCCGAGCCGGGCGCGCGGGGTGGCCCGCACCGCGAGGACGACCGCGCCGGCCACCGCCGCCAGCACGGGCAGAGCGGCGAGCCAGCCGTTGCCGACGCCCAGGACGGTGAGCACCGTGTGCTCGAGGATGCCGTCCCCGAGCTCGTTCGCCCAGGCCTCGGTCCCGTTCTCGCCGATGAGCGGAAACGTCATCGAGCCGGCGAGCATGAAGAGCGCCGACGGGATCGCCATCGCCAGTGTCAGCGCCGGGAGGCGCCGATAGGCGACGGCCAGTCCAAGGGCGAGGAACGGCAGCGCGGGGATCAGGAATCGCGGGCCCGGCGTACCCCCGCCGAACGGCAGCCAGTAGCCGCTGTTGTAGATGAAGAACACGGCCGTGGCGGCGAGCACCACGTTCGCCTCGGCCCGCCGGGCGCCCTGCCGCATCAGCACGGCGCCGGCAACCGCCACCGCGAGCACGGGGGTGAGGGTGAGGATTCCGCGACTCGCCACCAGGAGGTCCAGCGCTGCGCCGGGACGCGGGATCCCGATGCCGAAGAACCCCGGGTCGTTCAGCCCGAGCATCGCGTGGCCCGTGTACCCCTGGACGGCGACGGCCGACGAATACGCGAAGTCGAGGGGGGAACCCAGGGCCCACGCGTTGAAGGCCAGCGCCGGCGCCGCACCGGCGAGCGCGGCAGCGCCATAGGCGGCCGCCCTGGGGAGGCGCGAGGCGGAGCGCGACAGCGCGTAGACGAACAGGATCGCTCCGAGTAGGCCCATCGGGTACTCGAAGCTGACCGCGAGCCCCGCCACGAGGCCGGCCAGCGCGACCGGCGCGAGCCGGGGGGGTCCCTCGCGCTCGCGAAACAAGATCGCGAACGCCGCAAATCCGAGGGCCGCCGCTGCGACGTGCGAGAAGAACTCCGCGGCAAACGTCATCAGGATCGTCCCGAGTCCCAGGGTGACGGCCGCGGCCACTCCGTATCCGGGCTCGATGCGGTCACCCGCCCAGCGGACCAACAGCAGGAGGAGGATGGCCGGGATCACGGCTCCGACGAGCGTGAGCGCCCACACCATCGGCGTCTCGTCCTCGACCTGCCGCTCGACGCGCATGGCTCGCCCCGGCTCGTACCCGAACTGGATCAGGTAGTCGTGCGCTGTGCCGGGTGGCCTCCACCTGGGGTGGTCCGCACGGCTCGCGTTCTGCGCGGCCTCCTCCGAGACCGTCCAGGCGCCGGCAGCGTCGAGGGCGAGGTACTCGGGCAGGACCAGCAGCGGCAGCCCCGGCGCCTTCACCGAGTAGAAGTGGCCGTCGCGGAACGCCTTGTCCTTCGTCTCCCAGTGCCAGGGGTCGATGCTCGCCCGTCCGTCGGCGAGCGCTCGAACCTGGGCGAAGTGGGCCAGCTGCGCCCAGCCCATCGAGTGCATGACGAGACCCCACGCGATCCCGAGGCAGGCGATTGCGGCGAGGCCGGGCCGGGCGCGCACCGGCGCGGCCATCCGGCGTAGGCGCGTCACGGCTGCGTGATTTTAGGCTTCGGGGACACGGCAGAGGGCCATCGACCACGGCAGGGGCGAGCGGACCTCCACCACGTCGAGGCGGGCCTGGAGGAATTCGACGAAGGCGCGGCGCGACCAATGATTGAGGTGGCCTGGTGTGTTGCCGAGGGCGCCGACGTACTTGAGGCGCGCCATGTTCAGCGCCCGCCACATGGGCTCACGCGGAACGCTCACGATCGCCCACGGACGCGCCAGAGCCGCGAGCACGCCGAGCGCTCCGTCCGGGTCGGCCAGGTGCTCCATGACCTCGCAGCAGACGACGAGCTCGGCGGCATCCCCGGGGGCCTCGAGCTCCTCGACCGGGGCGGCGCGAAGCTCGATGCTCGCGCCGGCGGTCCGGGCCCGCCGCCGCGCCTCCTCGATCACCTCGGCCGAGGCGTCGGTCCCGCGCACCCGAAGGCCGCGGGAGGCCAAGCGGAGCGCCAGCTCGCCCTCGCCGCAGCCGACCTCGTGGACGTCCGTGGCTCCCGTGCGCTCGACGAGCTCGAGCAGCTCGCCGATGAAGCCGTCAACGAGGCGGCGCTCGATCGGATTCGCCGTCCCGTACTTGTCGTAGACGTTCCCGCCGGCGACGGCCGGGTCGGTCGCGGTGGGGCTCAGACCCCGACCTCGCTTCGATCCCGTGCTCGGGCGCGGCCTCGGATCGCGGGATGATCATCCGGCGAGGCGTCCTCCTCCGAGAGGTCGGCGCCCCGCTCGTAATGCGAGGGCTCGATGCCGGCCTCGAGCTCCAGCCTGCGAACCCTCTCGTAGGTCCGCTGGGCGATCACGCGCTGGCCGGCGATGGCGTCCCCCACGACTCCCAGCCCGAACATCTGCACCGCCGTCAGCGCCAGGATCGCGCCGAGGATCAGCGACTGGATGTGTCCCGTCGTGTCTCCGTTGACGATCCAGTCGATGAGGAACGGCATGAAGGCCGCGAGGGCGAGCGCGGCGAACAGGATGGCCACGACGGTGAAGACCCGCAGGGGCTCGTAAAGGACGTAGGTGCGGAAGACCGCGAGGGCGTTGCGGCGCACATAGCGGGCCGTGGAGTCGACCAGCCTCGAATCCCGCGTCTTCGGGTTGCTGCCGATCGGGACGTGCTCGACCGCGACGAGCATCTTGCCGGCCTGGATCAGGCTCTCCAGCGTGTACGTGTAGTTGGAGACCACGACGAGCTGAAGCGCGGCCTCCCGGTTGTATGCGCGGAAGCCGGACGTCGTATCGGGAATCTCCGTGTCGGACGCACGGCGCACGACCCAGCTCCCGAGCCGTTGAAGCAGCTTCTTGGAGGCCGTGAAGTGCTCGACGTCCTTCACCTGGCGGTCGCCGACCACCATGTCGGCGCGGCCCTCCAGGATCGGCTTGACCAGGCGAGGGATGTCCTCCGCCTGGTACTGGTGGTCGGCGTCCGTGTTGACGATGACATCTGCGCCGAGCTTCAGCGACGCGTCGATCCCCGCCTGAAACGCCGCCGCGAGGCCCTTGTTGTTGGTCAGCCTGACGATGTGGTCGACGCCGTTTGACCGCGCCGCCTCGATCGTGCGATCCGTCGACCCGTCGTCGACCACGAGCCACTCGACGGAGTCGAACCCCGTCAGGTCCCGCGGGAGCTCCCGCAGCACCTGAGGAAGGGTCGCCTCCTCGTTCAGGCACGGAATCTGGATCACGAGCTTCATGCCCGGGGCCATGGTACGGGCCAATCTCGGCCACCTGCGCAAAGTCCGTGCATCCGGGGTTAGTTTGGGTGCGTACATGGAGGCCGGAGCCCAGATCCTGGGCGGCATCTCGCTGCCGCTCGTGCACGGCAGCGAGTTGCTCAAGGCGATCACGATCCCCCTGTTCACCGGAGCGATCGGCTACGTCATCAACTGGACGGGGGTCTGGATGCTGTTCTACCCGGTCCGCTTCGCGGGCTTCCGCCTGCCCGGGCTGGCGCCTCTCGTCTCGCTCCTGCCGCGCCGCGTCCAGCAGGTCCCGGGGTTCATGCACGGGGCTGTCGGTTGGCAGGGCATCATCCCGTCGCGGGCGGCGAAGATGGGCTCGATCGCGGTCGACAAGGGGATCGCGAAGCTGGGCAGCCCGGCCGAGTTCTACCGCCAGCTCGATCCCGAGCGGATCGCCGAGCACATAATCGCCACGTCGCGAAAGGACATCCGCGACGTCGTCGAGCGGATCATGCGGCGTGAGCACGGAGGTTTGTGGGACGACCTTCCCGAACGTGCGCGCGAGGCCGTGCACTCACGCGTCCAGGAGCAGCTGCCGGAGATCGTGCGCGAGGTGACGGATGAGATCGGCGCCAACATCGATCAGCTGATCGACGTGAAGCTGATGGTGATCCGGCAGATGGAGGAGCGGCC
>Ga0075365_10000240_pt1 | contig 18779 bp, 18 predicted proteins | sample EndMetdeltDD1765_FD_71387 | JGI IMG/M metagenome (GOLD analysis project Ga0075365, IMG submission 71387) | Populus endosphere microbial communities from Tennessee, USA - Endosphere MetaG P. deltoides DD176-5 | ecosystem: Host-associated > Plants > Roots > Endosphere | place: USA: Tennessee... | reverse complement strand
CGGTGATCACCGGCGGCGGTACCGGCATCGGTCTGGCGATCGCCAAGCGGCTCGGATCGCTCGGCGCGCGCATCGCCATCGCGAGCCGGGATTCGGTGAATCTCGAAAAGGGATCGGCCGCGCTGCGCGAAGCCGGTATCGACGCGCTGGCCATTCAGCTCGACGTCCGCAAGCCGGAACAGGTCGACGAAATGGTCGAGCGCACCCTCAGGCATTTCGGCAGTCTCGACATCCTCGTCAACAACGCCGCGGGTAACTTCATCTGCCGCGCCGAGGAGCTGTCGCCCAACGGCTGGAACTCGGTCATCGGCATCGTGCTGAACGGCACGTTCTACTGCTCCCGCGCCGTCGGCCGCTACATGATCGCGCGCAAGCGCGGCGGCTCGATTGTGTCGATTCTCGCCAACTACATCTGGACCGGCAGCCCGGGGACGATCCACTCGGCCGCGGCCAAGGCCGGCGTGATGTCGATGACCCAGACACTGGCCGTCGAGTGGGCCCCTCACGGCATCCGCGTCAACGCCGTCGCGCCCGGACCGATCGAATCTCCCGGCGCGGCGAAGCAACTGTGGAACACGCCCGAGGACGTCGAACGGATCACCGGCATGGTCCCGATGCGCAGGTGGGGCACGCCCGAGGAGGTCGCGGACGCGGTGGCTTTTCTCTCGGCGCCGCAGTCGGGTTACATCACCGGCGAGGTGCTGACCGTCGACGGCGGCGCACGGCTCGGCGGCGGGACGTTCAGGTTCGTGTAGCGCTGGTGCGGGCGCCGCGGATGACACCGACGGCACGGATCAGCCGTGGTGCATTCCGTGCCGTCCGCGCCCTCAGGCGTCCGGCGCTTCGGCGGCCAGGCGCTCGGCCGCCATCGCCGTGTGCACGGCCGCGCCCTCCAGCATCGGGACGACGATCGCGGTGATGGCGCGGCGCCAGTGCCGCTCCAGCGTCTCGTCCCAGGAGGACGAGAGCGCACCAATCGCGCCGACCAGCGCCTCTCGCGCCGTGACGTAGTCCTCCGGCCGTGCGCCCCAGTGGACGTGCTGCGCGCCGAGGTCCCGCAGTGGTTCGCGCAGCGCGTCGACGTCGTCCAGGTTGCGCACGACGAGCGCCAAAGCCGATTCGAAATGTCCTTCGAGCAGCGTCAGATCGCCTGGGAACAGCGGCCGCAACCCGGGAGCGGCGGCGAACAGCCGCTCGTAGAAACGCGCCGCCAGCTGGCGCGGCGTTGCGGTGACGCCGGCGTAGCTGGCCTTGATCAGCGCGATGGCTTCCGGTGTCATAATTCGCGTTCCTGATGTCTTCGGACAGCAACCCGGACGGCGGCGCCGGCACCTCGGGTGAGATGCTGCCCGAAGTCTATGACGAACTCAGGAAGCTGGCGAGGGCCCGTCTCGCCCGCGAGCGCCAGCCGCACCAGACCCTTCAGCCGACCGCGCTCGTCCACGAAGCGTACCTGCGCGTGTCCGGTGACGAACCGGCGCGGCGCTGGGATCGGCGCGGCCACTTCTTCGCCGCCGCGGCGCTCGCGATGCGGCGCATTCTGGTGGAGCGGGCCCGCCACTACCAGCGGATCAAGCATGGCAGCGGCGCGGAGCGTGTCGATCTCGACAGCGGCATCATGCGCGCCGATCCGGCGCTGACCGATCTCGTCGCGGTCGACGAGGCGCTGACCCGCCTCGAACTGACGGATCCGCGCAAGGCGCAGGTCGTGTCGCTGCGCTATTTCGCCGGCCTGAGCGTGGACGAAACGGCGGCCGCGCTCGATCTCTCTCCCGCCACAGTGAAGAACGAATGGGCCTTCGCCAGGGCCTGGTTGTATCGCGCGCTGGGACCGATCGATCCGGCGCCTTCAGACCGACGGCCGTGACGCTTCCCGCCGCCGACGCGATCTTCCTGGCGCTGGCGGACGTCGATCCCGCCGACCGCGCCGCGTTCGTCGACGCCCGGTGCGGCGACGATCCCGCGCTCCGGCGCGAAGTCGAGGCGCTCGTCTCGGCGCTCGATCTTCCGGACGAAGACTTTCTCGATCCCGCGCGCATCCCGGCGCTCGACATGGCCGCTGTCGACGGCCCGCTCCAGCCGGGCACCAGCCTGGACGGCTTTCTCGTCCTCCATGCGCTCGGGTCCGGCGGCATGGGCGTCGTCTATGCGGCGCAGCAGGACCGGCCGCGACGCACCGTCGCGATCAAGGTCCTTCGCCGTGGCTTCCGTCATCCGGACATCCTGCGCCGCTTTGAACAGGAAGCGGAGCTGCTCGGCCGCCTCCAGCATCCGGGCATCGCCCAGGTCTATGCCTTTTGCCCGGGCAACCGGTCGACGCCGGCGTATCTGGTGATGGAGCTGGTCTCCGGTCCGCCGCTGACCGATTACGCGCGCGCCCAGCAACTGTCGATCGCCGCCCGCGCGGCGTTGATCGTGCGGCTGGCGGGCGCCGTTCAGCATGCGCACGATCGCGGCGTGATTCACCGCGACCTCAAGCCGGCCAATGTGCTCGTCACCGGCGGCGGCCAGCCGAAGGTCCTCGACTTCGGGATTGCCCGCGCCACCGGCGCCGATGTCCAGCGGATCACGCTGCACACCGCGCACGGTCAACTGATGGGGACGCTGGCGTACATGAGCCCGGAGCAGCTGCGCGGCCGTTCCGACGAAGTCGACGCGCGGAGCGACGTCTACGCGCTGGGCGTCCTGCTCTATCGGCTCCTGACGGACCGGCTGCCGTTCGACCTGAGCGACATGCCCTGGCCCGAGGCGGTTCGGCGCGTGCTCGAGACCGAGCCGGCGGCGATCGCCGAGGTCAATCCCGCCCTCGCCGGTCCGCTCGAGCGCATCGTCGGTCGCGCGATGTCGCGCGACGTCCGCGCCCGCTATCAGACGGCCACGGATCTCGCCGACGATCTGCAGCGATTCCTCGAGGGGCGCGAACCGAACGTGCCGGCGTCCGCTGCGTCGATCGGCGGCGACGGCGACTGCATCGCCGCGGGGCTCGCATCCGGAACCATCGTCCTGCTGGACCTGACAACCGGGCGCCGGCAGTCGGGGACGGCGCGGTGCGGCTGCGCCAGGTGCCGTTTCTAGGCGACCATCGCCGCTTCGCGCGCGGCCTCTTTCATCGTCGTCGCGAGCAGGCCGTAGACGGTAGTCCACGCCTCTTTCACCTCCGGCGTGAATCCGCGGCCGAGTCCCATCTCGAGCGTCCATAGGAGCGCCTCGCCCACGGTGTCGTAGTGGCTGTCGGCAACTCCATAACCAACATGGCGCTTGCCGAGCTCCTGGACGGCCGGTACAAGTTGATCGAGCCGATCGAGTCCTTTCACCGCGGCCGCCAGCATCTGCATCAGTTTTTTGCGCTGTTCCTGCATGTCGCCGCGAAACAGCGCCTTGAGGGAAGGGTCGAGCTCGAACAACCGGCCGTAGAAAAGCACCGCCGCATCGTCTGCGATCGGCGCGATGGTGGCGAAGCTGTCCTGGACGAGCGTTTTCTGGGTGACCGTCAACATCGGAGGATTTCCTCAACTGGAGGCCGGGGCATTCCGGCTGCTCACCAGTCAATGCGACGGATCGCCGAAACCGAGCTAATCAGTCACTCCGGGGGGCTTTGGCAGTCCTGCCTGAAGCTGCGGCGTGCTACAATTAATTCTGTTAAACAGGCTCGAATCAGAATGATTAACGAAACTGATGCAACAATACTGGCGCTTCTTCAGGAAAACGCCAGAATTTCGCAGGCTGACGTCGCTAGGGTCGTTGGCCTGGCTCCATCGGCAGTCCTCGAGCGCATCCGAAAGCTCGAGACCAGAGGCGTCATCAAGGGCTATGCGGCCCTGGTCGATCCGCACGCGGTGGACCAGTCGATGCTGGCCTTTATCGCGGTCCGGAGCGAGCAGGCGCCTGGTGACGACAGCGTGTCGCGCGCCCTTGCGTCATGTCCGGAGGTCCTGGAGCTGCACCACGTGGCGGGCGACGATTGCTACCTCCTCAAGGTCCGCGCAAGGGATGCCGAGCACATCGGCCAGCTGCTCCGGCACCGTTTCGGGCGGATTCCCGGCGTGCGATCGACGCGCACCACGATCGTCCTCGAAACCGTGAAGGAAACGCCGCGCCTTCCCCTTCGCGCCGCCGCGGCCGAGCAGGTCCGATGACCCCCTCGACACCGTCCACCGCCCACGAGCGCCGCCTTGCCTGGTTCGCCTGGCTCGCGGTCTGCCTGATCTGGGGGACGACGTATCTCGGCATCCGGATCAGCCTGGAGACGATGCCTCCGATGATCATGGCCGGCCTGCGGTGGACGCTCGCCGGCGGCTTGCTGGCGGCCTACATGGCGACGCGGGGCGAGCGGCTGCCTCGCCCGTCCGGCTGGCGCAACGCGCTGGTGCTCGGCTTCCTGATGCTGGTTCTGGGCAACGGCGGTGTCGTGTGGGCGGAGCTCTACGTCCCGAGCGGCCTCGCGGCCGTCGTCGTGGCCTCGTCGCCGTTCTGGATGGCCGGTGTCGAAGCCCTGCGTAAAGATGGCGAGCGCATGACGTGGCGCATCGCCGCCGGGTTCGTACTCGGCTTTCTCGGAATCGTGCTCCTGATCTGGCCGGAGCTCTGGATCGGGGGGGCCGGCGGCCGCGGGTTCATCCTGGGGATGATCTCCCTGCAGATCGCGTGTCTCGGCTGGTCGGCCGGCTCGTCGTATTCGAAGCGCCACGGTCGCAACGAGAACGTGTTCAGCGCGACGGCCGCGCAGATGCTGGCCGGTGGCGCGATGATGCTCGCGCTTGGCACGCTCCGCGGCGAGTGGGGATCGCTCGCGTTCTCGACGCGGTCGGCGCTGGCGTTCGGCTATCTCTCGACCGTCGGCGCCATCGGCGGGTTCGTGGCCTACACGTACGCGCTGCGGCACCTGCCGGTGTCGCTGGTTTCGCTGTACGCTTACATCAACCCGGTGATTGCGGTGGCGCTCGGCGTCGCCGTACTCGGCGAGCCGTTCACGTCGCGCATGGCGCTGGCCGCGGCTCTCGTGCTGGCCGGTGTGGCCACCGTGCGCGCGCGCCGCGAGTCAACGCAGGCACGCACGCACGTCAAGCCTCTGACGTTCAGACCCGACGCCCGCTGATCAGCCGCACCAGGAAGAGCACGATGGCGACGACGAGCAGGACGTAGATGAAGTTGCCGAGGGTGTAGCCGCTGACCATTCCGAGAAGCCACAGAATAATCAGAATGACCGCGATGGTTTCGAGCATGGTAAGTCTCCTTCGCCGCGCTCCTATCAGCGCGGACGCCGAACCATTGAGCAACCAGTGTGCCACGACCCCTGCCGTTCTCTCCGGGACGGCCTTGATCGTTCTCCTGCATACGTTTGGCGCGATCTTGTTCGCAGTCCAGCTGGCCTCGGGCCAGGAGCCGGCGCGTCAGCCAGACCCAGCGCCTACCACTGTTGAGCATCGAACCGCATCAGCCTTCGGCAAGTTCCTGGCCGGGGCGGCGGTGGGCCTTGCCGCCCACGAAAGCGGTCATCTCCTCTTCGACGGAATCTTCGACGCGAACCCGCGGATCAAGAAGGTCTCGTTCCACGGCGTCCCCTTTTTCGCCATCACGCACGACGCGGGGCTCTCGCCGCGCCAGGAGTTCATCATCGATTCGGCCGGGTTCTGGGTCCAGGAAGCGACCAACGAAGTGATTCTCTCGCGCCGTCCGAACCTGCGCCGCGAGCGCGCCCCTTTTCTCAAGGGACTCTTCGTGTTCAACGTGGGGACCTCGATCGCCTACGCGGGTGCCGCGTTCGCGCGGACCGGGCCGGTCGAACGCGACACGCGCGGCATGGCGGACGCGCTGCGCTGGAAGGAGCCCTACGTCGGCCTGCTCATCCTGATCCCGGCGGTGCTGGACGCGATCCGCTTCTATCATCCGGAGCAGCGATGGGCCGCCTGGGGATCGCGGGCCGCGAAGATCGGCGGCGTGGTGTTGATTGCGCGATAGCGGCGCGCCCGCTGAACCGCGCCTATGCGGCGTCGGTGCGAGGTCCGAGCGCGAAGGTCATGGTGCCTTCGACCGCGACCTGGCCGTCGACCCGCGCGACGCCGTGCAGGATGCCCATCCGGCTGCGCAGCCGGCGGACGACCGCTTCGATGACCACCACGTCGCCGGGGTGGACCGTCCGTCGGTAGCGCACGCGCTCGATCCCGGCGAAGAACGGGGTGCGGCCGCGGTTCTCGGGCTTGGCGAGGATCATGATGGCGCCGACCTGCGCGATCGCCTCGGTGAGGATGGTCGGCGGCAGGACGGGGCGCTCCCCCTGCCGGTGCGCCAGGTAGCGCTCGTTGAGCGTGACGTTCTTGATGCCGACGATGCGCTTGTCGGCCTCGAATTCGGTGATGCGATCGACGAGCAGGAACGGATACCGGTGGGGCAGAATCCGCTCGATGGCCGCGTGATCGAGCGGCAGCGTCAGGGCATCCATGAAGAAGCCAGTATAATCGGAAGACACCTACGAATGCCCCCCGGACCTCCATCTTCCACGAGCGCGGCCCGTGAGCAGGAGATGCTCACCACGCTGTTCGACCTTGGCCGGCAGGTCACGTCGGTCCTCGACTTCGAAGAGCTGCTCGCGCAGATCCCCAAGCTGATCGCGCGCCTCATCGAGTTCGACGCCTTCGCCGTGTACCTGCTCGACGAACGGCGCGGCGAGCTGTTGACGGCCTATGCCGTGGGCTATCCCGACACCGTCGCGCCGATGCCGCTCAAGCGCGGGCGCGGCCTGGTCTGGGCCGCGGTCACCAGCCAGATGCCGCTGCTCGTGAACGACGTCACGGCCGATTCCCGCTACGTCCCGGTCGTGCCGGCGATGGCGTCGGAGCTGGTCGTGCCGCTGCTCCACAAGAAGCGGCCGATTGGCGCGCTCAACGTCCTGAGCCACTGCAAGGATCAGTTTTCCGCGGCCGACGTGGAGCTGCTGCGCCAGTTCGCGGCACACGTGGCGGTGGGGATCGTCAACGCGCGGCTGTTCGAGACGAGCCGCGCCGACGCGATCGCGTTCGAAACGCTCGCCGAGATCGGCCACGACGTCGCGTCGATCCTCGATCTCGACGAACTGTTCGCGCACATCGCGCAGTCGACGCGGCGCCTCATCGACTACCGGACCTTCGGCATCTGGCTCGTGAACGAAGAGCGCGCGCTGCTCGAGGTCAAGCACGCGGTGCAGTACGGCGACCAGGTCCACAACACCCAGATCCCGATTGGTGAAGGTCTCGTCGGCTACGCGGCGCTCCACAAGGAGTCGGTGCTGGTCGCCGACGTCTCGCAGGATCCCCGCTACATCAACGTCGTCCCCGACGTGCGCTCCGAGCTGGCGATCCCGATGATGCTGAAGGATCGCTGCATCGGCGTGCTGGACCTGGAGAGCCCCGAGCTCGACGCGTTCACCAAGCGCGACGTCGAGATTCTCACGGTGCTCTCGAGCCAGGCGGCCGTGGCGATCGAGAACGCCCGCCTCTACGAGACGGTACGCGCCAACGAGGTCCGTCTCGAGAAAGAGGTGCACTTCGCGCAGCGCGTCCAGGCGGCGTTGCTGCCGACCGGGCTGCCGAAGCGGATGAAGGGGGTCGAGGTCGGCGCCCGCTTCGCTCCGGCGCGCGAGCTCGGCGGCGACTTTCACGACTTCCTGTCGCCCGAAGCCAACCTGCTCGCGGTGGCGCTCGGCGACGTGTCGGGCAAGGGCGTTCCGGCGGCGCTCTACAGCGTCTTCGCGGCGGAGCTCATTCGCGGACGTACGTTCCGGAGCCGGTACCTGCCCGATCGCTCAGGTCCGGCCGCGGTGCTCTCGTCCGTGAACACGATCCTGCACCAGCGGCAGCTCGAGGAGTACTACTGCACGCTCTGCTACGCGATCTTCGACTTGAAGCGCCGCGTCGTCACGCTCGCCAACTCTGGCCTGCCCTATCCGATCCGCGCCTCCGCGGAAGGCGTGTCGCAGATCGAGCTGCCCGGCGTGCCGCTGGGCTCGTTCCACGGATCGGCGTACGACGAACTGACCTACGCACTGCACCCGGGGGATCTCTTCGTGTTCTGCAGCGACGGCGTGTCGGAAGCGATGACCGTGAACGGCGAGGAGTTCGGCTCGGCGAGGCTGATTCAGGTGGTGCAGGAATCACGCGAGCTTCCTCCTCGCGCGATTGTCGACGCGATCTTCGACGCCGTCGAGGCGTTCCGCGAAGGCTTCGCGCCGAACGACGACATGACCGCGGTCGCGGTCAAGATCACCGCTTGAACTTGAGCTGTTCCTGCCGCAGGTGCAGGCCGACGGACTGTCCGCCGAACGTGGCGAACTCGTTCACGCGACCCTTCACGCTGACGCGCGAACCTTTGCTCGGGATGCGGCCATCCTGCGCCACGACGGTGACTTCCCCCGTACCGTCGTCCACTTTGTAGAGCTTGAACGGGACCAGCGGCACTCCCCAGGAACTGGTGACGACGCCGTCGACCGTGACGGTGTGGTTCTGGTAACGGCCGGGGTTGAATTTGAGTTCGGAGATCTTCGGGTGCGTCGTTGCGCATCCCGCCAGCAGTCCGAGGGCCAGCGCCAGGGGCGCCACTTTTCTGATCATGTTCGTCCTCCACTCGCGAGTATTGCAACCATCGTGCGCGATCTGAGCGAGTCGAAGAGGCCGCGCGAAATCGCCTGAATTGCGACGGGATACGGCGATGCCAGCGCCTGCCTGAGTTAACGCATCCCGTTGACTCCGCGCGACCGCCGGCCTCAACATCAAAAGGCGTACCCGCGAAAACCTCCGAAAATCCTCGTGAAACCGCGCCGCCCGCGTCCGTTGCAGGGGACGCCCTGACCTGCGGGCAGGACGGTTCGCCCCGCGTTCCGCACAACCTTTCGAAAACACGGTCCGTCTGACCTGCATCGGTTCATTTCCGGAGGGCATCTGATGAAGGTATCGAATTGGGGAGCGCTGACCGCAGTTGTGGTCCTGGCGAGCACACTGGCGCCCACGAGCACGGCGCGCGCCCAGAGCCGCGACGCCATCGTGCGCGCGTTCGACGTGGGTCGCGGATCGCGCATCGGCGCGTCGGTTTCCACCGAGGACGCAACCGACAACAAGGATGCGAAGCCCGGCGTGTCGATCGACACCGTGGAGCCGGACGGTCCCGCCGACAAGGCGGGGATCAAGGCCGGCGACGCGGTCACGGAGTTCGACGGCGAGCGGGTCCGCAGTGTCCGTCAGTTTCTGAGGCTGGTGCAGGAGACCACTCCGGGGCGGAGTGTGCCGGTGGTGCTGTCCCGCGCCGGGCAGCGCGTCACGGTGAACGTCACGCCTGAGCGATCCTCGGCCGGAGACGACTTCGGCCTGCGCTATTTCGACGGCGCGCTGCCGCGCCTGTCCATCACCAGGCCGGCTACGCCGCCAACCCCGCCGGCGGCGCCGCGCGCGCCGCGGCCTCCGGCCATGGCCGTGCCGCCGATGCCGTTCGACGTATTCACTTACGCGCGCACCGGCCGTCTCGGCGTCACCATCGAAGAGCTCGACACGCAGCTCGCCGAGTACTTCGGCGTGAAGGAAGGCGTGCTGGTGAAATCCGTGGCCGAGGACTCGGTTGCGGCGAAAGCCGGACTGAAAGCGGGCGACGTCATTACGTCGATCAACGGCCGGAAGGTCTACGATACGTCCGACGTCACGCGCGCGCTCGACCGGGTCGAGAGCAATGGCGAGTTCACGGTCGACGTGACGCGCGACAAGAAGCCGCAGACGTTGAAAGGAAAGCTGGAGTCGCGGGAGGGCCGCCCGCGCGTACGGACGACCGTCTAGCCGGCGGCTTCGGTCTTGGCCCGGACCGACGGAGGGCCGACGAGCGTCGCGAACTGCGCGGCGAGGATGGCGGCGGCGGCCAGCCGGGCGTGGTCCTGTTCGCCGCCGTTCTTCAATTCCGCCGCCATGACCCCGACGCAGCCGCCGGCCGTGACCAGCGGCGCGGCCACCGCGCCATTCGAGATCGCGTCGGCCTTCATCGTCTGCAGGAGGCCGGTCCGGTAGGCCGAAGCGGTGACGTTCCCGGCGTCGCGCACGATCGTCCCGAACCGCGCCGCCAGCTGCGGCGAATATCCGTGCACGACGATCGGGCTCAGCTCGCGGCCGTCGGGATCGGCGATCCACAGCACGATGCCGCTGGCCTGGAGGATCCCGGCCGCCCGCTCGAGCAGGTTGGGCAGCATGCGCGTGTCCTGAATGCGCGCCAGATCCACGCAGAGCGCCGCCATTCCACCGAGATCGACGGTCGGTCGGGGCGGGGCAACCGGCGCGGCTGGCACCGCAGCGGCGGCCGGCTTCGCCGCGACCTCGAAGTCCTGCAGATCGTCGAATATGTCGGGCGAGACCAGCGGACGGGATCGGATTGAGATCGCCGCGGACTCCTCGTGCTGCCGGCGTCCCACGGGCACGAGCAGCAGCAATCCCAGCGTGGCGGCACCGGCCGCGCTTGCGAGCACGATCGCTTCCTGCCGGCGGAGGCCGCCGACGAACGCATCGCGCGCGACCAGTTCGGCCGTCACCGCGCGCTCGACGGCGCCGCCGGCCCGTTTCGTCAGATCGAATCCATCGGTGAAAACCAGGTCGGACGCGAGGGCCAGCTGGCGGCCGCGGGTGTAGTCGCGCGCGCGCACGTCCATCTGCGCGAAGTCCTGCAGCGCCCCCGACGCATCGTCCACGGCCGTGACGGCCTCCGGCGCCGTGGCGACCGCCTTGAGCGCGGTCAGCCGGTCGTTGATGTCCGTGACGATCGCCGAGACGCGGGCGAACCAGAAGCCCTCCCCCTGGCCGACGGCGACGTAGGCCTGCTGCGCGGCGCGCAGCTCGGCGATCCCGGCGGATGCCGCGCGGGCGGTCGCATCGAATTGGGTGGAGGCGGTGCCGGCGTCGCGGATCCGTTGTTCGGACGACCAGGTGAGGAACGCTGCATAGCCAATGGCCCCGACGCACGCAAGGAACAGCGTGAGGCGGACCGGGCGTTTGGTCATGAGTGCCTCCGACGACGCATGTAGCGTGCTTACTATAACATCTCGATCGCGCGTATCCCGATGGATGTTTTCGCGATCGTCAATCCACTCTCCGGCGCCGGCGCCAATCCCGATGTCGCGGCAGGGCGCGTCGCGCTGCTGACCGAGCGCTTTGCCGCGAGCGGAACTGACGGTTCTGTGCACCTGACCCGGCACCGTGGTCACGCCGCGGAACTCGCGACGCAGGCCGTCGCGCAGGGCGCGCGCATCGTGCTCGCGTGGGGCGGCGACGGCACCATCAACGAGATCGGCAGCATCGTCGCCGGCACGTCCTCGGCCCTGGGGATCGTACCGGCGGGATCGGGCAACGGCTTCGCCGCCGAGCTCGGGGTGCCGTGGCACCCGCCCGACGCCATCGACGTCGTGATCCACGGCCGCGATCGCCTGGTCGACGCCGGAGAGCTCGATGGCCGGCTGTTCTTCAACATCGCGGGGATCGGCTTCGACGCCGCGGTCGCCGAGGAATTCAACGCACGCGGGACGATCGGGAACCGCGGGATGGGTCCCTACGTCAGGATCGGCATCAGACAGACGTTCCGCTACCGGGCCAGCACGTATCGCGTAACCCTGGATGGCGAGCCCTTCGTGTCGAACGCGCTGGTGATCGCGTTCGCCAACGGCCGCGAGTATGGCAACCGGATCCGCATGGCGCCGCAGGCCCTGGTGGACGACGGGAAGCTCGAAGCCGTGGTGGTGGAGGACCGGGGATCCTGGTCCCGGCTGTGGGCCGGACGGCACCTGGCGCTGGGGAGCGCCGACAAAGCGGCCCGCGTGATGGTGCGATCGATCGAGTCCGCGCGGATCGAAACCGACGGCGAGATCCTCTATCACCTGGACGGCGAAGTGGGGCGGGCCCGGGGGGCCGTCACGATCCGCGTCCGGCCGCGCGTGTTGAAAGTGCGGGTGCGCTAGCGCGGCGCGCGGCGCGAGGCGCGGCGCGAGTGAGGAGCCGGTGGCTGAACTTGAAACGTTGATCCAGACGATCAAGGAAGGTGACGTCGGGCGCGTCAAGGCGATGCTCGACGAGGCGCCGTCGCTTGCCAGCGCCCGGATGCCCGATGGCGAATCTCCGGTCATGGCGGCCGTCTACCGAGGGCATCGGGAGGTCGTCGCCGCGCTGCTGGACGCTGGGGCGGACGTGGACGTGTTCGCCGCCGCCGCGCTCGGACGGACCGACGACCTGCGACGGGCGCTGAAAGAGGCCGGGGCGGTCAATGCCTTTGCCTACGACGGCTGGACGCCGCTGCATCTGGCGGCGTTCTTCGGCCGGACCGACGCGGCGCGCATCCTGCTGGAGGCCGGGGCGGACGTCCACGCGGTCTCGCGGAACAGTCTCACGAATACGCCCCTGCACGCGGCCACCGCCGGAAAACACGGCGACGTCGCCCTGCTGCTGCTCACCCACGGCGCGACGACCGATACCGCCGATGCCGGCGGCTACACGCCGCAGCAGATCGCGATGCAGAACCGGCTGGGCGCGGTCGTCGAGAAGATGGCGGCGCTCCATCCGCCAGTGTCGATCATCGATCCGCGCGATTGATCTGGGGCCGTGACCGGCCTCAGTCCACTTTCTGGAGCCGGATCGCGGTGAACGGGATCGTCGTCAGATCGGGCGGCGTGTCGAACTTGACCGGCGCCAGGTCCTGGAACATCACGTCCCATTTCCAGCGCTCCGACGGGTTGGACGCCTGGAGCCAGTTCCTCGCGCCCACCGGGCGCGCGAATGTCAGTTCGGCGAGCCCGGCGTAGTCAGGGTTGCCGGCGAGCGCGCGCGCCGCGTCCGCGCGGACGGCGGCGGCGGCCGTGTAGTCCAGCGTCGCGCCGAGCGCCATCGCGAGGTTGACGAAGATCTGCCAGTCTTCCTGCGCGTCGCCCGGCGCCGTGAGCGCCCGCGCCGCGCCCTGCAGCCGGCCCTGCTGGTTGACGTAGGCGCCGTCCTTTTCGAGCGCGCACGCGCCCGGCAGCACCACGTCGGCGGCGCGCGCGAGATCGGTCATCAGCACGCCCTGTACGACGAGGAACGGCAGCTTGCCCGAGGTGCGCGCCTCGACGATCCACGACACGTCGCCGATCGAGCCGGCCGGCCCCGGGTCGAAGACGAAGAGCGCCTTCACGCCGCCGGATTCGACGTTGCGGCGGAACGCCGTGAGGTCGGCCTCGCCGTTCGCCAGCGACGCGACCGGAAAGCCGAGGTCCGCCGCGCCCCTGACGTTGGGCGCGTCGACCGGCGGAATCACGAACTTCGTGCCGGCCGGCTGCGGCTTCGTCCGCGCCCGCCAGCCGATCGCCACGCCGTCCTCGGGAAGGCCGAAGGCTCCGCCCATGCGGCCGAGGAGGAACAGCTCTTCGATCGACGCATGCGCCGAGATCAGGAAGCGCAGCGTGCTCGTGCCCCCGGCCGCGTCGACGCCCGCGGCAATCGCCGCGAGCGCCTGGCGCGGCTCGACCGGCTGCAGACCGCCGGCGGTCCGCACCAGCGCCTGCCGCAGGCGCTCGTCCCCTTCGACCCAGTGGTAGTCGAAGCGGCCGATGTCGCACATCCAGTAGCCGTTCACGGCCGGGTTGTAACGCGGCGTCAGGCGCACGAGGCGCGATCCCTTCGCCCACTCCGGCTTCGCCTTGAGCCACGCGCTCGTGCTGCAGCCCTTCTCGCAGAACGTGCAGATGGTGTCGACCACGTCCGGGTTGTCCCACGGGCGCGACTTGAACCGGTAGTCGCGCGTGGTAATCGCGCCGACCGGGCAGACGTCCATCAGGTTGCCCGAGAGGAGCGAGTGCACGCCCTCTTCCTGGAAGGTGGCGATCTCGCTGCCGTTGCCGCGATCGACGATGTTGATCTGCGCGTCGGCGTCGACTTCCTTCATGAAGCGGACGCAGCGTGTGCAGAGGATGCAGCGGTTCCGGTTGAGCATGAGAGTCGGCCCGAAGTCGACGTCCGCCTTGACGCCTTCGCCGTCGAACACGCGGCGCGGGAACTCCATGCGGCTCTCGTTGGGCCCGAACGAATAGGAGAAATCCTGCAGCGGGCACTCGCCGCCCTTGTCGCACACCGGGCAGTCGAGCGGGTGGTTGATCAGGAGGAACTCGAACACGCTGGCGCGGGCCTCGACCACGTCCGGCGTGCCGGTCAGGACGACCATACCCTCGGCGGCAGGCGTCGAGCAGGACGTCTGCAGCTTCGGCATCTTCTCGATTTTCACCAGGCAGACGCGGCAGGACCCGTCGATGCCAAGGCCCGGGTGATAGCAGTAGTACGGAACCTTGATGCCGTGCTCGATCGCGGCCTGCAGCACGGTTTTCCCCTTCTCAACCGCTACTGGCTGCCCGTCGATCGTGAGGTTTACGGTCTCCATAAGCTACCGATCATATAACCACTTGAACCCGCTCGATCAAAGGAGTAGCCTCCCGTCGAACCGGCCCCTTTTCCCCGAGCGAGGAGGCCCGCATGGACGCCGTTCGACTCCGGCTCGCATCCGCCCTGGAATGGGGTCTCGCCGCGGCCTTCCTGGCGGCCACGGCGGCCGTCGCGTCCCTGATTCTCGACGACATGCGCGGGCCCTCCCTCCGGGCGGCCCCGGCGCCAGCGGCAGCCCCCGTCGCCGCGATTCCCGCGGCCGTGCCCGCGGGCGCCGTCTCGGTGCCGGTCCTGGCGTTCCGGGATGGAAAGGCAATCCGCGCCGGCGACACCGCCGCGGCGGTGATCGCGAACCTGGGGCGGGAGGCCGACAGCGGACGCGAGGAGGCTGACCGGGGACGGCTCGGGCAGCGATTGACGCGCTTCTACGAATACGGCGGCGTCCGCTTCATCCTCGTCTACGAGCCGGTCGAGAAGAACGGCGAGCCCCGGATCGGCGCGATCTACCTACCGTGACGACTTCTGAATCGTGACCTCGGCGAGGGAGCCGCCGTCCTTGTTCACTTCGACGGTGCGCAGCGCGCTCCGCAGCGGAATCGTCAGGTCCGTCACCGCCTGCGTGACCTTGACGAGGACGTCCTCGCTCGTGCCGTCGGTGTAGCTCACCGTGACGGTGATCGGAATGTCGAAGACCTCGGTCTGCTCGAACCGGACGCGCAGCTGCGCGCCGTCGAGCGCCGACGAGAAACGGACGACCGGAATCGCGCTGCTGTAAATCCAGCGCTCGAAGAACCGGTCCAGCGGCTGGCCGGCCGCCTTCTCCATCGCGACGCGGAAGTCGTCGGTGCCCGCTTTCTTGTAGCGGAAGGCCGCGTAGAAGTCGCGCAGCCCGGCGAAGAACGCCTCGTCGCCGATCAGGCGGCGGAGCATGTGCAGCACCATCGCCCCTTTGTTGTAGACCAGCGCGCGGAAGACCCGGCTCTCCCCCTTGATGTGCCCGAGCCGATAGCCGAGATACACCGGACCTTGCGACGAAGTGTCGACGGCCCACCGGCGCATCTGCCGCAGCACCGCCGCGAAGGTCTCCGCCCCGCGCTCGCGCTCGGCATAGAGCGCGGCGAAATACTGGGCGAAGCCCTCGCTGAGCCACTGCTCGTGATAGTTCTTCCACCCGATCGCCTGGCCCCACCACTGGTGGGCGAGCTCGTGCGCGATGAAGAACGACGCATAGCTCTGGAACGACACCGGGTCGTTGGACCAGTTGAACGGCGTCTGGGGGAGCGGCTGGTGGAGCATCGCAAAGTACGCGGGGCTGTGGCCGCCCGGGAGATCGCTTTCGACCAGCGCCAGCGTGAAGCTGTCGTACGGCGCGTCGGCCATCAGCGATCCGTAGAACTTCAGGATGTCGGCCGCCTTGTCGGCGAGAACTCGGCCGCGGTTGAACTGCCGCGGGTTCGCGGCGACCGTCAGCGTCACCGGATCGGTGTCGTCGCGCAGCTTGAGCGGAATCGGCCGGGCGAACTGGAAGCGGGTGACCAGGCAGGCGAAGTAGCGGGTGGGCTGGGCCGCCTCGAATACGAGCTTCTTCCGCCCCCGTCCGCCCGACGCCGAGGGCAGCGCCGTCGCCGGCCCCTGCGGCGTGCCGCTGGCGACGATGTCGTAGTCCGCCGGCACGGTGAACGTCAGCCTGGCCGTCGCATAGTCGGTGACCGGCGACTGCGGATACCAGTAGCTTCGATTGCTGTAGAGGAACTGCGGCTCCATCGGAATGACGACCGCGTCCTCCTGCGCGCGGTCCTGTTCGACGGCGACCGCTTCACGGTCGGTGCCTTGCGGGGCCAGCCGCCCGCTGTAGGTGATCACCAGATCGATGTCGGTATTGGCGACGATCGTCGACGGGAATCCCACCAGCACGTTGTTCTGGCCGACGACCCGCAGGTGCAGGAGGCGGCCGAACTGCGGCGAGGTCACGCTGCGCACGACGAGCGAGTCCGCCAGCCGGAGGGTCAGCGTCGTGAAGTACGAGGATCGCGTGTGAATCGACAGTTTCGCCGTGCCGTCGATCCACAGGCGTTCCGGCGCGAACGCCATCTCGATCTCGTAGCGGGTGACGTCGTAGTCGAGCTTGTCGTCTTCGCTGAAGAAGCGGCCGCGCGTGGTGAGCTTGGCCTCCGACGGATAGACGGAGATGTTGCGATGCCGGCGCCGATCGAAGAACGAGATGTCTTCGGGCTCGGAATTGGCGCGCGCGTAGGTCAGCGCGCCGTAGCGGCCGGTCACGATCTCCGCGACGAAGTCGTTGGCGGACGGTGTCAGCGACCAGCGGGACGCGCTGAGATCGTTGAGATCGAGCTGAAAACTCTTCGGCAGGTAGGTCTCGAATACCTGTGTCGCGCGGCGCAGATGGCCGCTGTCGACCGGCCGAGGCGTCAGGGCCTGGGCCGCGACCCGCGCCGCGAATTCGTACGGCGGCACGCGGACGAAGACGACGTCGAAGTCGGTCTTGAGCGTGTCGCTGCCCGCGAAGAGCCGGACCTGGCCGCGCTCCGCTTCCGCGGCCGGCGTGAATTCGACCCGCCCGCGTCCGAGCAGCACCAGCGCCGTCGGCCCGTCTGGCGTCCGCGAGACGAAGGCCTGGCCGGCCGGAAGCGTGAGCGTGAGATCGGGCGCGTTGATCACGAGGTTCTTGACCTCGTACTCGGTCGTGGCGTCGAGCGCGAGCCGGAACAGCCCGCTGATGACCGACAGCCGTTCCACGTCGGCGATCTTCCACGGCCCGCCGGCGGCCTGTTCGACGTCGAGCCGCCACGTCGAGACGCGCCCTTCCGCGCTGCGATCCGTGAGCGTTTCGAGCAGCAGGCGCATCCGGCCCGATTCGAGCGGCGCGCGATCGCGCTCCTTGACCGTGACGCTGGAGGCCTTCGGGAACGTCAGGCTCTGCACGAATTCGGAGAGCAGGGCCGGCCGGACGTTCGGCAGGGCCAGCGCGCGGATCGCGTCGGGGTCACCCGCCTGCGCCGCCCGCTCGACCACGGTAACCAGGCGGTCGATGCCGTCAGGTCCGGCCGGCGTCTGGGCAGGCTGCGCCGTTGCGGCCATCACCGGCCACAGCGACACGCACGCCCAGGCCACGATACGGCGGAAACCCATCAGGGTCTTTCATTAGACACCGGAACGGGGGTCGTGCGAACGGTGCAAACGGTGGGACGAAAATGAGCCCGGCTAGGCCGGGGGCGCCGAGCTTTCCCGGCCGATCGCGGCCCGCTTGAGAATCAGGACGGTCAGATCGTCCGTGAAACGCGAGTCGCGGGCGTGGCCCTCCACCGCGTGGAGAATCGCCGGGGCGAGCACCGACGGCGCATCGCCGCCACGCGCCGCAAGAAACTGTTCGAGCCCCGACTCCTCGAAGGGGAGCCCGGCCGGATTCTCGGCTTCGGTGATGCCGTCGCTGTAAAGGACGAGCAGATCGCCAGGACTCACGGTCGTGTCGATGGCCTGATAGGTGGACCCCTCGAACATGCCCAGCGCGATGCCCGTTCCCCCGAGGCGCTCGATCGAGCCGTCCGCGCGGCGGAGCAGCGGCGGGTTCTGGCCGGCGTTCACGTAGGTCAACGCGCCGCTCGACGGCGTGTACACGCCGTAGAACAGCGTGATGAAGCGCGAGCCCGGACTGTGCCGGCAGATCTGCGTGTTCAGCCGCGCGACCAGCGCGCGCGCCTCGAGCTTCTCGTCGACGAGCGTGCGCAGCACCGCGAGCAGCAGGGCCATCAGCAGCGCGGCGGGGCTGCCCTTGCCGGCCACGTCGCCGATCGTCACGATCACACGCCCTTCGGCATCGTCGACGAGCGGCAGGACGTCGTAGAAGTCGCCGCCGACGGTGTTGGCCGGCCGCGTCACGCCGCACATCTCGGCGTCGCCCGCGGCATAGGTGCCGGTCGGCAGCATCGCGAGCTGGATCTCGCGCGCCACTTCGAGCTCCCCCTTGAGCGACAGCCGATCGGCGACTTCGAGCAGCAGCAGCAGATTGAGCAGGATGATGGCGACGAGCAGCGCCATCGTCCCGTCGACCCACTGCGGCGCGTAGACGGCGATGTTGAAGAACGGCGTGCCGAACGGGATGTTGACCGTGGCGAACTGGCGCGACAACTTGATCACGCCGATGAGCGCGACCACCACCGAAATCAGGTAGAGCAGGCGACGCGCCGGCGACAGCTTGAGCGTGAACGCCGTGAAGACCTGGCGGATCCGCAGGAGCTGCCGGCGCCACCACGGCTCGCGCGCGAGCCGATCCTCGTCGAGTCCGCGCGTGAAGAAGCGATAGGCGTCCCGCGTGTCGTGGGTCAGCAGGCGCTGGAGGTCTTCCGCGGTGACGTCGCGGGCGATGTCACG
>Ga0075365_10000238_pt1 | contig 18824 bp, 20 predicted proteins | sample EndMetdeltDD1765_FD_71387 | JGI IMG/M metagenome (GOLD analysis project Ga0075365, IMG submission 71387) | Populus endosphere microbial communities from Tennessee, USA - Endosphere MetaG P. deltoides DD176-5 | ecosystem: Host-associated > Plants > Roots > Endosphere | place: USA: Tennessee... | reverse complement strand
AAACGGCAAAACAAGTCGTATTGCAGCGCCTCCGCGAGGCAGAGCGCGAAGTCGTGCTTGCAAGCACGACTTCGCGCTCTGCCTCGCGGAGGCGCTGCAATACGACTTGTTTTGCCGTTTGCGCTGCTACGCGGCCAAAGCTGGTAACTTCGAATTTCTCTTCGATAGAGTCACCAATAACAGCGTCAGCCTTTACTTTTTTGGCGTCTTCGAGGCTAATCTCTACAGCGTCGCTACCAACCTCTTCGACGACTTCACGCGCAACAAATACGTCAGCCGTACCGTCGTTCACGTTCAATTCAGCGCGAACTTCCTGGTCGCGTTCACCATTGTCACGACGCCATGCAGCTGCGATAGCCTGTTCGATGACAGAGAGGATCGTCTCCTCTGGTAAGTTTTTTTCCTCGGCGATCGTTCGGACCGCAAGTGTAAGTTGCTTGATGTTAATATCTTCCATGATCAATTTCCTTTCTTTTATCAAAAAATCCGACCTGCCGGCCGGAATGTACTGTCTTCATTATAATTCTGTTACACAAACAATGCAATAGTGAATGTACCGCCACCGCCTCCCGTACGGGAGGCGGGGCGGGGTGTACATTCGTGCGACGCCTGCTAGCCCCGCGGTGGATCATCAGCGGGTGTAGCCGCAGGCCTCCAGGAGCTGGTCGGTGGACATGAACACCCGGCACGCCGGGACGAGGAGCTGTTCGTCGAAGAAGTCGCCGACCCGCGTGATGAGCTGGCCGACCTGCGTCCCGAACCTCAGCACAGAAGTCACGTTCATCATCCCCTTCGGATGATCTGCACGAATGGTTGCCAGCTATTCACTATACACTATTTATGTGTATATGTCAATATTCTATTATTGTAGATAATCACGGAGCACTACTGCGTGATTAATTTTGGGGTCGTGCGCTGCATAGAGTAGCGTGATTGAGCTATACTTTTTTGCCAGTTGTTTCATAGTTTTTACCGCAGGATTTTTGTCGAGCTCCTCTGCATAAAGGCGCGCGAACTCTTCCATCCGGTCGGCTTTGTGGTCAAACCAAATACGCAGGTCAGAGGAAGGTGCGATGTCTTTATTCCACTCATTCAACGCCGCCCTCTCTTTGCTTACGCCGCGCGGCCACAACCGGTCAACTAATATGCGGTAGCCGTCCTTTTCGCTTGCTTCGTCATAGATGCGCTTAATGTGGAATGTCGCCATCACGCCCCTTTCACCGACACGTACGAATTGTCTTTAATATAAAACCGCCATGGCATGTCTTTCGCCTGACTAATACCGACCCGCGTCGTAGTCAGTATCTCACTCTCGGGCAATGAGGTTTGTAAAACCAATCGAAGCGGAGACTCTGCCATATCGTGACCGTTCATAGATCGGTCAATACCCAGAGCCTGGCATAATTTTGCGGGACCATTTGTGACATCGACACCACGCTTCCGCGGACGGCGCTCCTGTAATACTTCCTCGCCAACGAGCGGCTCGACCGCCCGAATAAGCACCGCTGCACCATACCCCTTTTCGCCGACCACGATATTGCAGCAATAATGCATGCCATAGGTGAAATATACGTACAGATGACCCGCCGGGCCAAACATCACATCGGTGCGGGGTGTCTGGCCTTTATAGCTATGACTGGCCGCATCCGTTTGGTCATACGCTTCAGTTTCGACGATCTGCACCCGCACCAAGCGATTATCGATCTCGCGCTCCAGGACACACCCAAGCAAGCGTTTGGCGGCGGTAACGGCATCAACCTCCAGCTCTTTATGCATAAGCTACTTCTTTGGATGCCACTTGTCGTCCTCGCCTTTCTTGTAGCTTTTCTTTACTGCTGCCCATGCGACTTTTCGGGCAACGTCTTCGCGCGAGTCATCACCCCGTCGCTCTTCTGGTTTATCGTATTGATCATACGCACTATTAAACGCCTCGACGAATATTTCCTGTGCATGATGCGGTAAAACGTTCGTGACGTTATCCGGCAAATCGCTCGTTGAACTGTATGGCATGAGTCCCTCCTAAAAGAATGACGGGCTGCCGCTTCCGGTCAGATCGCGCTTCTTTGATTCTAATTTATCCATTTGGTCCTGGTATTCTTTGGTAAGTTTTTGCTGCTCTTGTTCGATATCGTTTGCTTGTCGCTCCTGGTCCATTGCACGACGCTCTTTTTCAGTCGCGTCCTGCTGCAAACGATTGACATCTTCGTTGAGCTGCGCCGCTTGGTTCTGCATTGCGACGCTCTTGTCACTGTCACCCCGTTGGCTATATTGAGAAGCATCCTGCATCATGCGCATCGCCTGATCCTGCTTGCTTGAGGCGTTGTTACGCAATTTATCCGCTTCGTTTCGTAATAATTTCGCGTCCATACTTCCTCCTTCTTCTCTTCTATTTTACTACGCATCCGTCCATAGGGTAAAATGAAACAATGAATGATGACCAACCAACCCGACTTGAAGGCACAAAACTAGCAAACTTTACGCCAGGCGCACCGGTAGCCGAATTGCAGATTACCGACATTCGTGAAGGTGACGGCGATATAGTTCCCGAAGGTGCGACCATTACCGCGCACTACACCGGCGCGCTTTGTGCCGACGGCACGATCTTCCAAAGCTCACATGATTTTGGCAAGCCGCTCACCTTCGGTCTTGGTCAGGTTATTAAGGGTTGGTCCCAGGGTGTTCCTGGTATGAAAGTTGGTGGCATTCGACGTCTCGTCATTCCATCAGCACTCGCGTACGGATCGGTTCGGGCTGCCGCTAACATCCCGCCTAACTCTGATCTTGTATTTGATATCGAACTTGTCGAGCTCAAATAATAGTCTAGGGCAAGTGGTTGCCGCCAGTCACGCCAATTACTTCACTCGTGATGTAACTTGATTCTTGCGACGCCAAAAAGACGAACGCTGGCGCGACCTCTGCCGGCTGACCCGCCCTACCAAGCGGTGTATTCTGGCCGAAATGGACAAGCTTTTCCATAGGCTGGCCGTAGCTTGGCTGTAGCGGGGTCCAGATAGGTCCGGGTGCCACGGCGTTTACTCGAATACCGCGTGATGCCAATTGTTGGCCGAGTCCCTGCGTAAATCCGACGATAGCGCTTTTTGTCGAAGCGTAATCTAATAACCCTGGCGAAGGCTGATATGCCTGGATAGATGTCGTGTTGATAATACTCGCACCGGCGGGCATATGTTTTAGCGCCGCTTTGACGATCCAAAACATCGAGAAAATATTGACGGCAAACGTTTGTTGCAGCTGATCAGTTGAAAGTTCTTCGATACTTTCAACATAGACCTGTTTGCCCGCGTTGTTAACAAGAATGTCGATCGACCCGAGCGCTTCCACCGTCGTCGTCACCAATTGCCCGCAAAAATCCTCCGAGCTGATGTCGCCCGGACACGTCACTACTTTCACGCCTTCTTTTTCACAGAGCGCCGCAGAAGCCAAAACGTCCTCTTCTTCATCGGGCAGGTAATTGAGAACGACATCCGCACCCTCCCGCGCAAACGCGATCGCCGTCGCACGGCCGATACCTGAGTCCGCACCGGTAATCAGCGCCTTGCGCCCCCGCAATCTGCCAGACCCCCGATAGGTGGTTTCACCATGGTCAGCCTGCGGCTGTAATTTAGCGTCCAACCCCGGCTCTGGCTGTCGCTGCTTTGGAATATCCATCACCGGGTATTGTTTGGTAGGATCCTGCATGGTGTACTGATCATGATCATTCATGTATACCTCCTTAAGCTTTGCACCCTCCATTATTGCGGCCAATCCTTAGGCTAACTTTAAAGATCCTGTATAATCGGCCTATGATAAGCCAAATTATCCAAGTTATCGGGTCGCTTCTTATTCTGGGGGCATTTACATTACTGCAAACACACAAAGTCTCGGCCGACACCAAGTGGTATCTTGTTTTAAATCTAGTCGGATCACTAATACTGGGTGGCAATGCGATTTATGAGCAACAATGGGGCTTTCTGCTTCTTGAGGTAATGTGGGCGGGAGTATCGGTTGTTGGCCTGACGCGGTCTACTCGGCCCCGTCACCCAGCTCCAAACCTTTAATCTTGGGCATACTCGCCTGACCGACGTAGCCCTGCATACTCCCAACGATATTTGCCGTGCTCATTAGTAGTGAGCGCGCCTGTTTTTCACGAAGTGCCCATAGCTTTTCGTAAGCAACGCGCTCTTTAGTAACCTGCTGCGTCATGTCTCGGTAGGTCTCTACCATGTTTTCAATTTGCTGGCTGAACTCGTGGCTGGTCACAAAATTATAGAGTGCCGTCGCTGAATCCCCTTGGTTAGCGGCAATCGCCTTTTGGCGGCCAACGTCAAGTAAGCTTTTGCGCAGCAATGTCGCTAAAATAATCGCAAGCTTTGGCTTTACCACCCACACGCCGTCAACATGCCCCATATCGCTCTCTAATTGCTTTGGAAGCACTTCGCTAATAATCACAGGCACATTCGCTTTGGCGCTTCGCAGGTCCGCCTTGAGCTTTGGAATCCAGCCGTCCGTCCAGTTTTTCGTGCGCTTGATTTCCCATAAAATGACGCCGCATTCGATACCGCTCTGGCTTTTGACCGTATGGCTGATGTCGGCACCGTTGACACCTTTTGCAACCGGAGAAATATCGTCATCTCGAAAATTACGTGCGAGCGCTTCCTCCAAATCAAGTTCTAAGATCTCGCCTTGAAGCTGCTGGCTACCCTGTGCCGCTTTGCGCTGCGCGTCATCGAGCGCTTTTTGCAAATCGGTAATCGTTTTCTCTTTGGCCGCCAGATTAAGGCGCTGCTTCTCATCGGCCATCTTTTGGACTTCTTCGCGGATTTTTGCTTCTTCTTCAGCCAGCTTCTTTTTTGCCTCGAGTTCAGCGTTTTCGCGCGCTTTGTTGCTTTCGCGCAGCTGGTCCATAAGCCTGCCTAGCTCTTCGCGCATCTTTGCGTTATCTTCTTTGGCGCTTTGGGCATCTTCGCGGAGCGTCTTGATGATCAGCTCTTGCTCGGCGAGCGCTTTCTTTTTAGCGGTGTCTTCTGCTTCGAGCTTCACCTTCGCGAGCTCGGCCTCGTGCTTATGTTGTTGCGAGGCTAAAACGCGCGCCTCTATCTGCCCCTCCAGGGCCTTGTCGATTTCAATCGTTTCTCCGCAGCTCGTACAAATAATCGTGTTCATTAACTTTATTATACCTCAGCTGGCACTCTTGACGGCAAAGTGCTAGCGGCTTTAAAATATAAGCAAGAAGCATTACGCTTCTCCAAAGTAATAAGGAATTAATACAAAGGAGGAAAATAATGAGCAATCTTGCAAAATTTGATCCGTTCGCGGAACTAAACGCACTACAAAAACAGTTCTTTGGAGATGATTGGATGACACCACTCCGAGGCGTAACTATTCCAACCACCGATGTGTACACAAAAGACGACAAGGAGCTCGTCGTCGAGGCGCATTTGCCAAATTTTGATCGTGACGACATTGACGTTCAAATTGAAAGCGATACACTTGTCATTCAGGCGGCAAAACACGAAAAAGAAGAGGACAAACAAAAAAAGTACGTAGTGCGAGAGAGCAGTAGCAGCTTCTACCGTCGGATCCAGTTGCCGCAGCGCGCTGATACGGGTAAAATCGAGGCGCATCTGGACGATGGCATTCTTCACGTTACCGTACCACTAGCCGCACTCCCTGAGCCAAAAAAGATCGCTATCGAAAGCAGGACGAAGAGCAAAAAATAATCACCGATGATATTTGCGCTTATGACGCGGCTGCCACTCTCGGTGGCCGCGTCTGTTTTCGTGGTGACCAAACTTACGAGACGTTCCTAGCTGTGCCATGAAGGCATCGCCAAGATGCGTTTGCAGCCTACCAAGGTTCGTCAGCTGTGCCCGCTGCACACTCGTAAGCTCTGCAAGCGAAATGACACCGCTGGCGATCGCCCGCACCTGCTGCTGCAGCTGGCGAAGCGGAACAGCTGGAATGCGCCGTTTATGGCCGTTTTGCAGATGACGACGCTCTTTTTCTAGTTGTTCAAAAAGCCATGCGCCGTACGCGTCCGTAAACGCCCTACGGTTATTTGGCGTGTTTTCCATAACCGGAGTACTTGCACCTTCAAGCGTCTTGCCGTTAAATTTCACCAGCTGACGCATCGCCAGGCCGCCTTGTCGAACGTCGTAGTACACTTTGCCCGGACGTACGGCAAAAAGTTGTGGTGCGAGCGACTCAAGCCATGCTGGATTGACCGCTGTGATACCCTGCACCAAGTGCAGCGTCTCCAGGTCGCCGCGCTGCGTCTGAATTTGCAGGTCAAACGGCGTGCCGGCAATAAGCCGCGGATGTGCTACCACGGTACCGCTGGAAAGTTCGCGCGTCTTTTTTGTCACGATATGCGTTGCCGTGCCGTCAGGCTCAACCGACCACAGCTGGTCGATCTGCCCGGCGACGATCGACTGTAATAGCGGCGTTTTCTCGTCTTCGGTCAAAGGAGTAAGCTCCGCCGTTTCAAACCCAAGGTCCCGCCATAACCGGTCCATGACATCCTGCGCCTTGGCTACGTTTTTTCCAATGATACCCAGATCTTCGTAATCGGTCTCCAGAACGGACGGAAGCGCTAATAGAACATCATACTGCGCCAAAAGATCAGATTGCGTCTGCCGGGTGAACTGTCGCCAACCCGTAAAGCGCGTCCCTCCTTTTACGATGCCACCCACCTCTTGGATGCCGATGATCGCGGCCAGCTTTACTTGCACCGACCGCGGGTATTGTTCAGCCTCGACAAGCATACGCGCGTAATTGGATTCTACCGGGAAACGTTCCATGCGGCGACCAATACGGGTCACGTCGCCGCTTGATGTCAACGCACCTAAACTCACGAGCGTTCGTTTGGCGTTTTTAATTGCCCGGTGGCTAGGTTCATGGTAAAACTCCAGCATTTCGATGTCGATTCCGACATTCGCCAGACGAAGTGTCAGACGGTCGATGTGTTTGCGTAAAATCTCCGGCACGGCATAGGCAGGCCGATCCTCAAAATCAAGGCAGGGCATGTCATCGAGCGGTGCCAGGATATACTCGCCCTTTTTAGTACGCCCCGCCCGGCCGGCACGCTGCAAACAATCCGCCTGGGATACCTGCGAGATAAAAAGCCCCTCGACGCCGTTTTGCACTTCGCTTCGGCGCTCCAGCCCCGAGTCAATCACGACGTCAATATCATCGATCGTCACGCTGGTCTGGGCTATATTAGTAGAAAGAATCACTTTGCCGTGTGGATACGATGCGAATGCCTGCTGTTGCATTGCAGCCTCAAGCTGGCCATGGAGCGGAATGACCGGCACGTCGGATGCTTCGGCCTTCTTTTTTATCATCACGCCAACGCTTTCAATTTCGGCTTTGCCCGGCAAGAATACCAGCATATTACTGGAAGTAGTATCTATTTTTGTGATGATTTCCGTCACGACATCTTTGCCACGGCGTTTTATGACTTCATGACTGCGCCCCTCGACCGCAATCACTGCCGTGGTGTTAAAATATGCCGCCAGACTTTCCGCCTCGATCGTGGCACTCATAATAACGACTTTGAACCGCGGCTCCTCCAGACAGCGTTTTTTCGCCCATGCCACCAACACTTCCATGTTTTCGTTCCACTCGTGGATTTCATCCAGTACCAACACCTGGCGATCGGCCGTCCCACTACCTGTGATTTCGCGCACAAGCTGTAATCCGTCGGTGCAGTACAGAATTGCCGTATCGGGACCATCATCACGCTCGTGCGCCGTACGATAACCAACAAATTCATCAGCGTCTTTGCCAGTACGAATCGCCCATTCTTCACGGACTCGATTACTCAGATTACGTGCCGCCAAAATACGCGGCTGTGTCACGATGACCTTTTTGTAGCCATGTTCAGCCAGATACTGCGGCACCTGGGTACTCTTGCCTGCACCCGTCTCAGCAGTAATTATCGTCACTTGATTGGCATCAATCGCAGAGACGATATCGTCATGACGCGAGAAAATCGGCAGATCGGTCGAAAAACCCAAGTCGGTTATGCTCATGCCCTCATTGTACAGTACAATATAGCTATGGAACCATTTCTTACGATTGACGAGACATCAATAGATCACAACCTGTCGGCCTCCAGCCGCGAGGGCTACAGTATGCGTGAGGCAGCCCGTGGAATAGTCATGGATGACGACGGCGCAGTCGCTCTATTACACGTAGCGCGCGACAACTATTACAAATTGCCCGGTGGCGGTATTGACGAAGGCGAAGAACCGCTCGAAGCCTTTGGACGTGAACTTATGGAAGAAATCGGTTGCGAAGCCGAAGTCCTTCACGCGATGGGTACGATTTTGGAACAACGCTACTACTGGAACATGACGCAAATCTCACACTGTTATGTCGCCCGCCAAGTTGGTGAAAAGGGCGAGCCAGACTTCACCGACAAAGAGCGTGAGAGCGGATTTGAAATCGTATGGGCGAAAAATATCGACGAGGCAATCAAACTGTTAGAATCGAATGATCCCACACCACATCCCGAAGAACTAAAGCGCAACATAACGTTCATGCGCCTGCGCGACCTCGCCATCGCCAAAAAAGCCAAAGAAATCCTTGCAAAAGCGCACTAAAAAGTCAGGAAAATAGAAGAGCCCCGCCGCCGCGGAGCGAGAGAGCAGGGCTCTTCTATCGCTCACGCGGCTGCGGGGCGTATTACGCCGACAGCAACAGGAGTGCGCCGAACAGGCAGACGAATCCGCCCAGCACCATCATGGAGCGGGCGAACGCGTGCGTGGCTTGAACCGCCGCCGCAACTGCCTGCTCCGAGTGGCCGTGCCTCTTCAGGAGCCGGACGTAGATCGCCATCCGCACCGCGCCCAGGCCGATGGCGACCGGAACGAGCAGGAGCGGACAGAACATCACCCACGTGCCGCTGAGACCATAGGCCACACAGGCACGCAGCTTCTGACGAAACGTCCACTCGGCCGCTCCGTGAAAGAAGCGAAGCTGCCGGTTAAAGACAGCCCGGTGCGTCAGGGTTTGGGTGACCGTCGCGAACAGGATGAGCGCCACGCTGACGCCGATGCCATACGCCCCGAAGAATCCCAGCTCCTTGTCGGACATGGTCTGACTCGGCTCCGAGCCAAGTGTTGCGAGATACAGCGGACCCGTCGTCAGCGTCCAGGACGCCAGCTGCGGCAGCGTGACCAGGAACAGGGCGGCGAGCGTGATGTAGCCCGCCAGGAGTGCCGATGAGAACCGGCCCAAGCGGATGACGCCGGTGTCCTTGACCTCTTTCACCCCATTGGGGATAGGCGGCAGGAACCGGTTGAACCATCCCTTGGGACGGACGAAGTCGAAACCTTCAGCCTCCTTGGCCTCCAGTCCCTCCAACGCCCGGTCGATGTCATCACGCCGGGTCTGAATCTCGTCGCGCTCCGTTTCAAGCGCAGTGCGCTTAGCGTCGTAGTCCTCGACAGCGCCGTTTGCCTGGAGCGCAGCCAGCTGCTGCTCGCCAAGTCGCCTAAGACGACCGTTGACCTCCAGGGAGGCTTCGAGGGCACCCGACTTCTCGTCGCGGAGTTTAGCGCGTGCCGTGTCGTATTCGGTGCGAAGCATAAATGCGTCGCCTCCTTGTTGTCTAGGTTCATGACGCAAGGATATGCATCGTAATAATTATACTATAAAATCAATATTTTATCAAGTGGCAAGCTCGGGTAGCTACGGAAGCGCCTGTCCTGGACATGTCGTAAGAATGCGTAAAATCGCATCCTTTTCCGCCCAGGTGACCCACAAGGCGTACTTCGTTTTCACTGCAATTTGCCGGGCAACGTATTGGCAACGAAACGCCTTGTTTGATGGCAACCACGTAGCGGCGTCGCCATCTGATTTTTGCTGGTTTGCCGGGCCGTCCACCGCCAAAAGTTCAAGCGGATCGTTTGCAAGTTCCTCGCGCTTCTCGGCCGACAGCTGCTGCGCTCCGGTTTGCCAGGCGTTGCTCAGCGCCACGACATGATCGATCTGAATGTCGTCGCTCGTGTCCGCCCCGCGTGTAAACGTGATCATTTTCCCGGTATAGGGATCACTTAAAATTCCGCTCGTCACCTGGCATTTTTCATTCACCGCCGCGTTCGTCAGGTCCCGGTGCAGAATGACGTTACGCGTATCACACCCTGCCTTGCTGCTCCATCCGCCACCAAACTGATCACGAGAATAGTTGGTTTTTGGAGCGCGGCCTTTTACGGGGAGTTTGGCAAGCGCCGTGGCCGCATCGCCCGACGCGGTAGCTGGTTGTGCCGACGGAACGGACTCGTAAAACTCTGCCTGCGAAACAATGCCGACTGCAATTCCAACCAGAATGACAATTGCAGCAATTGTCCGCCGAATTTTAAGCGCGCGTTTCATGTAATCATTATACCTTTGTTACAATGGATACATGCAGACCGTATCTCGACTTATCGAACAATTCATTCCAACTCACTACCAACTTTCACTAGCGATGCGACGAACCGAACGGACATTTGGCGGTACGGTTACCATCCAGGGTAACTCCACTGACCTCGCCGAAACGATAGCCGTTCACGCCAAGGATCTAGTTATCGAGTCAGTTACTTTTGACGGCAAAGAAGCCCAGTGGCGCGCCGGCGAAAATGACGAACTTATCATTACCCACCAGGACATTACACCAGGCAAGCACGTTATCGTCCTTGGATTTAACGGTAAAATCACCGATGCCATGCACGGCCTGTACCCCTGCTATTACGAACACGACGGCGTTAAAAAAGAGTTGCTTGCCACCCAGTTTGAAAGCCACCACGCCCGCGAGGTTTTCCCATGTATTGACGAGCCAGAGGCAAAGGCGACGTTTGACGTCACACTAACGACAGAAGAGAATGTCACCGTTCTTGGAAATATGCCAGTAGAACGCCAGGCGACCGAAGACGGACTGCTTGTTACGACCTTCCAAACCACTCCGCGCATGAGCACGTATCTGCTTGCCTGGGTGACAGGCGAACTGCACCGCAAAACCGCTACGACCAAAAGCGGCGTCGAGGTTAACATCTGGGCAACACCGGCACAACGGCCGGAAAGCCTCGATTTTGCGCTCGACATTGCCACTCGCACCATCGACTTTTTTGATGAGTATTTTGACACGCCCTACCCGCTGCCAAAATCCGACCACGTCGCCCTACCTGACTTTAGCTCTGGCGCGATGGAAAACTGGGGGCTTATTACCTACCGTGAAGTAGCACTACTGGCTGACCCAGCGACTACCAGTGTCAGCAGTAAACACTACATCGCGACCGTGATCGCCCACGAGCTTTCGCATCAATGGTTCGGCAACCTGGTCACAATGAAATGGTGGAATAACCTCTGGTTAAACGAAAGTTTCGCCACCCTGATGGAATACATCGCCGTTGACGCACTTCACCCCGAGTGGAACGTCTGGCTTGATTTTGCCACGATGGAAAGCATTATGGCGCTGCGCCGCGACAGCATTGACGGCGTACAGGCGGTACAGGTTGACGTTCACCATCCAGATGAAATAAGTACGCTATTTGACGGTGCTATCGTCTATGCCAAGGGTGCCCGCTTGCTGCGCATGTTGCAAACCTATGTGGGCAGCAATGCTTTCCAAACTGGCTTAAAGGATTATTTTGCGGTGCATGCATATGGCAATACCGAAGGCGATGACCTCTGGAACGCTTTGTCAAAAGCAAGCGGAAAAGACATCGCTGGCTTTATGAATGCCTGGATATCGCAGTCGGGATACCCCGTACTTCATGCTAGCCAGAAAGACGACATCGTTACGTTATCTCAGGAACAATTCTTCGTCGGGCCACATCAGCCATCCGAGAAACTTTGGCCAATTCCACTCAACTCACCAGCTGCCGACATGCCAGAAGTCCTCAAAGAAAAAGGTGCGGACATTACGCGTACGGACGCTTCGCTTTTACGCTTCAACGACGGTGACACCGCGCACTTCGTAACGCAGTATGATGATCATCTTCTTGCTAAACTGATCGACGAAGTAAAGGCAGGAAACCTTTCACCGCTTGACCGTCTGCAGCTACTGCACGAGCAAACTATCCTTGCTCGCGGCGGCAACGTTCGTAGCGCACAGCTCATTCCGCTACTGGACGCCTACAAACAGGAGTCGACCGAAGCGGTCTGGGATATTCTTGGCCTGACGATTGGTGAGCTAAAAAAGTTCGTCATTGATGACGAGCCGAGCGAAAAGAAACTCCGCGCACTTGCCGCTAAACTTGCGCACGCCCAGTACGATCGCCTTGACTGGACAACAAAGGACGGCGAATCTGAGACGGATACGAAAATGCGCGCAACCGTTATTGGCGTCATGCTCTACGGCGAGGACAAGGAGGCGATTGCTACAGCATTTGATCTGTATCGTAATTCTCCACTCGAACAACTGGACGCCGAACTCCGCTCGCTCATCATTGGCACCGTCGTACGTCATGGCGACGATGCATCAATTATCGACAGCCTGCTCGAAGCATACAAAACGACATCGTCCGCTGATCTTAAGCAGGACATTTGCAGCGGCCTCACGAGCACAAAAAACGAGCCGGCTATCCGGAAACTGCTGGATGTCATCAAAGACGAAGCAATCGTTCGCCCACAGGATGTCGCCCGCTGGTTTGTCTATCTTATTCGCAACCGCGATGGTCGCGTGGTCGCTTGGCAGTGGTTGCAGGATAACTGGGATTGGATCGAAAAGACGTTTAGCGGCGACAAAAGCTACGACGACTTCCCGCGCTATGCTGCCGGCAGCTTGGTAACGCGTGAAGAATTGGAAGAATTTCGCGCATTCTTTACCCCGATGCAAGAGGTGCCAGCACTTGCCCGTGCCATTACCGTTGGGTTAAGCGAGATCGAGGGCCGCGTCGACCTGATTGAACGTGATGCGCGGGCTGTTCGCGACGAGCTAGCCAAGCTCTAGAAACTTAAGGATTTGCGGCGGCGTACCGGAAACGCTCGCTGCCGCAAGGCGCAAATTAACGTCACGTAGATCATTTTTAGTAGCAAAAAACTCCGCGGCAAACGACATTTGCTGCTGTTTTTTAGGCGTGATTGCCGCAAATCCGTCACCCTGCTTGTCTGTTTTGCGGTATTTTACCTCTGTAAAGTAGATCGTTCCATCTTTGCGTGAGACAATATCGATTTCACAGAATTTCGTGCGCCAGTTTCGCGCTAGAATGTCGTGCCCCTGTGCGACTAGGTAATCCGCCGTCTTTGTCTCGGCCGCGTCGCCAATCTGTTTTGTGGTTGCCACCACTCGGCGTGCCCTTGGCATTTCTTGGTCGTCATATTTATGAAGCGGCGCGTACGATAAGCGATGCAGCGGCGTCACGCCCCTCTCCTTGATAGCCGCTCGGTGTGCCGCAGTGCCATACCCCACATGACCGGTAAACTTGTAGCCGGGAAAGACGGTATCGATGTGCCGCATATAATTGTCACGAGCCACCTTCGCCACAATCGATGCCGCTGACACGCACGGCACAAGAAGGTCAGCCTTTTTCATGAGCGTGACGCGCGGATCATCAAGCAGCGCAATCGTGCCGTCGATGATAATCTCACGATATTCGTGTCGAATATGTGCCATCGCCCGCCGTGACGCCAGTTTTAGCGCCTGACTAAGACCAATCTCGTCGATTTGCTTTGCGCTCACCCAGCCAATGCCAACAGCTAGCGCCTTCTGGCGAATTTCAATATCCAGCTGTTCGCGGCGCTTCTTTGTAAGTGCCTTACTGTCCGTCAGGCCGTCGATCGTTGCGCCGCCCAGCAAAACAGCCCCGACCACTAGCGGTCCGGCCCATGCGCCACGGCCAACTTCGTCAATCCCAACAATCATCTTCTTTTAGTATAACGTATTTGCGTTTTGCGCCGCTCTATAATATAGTAGCTTCGTCCTGCGACCAGGAGGCGACGATGCGGACACCGGCATGGGAACTCGCGCTCAACAGACGAGAGGAGGCGCTCAGGCAAATCCGCGACGACAACGACTTCTGCATGGCAGTCGTCACGATGGAAGACGGTCTGACCCTCGTCCATTCCAGCAAAAAGTCTCTCAGCTTCCCCGAGTACACCTGCGGACCAGGCAGTATCAGCAGCGAAACGACCGCGACGCTCCTTGCCGTAGCACGCTTCGGCGAGCCGGCCGAGCTAAACAGCTACCTGAAGTACTGTCGAGGCGGCCTTCGGGCTACCCGAGAAGGTCACCGGGTCACGCTCGACGTGCAGTCGGCTTACACCCCTCCCGCGACGTAGGACATTCCCGCTTTGGTCCACCGACCAGGCGGGAAAGTCCCCCTGTAAGCAAAAACCGCCCCGAGAGGCGGTCTTTTTAGATAAGAGAGAACTTATTTTGCAGGTTCTTCGGCTTTTGGAGCCTCTTCAACTTTAGGCTCGGCAACCTTGTTAACGGCTTCACGGTCGAAGTTTTTAGCGACCAAACGTGCGCTCTTACCGCTACGGTTACGTAGGAATGAAAGATAGTTGCGGCGAACCTTCGCACGGCGAACGATCTCTACCTTTTCGACAAGTGGGCTGTGAAGCAAGAAGCTCTTCTCGACACCAACACCGCTGGCAATTTTACGTACGGTCATACGTGACGTGTGTGATTCTTTGTTGTCAGTACGGATAACAACGCCTTCAAAAATCTGGATACGCTCTTTGTTACCTTCTTTAATTTTCTGGTGAACACGTACAGTGTCACCACTTCGGACGTCAACAACGCCAGCTTTTTTCTGCTCGTCGTTAACTTTTTGGATTAGTGCAAAACTCATTATTTCTCTCGCTTTACTCGTTTATAGATACAATCAATAATTGATTATAGCAAATAAGATCACTTTTTTAAAGGGTTTTAGCGCATTTCGCACCAGATGACGTTCACTTGTTATACTAGAGATATGAACTACGACGAACTTGCTCTTGAACTTCACAAAACCCATAAAGGTAAAATTACGACGCGCCTGCGTGATACAAGCGAACTTACCAAGGAGAAGTTGAGCGCCTACTACACCCCTGGCGTCGCCGCCGTCAGCAAGGCGATTGCCGACGATCCCTCCCTGCTACCAACCTACACTTGGACCAATAATCTGGTTGCCGTGATCTCTGACGGATCAGCCGTTCTCGGTCTTGGCAACATCGGACCAAAAGGGTCGATGCCAGTCATGGAGGGCAAAGCGCTTCTCTTCAAGCATTTTGCGGACATCGACAGTATTCCGATCATCCTAGACGTTCACAAGCCCGATGAAATCATCGCCACCGTCAAGGCTATTGCCCCAAGTTTTGGCGCCATTAACCTAGAGGACATTGCCGCGCCTCAGTGTTTTGAGATTGAAGAGCGTCTAAAAGCAGAGTTGGACATTCCGGTATTTCACGACGACCAACACGGAACCGCCGTTGTGACGCTCGCGGGAATCATTAACGCGCTAAAAGTAGTCGACAAAAGGCTCGAGGACTGCAAAGTAGTCATCATTGGTGCCGGTGCGGCCGGGACCGCGATTACGAAACTCCTGCACCTGTACGCCAAGCCGCAGATTATCGCGGTCGACAGCAAAGGAATCGTCGGAAACGCCCGAGACGATCTCAATGACCAAAAGAAAAAACTTTTGCAGTATGTAGACACCTCTGCCGCAGGCTCCCTAGAAGACGCGATTACGGACGCAGATATCTTTATCGGGGTCAGTCAGCCAGGCCTACTAACAGAAGAAATGGTAGCTAAAATGGCGCATGATCCAATCGTCTTCGCGCTTGCTAACCCAACGCCTGAGATTATGCCAGACGTTGCGCAGCAAGCCGGCGTCGCCGTCATTGCTACCGGTCGAAGCGACTTTCCAAATCAAGTCAACAACGCGACGGCTTTTCCGGGCATTTTCCGCGGCGCACTCGACAACGGCGTGACAAAAATTACCGACCAGCATAAAATCGCGGCCGCCGAGGCCATCGCCAATCTTGTAGAGGAACCTTCCGCCGATTACATCATTCCTGCGGTATTTGACGATCGGCTTGTGCCAGCAATAGCCAAGGTCATTAAATAATGCGCATAGCCCACGATACGCTCACTCTCCCTGGTGATCCAACGCCACGACTGATCGTCCAGCCAGGCGACAACAAAGAATACTGCGTATTGTGGCTGCAAGGCTGGAACTCTACTATCGCCAAGCACAAAGACCGTCTTGTACGCCTTGCCGAGCAAACCAACATCACGTTTTCCATGATCGATTACGCCGGTCATGGCGAACACCCTGTTCCCCGTGCGGCAACCACACGCGAGCAGCAGCTTCATGAAGTCCTTGCCGCATACGACGCGCTTAAAGCAGACGGCTACGAGAATATCATCGTCTCGGGGACGAGTTTTGGCGGCTATATGACCGCGCTCCTCACCGGAGAGCGCACTCCATATGCAGTCATCTTGCGAGCGCCCGCGATTTATAAAGACGATGAGTTCACCGTTTCGCAGGCCGAACGCCAGAGCTATCTGGATGCAACATACCAAAAGTTCAAACCAACCGTTACGGCTTCGGATGACCTTATTGCCTTAAACAACATACGCAATTACCCAAAATCGGTCTACGTCATCGAACAGGCTCTCGATAGCATCATCCCGAAGAATATTCCGCAGGCGTATTTTCAGGCAGCCCAGCGGGGTAATTATCTTGTCGTACCAAATACGGAACATTCACCGTCGATGATGCCTGGCGCCGACGAGCGTTTTGCCTACATAGAACAGTTACTCATATCAATCATCCAGACAATTTTGTTGGAAAAATCTATCACAAACTAAATAACGCGTGAGATTTCTTCGAGCGTGGTTTCGCCACGAAGCGCCGCAAGAACGCCTACTTGCTGAAGCGTGAGCATACCGTCTTCACGAGCAGCTTTTTCGATAATCTCGGCATGGATGTCAGTTACGTCGCCACGAAGGAACTTTTGGATGTTTTCAGACACGACCATCTGCTCCATAATGACCACTCGGCCTTTGTAGCCAAAAGGTACGTCATCCGTTGGAACAGGTCGCCACAGCTTAAACGTGTCAAGGTCGGGTACATCATGACCTTCTGGGATATCCGCCAGCACGTCTTTGACGAACTTACGCGTCGCTTCGTCGGGTTCGTATTCTTCTTTGCTTTCATCGTGCAGACGTCGCACAAGGCGTTGTGCAATCACCAGGCGGATCGCGGAACTAAAGATGGGATTTACCCCGATAAGATCGATCATGCGGCTAAACGCGGCACTAGTGGTATTGGCGTGAAAACTCGAAAGCACCAAGTGACCCGTAATTGATGCCTGTATAGCGGTCTTTGCTGTGTCCTGATCACGAATCTCACCAATCATCACGACGTCAGGGTCAAGACGCAGCACGCTTCGTAGCCCGTCGCCAAAACTCTGGCCACCAGTGGTGTTAATCGGAATCTGCGAAATGCCCGTCAGGCCATATTCGATAGGATCCTCTAGTGTGATCAGCTTGCGATCAGTAGTATTGAGCGCGTTTAACATACTGTACAGGGTTGTCGATTTACCCGACCCAGTCGGACCAACCATCAGTACCATCCCGCGCGGATGGCTGATAATTTCGTCGATCTCCGCACGCTGGCGAGGAGGGATGCCAAGCAAATCCAGGTCAAGTAGCGTTTCGTCAAAGTTAAACAGACGCATAACCGCATCCTGGCCGTACATCGTCGGTACGGTTTCAACACGCAGGTTGAGCAGGTGGGTTGCGCCATCGCGCGTGATGTCTTTTTGCATGTGACCAGATTGCGGCTCGGCAGCGGCCGACGAGATGTTTGCACGAGATGCTAATGCACCCATAATAATGCGGTAGCGATCCTTCTCCAAATTGGCCACCGGGTGCAACGCGCCGTCGACGCGCATACGCACACGGATGTAGTTGCGCTCATTCTCGATGTGGATGTCACTTGCCCCCAATTTGTCCGCCTGATCGATCAGGTAATCAAACACCTGGTCGCTACCTACCGAGTTAAGCGTTTGGCTAACCTGGGCTAACGTGTCACTGTCACCCTCTTTGGCAATCTCGATGTTATCGTAAATGATTTCCTTCGGCGGATCATAGCGGTGCATAAATGCACGAAATCCACCCGTACTAATCAGCAAGAACTGTGTCTGGTCGCCGCGATCGTTATATTCCTGCTCCATCGCGCGTATCAACGACTGTGGCGTCTGGCTCGTCACGCCAAACCGGAACGGCTCGCTGCCACCGCCCACTACTAGCGGAATGATGTGGCCTTTGTACATCTGCTCATTGGTTAAAATACCCTGCGTGAGTGGCAGGCTTCCCTCAACCTCACGGGTATCCAAATATTGCAGCCCTAAAATCGCCGCACGCTGCTGTGTCGCCTTCTCGTCTTGCTCCCGACGACGTTGCTGAATCTTCTCTTCGTCCATTACGCTTACTATAACAAAAAGCTTATGGATTTTATAGTGATACAATTGGTACGATGCCTGAAATTATCGTCATAGCTCACAATATCCGCTCGACTCACAACGTCGGGGCGATTTTTCGCACCAGCGAAGGTTTTGGTGTTACAAAAATTATTCTTAGCGGCTATACGCCGTATCCAACTGTTTCGGATGACCCGCGCCTGCCGCACATCTCGCGCAAGCTCACCGACCAGATCCATAAAACAGCACTTGGCGCCGAGGCCCTTGTGCCATTTGAACATCAGGAAACACCTGATCTGGCTGCATTAAAGACTCAGGGGTACGTCATCGTTGGTCTCGAGCAAGATGCGCGGTCTATCATGCTGCCCGACTATCGACCGCCTGAAAAAATCGCCCTGCTTTTAGGCGAGGAAGTTGAAGGTATC
>Ga0075365_10000237_pt1 | contig 18850 bp, 16 predicted proteins | sample EndMetdeltDD1765_FD_71387 | JGI IMG/M metagenome (GOLD analysis project Ga0075365, IMG submission 71387) | Populus endosphere microbial communities from Tennessee, USA - Endosphere MetaG P. deltoides DD176-5 | ecosystem: Host-associated > Plants > Roots > Endosphere | place: USA: Tennessee... | reverse complement strand
CGCGAGATCGGGATCAGCGCCAGGACAGCCGTCAGCGCCGTCAGCATGATCGGGCGGAAACGTCGGACCGCGGCACCGACGATCGCTTCCTGCCGATGCATCCCCGCCTTGATGTCCTGATCGATCTGGTCGACGAGGATGATCGAGTTGCGGATGATAATGCCGAGCAGTGCGATGACGCCGAGGATAGCGACGAAGCCGAACGGTGCACCCGATATCAGCAGGGCAGCGGCCGCGCCGATGATCCCGAGCGGACCGGTTGCCAGCACGAGCATGGCCTTGCCGAAATGCTGCAGCTGCGCCATCAGCAGGATGACGATAACGACGAGCATGATCGGCGCCTTGGCTGCAATCGAGGCCTGGCTTTCCGCGGAATCTTCCGCGCCACCTTGGATCTCGACTTTGTAGCCGGCCGGCAGGCTGTCGCGCAGCGACTGCATGTCGGCATACATCGTCATGACCACGTCATTGGACTGCACGCCATCCGGTAGCGTTGCGCGGACCGTAATCGTCGGCAGACGGTCGCGCCGCCATTCGATCCCCTGCTCCAGAACCGGCACCACCTTGGCAACCTGCGAAACCGGAACAAAGCCGCCGAAATCCGTCGGCACGTAGACCGAATTGACCGCCGACAGCAGCGAGCGGTTGTCCTCCGGCTCGCGGGCAACGATCGATACCGTCTCCTCGCCATCGCGGAAGTCGTCAAGCGGCGCGCCGGATACGGCTGTCTGCAGCATCTGACGAACGCGTTGCGAGGTGACGCCGAGCGCACGGGCACGGTCCTGATCGATCACCAGCTTCATCGCCGGCACCGGCTCCAGCCAGTCGTCATGGATCGCGCCGAGCAGCGGATTGGCCTGGAACTTTGCCTTCACCTCGTCGGCGATCTTGCGGACTTCCTGGCGATCCGGCCCCATGATGCGCATCTGCACCGGCCAGCCCGTCGGGGGGCCGAGGAACAGACGATCCACCTTGCCGCGGATATCAGGGAAGTCTTCCGCAAGGATCGTCCGCAGCTTCACGATCAGCCGTTCACGCGCCGGCTCGTCGTTTGCCATGACAAGAAGCTGCGCGAAGTTCGGATTGCGAAGCTGCTGGTCGAGCGGCAGGAAGAAGCGCGGGGCGCCTTCGCCGATATAGGTGGCGACGAATTTCTTGTCCGTATCGTCCATGATCTTGGCTTCGAGCGCCTTCGTCTGCGCCTCGACGTCTCTGATGCTGGTGCCTTCGGGCAGCCAGAGGTCGACGAGGATTTCCGGGCGCGACGACTGCGGGAAGAAGTTCTGTGGAATGAACTGGAACGCCCAGAGGCTGGTCGCGAAGGTGACCAATGTCATTGCCACCACGATGATGCGATGACGCACGGCCCAGCCGACGGTTGCCCGAAGGCGTCGGTAGAAGTTCGTATCGAAGGCATCGTGATGCTGGCCCGCATGGTGGCGCTGCTTCAGGATCATGTAGCCGAGCCATGGCGTGAAATAGACCGCCACGAACCACGAGACGACAAGCGCGATGCCAACGACATAGAACAGCGTGCGCACATATTCACCGGCGGTCGAGGCCGCAAAGCCAACCGGGATGAACCCGGCGGTGGTGATCAGCGTACCGGTCAGCATCGGGAAGGCGGTCGAGGAATAGGCGAAGCTCGCCGCCTCGATCTTGACAAGCCCCTCCTCGAGTTTTCGCTCCATCAATTCCACGACGATCATCGCGTCATCCACGAGCAGGCCGAGCGCGATGATCAGAGCGCCGAGCGAGATGCGCTGCAGGTCGATCCCGAGCTCGTACATGATGGCGAAGGTCGCAGCCAGCACGAGTGGGATAGCGATCGCGATCACGAGACCCGAGCGCCAGCCGATGGATAGGAAGGAGACGATGAGCACGATTATCAGTGCTTCACCGAGCGCATGCATGAACTCGCTGATCGCGTCGGTGACAACGTCGGGCTGGTTGGAAATCTGGTCAACGGCCACGCCGTAGGGCAGCGATTCCTCGAAGCGCTGATAGGTGGCTTCGACATCCTTGCCGACATCGGTCACCTTGAAGCCCTTGGCCATGACAACACCGACCTGGACGCTCTCGTGACCATTGAAGCGATATTTGCGCTGATAGGGATCTTCGAGGCCGGAATAGACCGTGGCGATATCCCCGAGACGCGTCACCTGATTGCCGGCCTTTATGCGCAGTTCGCGGATATCCTCGGCCTTTGTCACGTCACCTTCGACGGAGATGCGCACCGAACGCGTGCCGGTATCGACCGACCCGGCCGGATCGACGCTGTTCTGCCCCTTGATTGCGTTCTGCAGGTCGAGCACGGTCAGGCCGCGTTCAGCCAGTGCCTTCGAGGAAACGTCAATGTAGATCTTCTCAGGCTGGTCGCCGATGATGACCGCCTTTTCGACGCCAGGCGTCGTCAGCAACATGTCGCGTGCCTGGATGGCGAATTTCTTCAACTCGGGATAGCTGTAACCATCGCCGCTGATCGAGTGCAGCGTGATGTAGGTATCGCCGAACTCGTCGTTGAAATAGGGACCGAGCAGCCCGTCCGGCAGCTCATTGGAGATGTCGCCGACCTTTTTGCGGACCTGATAGAACGCGTCGGCCACCTGTTCACTGTTGGTATCGCCTTTGACCTGCAGAGTAATGATGGCGCTGCCCGCCCGCGTATAGGATTTGACCCAATCAATGTGGGGGGTTTCCTGCAGCTTACGCTCGATTTTGTTGACGACCTGGTCTTCCATTTCCTGGATGGAGGCGCCCGGCCAGATGGCCTGTACGACCATAACGCGGAAGGTGAAATCCGGATCTTCCTTCTGGCCCATGCGCATCAAGCCGAGCACACCGGTGATCAGGATCAAGCCGAATAGGAAGCGCGCGATGCTTGGGTGGCCAATCGCCCAGCGCGACAGGTTGAAGGGACGCTTCTCGGCGGTCGAGTTGTCCATGATCGTAACCTCACCTGGCCGGACTCTAGCGAATGATGTCGCCGGTTTCGGCTTGCGCCGACTGCTGTTCCGGCAGCTTGATCTTGAGGTTCTCGGTCATGAACTGCGTGCCGGCCGCGACGACGAGATCGCCAGTTTTCAGGCCGTCAGCGACATGGACGCCGCCGCCGGTGAACTCCGCAACCTTGACCTCGCGGGCATGGACGGTCGACGCATTGCGGTCGACGACCCATACGATCTTCTTGCCGTCCCTCTCGGCAAGTGCACTGAGCGGAATGGCAACGTTGGTCTCGGCATTGCCAATGGCGGCCTCGATCGTCGCCGTCATGCCGAGCAGCACGCGATCGTCGGTCGGAAGGCTGACGCGAACCGAGAAGGTCCGCGACTGTGCATCGGCGCTGCCGGAAACCTCACGCACCTTGCCGTCGAGCACCAGCTTACTGTCGGACCAGAAGCTGGCCTTGACCGTCTTGCCCGGCTTGAACTGCGCAACATCGTTTTCCGGAACGGCGATCTGCACTTCCTTCTCGCCATCGAGCGCGACGGTAACGACAGGCGTCCCCGCAGCAACAACGGCGCCGGTGTCGGCGCTGATCGACGTCACGATGCCGTTCCGGTCCGCCTTCAGTTCGGTGTAGGCGACCTGGTTCTTTGCCTGATCGAGGGACGAAGCTGCGGCATCCCGTGTCGAAACGGCTTGATCGTAGCTGAGGGCAGCCTGCTCCATCTGCGATTTTGCCGTGACGCTCTTGTCGAAGAGCTGCTGGGCGCGCTTGTTGGCAAGGTCGGCGGTTCCCACACCCTTTTCGGCAGCGGCAAGGTTTGCCTCGGCGGTCTTGACCGCCAACTCATAGTCGGTCGGATCGATTTCCGCGAGCAAGTCACCCGGCTTGACGCGATCGCCGATGTTGACGCGACGGTCGGTGATCTTCCCGGCAACGCGGAAGCCAAGGTTCATCTCGACGCGGGCCTTCACCGCACCGGAGTAATCGAGCGAGCGCGTATCGCCAGCCTCAGCGATCTCGACCACCTTGACGGGCCGGATGATCTCCTTCGTCTCTGCTTTCTTCTCCTCGCTGCAGCCGGATACGGCGAGCGCAACGGCGCCAAGAAGCGCGAGGCTGGCAAAGGACGGCAACTGTACTGTCTTCAGCGAAATCATCTTTCGCACTCCTGAAATAGCTTGTCGGTTGATCTGCGGCTTTGGCCGCCTGTTATTTTTTCAGCGCCCTGATCGAGAATTCGACCAGTTCATCGACGGTGGCGCGGTTGGTCTTGGCAAGGCACTGCGCCACCATCTGCGGATGACAGAGACTGATGGTTGCAGCCCCGAAACAGCGGGACGCGACATCCGCATCCTGCTTGGCAAACTCGCCGGCTGCGATCCCTTCGCGGATCACATCGGCGATCAATTCATGAATGCTGTCGACGTGTTTTTCGATGACGTGCCAATCGCGCTCAATGGCAACGATAACCATCTCATGCACTTTTTCCTGGTCGAGCATGGTCTCGACCGTCATCTGGTACTGGCCCTCGACGAAGCGGCGCAGCCGATCGGAAGCGCTGATTGGCAAATGGCAGGCGTCGTAGGCCATCTGGTAGCTAACATTCATCATCCGGCCGCAGATCGCCTGATGGATCTCCACCTTCGATGCAAAAAAGCGATAGACGTTGGCCGGCGACATACCGAGATCGCGGGCGATGTCGGCAACCGTTGTCTTTGAATATCCGTAGTGACGGAAAAGCCGCTCGGCAGCGTCGAGAATGCGCGTCACATTCTCCTGACGGGCTAGTTCGATCGTGTTTTCCGCAGCATCGCTGATCAATTCGGACACCTCGCTTACGACTGACGATTTTCGAATTTCATCAGTCGTAAAATATCAATCGTAATCTGTCAACATTTTCTCGCTTGTGCCACGCGGTCCCGACGCTGCCTTAACTGCTGCGGTCAGTAAGTTGGGTCGGAATTCGGGATGATGCGAAGCGTCAAGGCGCAAGACATCGCCCCGCCAGCCTAAGCTGCAGGGCATAGCGCCGCGATAAAATGGAACTTAAAAGACCAGGCAGACGACAGGTGCCGGCATCAATACCCGGCACTCGGTCTTACCTGATCGCTCAGGCGAGCTTGACGTCCAACGAGATCGGAACAGCCGAGAGCGCCTTCGACACCGGGCATCCAGCCTTGGCCTTGTTGGCGAGTTCGATGAATGTCCTTTCATCGGTGTTCGGAACCGTGCCGGTCAGCGTAAGATGGATCGCCGTGATGGCGAAACCACTCTCCACGCTCTCAAGCGTCACCTTTGCCGTCGTTTCCATATCGGTTGCCCTGAGGCCCGCCTCTTCCAGGATAAGCGAGAGGGCCATCGTGAAGCAGCCGGCATGTGCCGCCCCGATCAGCTCCTCCGGATTCGTACCTGGGATACCTTCGAAGCGGCTCGAAAAACCGTAGGGATAGTGTTTGAGCGCGCCACTCTGCGTGGAGATCTGCCCCTTGCCGTCCTTCAGTCCGCCGGACCACTGAGCTGAACCTGTACGATTGATCTGCATGCCGTTCTCCTATCTGGATTAGAGGAAGCTGAAAGAGGCATCGCCTCTCAAACGCGATATAATCCTCTATCGGCAGAAGGCGACAACGCCGTGAAATTTCTTCGAGGCGGGCACCCTGAAGACGATCAGGTCCCCATTCGCGCCGTTTCCAGCGTATAGAGTTCCTGCGCGCGCTTGACGCCGCGAAGTGCATAGCGACCGATACAGGCCAGCGCGCCGCGCTCCTCTTCCGGAATCGTTGCCGCAAATTCCGATGACATCAGCACGTTGAGATCAACCGAGCGGCACATCGATGCAATCCGACTGACCTCATTCACGGCAGGCCCGATGACGGTGAAGTCCAGCCGCTCACGGCTGCCGATATTGCCATAGAAGACATCGCCGATGTGCAAGCCGATGTACACCTCGGTTGTCGGGCGGTCCTCAAGCGCACGCTCGTCGTTCAGTGTCTTGAGCTTCTGCCGCAGCAATCTCTCGGCCCGAAGCGCCGCGCAACAGGCATCGGCGGGCTCGCCTGCCTTGAAGATCGCCAGCACCCCGTCGCCGATCAGCTTCAACACGTCGCCGCCGGCTTCGTGGATCGCCGAAATGACAACATCGCTATAGGCATTCAGCATCGGCAGGATTTCTTCCGGCGGCGCACTGTCGGATATCTTGGTGTAATTCAGAAGATCCGAAAACCAAAGAGCCGCCGAGATCCGCTCCGACTTACCACGCGTGATCTTGCCCTTGAGCACCTGCCGGGCGGCATCGCCGCCAAGGTAGACTTCAGCAATCGTCCTGGCGATACGCGCCAGTGCAATGCACTTGATCGCAAGTGCCAGTACCGGCACCAACTTTCGCAGGATGATGAGGTCGTGATCGGAAAAGCCCTCTGGATGGCGCGTCGCAAAGTGAGAGAAGAAGCAATCCATCTCGCCGATCGTGCCCGCCTTGGCGAAGCGGTGGACCATCGCCACGAAATCGGTATGGCCCTGCTCGAGCATCGTGTCGAGCATGACGAAGTCAATCGGATCGCCGAAGCCGATACGCCGTCTAACCTCGTTCTCTTCTCCGGCCCAAAGATAGTAGAAGGCGGAGCGCTGCCAACTTTCCAGCGCAGTACCTTCACTGGAGGGACCATACTCGAATTCGGTTTCGACCTCTTCCCGGCTATCCCAGCGGAATGCCCGTCCCTCGTGGACGGGATGGAGCGTGTCCATCAGCGCCATGCCGCGATCGAGCGGCAGGCCGCGCTCGCGGCAGGTGTTGCAGAACCCGGTCAGCAATTCGGCCTCGGAGGCGCCCTTCAGCCCCTGCTCCGTCAGCCATGCCGCAACTGTCCCTATATCGCTGTATTCCATGCCGTTTCCCTCGCTGGTGCGAAAGCTGTATCGCGATTTTGCCGACAAGGGAAAGGCGAACCTCAACCCGCAGAAGGCATGTTGTAAGGTGTGACAATTTCCACCGACGACAATGCCGAAGGCGCAATTCCGCCTCTGACCGGGTGAGCCATAATGGTGCGAAAGGCAGATCGGGCGTCCGTGCGCAGATCATGATGAAGCACGAAGCTGATCTTGCGGGCAATGAGCAGCGCGCGATTGTCCGCATCGAGATCATGCGCGACGAACACGCGGACCAGCCGTTGCGCCGCCTCGAAGGCGGCGAGCACCGCCCGGTTTCCGCCGCCGATGGAGTAGACCGCGTTGATTGCCGGATCCGCTTCAATCGCCTGCATCGCCAGCGTTCCCGTCGCCGCGTCCGTGCCGTGCCCTTCGCTGATCTCGGTCACGCCGATCAGCGGATAGCGTTCGCGCAGCACGCGGCGAAAGCCGATCTCGCGCTCTTCCTCTCCGCGAAAACGACCGCTGGAAAGTGTCACAAGGACGCGCCCTGGCGCGTCGCTGAAATGCTCGCCGATGAGGTAGGCGGCCGTCTCGCCGGCCGCGCGATTGTCCGCACCTGCGTAAGCGCTGCGTGACGAATTGGGCAGGTCCGTCACCAGCGTCACAACAGGAATCCCCGCTTCGATTGCACGGGCCACGGCGACAACCACCTCTGGAACATCGGGCGCCTTCAGCACGATGCCGTTGGTGCCGCGCAGCCGGATTCGGTCGAGCAATTGCACCAGCTCAGCCTGCTTCATCACCTCGGCGAAATGGAAGCGGCAGCGAAAAATCGTTGGCAGGAACGTAGCGACCTCCGCTTCGAACGCATCGCGAACCGCGGTACTGAAGCGCTCCGGCGTTTCCATGACGACATCGATCGCGAGTTTTCGTCCGCTCACCTCCGCGCCGGTCTGCTGTTTCTCGAGCTCGGCGATCGCCGCTTGAACCCGCTGGACCGTCTGGTGTCGAACCCCGCTTCGACCGTTAAGGACGCGATCGACGGTTGCGGTGCTCAACCCGGCCTGGAAGGCGATGTCCTTGACGAGAAACCGATGCGCCATGCAATCCAATCTGATGGTTTTTTGATGGATTTCTGATCTATAACACACCTGCCGGCGGCGTATAGTGCCCTCATCGGAAAGGGAGGAGCACCTGATGAAAACCGACAATCGACAAAAACTGCGCGCCGATCGCGTCTGGCTGACCGAGGATGCCTGCGATCTCGGCGATTTCCGTAAGCTTGCCGAGAAGACAACGGCTCTGACAGACTATCCGACGGCAGAGGCGGTGGAAAAGAACATTCTGATCTACGACAGTGCCAAGGTCTTAGCAGCGATCGCCAGTCCTGAAGGACGCCGCGCCGTCCTCGCCGAGATATGCGAAGCGTTCGGCGAAGGTCCGGGCGTCGTCGTCTTCAAGCGCGCCTACAGGAATACAAGTGTCATCGACCGCGCCAGCGCAATATTCGACGGGATCATCGAGGAGCAACACCGGACCGCAACCGGAGGCGGCGACCACTTTGCCAAGCCGGGCGCCAACGACCGCATCTGGAATTCGCTGGAAAAGCACTGCCTCGCCGATCCCGAAAACTTCGCCGAATACTACGCAAACCCCATCATCGCGATTGCGAGCGAAGCCTGGCTCGGCCCAAGCTATCAAATGACCGCGCAGGTCAACCGGGTCAATCCGGGCGGCGCGGCGCAGTCCGCGCACCGCGATTACCATCTCGGTTTTCAGTCTTCCAAGGTGATCGAGCAGTTCCCGGCGCATGTGCACAGGCTCTCGCCGGTACTCACGCTGCAGGGCGCGGTCGCTCATTGCGACATGCCGCTTGAGAGCGGGCCTACCCTCTTCCTGCCGCACAGCCAGACCTATGAGCCGGGTTACCTCGCCCTCAAGCGCCAGGAGTTCAAGGACTATTTCGAGACCAATCATGTCCAGCTGCCGCTCGAGAAGGGCGACGTCGTGTTCTTCAATCCGGCCCTCTTCCACGCAGCCGGTACAAACCGCTCGACCGACATCAAGCGCGTCGCCAATCTGCTGCAGGTCTCCTCCGCTTTCGGCCGCGCCATGGAGACGGTCAATCGCGAGCGCATGAGCGCCAAGCTGTTCCCGGCATTGAAGTCGCTGAAGGAGAAACTGTCCGAAGCCGAGATCGGCAACGCGGTTGCTGCCTGCGCCGAGGGCTACTCGTTCCCGACCAACCTCGACCGCGACCCGCCGATCGGTGGCCTTGCCCCGAAGACGCAGGCGCAACTGATGCACGAGGCGCTGCAGGAGAATTGGGACGATGCGAGGTTCTCGTCGGCCCTGGCGCAACAGAGCGAGCGGCGACTGAGTTGACGCATCCGTATTGACGAATTTTGCTCCCGGCGCCTTGGCGCCGGGAGCTTTTGGCATATACCCATCATTCAAAGGAGATCCCATGGGTGCATGACGGCCGACGTTTTTGCAGAATGAGTGGCCGTAACTTAACGCACTTATTGTGAGGCCCCGATGTTTAAGACCGAAAAAGGCGCGATCGCCATTCACACGAACCTTGGTGCAATCTTCGTTTCACTGGAGCTGAGTCGTTCGACCTGGCTGATCACGTCGCTGTCGCCGGGGAACGGTGAGAGGATGTCGAAACACTCTTTGAGGGCAGGAGACGTCGCCGGATTGTTTGGTCTGCTTTCGAAGTTGCGGGAGAGATGCCGGGCAAAAACCAGGAATGACTATCCTATCGTCACCATTCAGGAAGCCGGGCTCGACGGCTTCTGGATCCATCGCGTGCTTGAGAAGGCGGGGATCGAAAGTCATGTTGTGGATGCAGCGTCGATCGCGACATCACGCCGCCACCGGCGGGTGAAGACGGATCGTATCGATGGCGAGGCGCTGCTTCGGGTCCTGATGGCGTATAAGAGAGGAGAGCCCCGCGTGTGCTCGATGGCACGGGCACCATCGCCTGACGAGGAAGACCGGCGACGGATTGGCCGGGAGCGCAAGGCGCTAACAGCCGAGCGGGTCGCCCATGTCAATCGCATAAAGGGGCTGCTGTTCTCGCAAGGCATCACCAACTATGAGCCAATGAATACGGATCGGCGGCAACAGTTGGAAGACTTGCAGACTGGCGACGGGCGTGCCTTGCCGACGCATATGAGAGCGCAGATTGGTCGGGAACTGGATCGGCTGGAACTTCTGCTCGAACAGATCAGGACAGTCGAGGACGAGCGCGACGCGCTCATCGCTGCGCAGACCGCGGAGACGATGCCCTCGCCGGTCACGATGCTACTTGAGATCAAGGGGATCGGCACTGAGTTTGCAAACATCCTGTGGGTGGAAGGGCTGTTCCGGCATTTTGACAACCGCCGTCAGGTCGCCGCCTATGCTGGACTGGCTCCGACACCTTGGCAAAGCGGAGCCATTGATCGGGAACAGGGCGTTTCAAAAGCGGGCAATCCGAAGCTGAGGGTGACATTGATACAGCTGTCATGGCTGTGGTTACGACATCAGCCGAACTCTGTGCTGAGCCAATGGTTCAATGCACGCGTCCACCGCAACGGTGGACGTATGAAGAAGTCGACCATTGTCGCGTTAGCCCGCAAGCTGCTGGTGGCAATCTGGAAATACGTCGCCTCGGGTGTCGTCATCGAAGGGGCAATCATGAAGAGGGCTTGATTGTCACCACACTTCACCCGTTCCGAAATCTACCAGGATCTCATCAATCCTGGCGGATCCGGGTCGACGAACCGAATGTCACCGTGGCGAAATGCCGGTAATGGAGAATGGTCTCGTCGTCCTGAGCCCTACCCGCCGCAAGCGGGATCTGGCCGCGACAGCGCCGACCGAATGTGAGGTTGATCAGGCTCGGCAAAACGAGCTGTGTCATGCAGTCGGGCTTTGGAACCTGGAGCCGATACCGTGAAAAGGAGTGATTTCTTATGACCGACTTGACGCAGACTTTCCCATGTGAGGTGACATGAAAGAGGTCTCCTCCGGAGAGAACGGATCACTGAGATGCAGGTGATGATTGAGGGACAGTCACGCTTCCGGCCTTTCGGCTTATCCTGTTGGGGTTTTGCAGATCTCAACAAGGGAGTTGGAAGCATGACTGCCTCTTATGATTACCATATCGGCGTCGACTACCCCAATACGAACACCTGAAGTTCAGAGGAGTAAACAAGGCGCGCGTGGCCATTGCGCGTAAGCTTTTGACGATCGCCTTCCAGATCCTGCGCGACCAGCGCGCCTATGAGCCGCGCGGCGAAAGCCCAATGGAAGGCGCGTCGACGATGTCCCGGTTGTCCTGATGCACTTCTAGCGAGCCCGGCAGGACTGGGCTGCGCTCCTCAAGGAGAATGGGAAACCGGGAGCCGAACGTCACTCTGTGACCGAAGCCAACGCATCAGGTCACGCATTGGAGATAGCTCGAGAACCGCAGGACGGCAACACTCTGTCCAGCGGAAGCAAAAGATTGAGCCGATCGGCGTCAATGCCGATCAAAACGAAACCGAACCCAAGGAAAAGCCGCCAGTTCAAGGCGTTTTGCCCCTTGTGTTCTTTCATTGGAGGAGTGCATGACCACAGACCACAGCCGCCTCGACGGCAAAATCGCTATCGTAACCGGCGGTACGCAGGGCCTTGGGGCAACGATTGCCCGCCTCTTTGCCGAGCGCGGCGCCAAGGGCCTCGTCATTTGCGGCCGCAACGAGCAGAAAGGGAAGGCGAAGGCCGAAGAGATCGCTGCCGCCACGGGGGCCAATGTCGTTTATGTCAAGGCCGATCTCGGGCAGGTCGACGATGCGAAAAACGTCGTTCATGTCTGCGACCAGACGTTCGGCCGCGTCGATGCTCTCGTGAATGCGGCCGCCATCACCGACCGCGGAACCATCCTGGATACCAGTCCAGAACTCTTTGACGCCATGTTCGCCGTCAACGTCCGCGCGCCGTTCTTCCTGATGCAGGAAACGGTGAAGGTGATGCGTCGTGAGAAGATCGAGGGCACGATCGTCAATATCGGCTCCATGTCGGCCAAGGCAGGGCAGCCCTTCATTACCGCCTATTGCGCCTCGAAGGGTGCCCTGGAAACGTTGACGAAGAACACGGCCTACGCACTGCTGCGCAACCGCATCCGCGTCAACGGCCTCAACATCGGCTGGATGGCATCCGAGGGCGAGGATCGCATTCAGCGGGAATTTCACGGCGCACCTGCTGACTGGCTGGAAAAGGCGGCCGCCGGCCAGCCGTTCGGCCGCCTCGTGGATCCCGAGGAAGTGGCACGCGCCTGCGCCTATCTCTCCTCGGCGGAATCCGGCCTCATGACCGGGTCCATGATCTGCTTCGACCAGTCGATCTGGGGCGCCTATGACGGCTCTCCGCATCCGGACACAGCCCTCTGAAAAAATGCAGAGCCCGACGCTTTTGCCGGCGCCGGGCTCTGGAACACATCACCGTTTACGTTTACGAAGAGCGTCATATCGCTTTGGGAGGAGCTGACCTGTGTCGGAAGATGCGCTCTATGACATCCGTGACGACCGTTTCCGCGGCCTGATCGCCGGCAGCGCCCGGCTGGAGGAACTCTACAGCGGCTGCCGCTGGGCCGAAGGTCCCGTCTGGTTCTCCGACCTGAATTGTCTGCTCTGGAGCGACATTCCCAACGAGCGGATGATGCGCTGGGTGCCCGACGGCAGTGTTTCGGTTTTCCGCTCTCCCTCGCACTACGTCAACGGCAACACCCGCGACCGCCAGGGCCGGTTGATTTCCTGCGAGCACGGCGGCCGGCGCGTCACCCGCACCGAATTTGACGGCCGCATCACGGTGCTGGCCGACAGCTACAAGGGCAAGCGCCTGAACTCTCCGAACGACGTCGTCGTCAAATCGGACGGCTCGATCTGGTTCACCGATCCGAGCTACGGAATCATGTCCGACTACGAAGGCCACAAGGCGGAACCGGAGCAGGAAACCCGTAACGTCTACCGCATCGACGCTCCGACCGGCGAGATCGAAGCAGTCGCTACCGATTTCATCCAACCGAACGGCCTTGCCTTCTCGCCCGACGAAAAACAGCTCTACATCGCCGATTCCGCCTCTTCCAATCATGAGGTGCCGCGCCATATCCGCGTTTTCGACGTCGTCGACGGCAGGAAGCTGACGAACAGCCGGTATTTCTGCTCGATTGACAGCGGCGTGCCCGATGGTTTCCGTTTCGATGCCAGCGGCAATCTCTGGACCAGCGCAGCCGACGGCGTTCACTGCTTTGCGCCCGACGGCACGCTGCTCGGCAAGATCAAGGTGCCGCAGACGGTCTCCAACATCGCCTTTGGCGGCGTGAAAAAGAACCGGCTCTTCATCACGGCCACGCAATCCCTGTATTCGATCTACACCACGACCAACGGCGCCCAGTACCCATAGGCCCGCCTCAGCGCTGCCTGGGGCTGGGCATTGCATCCAGAAAGAACCACCGATGTTCGAGTTTTCACGCGCCCGCAACCGGCGCCAATCCATCCGCAACGCCTTTTTCATGGGAGCTTGAGATGCGTTCCGTCGTCTCTTTCAACGAAAGCTGGAGTTTTCACGAGGGTTTCGGCCGGCGTCTGCTCGAGGACTTCGATGGCACGGCGACCGTCAGCCTGCCTCATACGGCCGTTGAACTGCCGTTCAACTACTTCGATGAGAAAAGCTATCAGCGGGCATTCACCTATCAGAAGATCCTGCGCTGGATGCCGGAGTTTGAGGGCCGCGAGGTCTCGCTCGTCTTCGACGCAGCCATGGCCGATGCCGTCGTCTACCTGAACGGCGAAGAGGTCATCGCTCACAAGGATGGCTACACGCCGTTCGAAGCACGCCTCACCGACCGGTTGGCCGTGGGCGACAATCTGATCACCGTAAAAATCGACGGTAGCGAAAATCCAGCGATTCCACCCTTCGGCGGCCGCATCGACTACCTGACCTATGCCGGCATCTACCGTGACGTCTGGCTGAAGGTCACAGATCCGATCTCGGTTGGCAACCTGAAGATCGAAACCCACAACGTGCTGGCAGAGGAAAAGTCGGCAAGTGTGCGCGTCGATGTTGCCAATCCGCAGCAGCTTGCGTTCCTGGGCTCGGTATCCGCGTCGCTGAAGGATGCCGACGGACGCCTGCTTGCCACGGCTTCCGCGGAGACGACCGGTGAAGACCTGACGCTCTCCTTCGGTAGCCTCACCGGAATTTCCCTCTGGGATATCGCCAATCCCGCGCTTTACGAATTGACCGTCGAATTGAAGACAAGCCATGGCTCCGACCGCGTCTCGTCGCATTTCGGCTTCCGCACCGCGGAATTCACGCCCGAAGGCTTTATGCTCAACGGCCGATCGTTGAAGCTGCGCGGCCTCAATCGTCACCAGGCATTCCCCTATGTCGGCTATGCCGCAGGGAGATCGGCCCAGGAGCGCGATGCCGACATCATGAAGTCGGTGCTGAAGTGCAATATCGTCCGCACGTCGCATTATCCGCAATCGAAGTGGTTCCTCGACCGGTGCGATCGCATCGGCCTCTTGGTTTTCGAGGAAATTCCAGGTTGGCAGCATATCGGCGACGAGGAGTGGCAGCAGGAATCGATCCGCAATGTCCGGCGGATGATCGAACGCGACTGGAACCACCCCTCGATCATCATCTGGGGCGTTCGCATCAACGAGTCGCAGGACAGCCATGACTTCTATGTCGAGACCAACCGGCTTGCCCGTGAACTCGATCCGACGCGCCAGACCGGCGGCGTCCGCTACATAACCGACGGCGAGCTGCTCGAAGACGTCTACACGATGAACGACTTCATCCTCGGCAACGAGGAACTGCCCGGCAACAACCGCCCGCGCACGGCGCTTCGCCCACAGCAGGAATCCACCGGCCTGTCGTACAAGGTGCCGTACATGATCACCGAGTTTGGTGGCCACATGTATCCCACCAAGATCTACGACCAGGAAGCCCGGCAGGCCGAGCATGTCCGCCGGCATCTCGAGGTGCTGAACGCCGCCTACGGCGATCCTGACATCGCGGGTGCGATCGGTTGGTGCATGTTCGACTACAACACCCACAAGGACTTCGGCTCCGGCGACCGGATCTGCTACCACGGCGTCATGGACATGTTCCGCGAGCCGAAGTTTGCGGCCTATGTCTATGCAAGCCAATGCGATCCCTCCGAAGAGATCGTCATGAAGCCGGTCACGTTCTGGGCCCGCGGCGAGCGCAACATCGGCGGTGTGCTGCCACTGATCGTCCTGACCAACTGCGACGAGGTCGAGCTGCGCTACGGCTCAGTGACCAAGCGGATCGGTCCCGACCGCGAGAACTACCCGCACCTGCCGCACCCGCCCGTCGTTCTCGACCACCGTCATTTCACGGCGGATGAGCTTGGCACTTGGGGCCTTGAATGGATCGACGGCGAATTCACCGGCTACATTGACGGCGAACCTGTCGCCAGGTTGACGCTTGTCGCAGACCCGCTGCCGACGACGCTGCAGGTCGTTGCCGACAGCACGACGCTGAAGGCGCGCGAGCGCGACGCGACCCGCGTCGTCATTCGCGCGCTTGATCAACAGGGCCAGCGCTTGCCCTTCATAAATGACAGTGTGACCCTGCACGTCGACGGGCCCGCAAAGATTGTCGGTCCAGTATCGGTTCCGCTGCAGGGCGGCACGGCCGGTTTCTGGTTGGAAGCGATCGGACTGACGGGCGCAATCAGCGTGCAGGTAAGCAGCAGCCGCTTCCCTGATGTCAAGGTCGAACTGACGGCGGTTTGAGCATATTGCAGCCACGCCCAATCCTTCTGGCAGGGCGTGCCGTGTATCCGGACTATGCCGGTTGCACCGATCGCACCGTGCCGTTGTTGTCGACGATGCACGAGAACTTCTTGCCGCCGGCATCGAGGTCGACGCCAAAGGTGCCGTCAGGCAACTGGCGGGAAGCGGTCGGCAATACCTTGGCGTTCGGACCGGCAACTCCAGCCGCCGAATTGGCGCAAAGCAGCTGCAGATCCGCCGGGGCAGTCTGCAGCGTGGTGCGTGCCATGCTTTCAGGCGCTGGCGGCGTCGGCGGCGTGCAGGCGCCAAGGAGCGCCGCGCTTGTTATTGCCGTTATTGCGCGGCCGATTGAAATTCCCCTCACGATGTTCTGCCCCAAAATCCTGTCCCCCGACTAGCGTTATTTACTCCATCTCCGGCGCTGTGCCGGGCCCATTGTCAGACGCCCTTGTAGAGCGCTGCACCCTGCATCAGCACGATCACCTTGGCGCCGATCTTGATCCGCGACTCGAGATCCACGATGTCGTCATTGTTCATGCGGATGCAGCCGGAAGAGACGTCGAGACCGATGGTCCAAGGTTCTGCGGTCCCGTGGATACGATAGATCGTGTCCTGGTCGCCTTCGTAGAGATAGAGCGCCCTGGCACCCAGCGGATTTTCCGGTCCGCCCGGCATTCCGTCCTTCCACTTTGCCGCGTTCGGGTCGCGCGCCACCATCTCGGCCGGCGGCGTCCAGGTCGGCCACTCCGCGGTCCGGCCGACGCGCACGATCCCGGCCCATCCGAAGCCTTCGCGTCCGACGCCGATGCCGTAGCGGATAGCCTGGCCGCCAGGCTGGACGAGATAGAGGAAATGCTGGTTGCCATCGATGATGATTGTTCCCGGCGGCTCGGCCGTTCGGAAGGGAACGGGCTGTCTCCGGAATGCTTCCGGCGGCTGATTGTTGCGCGCGTAGTATTGGCGCGCCTTCTTCTTGTCGTAGTCGACCCAGGTGTGCGTCTTCGAATCGTAGATCTGGGTCTGCGCCCAGGCAGCAAGCGGGCCAACACACACGGCGACCGCGATCAAGGCCAAGGTCAGCTTACGTGCACGTCCGACCTCTCTCACCTTCGCCGGAAGTCTATTGCTTTCCGTCATTTGCTAGCCCACCCATCTACGCGCTTTGCGTTGTCGGCGACCCATTTTGTCGCGTATTCGAGTGGCGGTATACGCTCGACTTCGAGCGCATAGCTCATCGCCGTCGCTTCCTCTGGCGACAGATCGACCTTTTCCAGGAACGCGGCGATATCCGGGTGCTTCTTCTCGAAAGCCGCTGCATATCCGATGCGGAAATTGGCCGCGTCCCAGGCCGTCGATGCCGAGGACTTGGTGATCCAAAGCGGATCGTTGGGACCGACGAGCTTCCACTTGCTGGCATCATGCGCAGGCTCGGCAAGGCGGACGATCTTGTGCAGGTCGAAGATGAAATGTGGTGCGTAGCAGGCAAAGACCAGCGGCTGGTTCGTCGCAATGGCAATGTCCAGCCCGGCCATCGCGACTTCCTCTTCCGACTCGACCAGCGTCAGGTTTTTCGCATAGCCGTAGGTATTCGCCCGGACCCGCTCGATCCCTGTCGAAGACCATGTGGGCGCGCCGAGCCACATCTCGCCTTTACCGTCACCATCGGTATCGAGAATCTTCGTCTTTTCCGGATCGCTAAGATCCGCGATCGTCTTCAGGCCCTTCTCCGCGGCAGCCGGCGTCGTGCAGATGCCCTGCCAAGCCGGCACTCCATGCTTGGCGAGAACGACGACGCCCTTTTCCGTAACGAACCGCTTGATGACATCTTCGAGGTTGGGCTGCCAGACCTCCGGATGGATGTCGACTGTGCCTTTCTCCAGGCCGTTGAAAGCAAGCAGCGTTCCAAGCTCCTGCACATCGGCATTGAGCCCGAACTCCTTGGCGATGCCGACCTTGAGGATATTTGCCGTCGCCTGTCCGGAAGGCCAGTTCGGCATCGCGATTACGAGGTCGGCGGAAAAGGCAGCGCTGCTCATTGCAAGCGTTGCGGCGAAGGCGGATGAAAAGAGCCCTGAATATGCTACGCGCTTCGCCATGCCTGTCCCCCAAACATGCGATATAGGATCGTAGATATGCACGTCACACTTTGCACGCGAAGATGCATAAAGCTTTCACATCCGTCAAGTCGAGTTGACGTTCCCGGCTGCGCCTACGGGAGGCAGTTTTCGTCTGCCCAAGCCTTGGCGCGCGCAGCCATTGTGGCGAGATGATCAGCGACAGCGAAACCGGAAATCTTCTTCCGCGGAGCAAGATCGTGGTCGCCATCCTCGAGCCAAAAGACTGATATTGCGGAAGAAAGCGGATAGGTCGTCACCTCTTCACGCGTGCCGAATTCGTCGCGCGTCCCCTGGCAGATAAGCGTCGGCGTGCGCAGGTTCGCCAGATGCGCCGTGCGCAACTGTTGCGGCTTGCCGGGTGGATGGAAGGGGTAGCCAAGGCACAATAATCCACGGATCGTCCCCTGCTCGTGGAGCTCGTCCGCCACCATGCTTGCCACTCGTCCACCCATGGATTTGCCACCGATAACGAACGGACCCGAACTCGCGAGTGCCTTTACCGCCTCCCTATATTCGGGGATTAGAGTCTCGGCCTTCGGTGGTGGCTTTCGCGCATCGGACGTCCGGCGTGCAGCCATGTAAGCGAACTCAAAACGCGCAACACGGAACCCGGCCGCCGCAAGCGCGTCTGCGGCAGCTGTCATGGATTTCGAGTCCATCGGCGCGCCGGCACCGTGGGCAAGCATGATGGTGGCTGATGGATTGTCCGGGCCGGTGATCAGGAACTTCTCGCTCATTACGATGTCATAGCGCAATGAGCGAATTCCGACCATATCGTACGGGCGGGGCAGATGCGATCAGTGGAATCTCGGCATGTCTGGAAGGGCCGAGAATTCTTCGCTGATCATTTCGCTCAGGGCGACCAATATTTCTTTGCGGGAGAATCCCGAACGCTCGAGCTCATCGATCATTTGCCCGAGATCCAATTCGAGCTGACCGCGACAGCACGCGACCCGATCGGCAGAAACGAGGAGAATTTCTTCAAGAATCAGCATCGCTTCGCTCCTATTTAGGGAAGCAACCTGCGACCGTGCTAAATGTTCCAACCACGCCCAACAACATTTCCCGCCTCGCCAACCGCGGGATTCATTACCAATACATCGGATATCGACTGAAAC
>Ga0075365_10000236_pt1 | contig 18905 bp, 19 predicted proteins | sample EndMetdeltDD1765_FD_71387 | JGI IMG/M metagenome (GOLD analysis project Ga0075365, IMG submission 71387) | Populus endosphere microbial communities from Tennessee, USA - Endosphere MetaG P. deltoides DD176-5 | ecosystem: Host-associated > Plants > Roots > Endosphere | place: USA: Tennessee... | reverse complement strand
GTCGCGACCCCCGGGCGACCGGGCGAGGGTGGTCGTTCGCGACGACCTCGAGCGCTCGCGCCTGACGGTCTTCTTCCGTTTCCTGCTGGTGATCCCGCACCTGATCGTCCTGGCGCTGTTCAGCGTCCTGGCCCTGGCGATCGCGTTCATCAACTGGTTCGCGATCCTGTTCACCGGGAAGGCCCTCGCTCACGACATGCAGGCCCGCTACCTGCGCTACTTCACTCACGTCGATGCCTACTTCAACCTCGCGGCGAACCCGTGGCCGGGGTTCGAGGGCGAGCCTGGCAGCTACCCCGTCGATGCGGAGATCCCCGAGCCGGGGCCCCAGAATCGCTGGAGCGCCGCGTTCCGCCTGATCCTCGCGATTCCGGCCCTCGCCCTGGGCTCGGCGTTCGGCGCCTCGGGCGTGCAGGGAGGGGCCGGCGGCAACTACCGCATCAGCTTCGGGATCATCGGCACGGCCGCATTCCTCGGCTGGTTCGCCTCGCTGATTCGGGCTCGGATGCCCCGTGGCCTTCGCGACCTCGTCGCCTACGGCCTCGGCTACTCGATCCAGGTCGGTGCCTACATCCTCCTGGTCACCGATCGCTATCCGAACAGCGATCCGCTCTATCACGACTACGGCCCCCGGCCCGATGATCACCCGATCCGGATCTCCGAGGACGACGACCTGCGGCGGTCGCGGCTCACCGTCTTCTTCCGCCTCCTGCTCGGCCTCCCGCACCTCGTCTGGCTCACCCTCTGGGGGATCGCGGTCTTCTTCACGGTCGTCGCGAACTGGTTCGTGACGCTGTTCGCCGGGCAGCCGGCCGATGCGCTGCATCGGTTCAACGGTGCCTACAACCGTTACCTCATCCATGTGTTCGCCTACCTACACATCGTCGCGAACCCGTTTCCGGGCTTCACGGGCAAGCCCGGCACATATCCGGTCGACCTCCACATCGCCGGCCCCGAACGCCAGAATCGGTGGAAGACGGGCTTTCGCCTGATCCTCGTCATCCCGGCCGGGCTCGTCCAGGCGGCCCTCTCGAACGCGCTCCTGTTGGTGGGCATCTTCAACTGGTTCGTCGGCCTGATCCTCGGACGGGTGCCCGTTGGGCTCCGAAACCTGGGGGTCTTCATCCTGCGCTACCACGCGCAGGTCTTCGCGTACACGGCGCTCCTCACCGACCGCTATCCGTTCAGCGGCCCGTCGCTCGAGGTCGTCGAGCCGGAGCCCAGCGCGATGCCCGAGCCGGCTTGAGCCCAGGCCCGGTGGCGATTCGCCGTGGGCTGCTGGCTCTCGGCCTCGCCGTCGCGGTTGCCGCGTACGTCTACGCGTTCCTCCAGCTCTGGCAGACCAGCGTCCCGAGCGATCTCTCGCTGCCGAGCCTGGACCCGGGGCGCTACTTCACCCAGGAGCAGCTCGACAGCGCCGCCAGCTATCAGGCGTTCCTGCGCATCGACACCCTCCTGGCGCTGATCGCCCAGCTGGCGGCGCTCGGACTGTTCGCGGTGAAGGGGCCGGGATTCATGAAGGAGTCCGCGGCGGGGCGAATCGGCACGGGAATGATGCTCGGGATGCTCGGGCTGGGATTCGTGTGGTTCGCTCAGCTTCCCTTCGGCCTCGCGGAGCTGTGGTGGGAGCGCGACCACGGGGTCTCGAGCCAGGGCTACGTGACCTGGGTCGTGAACTACTTCCTGGCCGCGGGCGGCGAGTTCCTCTTCATCTCGCTCGCCCTCCTGATCGTGATGGCGCTGGCGGGCGTATGGCGGCGCGCCTGGTGGATCGCCGCCGCGCCCGCACTGGTCGCGGTGACCCTCGCGTTCGCGTTGGTGCAGCCGTACCTGATCCCCGACCAGCACCCGATCCAAGACCATGCGCTCGCCCGGGACGCGCGGGAGCTCGCCAGCGCCGAGGGCATTCCCGGCACCACGGTGCGCGTGCAGGACACCCGCAACCTGGGCGGCTCGCCCAACGCCGAGGCCGCGGGGATCGGGCCCACCCAGCGAGTGATCCTGTGGGACACGCTGATTCAGCGGTTCGATCGATCGGAGGTGAGGGTCGTCCTCGCTCACGAGTTCGCCCATCTCTCCCGGGATCACCTCTTGAAGACGTTCGGGTTCATGGCGCTCCTGTCCCTGCCGATCGCTCTGATCGTCGCCCTCGCCACCAGGCGCCGCGGCGGGCTATACGAACCGGCGGCCGTTCCGCTCGCGATCTTCGTCGTCGCGGCGCTGTTGTTCGTGACCCTGCCGCTCCAGACGGGGTTCACGCGGCGCATCGAGGCAGAGGCCGACTGGGTTGCTCTCAACACCACGCGCGACCCGGCGGCCATGACGGGCCTCTTCCGCCGGCTCGGCCGCCTCGCCAAGGCGCAGCCGGACCCGCCGGGCTGGGACGAATTCCTGTTCGGCGACCATCCCAGCGTCATCAAGCGGATCGAGATGGCCGAAGCGTGGAAGGAGCGAAATCCCGGTCGCTAGCCTCGTTCGCGTGAGCCTTCGAGCCGGGCCGTACACGTTCTCGCACGTCACCTATGACGCGCCGAGCGACGTCGTTTACGCGTCCATCGGGCGGCCCCGGCCGGGGCGCCGGGTCGAGACCCCCGAGTCCCATTACCTGAGGTTCGACGACAGGGACCGGTTCACGGGGATCATCTTCATGAACCCGCTGGAGCGGCTGGAGCGGGAGGGAGCCGTGTACGTGAGCCTCCCCGAGGGCGACCGCGTTCGGGTGCAGGGCGTCGAGGCGCTCGTGAAGCGGGCCGAGCGCCGGCTTTAGTTTCGGGTTGGAGCTGCCGATCAAGACCCTGTACCGGGCCGAGCCCGGTCTGGCGGGTTCCGAATGGACGCGGACCAAGGCGTACGGGCCTCATGGACGAGGCCGCGACGACTGGAGACATATGAATCTGAAGAAGGCATCCCTGGTCGTGCTCGGAATTGGCGCGTTGACCGTGCCCGCGGCGGCAGCTGCGAAGCCGGGCGGCGATCATGGGCATGGGCACGGGCATGGGCACGGAGGCAATCCGGCCGTGAGCTATGTGTTCAAGGGAACCTACGGCGGCGGCGGTGTAGTCGCCGTCGATCATGGAAACGGGCACGTCAAGAAGGCCGATCTGGTCGGCCAGGACGTGGCGTTCGATCTCACGGGTACGAGGATCAAGGTCGCCGACACGAACGGAGATGGGAGCGCGACCGCCGATGACGTCACCACGGGGGATGACGTCGTCGTCCAGGCGAGGCTCCCGAAGCAGGACCCGGGCGCTCAGCCGTTCGCGGCCAGGCAGCTCGTCGACAGGACCAATCCACCCGAGGAGGACTGATCCCGAGCGGGCTCCCGGACCCGCACGCGGCTTCAGCGACGGGCGCCCCGCCAGCGGCGGGGCGCCCGTGTCACGTTTGGGAGCCGGCGCTCGTTCTGTAGTTGGATGAGCGCGATGGACCAGGCCCTTCCACCGTTCCAGGCGTTCCTCGAGGAGCACCTGGAGGCCGTGCGCGCGTTTCTCCGCGGGATGGTCGGGCCGACCGACGCCGAGGACTGCCTGCAGGAGACGTTCATCGCGGCCCTGCGGGCCTATCCGCGGGCCCACTCCGGCAACCTGCGTGCCTGGGTATTCACGATCGCCCGCCGCAAGGCGATCGACCACCAACGCTCGCGGTCCCGCGAATACCCGACGGCCGACGTGGAGCAGGTGGTCGACCGTGCGAACAGCGCCCCGCCCGCGGACGCCGGCATCGGAATGAGCCCCCGCCACAGCGCAATCTGGGCCGCGGTGGCCGAACTTCCCCCCGGGCAACGCGCGGCCGTCGTCCTGCGCTTTGCCGTGGACCTTCGCTACCGGGAGGTCGGCGAGGCCCTGGGCACGTCGGAGGACGCCGCGCGGCGAAGCGTTCACGAAGGCTTGAAGAAGCTGCGGCGAAGCGCAGCTGAACTGAAGGAGATGACGACATGAACGACTTCGTCGAGCAACTGGCCGCCCGGGCGTCCGACGAGGGGCTCCTCGACGTCGCCTATGCGACCGTGGACACTCCGGTCGGTTCGGTGGTCGTCGCCGCCACCAAGCGCGGCCTCGTGCGGGTCGCCCTACCGGGCGAGGAGCTGGACGGCGTCCTGAGCAGCCTCGCGGAGAATGTCTCACCCCGAGTAATCGCCTACCCGCGCCGTCTCGATGAGGCGCGCCGGGAGCTCGACGAGTACTTCGCCGGCGAGCGCCAGCGCTTCGAGTTGCCGCTCGATTGGAGCCTCAGCCACGCCGGTTTTTACCGGCGGGTGCTCAGGGCCACCGCAAAGGTCCCGTTCGGCGACGTCATCACCTACTCCGACGCCGCCAAGCGCGCCGGCAGCCCACGGGCGTTCCGCGCGGCAGGATCCGCCCTGGGGTCGAACCCGATCCCGATCGTCGTGCCGTGCCATCGCGTGGTCCGATCCGGCGGCGACCTCGGCAACTACGGCGGCGGGCCGGAGCTGAAGCGATACCTGTTGGAGCTCGAGCACGCCATTTAGCTCGGGCGCTGTAAGCTGCCCGCGCATGCTGATCGCAATCATCGTCATCGTCGTCCTGCTGGTCGTCCTGGCGCTCATCGTCATCGGTCTCAACAACTCGATGATCGGGGCGCGCAACCGGGTTGACGAGTCCTGGTCGGGGATCGACGTCCAGCTGAAGCGACGGCACGACCTCGTGCCCAACCTCGTCGAGACGGTGAAGGGCTACGCAACCCACGAGCGCGAGGTGTTCGAGAAGGTCACATCGGCCCGCGCCGAGGCGACGAAGGCTCACACTCCCGCCGAGGCCGCTCAGAAGGAGGGCAACCTCACCCAGGCCCTCACCGACCTGCGAGCGGTCGCCGAGAACTACCCGGATCTGCGGGCCACGGAGAACTTCCAGAAGCTCCAGAACGAGCTGACCGAGATCGAGGACGAGATCCAGGCCTCCCGCCGGATCTACAACTCGAACGTGCAGTCCTTCAACACCAAGATCCAGGTGTTCCCGAACTCGATCATCGCCAACAACCGCGGCTTCACGCCACGGGAGTTCTTCGAGATCGAGAACGCGGCGGACCGCGAGCCGGTCCAGGTCAGCTTTCAGTAGCGCGACATCCGGGTCCGGCGGGGCGCGGCTGCAGCCGTCGGTCGGGCAGGTAGGGCAGCGATTTCAGCCGAACCCGAAGCCTCGCCGCCGGCCGGCGAGTGTGGGATTACGGGCGCCATAGCACTCATGAGTCCTCACTCGCTGCGCGGCTAGCAGTCGGTCGTGATCGGTGCCTTCGATTTCACCACGACGAATGCGGTGCCCGGAACGCTCTTCAGGCGATTCAGGTCGCCGTCCCGCCACTGCTTGGAGCTCGCTCCGGTGATGAACCAGTTCGACCCCGTGCCGCCGTTGTCGGCGTTGATGATCCCGTAGTGGTAGAGCGCCTGGAAGATCACTCGCGACTGGCTGCCGGCCGGGAAGCGATGGAGATTGTCGGCGTAGTAGCGGCTGCTCAGACGCAGTCGCAGCCCCATCGGAGGCAGGTTGCGCGCGCACTGGTCGGATGCGTAGTGGGTGGCCGGATGGATGTACGCGCGTCTGGTCTCCGAGAAGGTCGCGCGGATCGCGTGGTGCACCTGCCCCTGTTCGACCTCTCCGGCTCGGACCAGACCGGGCAGGATCGCCAGGCCGGCCGCATCCGCCGAGGTCCAGCCCTCGTGGCGGAGCCCGGCCGACTGAAGGTCGAACCGCGCCGTCGATGCCGCCTTCCATCGATGCCCGCTGCCGCCCACATAGCGTGCGCCGAACATCTCGAACAGGTCGCAGGCGCCTCGTTGCAGCACGAGGACATGGCGATCCGAGCCCTTCTCGATCCTCGCGTCCGGTGGAATCGGCGCGCGCCCGAAGTCGCTCTCGCCCGGATAGGCGGTGACCTGGACCTGAACGCGCGGCTGGCGCGGTCCGACCGTCGTGTACGGGATGCCGTACCGGCCGTTGCCCCCGAAATCGGGGTGAACCACCTGATTGCCACCGAGCCGCTTGATCCCCCGGATGTAGTCGCTCGAGCGCGGATCGAGGGGGGCCTTCGAGACGTCCTGATTCCAGGCGGTCTGATTCGAGGCCGACGGCGCCGTCGCCGCGCCGGTGAAGGCGGGGAAGATCGGGCAGCCGCCGATGTGCGGTGGCGGCGCCGCGGCGGCCGATGAGGCGGCGATCGCGAGTGCGCCGAGCACGACGAGTGCGGCCACGGCCCGGACCGTCCCGCGAATGCCCGCACAGCTCATGGAGTGATTATCGACGCCGCGCCCCTATCGCTTTACGCGGGACTGCGTAACCTGCCGCCGATGACCTCGGCGGCGGGCGCCCGATGCGCGTGAGCGATCGCCTCGGCGCGTGGGTCGTGACGGGGCCGGTCGGCCGTGTCATTGCGTTCGTCGCCGACCTGGCCGTGCTCGTGACTCGCGGGGTGATCAATAAGGTTGGACGCCGATGAAGACGGCGGTCACAGAGCTGGGCGACTCCCGCGTGCGGGTGGAGGTCGGAATCGAGCCCGACACGGTGGAGAAGCGGGTGGAGCGTGCCGCGAGTCAGCTCGCCGGCGACATGCGCGTGCCGGGATTCCGCAAGGGCAAGGTCCCGGCCGAGCTCGTGATCCAGCGCGTGGGGAGGGAGGCGGTGGTGGAGCAGGCGCTCCGCGACTCCCTGGCGGAGTGGTACGAGCGCGCGCTCCTGGAGACCGGGATCAGCCCGATCGGCGATCCGCAGCTGAACGTCGAGTCGCTGCCCGATGCGGGAGAGGAGCTCTCGTTCTCGATCGAGGTGGCCGTCCGTCCGCCGGCCAAGCTCGGCGAATACAAGGGCCTGGAGGTCGGCAAGGTCCAGCCGGACGTCCCCGACGAAGCGGTGCAGGAGGAGCTCGACCGGCTCCGGGAGGGCTTCGCCGCGCTCAACCCGGTCGAACGGCCGGCCGCCGCGGGCGACATCCTGGTCATCGATTACGCCGGGACCGTCGACGGCGAGCCGTTCGAAGGTTCCGAGGCCACCGATCTGACGGTCGAGCTCGGCAGTCAGAACCTGCTCGCGGAGTTCGACGAGGCTCTGGCCGGCGCGTCCGCGGCGGATGAGGTCACGGTCGAGGTCCAGTTTCCCGACGAGCACCGGCCCGAGATCCTCGCCGGCAAGAAGGCGACCTTCGCGGTGAACGTGAAGGAGGTGAGGGAGAAGGAGCTTCCCGCGCTCGATGACGACTTCGCCTCCGAGGCCTCGGAGTTCGACACGTTGGACGAGCTGCGCACCGAGATCAGGAATCGAATCGCGTCGGCCTTCGAGCAGCGCGCGGAAGACGACTTCCGCGCCGCCGCCGTCGACGCGGCGGCGGCCAATGCGACGATCGACCTTCCCAAGGAGCTCGTCCACGCCCGGGCCCACGACATGTGGAACCGACTCGAGCGCTCGCTCAGCGCCAGGGGAATCGATCCGAGGGCCTACGCCCAGATGCAGGGCAAGGAGCGTGAGGAGCTCGTCACCGACATGGAGGCCGAGGCGGAGCAGGCGTTGAAGCGCGAGGCGACCCTGGACGCCGTGGCCGATGCCGAGGCCATCGAGGTCAGCGATGAGGAGCTGGTCGGAGCGCTCGGCCCGGGCGAGGGCGACGAAGCGCCGGAGAAGCTCCTTGAGAACCTGCGGGAGTCGGGGCGCGATTCGCTTCTGCGCTCGGAGCTCCGGCTGCGAAAGGCCGCCGACGTGATCGCCGAATCCGCCAAGCCGATCCCGGCGGAGCAGGCGGCGGCGCGCGACAAGCTGTGGACCCCGGAGAAGGAACAGGCCGAAAGCGAGTCGGCCGAGGCCGGGCTCTGGACGCCGGGCTCCTCCAGCTGACCGCGTTCGCGGGATAGGATCGTCTCGCGAGCGAGGGAAGGGATTCCGAATGGTCGTCGTCTCGAGCAGCTGGAAGATGTGGTTGGTCGGTCTCGCAGTATCCGTGGGGATCTTCCTGCTCATCTACTTCACGGTGATCAAGCCCACCACCGACACCGCCAACGATGCCTTGAAGACCAGCCTGCAGCAGTCCCAGGAGCAGCTGAACCAAGCCAAGCAGGACGCGCCGACGCCCGCGGCCAAGCAGCAGCTGAGCCAGGCCGAACGGCTGACCGCCTGCCTGCAGGATGCGGGCATCGACACCAGCGCGGTTCAGGACTGTCAGGCCGAGTTCGGGCCCTGAGCGAGCCCGGCTAGCAGACCGAGAGGATCCCGGGCGGAGGCGGCGTCGCGAGCTCGCCGCGCATCAGCCGCGCTGCATGTGCGTATCTCAGCGCCGACGGATAGGGCTCGGCCGTGCTCGGGTTGGCGATGCCGTACCAGTCCTCCGGGTTCTTGTTGCTCTGCTGGGGACTGGTCCAGGTGTGGGGCAGGAGGCCGTCGACGTTGCAGTTCGTCCGTGCGTAGTTCACGGTCATCTTCGTAAATGCCGCCGCGCGATCCGTCTCGCTCAGCGGAACCTTGCCGACGTGCGTCGCCCAACCGACCTCGTTGACGGTCATCGGGATCCGGTCGGCGATGCGGCCGGCATGGAGCTGTGAGCGGAACCAGGCGAGCCGGTCGAGCTGCTTCTGAGGATCGGTCGGGGGATAGATATGGACGGCCGCGGCGCTCATGTAGTCGTTCATCCGCGGTCGGCGGGCGGTGGCGGCTCCGAAGAACTCGGCGACTCCGAGGTACTGCTTGTGATTGTTGGAGTTCTTCGCCGACGGAGGCGCGACGCCACCGGTGACGACAGACGCATTGGGGTCGACGTTTCGAATCGCCTGCGACGCTGCCACGAACATGTCCGCGTACATCCAGGGCTGCGGGCGCGGACACCAGCCCCCCTTCAGATTCGGCTCGTTCCAGACTTCGTAGCGGATCACCGGGGAGTAGGGCAGCTCAGGATGGGATGCCCAGAATCCGCCGCCGCGCCCGTAACGGTTCGCGAACGCCCTGACGAAGCGGGCGTAGGGCTCCGGATTGGCCGGAGAGCGACTGGACGCCTTCGCGCACTGCAGCTCGATCCAGTTGCCCTGCACCGCGTCCCAGTTGGGCGTCTGCGTGAGCGTCGGCTGCGGGCGGATGCGATGGCGGGCCATGGCCGCAACCTGCTGGTCCATGGCACCCCAGCGATATTCGTGAACTCCGTGCTCGGGCGCCAGGGGCTCGATGGCGGCCCAGGAGGCGTTGAAGCGCACCTGGTCGATCCCGAGCGAGGCGATTCTCGCGAGGTGGGCGTCCTGCGCCGCCGGGCCGAGCTTCGCGATCCGCTGGAAGTTGACACCGTAGAAGCCGCCCGCGACACGGGAGGGGAAGGCCTGAGCCGGCGTCGCCGCGAGCGCAAGGAGGAAAAGCGCGACCGCGCCGAGGACCATCCGGTTGGTAGCGCGCCGCACAGCGGCGGAAGGTAGCCGGGCCACGAATGTCTGTCAACTGACAACTTGCCTGGTGCGACGCCGCTCGTACGACCGGCCCCCGCACCGGCTGCGGGCCATCGCCGCCCGGGCCCCGCCCGGGAACCGGAGGCCGCTTTTATAGACTCATCGCCCCGTGAGCCCCTTGGTCCCAATGGTGGTCGAGCAGACGTCGCGCGGCGAGCGTGCGTTCGACATCTACTCGCGCCTGCTGAACGAGCGGATCATCTTCCTGGGCACGCCCGTGACCGAGGACATCGCGAACCTCGTCGTGGCGCAGCTGATCCACCTCGAGTCGGAGGACCCGGACAAGGACGTCTCGATCTACGTGAACTCGCCGGGTGGCTCGGTCTACGCGGGGCTCGCGATCTACGACACGATGCAGTACATCAAGCCCGACGTCCAGACGATCTGCGTCGGCGTCGCGATGTCGATGGGTGCGCTGCTGCTCGCCGGCGGCGCCCAGGGCAAGCGGATGGCCACTCCGAACTCGAAGATCCTCATCCACCAGGTCACCGGCGGCTTCCAGGGACAGGCGACCGACATCGAGATCCACGCGCGAGAGATCATCGACATCCGCAAGCGGCTCGACGAGATCATCGCCAAGCACACGGGCCAGCCGCTGGAGAAGGTCGCGAAGGACACCGAGCGCGACTACTTCATGAGCGCGGAAGAGGCGGTGGAGTACAGCATCGTCGACCGCGTGATCGAACACCACTAGGGATTCGACGAGCACGGCCGCGACCTCCGCGCGCGCGTCTTGACTGTTCGCATCGGTGGTGTAGCCTCGCGCCGTGGCGGTCATCAGGGAAGGCGGAGCGCCAAGGACGGTGCTGGCGGCGGGAATCGCCGGCTGTGTGGCCGCTTTCCTCCTCGCGTGCGCCTCGAACGCGTCCGCCGCGACGATCGAGGTCACGCCCGGGCCGAATGCCATCAACAACGCGATCGCGCGTGCTCACAACGGCGACCTGCTCCGAATCCACGACGGCACCTACCCGCGCGCCGTCACCGTCGACAAGCGGCTGACGCTGCGCGGCGTCGGCGGCCGCCCCCTGGTCGATGCCCGGTGCAACCACCGGGCTGCGATCAAGGTCTTGAGCAATGGCGTCAGGTTCGACCACCTGAAGGTCGTCGGCGCAGCCGAGACGCCGTCCGAGGGGCCGTTCCCGTCGGAGGTCGACATCGTCGGCGTGGCCACGGGAGCCGTGCACGACGTCGTCATCCATGACACCTGCGGTGCCCCCGAGGAGGGCGCGGAGTACGGAATCAACGTCTTCAACAGCGGGCCGGTCGAGGTCAGCGGCAACAAGGCGACCGGCGGCTTCAGCGACGCGGGCATCTACATCGGCGGGATCGTCGATACCGGTGGCGATCCGCTGCGCGTCGTCGGCAACCAGACCTACCTCAATCATCAGGGGATCATCGTCGAGGACAGCGGGGGCGACGGGATCGTCCAGGTGGCGAACAACAACGTCCACCACAACATCGGCGCGGGAGTCGAGGGGAACCGAAACGGAATCTTCCTCCACCGGAGCGATCGGGTTCGCATCCGCAACAACACCGTGCGGGCAAACGGCGACGCGGGCGTCTTCCTCGATTCGGATTCCGACCACAACCGCCTGATCGAGAACACGATCACGGCCAACCCCGTCGACCTCCTGAACGACGGCACCGCCAACTGCGGCTCGGGTAACCACATCGGGTCGAGGAGCGGCAACCCCCTGATCCCCTGCCCCTGAGCTCGCGGTGGGCTCAGGGACGGTCGGTCCGATGCAAGTCGTCGGGCGATTGAAGGGACGGCCGCCTCCGCCGAGTAACAAGGGATGTCGAGCCAGGGTCCCGCGTGTCGTAATCTGAGTCGAGGCGCCGGGCCGAGTCATCGAAAGGGGAGAGCGCTTGGCACGCCCAACCGATTCGAACGAGCAGCTTCTCTGCAGCTTCTGCGGGAAGTCGCAGCGCCAGGTCAAGAAGCTGATCGCCGGGCCTGGCGTCTACATCTGCGACGAGTGCATCGATCTCTGCAACGAGATCATCGACGAGGAGCTCGCCGCGCCGCCCTCATTCGAGCTCGAGAGCCTCCCGAAGCCGAGGGAGATCCACGCCGTCCTGAACGAATACGTCGTCGGGCAGGAGACGGCGAAGCGAGCCCTGTCGGTCGCCGTCTACAACCACTACAAGCGGGTCCAGATGTCCCAGGCCGACGACGAGGACGTCGAGCTCCAGAAGTCGAACATCCTGTTGCTCGGTCCCACGGGCTGCGGCAAGACCCTCCTGGCGCAGACACTGGCCCGGATCCTGAACGTCCCCTTCGCGATCGCCGACGCGACCGCGCTGACCGAGGCCGGCTACGTAGGCGAGGACGTCGAGAACATCCTCCTGAAGCTGATCCAGGCCGCCGACTTCGACGTCAAGAAGGCCGAGACGGGGATCATCTACATCGACGAGGTCGACAAGATCGCCCGCAAGGCGGACAACCCGTCGATCACGCGCGACGTCTCCGGCGAGGGTGTCCAGCAGGCACTCCTGAAGATCCTGGAGGGGACCACCGCGTCGGTGCCCCCGCAGGGCGGGCGCAAGCACCCGCACCAGGAGTTCCTGACGATCGACACGACCAACGTCCTCTTCATCTGCGGCGGCTCGTTCGCGCAGCTGGACAAGGTGATCGAGCGGCGGATCGGCCACAAGGGAGTGGGCTTCGGCGCCTCGGTGCTGACGCGCGATCAGCGCGATACCGGCGAGCTGTTCGAACAGGTCCTGCCCGAGGACCTCATGGAGTACGGGCTGATCCCCGAGTTCATCGGCCGCCTCCCGGTGGTCGCGGCAATCCACCAGCTCACCCGAGACGACCTGATCACGATCCTCACCGAGCCGAAGAACGCGCTGACGCGCCAGTTCGAGCGCTTCTTCCAGTTCGACGACATCGAGCTCGTCTTCGCGGAGGACTCCCTCGGCGCGATCGCCGACAAGGCCCTCGAGCGCGAGGTCGGTGCCCGCGGGCTGCGCTCGATCCTCGAGGAGACGCTCCTCGACGTCCAGTTCGAGCTCCCGTCACGTCGCGACGTCCGCAAGTGCGTGGTGACGAAGGACACGATTCAGCGCGCCATCAAGCCGACTCTCGTCACCGAGGCCGCCCCGGACGAGCCGGACACGGAGCTCGAGGAGCTCGAGGAGGAGTCGGCCTAGGCCGAGGTTGCTGCTTCGGCGGCCGCCGGTCGAGGAGGCCGGTGCGACAGTGCGTTCCCGGGCCGAGCCCAGCATGGGCGTGGCTCGGGGCCACAACTAAACTCGCCGCGATGACCGGCGATCGACGGAAGCGGCTCGAGGACACCACCCGCTACGAGCCGATGGAGGTCGAGGGGAGGATCCTCGAGCAGTGGCTCGAGGGCGGCTACTTCAATCCGTCCGCGGAGGGGACGCCGGACGAGAACTACTCGATCGCGATCCCGCCGCCCAACGTCACCGGCGCCCTTCACATGGGGCATGCGCTGAACGGCACCGTCCAGGACTCCCTCATCCGCCTCAACCGCATGCGGGGCCGGAACACGCTCTGGGCGCTGGGTACTGACCACGCCGGGATCGCCACCCAGGCCGTGGTCGAGCGTGGGCTTCGCGAGGAGGGCACCTCGCGCCTCCAGATCGGTCGCGAGGCCTTCACCGAGCGCGTCTGGGAGTGGCGGCGGCAGTACGGGTCGACCATCGTCGAGCAGCTGAAGCGCATCGGGGCCTCATGCGACTACGAGCGCGAGCGCTTCACCCTCGACGAGAACTACGTGCGGGCCGTGATGAGAGTGTTCGTCGCGCTCTACGAGAAGGGCTACGTCTACCGCGACAACTACATCGTCAACTGGGATCCGGGCACGCGCTCCGCCATCTCGGACCTCGAGGTCGAGAACCGCGAGGTCGACGACACCCTCTACTACGTCGACTACCCGGTCGAGGGCTCGGAGCGGGTCCTGACGGTCGCCACCGTCCGCCCGGAGACGATGCTCGCGGACACGGCGGTCGCCGTCAATCCCAAGGACGATCGCTACCGGGACGTCATCGGGGAGGCCTGCATCCTGCCGCTCGTGGGCCGCCGCCTCCCGGTGATCGCCGACGAGCGCGTCGATCCCGAGTTCGGAACGGGCGCCCTGAAGATCACACCCGGGCACGACCCCACGGACTTCGACATCGGCCGCGAGCACGGCCTGGACGAGATCGTCGTCATCGGCGAGGACGGCTCGATGAACGACGCGGCCGGCGAACGGTTTGCGGGTATGTCGGCCGAGGAGGCCAGGGAGGCGGTGGTTGCGGCTCTCCGTGAAGAGAGCCGGCTGCGATCGGAGGAGCCCTACCGTCACTCCGTCCCGTTCTCCCAGCGGTCCGGCAAGCGGGTCGAGCCGCTGATCTCGCTGCAGTGGTTCTGCCGCATGGACGAGCTCGCCAAGCCCGCGATCGAGGTGGTCGAGCAGGGGCATGTGCGATTCGTCCCGGAGCGTTGGTCGCGCGTCTACCTCGACTGGATGCGGGGGCTTCGGCCGTGGTGTGTGTCCCGCCAGCTCTGGTGGGGGCACCGGATCCCGGTCTGGTATTGCGATGCCTGCGGTGAGACCTACGCCGCCGAGGCCCCGCCCGAGCGCTGCGGGGCCTGCGACGGGGAGCTGCGGCAGGACGAGGACGTGCTCGACACCTGGTTCAGCTCGGCGCTGTGGCCCTTCGCCGTCCTCGGATGGCCGGATCAAACCCCGGAGCTGCGCGCCTTCTATCCAACCGATGCACTGGTCACGGCTCGGGACATCATCTTCCTGTGGGTGGCCCGGATGGTGATGATGGGCCTCGAGTTCACCGGCGACATCCCGTTCAGCGACGTCTACATCACCCCGGTGATCCAGGCACCCGACGGGCGCAGGATGTCGAAGAGCCTCGGCACCGGGATCGACCCGCTCGATGAGATCCACGCCCACGGAGCCGATGGGGTCCGCTTCGGTCTCCTCGCGATGTCCTCGACCCAGGACGTCCGCTACAGCGCCGAGCGCGTTCAGCAGGGACAGGACCTCGCCAACAAGATGTGGAATGCCTCGCGGCTTGTGTTGCTCAACGCAACACAAGCCGCGAAAGACAATGCCCGCCAGGAGCGAGCTCCTGTCGGGGTCCCTGCAGGGACGGGGCTGTCGTCAGGATGGCCACCAACCACTCATATCGAGGATCGGTGGATCGTGTCGCGGCTTCAGCGGGCGATCGAGTCCACCACCGCCAGCCTCGATTCCTACGACTTCGCGCATGCGGCGCTCGGGCTCTACGACTACTTCTGGTCCGAGCTCTGCGACTGGTACCTCGAGATCGTCAAGCCCCGCCTCTACGACGGGGATGCGGAGGCGACGGCAACGCTGCTGCGGGTCCTCGAGCAGACGCTCGCGCTCATTCACCCGGTGATGCCCTTCGTCACCGAGGAGATCTACGCGTACCTGCGCGGGGAATTGGGCCCGAACGCGCCCGAGATGCTGGTCGTCCATCCGTTTCCGAAGGCGGACGACGCCCTTGTCGACGAGGACGCGGAGCGTGATGTCGAGGCATGGATCGATCTGACCCGCCGGGTTCGCCGCTGGCGCGACCTGGTGGGCGTCGCGGCGGCCAGCGTGCTCCCGGCGAGGATCGCCGGTGGCGATGGGGCACCGCCACACGAGTTGGTTGGGCGCCTCGCGCGGCTCTCCTTCGACGGCGCCGAGGGGGAGGCGCTGGCCACGTTCGGCCCGGTGGAGATACTCGCGTCCGGCGAGGTCGATGCCGAGGAGGTCCGCCGGCGGATCGGGGAGCGCCGCGACGCCCTGCGGGCGGAGGTCCAGCGAGCCGAGGGCAAGCTCGGGAACGCCGGCTTCGTCGACAAGGCGCCGGCGGAGGTGGTGGAGGCCGAGCGCGCGAAGCTCTCGCGGTATCAGGCGGAGCTGGAAGAGCTCTCCTGACCTGGACGTACGCAGACGCGGAGCGCTACCTGCTCTCGCTCGAGCCGCTCGGCTGGCGGTTCGGGCTGGACCGCATCCGCCGCCTCGTCTCGATCCTGGGGATGCCACAGCACCGGTTCGCCTCGATCCACGTGGTCGGGACGAATGGCAAGTCGTCGGTGACGGAGATGACCGCGGCGCTGCTGGAGGCGCACGGCCGCACCACGGGCGCCTATCTCTCCCCGCACACCGATCGGTGGTCGGAGCGCGTCCGGATCGGGGGTGCGGAGATCGGCGGCGACGACTTCGGTGCCGCCGTTGAGCGTGTCGCGCAGTCGGTCGCGGTGGTCAACCGCGCGCTGGACGAGGGCGAGTCGGTGACGCAGTTCGAGGCCGCGACGGCCGCGGCCTTCGTTGCGCTCGCCCAGGCCCGGGTCGAGTTCGGCGTCATCGAGGCGGGGCTGGGCGGCCGGCTCGATGCCACCAACGTGTTGCCCTCGCAGGCGACGGTCCTCACCTCGGTGGGCCTCGAGCACACTCAGTGGCTGGGCGACACGGAGGAGGAGATTGCGGGCGAGAAGCTCGCGGTCCTGCGTGACCATTCGACGCTCGTGCTCGGTGAGGTGGCGCCCGGCGTCCGCGAGTTGGCCGAGCGGACGGCGGGCGAGCGCAGCTCGCAACTGGCCATGGCCGGGGACCACGATCCCGATGTCGAGCTGGCAGTGCCGGGCGCCTACGCCCGCAGGAACTTCAGCGTGGCGGTCGCCGCGGCCACGGCGGTCCTCGGTGCGCTCGATCCCGAGCGGGTGCATGCCGTCGCCGCGGGCCTGGAGCTGCCGGGGAGGATGCAGGTGATCCTGGGGGATCCCCCGCTCGTCCTCGACGCCGCCCACAACCCCCCGGGCGCGGCGGCTCTCGCCGAGGCGCTGCCGGAGGCGGTCGCCGGAGCCCCGGTGGTGGCGTGCCTCGCGATGCTGGCGGACAAGGATGCGCCCGCGGTCATTCGCGAGCTCGCCCCGTGCCTCGAGCTTCTCGTCTGTACCGAGCTGCCCGCCGAGCAGCTCGCCCACGCCGGTCGTCCCGCCGCTCGGTCTCTCGACGCCGAGCAGCTCGCCTCGGCCGCCAGTGAGGCAGGTGTTGCCACCGAAATCGTCCGCGACCCCGCGGACGCGGTGCGCCGGACCGCCGACGAGGCGCGCGCACGCTCCGGCGCCGCTTTGGTCAGCGGATCCCACTACCTCCTCAGGTACGCTGTCGAGCGAGGTTCCTAGGGGCGGCGCCGGCGTTCGGCCGGAGCCCCCAGCGAAGGTGTCATGGATCGAGAGGCCCGCTCAGAGCTCCTGCAGATGATGGGGTTGGTCGCCGCGGTTGTGGCGATCGTCATTCTCGTCTTCTTCGGGCTCGGCTACCTTTTCGGGCGAGTGTTCCTGTAACGAGGCACGGGGCGCCGCGGACCTGTACCAGGGATTGAGCCGTACCCAACGAAGTAGACTGCGCCCCCCGATCATGCGCCCCAAGCCATGCCTGTAGTCGCGCTCTTCGGCATCACGAACAGCGGTCTGAACCTGTTCGTGAACCTGGTCGTGCTGTTTCTCGTGGTCGTTTGGATCGCGCTCATCGCGTGGACGTTCCTCGACGCCCGCCGGCGCATCAAGGACCCGGTGCTCGTCGCATGTGCCACCGGCGCCTCCCTATTCCCGTTCGTGGGCTCGATCGTCTATTCAATCCTGAGGCCGCCGGAATTCCTCGAGGACGCCAAGGAGCGAGAGCTCGAGATCCGCGCCTCCGAATTGCGTGTCAAGCAGCTCGAGGAACAGTCGTGCCCCAACTGCGCTTTCCCCATCGAGCGCTCCTATCTGCGCTGCCCGAACTGTCGGGCCCGGGTCAAGGACCCCTGTGAGAACTGCGAGAAGCCAATCGACCCGCGCTGGGTCGTCTGCCCCTATTGCGAGATGCCGCAGCGCCGCGCGCCGGAGCCGCCTCGCCGGGTCGCCCGCGAGGACCGCCCGTCGCGCGAGGAGCGCCCGTCGCGCGAGGAGCGGGCACCGAGGCCGACGTCGCGCGCCAAGCGCCAGACAAGCAGACCGGCGTCGCGGACCCAGTCGGGCTCTCAGCGCCAGCGCCCCACGCGAACGGCGAGGAGCAGCCAGTCGCCCGCTCAGGCCCCGGCCACCAAGCAGCGCAAGACGTCGTCACGCGACGGATCGGGCTCGGACCAGGGCCGGGACACCTCCTCCGAGGATCGTCCGCGCCCAGCGCCGGCGTCCTGACCAGGGACGATAGATTCCCGCGCCGTGGCTGACGTCACCAGAACGCTGATCCTGGTCAAGCCCGATGCGTTCGAGCGCGGGCTGACGGGCGAGATCCTCGCGCGGTTCGAGCGCAAGGGCCTCCGCATCGTGGCCCTGCGGCAGCTCGCGATCGACGACGAGTTCGCCGGGCGCCACTACGAGGAGCACACCGAGAAGCCGTTCTTCGGCGAGCTCGTCGAGTTCATCACCGGCGGGCCGCTGGTCGCGGCAGTCCTGGAGGGACACGACGCGACGACCGCGGCGCGGCAGATCATCGGCGCCACCAACCCGCTCGAGGCCGCTCCCGGATCGATCCGCGGAGACTTCGCCCTCGAGGTGACGTTCAACCTCGTCCACGGTTCGGACTCCGTTGAGTCCGCCAGGCGCGAGATCGACCTCTGGTTCCCCGATCTCGACTGATCCTCGCCTCGGCGTCTCCCCGGCGGCGCGACATCCTGAGCGCGCTCGGCATCCGCTTCGACGTCGCCGTCCCGGACGTGGACGAGCTCACCGAGGGTGATCCCGCGGAGGCAGTAGTCGAGAACGCCCGGCGCAAGGCGCGGGCGGGCGCGGAGATGGCGGCGGGGGAGGGGGATCTGGTCCTGGGCGTTGACACCGAAGTGGTTCTGGACGGCAGGCTCCTCGGCAAGGCGGGCGACGAGGATGAGGCCCGGAGGCGGCTTGAAGCGCTGTCGGGCCGCACGCACGAGGTCCTCAGCGGCGTGGTCGTGATCAGCCGCCCCGGGGCCACCCCATCGGTGCCCTCCGATCGCGTCGTCGAGCGTGACGGGGTCAGTCGCTCCATCGTGAGCTTCCGCGACCTCCCGGACCGCCTCATCGCCGCCTACCTCGCCTCGGGCGAATGGCGGGATCGCGCCGGGGCCTACGCGGTCCAGGGGCTGGGGGCGACGCTCGTCGAGAGAGTCGAGGGCGACCTCTCGAACGTGATCGGGCTGCCGGTGCGCCTGCTTTTGGAGCTCGCGCCGGAGTTGCTCGCCGTACCAGGAGATTCCCGCTCCTGATCTGGGTTCTCACCTAACCCTCAGGTTTATCTCAAGGTTTCAAATCGGCCCTCATTCTGGCCTTGAGACTGCTTCAGTGTTCGCTACACTCGGCCCGCGGCGCGGCCACTGTTGCTGCCCGGCTCACGACCCTGGGACTGAGGAGCGCGGTGCCGCATGGACGCGAACGTCGCTCCGCGCGCTCGGCAATACCCACGGTCCGTTCCCCAGAGACTTCTTCGATCACCCACCACATGGGCTTCTTTCGAAACCTGACCGGCTTTGGCGGCCGCGACATGGC
>Ga0075365_10000235_pt1 | contig 18981 bp, 7 predicted proteins | sample EndMetdeltDD1765_FD_71387 | JGI IMG/M metagenome (GOLD analysis project Ga0075365, IMG submission 71387) | Populus endosphere microbial communities from Tennessee, USA - Endosphere MetaG P. deltoides DD176-5 | ecosystem: Host-associated > Plants > Roots > Endosphere | place: USA: Tennessee... | reverse complement strand
GACGGGGACAGCGTGATATCGGTCGGCGGCTCGTCGAGATTGGTGATCGTGATGACGAAGACCTTTTCGAAGAAGAGGCTGGACTGATCCGTCGAGCGGACACGCACGCTGTAGCTCGACTTCGTCTCGAAATTGGCGACGGTCTCGATCCTGAGCGCGTTGCCGGCGATGGCGAAGAGCGCGTTGTCGTCCGCCCCGCCGCCCGCGGCCAGCGTATAGGTGTGCACGGCGGCCGCGTCCGGATCGGTCGTCGACAGGCTGCCGACGGTCGCCCCGGCGGCGTTGTTCTCGGCGACGCTCGCCGCGGACAGCGCGATGTTGGTCGGCACCTCGTTGACGTCGGCGATGCCGATCGCGAACGCCTTCTCGAAGAAGAGGCCGGCCTGATCCGTCGAGCGGACACGGACGGTGTAGCTCGACTTCGTCTCGAAATCGGCGACGGTATTGATGCTGAGCGCGTTGCCGGCGATGGCGAAGAGTGCGTTGTCGTCCGCCCCGCCGCCCGCGACCAGCGTATAGGTGTGGACCCCTGCCGCGTCCGGGTCGGTGGTCGACAGGCTGCCGACGGTCGTGCCGGCGGCGCTGTTCTCGGCGACGCTCGCCGGGGAGAGCGCCAGGCCGGTCGGCGGCTCGTTGACGTCGGCGATGCCGATGACGAACGCCTTCTCGAAGAACAGGCCGGCCTGATCCGTCGAGCGGACGCGGACGGTGTAGCTGGCCTTGGTCTCGAAGTTGGCGACGGTCTCGATCCGAAGCGCGGTGCCGGCGATCGCGAAGACCGCGTTGTCGTCCGCCCCGCTGCCCGCGACCAGGGTATAGGTGTGCACGGCGCCCGTGTCGGGATCGGTGGTCGACAGGCTGCCGACGGCCGTCCCGGCGGCACTGTTCTCGCTGACGATGGCCGCGGACAGCGTCATGCCGGTCGGCGGCTCGTTGACGTCGGCAATCACGATGGTGAACGCCTGCTCGAACGTCAGGCTGTTCGGATCTGTCGTCCGGACGCGGATGCTGTAGCTCGCCTTCGTTTCGCGGTCGAAGACCGCGGTCGTCTGCAACTGGCTGCCGCCGATCGCGAACGACGCGTTGTCGGCGTCGCCGGCGCCGCCGACGAGCGTGTAGGTGAAGCTGGCGCTGTCGGCGTCCACCGTGCTGAACGTGCCGACCGCCGTGGCGGCCGGGCTGTTCTCGGCGACGCTGGCGTTCGAGAGCGAGAGCCCGGTCGGCCGCGCAAAGATCGCGGCCGTGTAACTCTGCCCGCCCGTGCATCCGTTGGCCGCCGTGGCGGTCACGGTAAACGGAAAGGCCCCCAAGGCAGTCGGCGTCCCCGTGAACAGGCCTCCGGACGAGATCGTCAGGCCGGGCGGCAGCGTGCCGGCCGACACGTAGCTGTAAGGGCCGACACCACCCGACGCGGTGAGCGCCTGGCTGTAGGCGGTGCCCATCACGCCGGACGGCACGGTCGGCGGACTCAGTGAAATCGTCGTGCAGACGCCGATCGAGATCGTGTACTGCCGCATGCCGTAGCACCCGTTGGCGCTGGCGGCGAGCACGGTGAACGTGAAGGTGCCGGTCGACGTCGGGGTCCCCGACAACGCGCCGTTGGGCGCCATCGTCACACCCGGTGGCAGCGATCCCGAGACGATGGTGAAGGTGTAGGGGGTGATGGCGCCGCTGGCCGTCACCTGCCGATTGTAGGGAAGGCTCGTATTCCAGCCAGGCAGGCTGGTGGGGCCGAGCGTGACGGCGCCGCACGCGGCCTGCAGTTCGAACGCACCGATGTCGCTGTTGTCGCCGCCTGCGGCGGGCGCCACGGCGGGATTGTCGAACGGGCGGGCCTGCCCGCGCTGGTCGACGGACAAACCGAAGCGGTGGCCGCGATCGAGAACCGGACTGCCGCCCAGCGGCGGGCGCGTGCGCGTCGTGCCGCCGAAGGAGGCCAGCGGCACGAGCTGCGGGTCGAACGAGGCCCCGATCAGATCCGTCGCGGTGGTCGCGCACAACACGCTGCCGGCATCGTTGTCGATCAGGTTGTAGCCGCCGGACACGATGCCATTGGTCGCACAGGTGCCGGGTCCGGTGCGGCGCAGGTTGACGTTGCCGTTCTGGCTGAAAATGCTGTTCCGGATCGTCACGCTCGACGAGAGCGCCGTGTTGGCGTGCCACAGGCCCTGGGTGTTGTTGGTGATGGTGGCGCTCGTGATGGTCGCCGTCGGTACGGCGCCGAACAGGAAGATCGCCGCCCCGGTGCCGGTGTTGCTCGCGATCGTCACGTTGTCGAACGCGAACGGCGTCGTGCCGATCATGACGACGTGCTCGACGGCGTTGTCGCGCACCGTGGAGCCAGTCATGATCAACCCGGCCGCCGCGTTGGAAAAGATCACGCTGCTGCCGCTCGGTCCGCTGTGGCCCGAGAACTCGTCGCGGTTGAGGATCAGCGTGCCGACGTTGTTGAACTCGAGCGCGGCGGCGTTCTCCCCCGCCGCCTTGCCGCCGTTGCGGAACGCGAGGTCGTTGAGGGTGACGATGCCAGGCGCGGCGAGCAGGATGTTGACCAGGCGGAACGTGTTGTTGCCGCCGACGGCAAGAACGTTGGCGCCCGGCCCGAGGATCGTGACCGGCCGGGTGATCGTCGGCAGTCCGCTGCCGAGCGTGATGGTGCCGGCCAGGCCCGCGGCAAAACCGATGGTATCGGCGTCCGCGAGGTTGTTCGCTTCCTGGATCGCTTCTCTCAGCGTGCACGTTCCGCCGCCGCTGTCGCACAGGCCGTCCGGTGTCGCGTCGCCGGTATCGGCGAGCGAATTGACGACGAAGCCGCCCCGTTCGACGGCCCCGATGTCCGCGGCGTCGCCGCCGTCCGCGCTGGCCACGCCGACGGTGTCGATCGGCCGCCGGTTGCCGCGCTGATCGGTCGTAGCGGTAAAGCTCTTGCCCTTGTCGATGGCCGGGCTGGCGGCCGCCGGCATGCGCGTTTTGGTCGTGCCGCCGTAGTAGTCGAGCGGCGACAGCTGCGGATTGAACGACGCGCCGATGAGATCGGTCGGCGCCGCCGAACACAACGACGTGCCGGGATTGTCGTCGAACAGGTTGTAGCCGCCCGACACGATGCCGTTGACCGCGCAGGTGGCGCTGCCGGTCCGGCGCACGTTGATCGAGTTCTGGCTGAAGATGCTGTTGCGGATCGTCACCGTCGACGTGAGCCCCGTGTTGGCGTGCCACAGGCCCTGGGTGTTGTTCGTGATCGTCGCGCTGGTGATGGTCGCGTTCGGCACGGCGCCGAAGAGAAAAATCGCGGCGCCGGTGCCGGCGTTGCTCGCGATCGTCACGCGGTCGAACGCGAACGGCGTGTTGCCGATCATGATGACGTGCTCGACGGCGTTGTCGCGCACCGTCGAGTCGGTCATGTTCAGCGCGGCCGAAGCGTTGGAGAAGATCACGCTGCTGGCGCCCGGCCCGGTGTTGCCGTAGAACTCGTCGCGGTTGAGCGTCAGCGTCCCGTTGTCGTTGAACTCGAGCGCGGTGGCGTTCTCGCCCGCGGCCTTGCCGCCGTTGGCGAACCCGAGGTCGTTGATGGTGACCGCGCCGGACGTCGTCAGCCGGATGTTGAGCAGGCGGAACGTGTTGTTGCCGCGGATCGAGAGCAGGGTCGCGCCCGGCCCGAGGATCGTGACCCCTCGTGTGATCGTCGGGAGCCCGCTGGCCAGCGCGATCGACCCCTTCGCCGTGACGTTGACCGTCTGCGCGCTGCAGAAGGTCAGCGCGTTCGACTCCGCCAGCGCCGCGCGCAGCGTACACGCGCCCGAGCCGTCCGCGCAGACGCCGTCGGCGGGATCGGCATCCGGCGTGTCGCCGGTACCGTCGACCGTGAACGCCGTCGGGCAGGTCACGACCTCGGCCTGCACCTGGAAGTTGTCGATGACCAGCTCCGCTCCCGGGCCGCCCGCCGCGCCGCTGGCCATCAGGCGGAAATAGATCGTGCTCTGATGGTCGAGCGCCGCGATCGAGCTGAGGTCGAAGACCCGCGACAGGTAGACGCCGATCCCGAGGTTCAGCGTCGCCGGCAGGTTCGTGAAGGTCGCGCCGTCCGTGCTGTAGGCCAAGGTGACCGTCGGCGCCCCGTTCGCGGGCCGCTGCGCCTGGACATGGACCTTGTAGTGCCGGTTCAGCGGCAGCGAAGCGCCGCCCAGTTGAAACTGGAAGTACCGGGTGTTGGTCCCGGTGGAATCGCCCAGCGCGACTCCACGGCCGGCGCTGGCGTTTGCCGTGAACGCGCCGCCGCCGGTGGCGGTCCCGGCACGAACCAGGAACGGCTGCGTCGACGATGCGCTGCTGGTCGTGCCGCTCGCAAGCGTCGGAGTCAGCCCCGAATAACCGGAACCGGCGTTGAAGTCGTAGTTGACGATCGTCGTCGCGGCCGGCGGGGGAGGCGGCGGAGGCGGTGCGCCCGCGGCCTCGGCCAGGCTCCCGTAGCCGCACAACGTCAACGCCAGCACGCCGGCCAGGACGCGCCCCATGAGATGACCCATGGTGGAAGCGTAGAGTGGAGCGCCGCGCCGCCTATCAGACTAAAGTCGTAGTGGCATGCTCGGCCGGCCAGCGACGCTGTTCGGCGGCAGAACTGACAGGAGCGGGGCGGCGTCGCGGCGCAGGCTGGCTGCCGCGCGCTGATCGCCAAAGAATAGATGCACGACGCCGGACGGCGCCGGCGGGCCGGCCGCCTGCCGGCGCTAGAATTTCCGGAAGAGCTCCTGCTCGATGATGAAGTTGTCGTCGAGCAGCTGCCGCACCCGGCGGATCGCATTCTGATCCGCGATGACCCGGACCTGCTCGCTCGTTCCGCCCTGCACTTTCAGGCCGGCGACGTCGTGCAGTTTCACGAGCCAGTCGTTCCCGACGACCTTCTCTCGATCGCTCTTGATCGCGATGACGTAGGTCTTTGTCTCCATATTCCTTCCAGTCAGGCCACCGGTACGCCGAAACCTTGATACCACGCCGGCAGGCCCAGGCTCCGCAGGCTGCGGGCCAGCACATTCCAAGCGTACATGGTTCTCTCGCGGCCGCGCGGCAAACCGCGGTAGGCCGGATCGCGGCTCAGCAGGGCGGCCAACACGCCGGTGACCACCGGCGCGGCCATCGAGGTCCCGCTCATGGCGGCGTACGAAACTCCGGCGTCGCCGTCGGTCGGGACCGGGGCGATCACCCCGACGCCCGGACCGGCGCACTTGAGCTCGGGCCCGATGCTGCAAAACGACGGCGAGTAGTAGCCGAAGGCGTAGCGCTCCAATGCCGCGGGAAGAATCGTGGCTTCGAGCGCCCCGGGCTGACACCCGATGAATCCGAGCGCCGACACCGCGACGGCGGTTGGCTCGGCCGCGGGAAACAGCACCGGCAGGCCGCCGCCATTTCCGGAGGCGCAGATCACGACCGTGCCGCGCCCCACGGCGGCGTTGACGCGATCGGTCTCCAGGGCCGATCGGGTCAGGCCGCCTGAACTGATGTTGATGATGTCGCACTGCTCATCCCGCGAGAGCACGGTAATGGCCATCGAGATGTCGTTGTTCGTCGCCACGCCGGCTTCCGATCCCGGCGGGCCGCCTCCCGGATACACGCGCAACACGACGATCTCCGCGGCCGGCGCAACGCCGCCGAAATGACCGGCGCCCTCGGCGGGGCGGCCGCCGATGGTGCCGCAGACGTGCGTGCCGTGCTCCGCGACGTCGTCCGAGTCACTCGGTTCGGACAGACGCTGCCCGTTCGCGATGGCGCCGGCCCGCTTGACATGGCCCACGTAGGGGTGCGGTCCGACGCCCGTGTCGATCACCCCGACGCGGATGCCCTCCCCGGCCTTCCGGTCGAACGCGTTCACACCGGCCACACGATGCCACCACCCGAGCGGTCCGCTGCGCGGCAGCGGCGCGAGCGGCACGATCATCTGGCGGCCCGTCACCTGCGCCACGGACGGCCAGGCGCCCGCTCTGGGCTCGACCGACAGCGATGCAGGAATCCAGTTCGAGGCGTCGTACGGGAGCGACGTCCTCCCGTTTCGATCGGTGCGGGCGCTGACGGATGTCAGGAGAGAGACCCGGGGGGACATCAGGAACAACTGCACCAACGCCCCATCCACCGCCGGCGCGTCCGCCGCCAGCGTCACGTCGATGGCGGCGCCGACTCCGGCGGGCAGACTGGGGCCGCCGCGCAGGTTGGCCGCCGGACGAAAGAGCGCCGGCCAGCGCGGACACTCTTCTTCGACGATGGTGTTCGGCGGCAACTCCGCGCGCCGGCGCTGCATCTCGGGCGCCGGACAGTCCACGACCACGGAGGCGGCCGCATCGTCGGTCGCCACGTGCTCCACTGTTTGCGGTGCCATCATCGTGAACGTCGTGAAGCCGCCGAACGGCGGGGCGATGTCCTGGAGGACGGTCAACACGGTGCGCTCGTCCGATGGCGGGGTGCCATCGCCGATCGGCTGCGCAATCACATAGCGAGGCATCTCTACCTCTCACAGGCTATCGATGTTTCGGGAACGGAGGCCATGGTACACCGATCCCGGCCGCAATCGAGACGGCCGGCGATCGTCGGCAACACAATGCGTACGGGTGAACCGTCAGGGAACCCTAGCTGGCGCCGGCGGCCTCGGTCGCCGGCTGCTGGACCTCGACACACTGCGCGGCCCACTGGCGATTGAAGACGTTGTGAACATAGGCGCCGCCGCGGTCACAGCACAGGAACAGTACGCGCGGCTTCTCCGTCCCGCGGCGCCGCGCGAAGACGCGCTGCACGGCGGCGTAGGCGCTCCCGCTCGAACCACCCACGAACAAGCCGTGGTGCTGCAGCAGCACATGGCACGCGGCCACCGTCTCGGGTTCGGACACCATCACGACATCGTCGATTAGTGCGTGCTCGACGAGCGGCGGGCAGATACTCGAGCCGAGCCCGGGGATACGACGAGGTCCGGCGGGCCGCTTGAAGATGACCGACCCTTGCGCATCGACGGCAATGATCCGGATGCGAGGATCGTGTTCCTTCAAACGCCGTGACGTGCCCGCAATCGTACCGGCAGAGCTGACCGGAAGAAAGACATAGTCAAGATTGGGTAGCGCCTTCACTATGTCGCCGGCGGTCAAGCGATAGTGTGCGTCCATACCATCGGCATTGCCGTACTGATTCGGCCAGTATACTTTCGGGATTTCCGCGCGCAGGCGTTCCACCATCCGGAGCCGTGACTTCAAGTATCCGCCGGTATCATCGGGCTCGTCGACCTTGACGACGGTCGAACACTGCGAACGAAGCGTCGCTTCGTAGACCGGCGACGTATTGACGTCGATCACCGGAATGAAGTCGAGCTCGAGGATGCGCGCCAGGGTTGCCAGCGCGCACGCGAAATTGCCAGAGGACGACTCGACAATCGTCGTGCCTGGCTCGACCTCCCCGCGCTCGATGGCTTTCTTCAGAATCCAGAGCGCCGGACGGTCTTTGATGCTACCTATCCCGTTGAGATACTCGAGCTTGGCGAATAGGTGCACGGAACTGTCCGTCAGTGGGACGACAGGGGTTTCCCTGACGATGCACTCGGCGAGGGAGAGACGATCCAATAGACCAGCGAGTGCCGTCATAGTGACAACCCCCTGATTCGGCACAGTAGGTGCGCGAGGCATCCTAGGCCCACTGATGGGTAAGTGGCAATAGTTTATTGACAGCGAAGTTACTTCGGCTGTTTCTCCTACACGTTAATGTTGGTGACAATAGGTTGACGATATAGTGCATACTGCGTCGTCACGGGGAGATGGAAATGTCTTCCAGAACACTTGATTCGAGCACCAATCGAGTGCCGACCTCCACGTTCGAGCTTGCCGCGGGTACTGCCGCGGGCGAACGCTTCGTCCGCCTCGCCGAAGAACACGCAGCCGTCTTCGCGACGCGGGCCGCGGCACACGACAAGGCCGGCACCTTCCCTTTCGAAAACTTCGACGAGCTCCGCGCCAGCGGCTTCATGGCCGCCGGCGTGCCACAGGAGCACGGCGGGCTCGGCGTCCAATCGCTTCACGATCTGATGATCGGGATGAGCCGGCTCGGACGTGGAGACGCCTCGACGGCGATCGCCGCGAACATGCACGTCGCCGGCGGCGTCGTCGTCACGCGGATGATGCGCCGGACGCGCGCCGCCGGCGACCAGGCGACGACACGCGATCTGCAGCACCTGCTGGATCGGATCGGCGCGGGCGCCGTCGTCATGTGCTTTCCGACGACGGAACCTGGCACCGACCTGACCAGCCCGTTGACGGAGCTGGTGCCTGCCGACGGCGGCTACCTTCTCAACGGCCGCAAGATTTTCGGGACCATCGCCCCGGCCGCGCACCTCTTCTTTCCGAATGTCCGGCTGGCCAAGGAATCGGGCGGCTACCTGACCGGTACCGTGATGGTCCCGCGCGACACGCCCGGGCTCGAAGTGGCGGAGAACTGGGACGCACTGGGCATGCGCGCGTCCGGCAGCAACGACGTGATCTTCAAGGATTGCTTCGTCCCCGCCAATCGCCTGTTCGCCGTGCGCGACAACTACGGCCAGATCGGCCGCGGCTTCGCTGACTTCGCGCTGAACGCGAACCTGCCGCTCATTTCCTCGTTCCTCGGCATCGCCGAAGCGGCGCGCGATATCGCGGTGGCGGCGGTGACGGGCCAGCGGAAGGGGCCCAGCCGCAAGCTCCTGGCCGAACGCATTCCCATTCAGCAGCTGGTCGCGGAGATGGAGATCGACATCGCCGTGTGCCGGGCGATGCTCGATCGCCTCGGACGCATCGCCGACGTCTTCCTCGCCCAGTACGTCGAAACCGACCCGTCGCCCGACGAGGCGACGGCGCTGATGAAGGAAGTGCAGTGCATGAAGTACACCTTGAATCGCAAGGCGATCGAAGTCGTCGATCGCGCGATGACCGTGTGCGGCGGCGCGGCCTACATGAGCAAGCATCCGCTGTCCCGCCTGTACCGCGACGCGCGCGCCGGCCCGTTCATGCAGCCCTTCGCCCCTTACGAAGCCTTCGAATACATCGGCAAGGTCGCCCTCGGTCTCGATCCTGTGCTCGATCGCTAACGGAGCCCGCGCATGTTTGTCCTTGGCGTCTCGGGAGGTCTCGATCCCGTCCACGAAGAACGGATGGATTCGCCGGAGAACTACACCTACGACGGCGCCGCCGTGCTGGTGGAGGACGGGGTGGTCGTCGAGGCGATCGAAGCGGAGCGCCTCGATCGCATCAAGCACTCGAACAAGTTCCCGCTGCAGGCGATCCGCTTTTGCCTCGAGCGTCGCGGCATCCACGCGCGCGACCTGGCCCGCATCGCCTACTACGTCGACGAGCCGATGGCCGATGCGCTGCTCAACCGCATGTTCCTCGCCCGGCGCGGTCTCGGCGCGCCGATCACGGCGCGGACGTTGATGCGGGCGACGCTCAGCCAGGGCCTCGGCTGCGATCTCGATCCGGGGATCCTGCGGTTCTACGAACACAAGCTCACGCACGCGGCGGCGGCGGTCCACCAGTCCGGGTTCGACGCGTGCCTCGCCGTGGTCCTCGACAACGCCGGCGGGGTCTACGAGGGACGCCGTGACGCCAACGGCTACGTCACCCTCGAGCGGCTGGCCGACACGGGGCCGGCGCAATCGCTCTATCGGTTGTGCCAGGTCGTGCTGCCGCTGATGGGTTTCGGGATGTTCGAGGAGTTCAAGGCGGTCGCGCTGGCGCCCTACGGCGATCCGACGCGCTACGCCTCTCAGGTGAATGACCTGTACCGCTTGCTGCCCGGCGGCGAGTATCAGCTCCGGCTGGAGCGCGTGTCGGCGCTCTTGAAGGTCGTCCAGCCGCCGAAGCCGGGCGACCCTCCGTCGGCGGACCATCGCGATCTCGCCGCGGCGCTGCAAGCCGCCAGCGAGGACATGGTGCTGCACGTGCTGCGTCACTACCGCGAGGCGACGGGTCTGCCTCATCTCTGCCTCGCGGGCGGCATGTCGGAGAACACCAGCACGAACGGACGGATTCTCTACTCGGGCCTGTTCGACGACGTGTTCGTACACCCGGCGGCGTATGACGCCGGATGCGCCATCGGCGCGGCGCTGCTCGCCTCGGAAGACGCCGGCCGGCCGACCGAGCGGACGCGCCTGCGGACCATTCGCTGGGGCAGCGACGTGGGAAGCGCGACGCCGGTGATGCCGGAGCTTCGCCGCTGGGGCGGTCTCGTGCATGCGACCAGTCCGCCCGATGCGATCGGACGGGCCGTCGAGGCGCTGACGGCCGGGGCCCTGGTCGGCTGGGTCGACGGACGCTCGGACTTCGGCTCCCGCGCGTTGGGCGCGCGCAACGTGCTCGCCGACCCGCGATCGATCGAGACGCGCGCGCGGGTGCATCGCGCGCTCGGCCGCTCGGAGCTCTACCGGCCGCTCGCGGCGCTCGTGCTCGAACAGGATCTGCGTGACTGGTGCGATGTGCCCGACTCCGCCGACACGCTGCCGTTCCAGACTTTCGCCGTCCGCGTCCGCGAGGAGAAGCGCGCCTCCCTGGCCGCGGCGATGCAGGCCGACGGGTGCGCGCGCATCCAGACGGTGTCGCCCGCGACGCAGCCGCGGCTCGCCGCCGCGATCGCCGCCTTCGGCCGCGTCTCGGGCACTGCGGCGCTATTGAGCTCGTCGCTCAATACGAAGCACGAACCGGCCGTCGAATCGCTCGACGACGCGATCACATCATTCCTCTCGTCGGAGCTCGATCTGCTCGTGGCCGGCGACGTCATCGTCGAGAAGGCGCACGCGGCGGCGGTGGACCTGCGCGTCCTCTCCCTCTCCCTGCCGCCCTACGTGCGCGTCGTCCGCGCGCGCGGACTGACGGAACGGCTCCAGGGCAGCGTCGCCGACGAACTGCGCACCTCCTATAGTCCGCCGGTCCGCCGGACCATTTCGCGGCCGCTGACGGACCTGTTGATCGCGCTCGACGGCGAAGCGCCGGTGCCGGACCTGCTGGCCGGGGCGAGCCTCGACTCGGACGGCGAGTCCCGTCTCGCCGCCGAATTGCTGGACCTCTGGTCGCTGCGCCTCGTCACCCTCCGTCCGGCGATGGCGGCGCCGCTTGCCGAATCGTGAGCGGATCATCCACGGTCATGCATACGGGACTGACGTCGGGGTCGTACTTGCGCGAGATCGACATCGCGGTCGACGCGCTCGCCGAGGCGCTGGCCGCAGCCGATCCGGGTGCGTTCTACCGGACGTTCCGGGCGACACGGCTGCCGTTTCTCTGCGGCGAGTACCGGGACGACGCCGCGCGGCTGTTCCCCGCGTGCGCGGCGATCGTCTACCGGCTGGCGGGCATCTCGCCGGCGGTGGCGCTGGCGGTCGAGAACCACCTCTATGTGACCTCGGCGATCGCGACCTTCCCGACCGAGGGCGATCCGGCGCTGCAGGCGGGCCGCGACGCGCTCCTCGCCAGGATCGTCGAGCGCCGCTACCTCGTCGCGAACACCAACTCGCGGGCGCACGGTCCGGCGGGTCAGGTCGCCGCCACGGCGCGGCGTAGTGGCACGGCGTTCACGATCGACGGCTCCACGCCGTACACGTCGCTCGCCACCGAAGGCGACATCCTGGTCCTCCTGACCGAGCTCGACGGCGAGGGACTCGCGGTGTTCGCGATCGAGCCGATGCAGGGCAATCCCGGCATCGAGATCGGTGAGTACGTGTTCCCCCGCGCGATGATCGACTCGGATACGCGGACACTCACCTTCCGCGGCCTGCGTCTCGACGCCGACGCCCTGCTGGCGGTCGGCAGCAGCGCGCACGCGCGGCTGCTGTTTCCCTTCGAGATGGCGTGGCATCAGCTGCTGATCGCCGCGCTCTACCTCGGCGCCGCGGCGGCGGCGATCGACGAGGTCGGCGCGTTCCTTCGCTCGACCCCGGGCCGCGACGGCCGGCCGCTCGCGGACATGGACGGGATGCTGGTCGACGTCGGGCGCCTGGCGCTCGAGCAGCAGAGCGCCCTGCTGACGCTCGAGCGGGCCGGCGACTCGCTCGGCGCGGTGCGGCAGCTGCCGCGCGACGCCGCCGCGGTCGAACGCGCGGTGTCCCTGGCGTCGGCCGCGAAATATTCCTGCACGCGGATCGCCGAAACGGTCGTCACGGGCGCGCGGCGGATCATCGGGGCGCGATCGTTTGCCGCCGGCTCGATCATGGAGCGGCTGTCGCTCGAAGCGATGTTCGGCCCGCTCGGTCCCGAAGGCAACGCCGTCATCGAACGGCGCTACGGCAAGCAGGCACTCTCGGCGTCGGAACGCATGCTGCCCTATGGGCTGCGGCACGACGGCTGAACGATCCGCGAGAACGGAGGTGGCAAAGATGCTCTGCCTGGGTTTTAGCGGCGGCCTCAATCGAGTGTACGAGAATCCGTTCGATCTCCCCGGCGCGTTCTCGCACGATGGGGCGGCGGCGATCGTCGCCGACGGCGTGGTCCTGGCCGCGATCGAAGAGGAACGGCTCAACCGGATCAAGCACTCGAACAAGTTTCCGACCGAAGCGATCAAGTTCTGCCTCCGCGAAGCCGGCGCCCGTCTCGAGGACGTCGATCGCATCGCGTTCTACGCCAGCGAGCCCTACTGCAACACGCTGCTCAACCGCGTCTACCTGGCCCATCCGGACATGCCGGCGCGCCCCGACGCCCGCGCGGTGATGCGCCGCCTGCTTCGGCTGGAGCTCGGCTCGGACATCGCCGACGAGCGGATCTTCTTCGCGCCGCATCACACGGCCCACGCGGTGAGCGCGTTCGCGATGTCGGGGTTCGAGCAGAGCCTGATTCTGGCCATCGACGGCTACGGCGATTTTCTCTCCGGCATCGTCGCCCGCGGCGACGGCGAGGGGATCGTCGAGCTGGACCGGTTTCCGCAGCGCGATTCGCTGGGACTCTTCTACCTCGAGGTCATCCAGTTTGCCGGCTACGGTCCGTTCGACGAGTACAAGGCGATGGGGCTGGCGCCCTACGGCCACGCGGACCCGTACCGCGCGCTGCTGGCCCAGTGCTACGAGCTGCTGCCGGAGGGCCGCTACCGGCTGGACCTCGATCGGATCGCGCCGACGCTGCTCGAAGCCGTGCCGGTGCGGAAGAAGGGGCAGCCCTTTACGGCGGCGCACGAGAACCTGTGCATGGCGCTCCAGGAAGCGCTGGAACGCATCGTCTTCCATGTGCTCGAGCACTGGCGCGCGTCGCTGGGACTCAGGCACCTGTGCCTGGCCGGCGGCGTGGCGCACAACTGCACGATGAACGGGAAGCTGCTGGCCTCGGGGCGCTTCGACGACGTCTTCGTGCAGCCCGCGGCCCACGATGCCGGGTGCGCGCTCGGCGCGGCGCTGATCGGCTCGTCGCTGCTCGGACGGCCGGCCCCCAGGCGGCGGCTGACGCACGTCTACTGGGGGCGCGACACCGGCGACGAGGCGGCGATCGAACGCGAGCTCGCCGCATGGGAGCCGTTCGTGGCGTTCAAGCCAAGCGCGCAGGTCTCCGAAGATGCCGCGGCGCTCATCGCCGGCGGCGCGGTGATCGGCTGGATGCAGGGGCGATCCGAGTTCGGCCCGCGCGCGCTCGGCAACCGCAGCATCCTCGCGGATCCACGGCCGGCGGGAAACAAAGAGCGCATCAACGCGATGGTCAAGAAGCGGGAGAGCTACCGGCCGTTTGCGCCGGTCGTGCTCGAAGAAGCGCTCCACGACTACTTCGACGTGCCGCCCGGCCAGTCGGCGTTCCCCTTCATGATCTTCGTGGTCCACGTGCGCCCCGACAAGCGCGAACTGCTCGGCGCCGTCACTCACGTCGACGGCAGCGCGCGGCTCCAGACGGTCAACCGCGAGGCCAACGCGCCGTACTGGGATCTGATCGACGCCTTCGGCCGCCTCACCGGCGTGCCCGTGCTGCTGAACACGTCGTTCAACAACAACGCCGAACCGATCGTCGATTCCGTCGAGGACGCGGTGGCCACCTTCCTGACGACGGGCCTCGATTATCTGGTGGTCGGTCCGTTCGTCGCCGAGAAGCGCACCGTCGGCGTCGACGACTGGCTTCGCCTGTCGGTGTCTCTGCCGCCCTACGTGCGGCTCCATGAGACGCGCGCCTTCGTCGACAGCGGACGGCTCGAGGTGACGCACGACATCCGGGCCAACTTCAGCGCGCGCGTGCGTTCGTCCGTGTCGAAGGAGGCCTTCGACGTGCTGATGCAGGCTGACGCCGGAGGCGCGGCGTTGGCCGACCTCCTGGCCAGGGCCGGCGTCGCGACGGAGCGCTGGGCGCCACTCGTCGGCGAGATCCGCGACCTCTGGGCGCAGCGGCTCGTGCGCATCAGGCCCGCCGCCGTGGCGGAGCCCCGCGACCGCGCCCCGGGCGCCGTGGCCAGTACGGGAGTGGCGTCGGCATGACCGTCCGTCCGTCGGAGCTGACGTTCGACACCCTGACCGACCTGTTGCGCTACCGCGCCGCAACCGCGCCGGATGCGCTCGCCTACCGCTTCCTGTCGTTCAGCGGCGGCCGGTCGATCGACGAGTGGACCTACGCGCAGCTCGACGCCAGGGCCCGGGCCGTGGCCGCCGCGCTCGCCGAGCGGACGAACCCCGGCGACCGGGCGCTGATCATCCACCCGCCAGGGCTGGACTTCATCGCCGCCTTTTTCGGATGCGTCTACGCCGGCGTGATCCCGGCGCCGGTCGCTCCACCCAACCTGGCACGCCCCGAACGGACCGCGCCGCGGTTGCGCGCGATTGCCGGCGACTGCGCGCCGGCGGTCGTCCTGGGCATCGCCACGATGGTCGCCGATCGCGAGAGAATCGCCGGCTCGTTTCCAGAGCTCTCCGCTCCGCACTGGCTGGCCACGGACGACGTCGATCCGGCGGCCGCATCCGCATGGCGGCGTCCGGAGACCAGCAGCGACGACATCGCGTTCCTGCAGTACACCTCGGGCTCCACCGGTGACCCGAAAGGGGTCGTCAACCGCCACCGGAACGTGCTCGAGAACGAACGGGTGATCACCGCCGCCTTCCACACGGATGCCTCGACGCACGTCGTGGGGTGGCTGCCGCTGTTTCATGACATGGGGCTCGTCGGCAACGTGCTGAATCCGCTCTACGTCGGCGGATCGTGCACGCTGATGTCGGCCGCCGACTTCCTCAAACGGCCCCTGCGATGGCTGTCGGCGATCGACGAATATCGCGCGGCCGTCAGCGGCGGGCCCAACGCCGCCTACGAGCTGTGCGTCGCCAGGATCGGTCCGGAGGAGCGCGAGGCGCTCGATCTCAGCTCGTGGAAGGTGGCGTACAACGGGTCCGAGCCGGTCCGCCACGATACGCTCACACGATTCGCGGAAGCGTTCCGCGGCTGCGGCCTGCGCCGGGAGGCGCTGGTGCCCTGCTACGGCCTTGCGGAGGCGACGCTGTTCGTCGCGAGCGCGAGCCTGGAGGGGTTCACCGCGGCGCGCTTCGACGACGAAGCGCTGACCGGCGATCTCGTCCGCCCGCCCGCGGCCGGCGAACGCGCCCGGACCGTGGTGTCGAACGGCCGCACCGGCGCCGGCCACGGCGTGCTGATCGTCGATCCCGAGACGCGGGTTCCGTGCCCGGCGAACGCGGTGGGCGAGATCTGGTTCCGCGGCCCCAGCGTCGCATCCGGCTACTGGAATCGCGTCGAGCTCTCGGAGGCGGTCTTCCGCGCGCGCGCCGAGGGCGTATCCGGCGCCGCGTTTCTCCGAACGGGCGACCTGGGATTCTGTCGGGACGGCGAGATCTACGTTACGGGCCGGCTCAAGGAACTGATCATTCTCAACGGCCGGAATCTCTACTCGCAGGACGTCGAAGCGACGGTCGAACGGGCGCATCCCAACGTCCGGAGCGGCGGCGTCGCCGCGTTCGCGATGGACGAGCACGGCGAGGAACGGCTCGGCATCGTCGCCGAAATCTCCGGGGCGGATGCCGGTCTCGCCCCGGAGATCTTCGGCGCCATTCGCGCGGCGCTGGCCGACGAGCACGGCGCGGGGGCCTCCGCGATCGTCCTGACGCTGCCCAATCGCGTGCCGAAGACGTCGAGCGGCAAGACGCGGCGGCAGGCGTGCCGGGAGGCGTGGGCCAACGGCGAGCTGCCGGTGCTGGCCGCCTACACGAGCCGAGACCCGGCCGATGCGGAGGTGGCGGGCGTCGAGGAGCATCGCGACTGGATGCGCGAGCTGGCCGAGGCCGATCCGGAGACCCGGGCCGCGCTGGTGCGGGCGCTGTTCGCTCGCGAAATCGCCGCCGTCCTGCGGCTCGCACCCGACAGCGTCGCGCTCGACACCCCGCTCGCGACGCTCGGCGTCGATTCGCTGATGGCCGCCGAGATCGAAGGACGGGTCGAGCGGGCGCTTGGCGGCGCGACGCTCCCGCTGAGTGCGATCTGGGACGGCGCGTCGATCGCGACGGCCGCGGCGGCGATCGCGGCGGCATGGAGCGCGCCCGTGCCGCCGCTCCAGCCGCAGCCGGCGGCCGTCGTCTCGCTCGAGGCGGCCGGGACGCCGCTGTCGTCGGCGCAGCAGCGCATCTACCTGCTGCAGCAGATCGACCCGGACTCGCCCGTCTACCACCTGCAGTTCGGCGTCCGCGTCGCCGGCCCGCTCGATTCGGCCGCGTTCGCGCGCGCCTGGCACGACGTGACGGCGCGGCACGCGGCGCTGCGGGCGGTCGTGCGCGAACGGGAGGACGATGGCGAGGCGCATCTCGCGTACGACGATCGCGCCAGGGCGACGCTCGAGTGGGTCGAGGCAGCACCCGACGGGCCCGCCGCTGAACGCGACGGCTGGATCGCGCAACGCGCCTTGCGATTGGCGACGGCGCCCTTCGATCTGCGGCATGGACCGCTGACCCGTGCCGAGCTGGTGCGCCTGGCCGGCGACGACCACGTGCTGCTGATCGCGCAGCACCACGTCATCACCGATGGCTGGTCGATCGAGCGGCTGATCACCGATCTCGCGCACGTCTACGACTCGATCGTGCGCGGGCAGCCGGCTCCTGCGCCGCCGCGCGCCGAGTATGCCGCCTTCGTCCGGTGGGAAGGCGACGCCGTGCCGCGCGCCGCCGACAGCCGCGAGTTCTGGCGCCATCATCTCGACGATCTGCCGCGGCTCAATCTGCCCTTCGACGCGCCGGCGCCGCCGCGGCGTTCGCCACGGGGCGGCCACGTTCCGCTGCGGCTGTCGAGGAGCGTCACCTCGCGACTGCTCGCGCTCGGACGCGAGGAGGCCTGCACACCCTTTGTGACCCTGCTCGCCGCCTATGCGGCGCTGCTCCATCGCTACACCGGCCAGGACGATTTCGCGATCGGGACCGTGGTGGCCAACCGCAGGCCGGAGATGCACGGCACGCTCGGCCTGTTCGCGAACACCGTCCCCATCCGCTGCGACCTGGACGGCGCGCCGACGTTTCGAACGCTCCTGCGGCGGACCCGGGACGCCGTGGCGCCGCCGATGCGCCACGCCGCCTATCCGTTCGCCGAGGTCGTGCGCGCCCGCCGGGAAGCGCACGGCGATCATCCGATCGTCGAGACGCTGTTCGTCTTCGAGCAGACCGCGCGCCGGTCGCTGAGCGCCGCCGGGACGGGCTGGACACCGGTGATGTGGCGTCCCGACGGAGCGGTCGAGGGGACCGCGAAGTTCGACCTGTCGTGCGCGTTCCGGCAGGGGGCCAACGGCCTCGACGGCGCGTTGGAATACAACGCCGATCGATTTGCCCACGCGTCGATCGTCCGGATGGCTGCCGCGCTCGAGACGCTGGCCGAGGCGATCGCCGCGGCGCCCGACGGGGCGACGGCCGCGATCGATTTGCGCTCGACCGACGAGCGCACGCGCCTGGAGGCCTGGAACGCCACCAGCGCGCCGTATCCGCGCGATCTCTGCGTCCACGAACTGTTCGCGCAACAGGTCCGCCGCACGCCGGGAGCGATCGCGGTGTCGGACGGCGGCCGGCGGCTCACCTATGCGGAGCTGAATCGGGAAGCCAACCGGATAGCGGGCGCGCTGCGCGCGGCGCAGGCCGGACGCGGCGCACTGGTAGCGCTCTTGATGCCCCGCAGCGCGATGCTCCTCAGCGCCATCCTCGGGGTCTTCAAGGCGGGCGGCGCCTACGTGCCGATCGATCCGGAATACCCCGTGCGCCGCCGGGTTCAGATTCTCACGGAGAGCGGCGCCGGCGTGCTGGTCGCGACGAGAGAGCTGGCGGATGCCACACCGCACCCCGGCGTGCGGGCGATCGCGGTCGAGGATCTGACCGCGGCCAGCGCGACCGTCACCGTGGACGACGTCGACCCGCCGTCGAGCGCGGGGCCGCGAGACCTCGCCTACGTGATCTTCACGTCCGGATCGACCGGGAAACCAAAGGGGGTGATGGTCGAGCACCGCGGGGTCGTGAACCACATCTTCGCCAAGATCCGCGATCTGGAGCTGACGGAGACGAGCGTCGTGGCGCAGAACGCGTCGCAGTGCTTCGACATCTCCGTGTGGCAGTTTCTCGCCGCGCTGGCCGTGGGGGGACGCGTCGAGGTGATGGGGGCGGAGATCACGCTCGACCCTGTACGGACGTTCCGCGAGGCCGACGCGCGTGGTGTCGACATCCTCGAAGTCGTGCCCTCGGCGCTGTCGGCGGCCCTGGAGGCGGTCGATCGCCTCGAGGCGGGTGCGATCCACTGCCCGGCGCTGCGCTGGCTCGTCCTCACGGGAGAAGCGCTGCGGCCGGTGCTCGCGCGCCGATGGCTGGCCGATCATCCGGCCACGCCCATTCTCAACGCGTACGGGCCGACCGAGTGTTCGGACGACGTCACCCACTTCGCGATCCGGAGTGACACGGACGTCGACGGGGCGCTGACCCCGATCGGACGGCCGATCGTGAACACGCGGCTCCACGTGCTCGATCGGCGGATGCGGCCGGTGCCGCTCGGCGTGCACGGCGAGCTGTACGTCGGCGGGGAT
>Ga0075365_10000234_pt1 | contig 18998 bp, 18 predicted proteins | sample EndMetdeltDD1765_FD_71387 | JGI IMG/M metagenome (GOLD analysis project Ga0075365, IMG submission 71387) | Populus endosphere microbial communities from Tennessee, USA - Endosphere MetaG P. deltoides DD176-5 | ecosystem: Host-associated > Plants > Roots > Endosphere | place: USA: Tennessee... | reverse complement strand
AAGTGGGTGGGGTAGGGCGTGAAGTGCGTTGCCATCCTGCTGTTGGCCGCTGTGCTGGCCGGATGCGGCGCAGCGCCTCGCAGCATGGAGGCCGACTCCGACGTGCCGGATCCGGTTTCGGCGGTTCGCGCACCGTTCATCGAAGCGCCTTCCTACCCGCAGGCACTGCAGGCCTGGCGCAGCGCGGAAGACATCAATGCCTGGATCGGCGCGCGCTTTCGCTACGACACGGCGCGGGCGATGCAGTTGTCGGAAACACAGCGCCAGAAGAACGGGCGGATGCCAATCCATGCGCCGGACGATTTCTACGCCGCGCCGGCAGGCGTGTGCGTCGACCTCTCGCGCTTCGGCGTCGAGACCCTGCGCGCAATCGAGCCGTCGGCGAGGGCGGGCTACCTGATGATCGAGTTCGATCCGGTGACGATCGGCGCGAACACGCTGCGCCGCCACTGGGTAGCGACGTTCGAGCGCGATGGCCGCCACTACTTCTTCGCCGACTCGAAGCGTCCGGGCCACATCGCCGGTCCGTACGCGAGCACGCAGGACTTCATCGCGGACTACGCCCGCTACCGCGGCCGGACCATCGTGTCGTTCCGCGAGATGGAGTCCTACGAGCGCAGGCAGCGCGCCATGGCCACGCGGCAGAACCGCGCGGAGAACCAGTAGGCCTCAGGCGGCGTCCAGCGGCGCCGATCCGGACTGCTCTTCGGGCGGCTTGACCAGCAGCACCGGCACCGGCGAATCATGCAGCAGCGATTGCGCGACCGACCCCTGCAGCACATTGAGCAGCGAGCCTGTGTCCCGCGTGCCGAGGATTACCATGTCGCAGCCGTGTTCCTCGATCAGGTCGACCACCGCATGGGCCGGATCGCCCGCCACCACTTCGGTTTCGCATTCGATGCCGGCGTCCCGCAGCAGCTGCACCGCCGGCTGCAGCGCGTCCTCGCCGGCCGCCCGGGTCCCCGCCGCGCGCACTTCGGGGTCGGGCCAGGTCACGACTTCATACAGGGTCGAAGGCCCCTGCACGTTCACCAGCAGGAAGCTGGCCTTCAGGCCCTCCCGCACCAGCCGCAACGCGAACCGGACCTCATGCAGCGAGAGTTCGCTGCCGTCGACGGGCAGGAGGACTTTCATGGTGGCCTACTTTCTGGGCGGAGCGACCAGCGCCCCTTCGATCCCGTGCCGCTTCAGGGCCTCGGCGACGAAGCCGCTGGCCTTCATCTCCTCGACGAAGGCGCTCACGTAGCGGGCTGCGTTGTCGCGTCCCTTGGGCAGGCCCATGGCCTGGTCGATCACCATGAAGCGGCCGTCCAGCAGGCGCAGGCCGGGAATCCTTTTCGCGTCGGCCTGCAGCTGCTGCTTCACGCCGGCCGCCACTTCGATGCCCCGGGCCAGGAAGAAGTCGACCACCTGCGGCGAGGTCGGCGCCTTCACCAGCCTGGCGTTCTTGATTTCGCGCGTGAGGTACAGGTCGTACGCGCTGCCGTCGCCGACCGCGATGCGGTTGCCGCGCTTGTCCACATCCTCGTTGCGTCTGATGGTGGAGGCCTCGCGCACCAGGTACGCGCCTTCGATGACCACGTAGGGCGGCGTCTGCAGCATGTCGGCGCCGCGCACCGGGTCGATGGCGACGAAGGCGACATCGACCTGCGCATCCTTCACTGCCTCGACCACCTTGCCGGCGGCCGTGAACGTGACCAGCTCCACCGGCACGCCGATCCGCTGGCCCAGTTCGCGCGCGAGGTCCACCGACACGCCGGAGGGCTGTCCGTCCGGGCCGCGCGCCGCGAGGATCGGATTGCCGTAGTTGATCGCGGCGCGCAGCTTTCCCGTCGGGGCTAGCTCGGACACCGGAGGCCCGGATGGCGTCGATGCGCAGCCGGCAGCGGCGGCGGCAAGGGCGAGGAGGGCAGTACGGCGCCTGAAATCCATCGGGAAATGCTCCATGTTGTTGTCTGGCGTCGATTGAATCCGCGCCGGCCTGCCCCGTCAACCGCGTAGACACCGATCAGTACACTCGGTGCGCATGCCGTCCCGCCGTTTCGACTCCATCGACGCCCTGCGCGGCATCGCCATCGTGTGGATGACGGTGTTCCACTTGTGCTTCGACCTGAACCATTTCGGCTACATCCGGCAGGACTTCTACAACGATCCTGTCTGGACCTTGCAGCGCAGCGCCATCGTCAGCATGTTCCTGCTTTGCGCCGGCATGGGGCAGGCCGTGGCGGTGGACCAGCAGCAGGACGCGCGGCGCTTCGGCAAGCGCTGGCTGCAGGTGGCGGGCTGCGCGCTGCTGGTGACAGCCGGGTCGTGGTACGTCTTTCCGGGCAGCTTCATCTACTTCGGCGTGCTGCACGCGATCGCGCTGATGCTGGTCATCGTGCGCTTCACCAGCGGCTGGGGACGCTGGCTGTGGCTGGCAGGCGCGCTGGCGATCGGCCTGAAGTTTGCCGCGTTGCAGGCCCACGCGGCATGGCCCGCGCTGGACTTCCTCAACGCGAAACCATGGAACTGGCTGGGCCTGGTCAGCCGCAAGCCCCGGACCGAAGACTATGTGCCGCTGATCCCGTGGCTGGGCGTGATGTGGTGGGGCATGGCCGCCGGCCAGTGGCTGCTGCGCCATCGCCGCGACCTGCTCGCCCGTCCGCTGCCGAGGGCGGCGGCGCCGCTTGCGTGGCTGGGTCGCTGGAGTCTGAGCTGGTACATGCTGCACCAGCCCGTGCTCTTCGGTTTATTGCTATCGCTGCGATAGCCGCACTCATGCTCGACCGTTCCGACGTCGAGAACCAGTCCTACAAAGTGCATCTTCCCCGGGCCGTACCTTGGCTGCCGGCAATTCCGCCGCAACCACCAACGGACCAAGAAGAATGCCCAAATCCCCGAAACCCGCAACCGGCCGCAGCGATTCCGGCAAGGCCAAGACGGCGGCCAAGTCCGCAGCACGCAACACCGACAGCGGTCCCGCCAAGGCGGGTCCCGGCCCGGCGGGCGACCTTCCGTCCGAAAAGATGGCCCAGGTGCAGGACCTGGCCGCGGCGCTTCCTTTCAACAGCACCAAGCCCATGGAGCACGGCGCGGAAAACGGCAAGGCGCCCCCGGCCGGGCAGACCGCCACGCCGGCCTCCCGGCTGCCCACCGGCAGCACGCTGTCCGAAGACAACGGCTCGGAGAAAACCGGCAGTGTCGCGCCCGAGGGCGTGAATTCGACGATCGAGCCGCTCGACCGCGTGCGCGTCGACTCGTCCGGTCAGGTGCTCACCACCAACCAGGGCGTGGCCATCGCCGACAACCAGAACTCGCTGAAGGCCGGCGTGCGCGGCCCGGTGCTGCTGGAAGACTTCATCCTGCGCGAGAAGATCACGCACTTCGACCATGAGCGGATTCCGGAGCGGATCGTGCACGCGCGTGGCTCGGGCGCCCACGGCTTCTTCGAGGCCTACGAGCCGCTCACGCAGCTGACGAAGGCCGCTCCCTTCCAGGAGGCCGGCAAGATCACTCCGGTGTTCGTGCGTTTCTCCACCGTGCAGGGGGAGCGCGGCTCCAAGGACACGGCGCGCGACGTGCGCGGCTTCGCCGTCAAGTTCTACACCGACGAAGGCAACTGGGACCTGGTGGGCAACAACATGCCGGTGTTCTTCATCCAGGACGCGATGAAGTTCCCGGACCTCGTGCATGCCGTCAAGCCGGAGCCGCACCATCAGATGCCGCAGGCCGCCAGCGCGCACGACACTTTCTGGGACTTCGTCTCGCTGATGCCCGAATCGACGCACATGCTGATGTGGGTGATGTCGGACCGCGCCATCCCGCGCAGCTACGCCACCATGCAGGGCTTCGGCGTGCACAGCTACCGGTTCGTCAACGACGCCGGCGAATCGGTGTTCGTCAAGTTCCACTGGAGCCCGATGGCCGGCACGCACTCGCTCGTGTGGGACGAGGCAGTGAAGATCTCGGGCGCCGACCCCGACTACCACCGGCGCGACCTGTGGGAGCGGATCGAGGCCGGCAACTTCCCGGAGTACGAACTGGCGGTCCAGGTCTTCACCGAGGAACAGGCCGAGCAGTTCAGCTTCGACATCCTCGACGCGACCAAGATCATTCCCGAGGAACTGGTCCCGCTGCGGCCGGTCGGGCGCATGGTGCTCAACCGCAATCCGGACAACTTCTTCGCCGAGACCGAGCAGGTGGCCTTCTGCACGGCCCACGTCGTCCCGGGCATCGACTTCTCCAACGATCCGCTGCTCGCCGGCCGCATTCACTCGTACGTGGACACGCAGATCAGCCGGCTCGGCGGCCCGAATTTCCACGAGATCCCGATCAACGCGCCGGTCGTGCAGGTGCACAACAACCAGCGCGACGGCATGCACCGGCAGGCGATCCACCGCGGCCGCGTGTCCTATGAGCCCAATTCGCTGGCTGGCGGCTGTCCGTTCCAGGCCGGCGCGCAACAGGGATTCGTCTCGACCGCGCTGCGCATCAAAGACCGCGAGCAGGACAAGGTCCGGGCCAAGCCGGAGAAGTTCGCCGACCACTACACCCAGGCGCGCCTGTTCTTCGAGAGCCAGAGCCCGGTCGAGCAGGACCACATCGCCAATGCGTTCCGCTTCGAGCTGTCCAAGGTGACGGTGCCGGCGATCCGCGAGCGGATGGTGTCGTCGCTGCGCAATGCCTCGGAGGTGCTGGCGAAGAAGGTCGCGGACGGCCTCGGCATGGATCCCATGCCCGACCCGATGCCGCCAGCGCTGGCGAAGCCCCCGGCGCCCGAAGTGGCGAAATCGCCAGCGCTGTCGCTGTTGTTCCGACCCGGCGACGGGTCCATCAAGGGCCGCAAGGTGGCCTTGCTGGTTGCTCCCGGCATGGAGGGCGAGTCGATCGCCACGGTGCAGGCCGCGCTGGCGCAGCAGGGCGCCGTCGGCCGCTTGGTCGGTCCCCGCATCGGCCCGGTGAAAACCGCGGCCGGCGAAATGCTCGACGCCGACGCCTCGCTTGAAAACGAACCGGGTTTCCTGTTCGACGGCCTGGTCCTGCCCGATGGCGCCGAGGCGATCGCCGCGTTATCGCAGGACGGCCACACGGCGGAATTCATCAAGGACCAGTTCCGGCACTGCAAGACCATCCTGGTGTTCGGCGAGGCGCGCAAGCTGCTCGCGCAGGCCGGCGTGCCGGTGAGCATGGACAAGAGCCAGGCCCAGGGTGGCACCGGCCTGATCCTGGCTGGCACGGACCAGGCGCGCGAAGCCGCCGACGCATTCGTGCAGGCGCTGGGCAAGCACCGCCACTTCGGCCGCGAGATGGACCCGCCCCTGGTTTGAGGAGAAACGACATGACCACACTTCTGGAAAAAGATGCCTGCGAACTGCTGGACGCAGACCATATCGCCGTCAAGCACCTGTTCGTCGCGTACGCGCGGCTGGCGTTCGCGCCCGGCGACGCGGCGGCGAACGACAAACTGGCGCTGGCCCGCAAGATCTGCAGCGAGCTGACGGTGCACGCCCAGATCGAGGAAGAAATCTTCTATCCGGCGCTGCGCGGCGAGATCGACGAGCCTCAATTGCTGGACGAGGCGCAGGCCGAGCATCAGGAGGCCAAGGAGATGATCGCCCGGATCGAGCAGATGCCGGCAGCAGACGCTGCGATGGACGAACTGGTTGCGCAGCTGAACACCGCCATCGAGCACCATGTGAAGGAAGAGCGGGACCAGCTCTTTCCCAAGGCCCGGGCGTCGGGGCTCGACCTCGATGCCATCGGCGAGCAGCTGAGGCAGCGGCAAGCCGAGCTCATGGCGTCCTCCGCCAAGCCGCCGGGACGCTCTTCGCCCCGCAAATGAAAAAAGGCGCCGCAAGGCGCCTTTTCTTCGTCCGGGCGCCGGTGTTATTCGACCTTGGCTTTGGCGCGCAGTTCTTCCTGGAACTTGCCCATCTTCACCTGGCCCAGTTGCTGGGCGATCTGCGGCTTGACGTCTTCCAGCTTGGGCAACTGCGCAGCGCGGGTGTCTTCCAGCTTGATCACGTGGTAGCCGAACTGGCTCTTGACCGGGGTGTCCGTGACCTGGCCCTTGTTCAGCTTGACCAGCGCGCCCGAGAACTCGGGAACGTAGCTGTTGGCATTGGCCCAGTCCAGGTCGCCGCCCTTGGCGCCGGATCCCGGGTCCTTGGACTGCTTCTTGGCGATCTCGTCGAACTTGCCGCCCTTCTTCAGGTCCGCAATGATCTTCTTGGCTTCATCTTCCTTCTCGACCAGGATGTGGCGGGCGCGGTATTCCTTGCCGCCGTTCTCGGCGGCGAAGCGGTCGTACTCCGCCTTGATCTCGGCGTCCGTCACCGGGTTGTTCTTCTGGTAGTCCGTGAACAGTTCGCGGATCAGCAGGGTCTGGCGGGCCAGCTCCATCTGGGCCTTGAAATCGTCGGTGGCGTCCAGGCCGCGCTTTTGCGCTTCCTGCATGAAGATCTCGCGCGAGATGACTTCGTCCTTGATCTGGCCGCTCATTTCCGGGGTGACCGGGCGGCCGGACTTGGCCAGCTGGCTGGCCAGCATGTCGGCGCGCGCCTTGGGCACGGGCTTGCCGTTGACGATGGCGATGTTCTGGGCGAAGGCCGGGACGGCAACAAGCAGGGTGGCCGCGGCAACAGCCGAGAGGAGGTGTTTTTTCATGGGTTTTCCCTTTGGAAGGGCCTGAGAGACGAACAACGGAAACAGGGGATCAGAATGTTTCGATCGCGAGGGCGTGGAGCCCCTGGTCGATGAATTCTTGCAGCGCATCATACACAAGGCGATGCCGCGCCAAGCGGGGTTTTCCTTCGAACATTGGTGAGGCGATGCGCACCCGGAAATGGGTGCCGAAACCGCTGCCGTCAGCCCCGGCATGGCCTGCGTGGGCGGCGCTTTCATCCAGCACTTCGAGCGAACTCGGCGCCAGGAGTTCCTGCAAGCGGCGCTCGAGCGCGGTTGCCGTAATGCCCGTGGTCACGATTTGGGCGCCTCGTCGGCCTTCATGTAACGACTGAGATACAGCGCCTGGCCGACCACGAACACCGCCATCAGGCCCAGCCCGCCGAACAGCTTGAAGTTGACCCAGGTGTCGGTGTCGAAGTTGAAGGCCACCCACAGGTTCAGCACGCCCATGAGAGCGAAGAAGGCGATCCAGCTCCAGTTCGTGACGCGCCAGGCGGCGTCCGGCAGCTCCATCTGCGACCCCATCAGCGATTTCAGCAGGTTCTTGCGGAAGAACAGCTGGCCCGCCGCCAGCGTCCCGCCCATCAGCCAGTACAGGACGGTCGGCTTCCATTTGATGAAGGTGTCGTTGTGGGCAATGATGGTCGCGCCGCCGAACAGCACGATCACGCCCAGGCTGACCCACTGCATCGGTTCCACCTTGCCGGTTTTGTAGCGCAGCCAGGCGATCTGGCCGATGGTCGCGACGATGGCCACCGCGGTGGCGGTATAGATGCCCCAGACCTTGAAGGCGACGAAGAACAGGATGATGGGAAAGAAGTCGAGCAGCAGTTTCATGGGGATCAGTTCTTGTCGTTCTTGGGCGTGAAGTCCAGCGAGGCGGAGTTCATGCAGTAGCGCAGGCCGGTGTCGGTCGGGCCGTCCGGGAACACGTGTCCCAGATGGGCGCCGCACTGGGCGCAGACCGTTTCGGTGCGGCTCATGCCGTGGCTGCGGTCGACGATCTCCTTGATCGCTCCGGGCACGGCCAGCGAAAAGCTCGGCCAGCCGCATCCCGCATCGAACTTGGTGCTGGAATCGAACAGCCTGTTACCGCAACAAATGCAGTGGTAACTGCCGTCGGCCCAGACGGCCTCGTACTTGCCGGTAAAGGGACGCTCGGTGGAGGCATGGCGGGTGACGTCGAAGGCGCCGCGCTCGGCGCCTTTTTCGGCCAGCAGCGCTTTCCACTCGGCTTCGGATTTCTGCACAGGATAGGTCATGACGAGCAGCTGATTTCGATATGGGAAGCCCAGTCGGGCGGGAATCCGGCGAGGTCCTCGTGCTCCGGATGCTCTGCATATGGGGATTGAAGCACCCGCAGCAAGCTTGAGACCATGGAATGGTCGCCGAGTTTCGCCTGCCGGATCGCCAGTTCGCCCAGATGGTTGCGCAAGACGTATTTTGGATTGGTTCGCAGCATGAGTTCGGCATCGGCCGGCCGCTGCGCATATTGCGCGAGCCAGGCATCGAATCCTTCCCGGTCCAGGAACAGGTCGCGCACGGTCTCCGCGGGCTGGCCGCCAGCGTGCCCGGCCAGGCGGCGCCAGAAGATCGTGTAGTCCACCCGGTCCTTGGCCAGCAGCCGCAGGATGCCTTCGATCAGGTCGCGGTCGGATTCGTGCGCCGTCGCCAGTCCCAGCTTGGCCCGCATCGCCTTTTCCAGCTCGCGCGGGAAGACTGTCTTGTAAGACTCCAGCGCCGCCAGCGCGAGTTCCTGGTCGCCGATCAGCGGCAGCATCGCCTGGCCGAGGCAGAAGAGGTTCCAGTAGGCGACGTTGGGCTGCTTGTTGTAGGCGTACCGGCCCTGTTCGTCGCTGTGGTTGCAGATGTGGCCCGGGTCGAAAGCGTCGAGGAACTGGAACGGGCCGTAGTCGATCGTCAGGCCCAGGATGCTCATGTTGTCGGTGTTCATCACGCCGTGGCAAAAGCCCACGGCCTGCCATTGCGCCACCATTGCCGCCGTCCGCTCGCTGACCTGTTCGAGGAAGGCGGCATAGGCGTTGCCGGCAAAATTCTCCGTGGCGCGGCACTGCGGATAGAAGCGGTCGATCACGAAATCGGCCAGCGCCTGGAGCTCCGCGTGCTGGTCGCGCGCCGCGAAGTGCTCGAAATGGCCGAAGCGGATGAAGCTCGGCGCCACCCGGGTCACCACGGCTGCGGTCTCCACTTCCTCGCGCCGCACCGGCTGGGGCGAGCCGGTGACGGCAAGCGCGCGCGTGGTCGGGATGCCCAGCCCCTGCATCGCTTCCGAGCCGAGGTATTCGCGGATGCTGGAACGCAGCACGGCGCGGCCGTCGCCCATGCGCGAATAGGGTGTGCGTCCAGCGCCCTTGAGCTGTAACTCCTGCGGCCCGGCGGGGGTGTCGATCTCGCCGAGCAGGATGGCGCGGCCGTCGCCCAGCTGGCCAGCCCAGACACCGAACTGGTGGCCGCTGTAGACGCTGGCCAGCGGCCTGCCGCCGGCCAGTAGGCGATTGCCGGTGAGCACATCGACGCCTTCCGGCGAAGCGAGCCATTCAGCGTCCAGCCCAAGTTCCGCGGCCAGCGGAAGGTTCAGGTCGACCAGGGAAGGCGAGGGCAGGGGCGTGGGCTGCAGCTCTGTGTAAAAGGCCGGGCCAAGGCCGGCGAAGTTGTTACGCCATGCAAGTGCCGGGTCCGCCGCACGGGAGGCTTGCGGCGGTGGGTGGAGAAGGTCGCTCATCCCTCATTGTCCCGCGACGGCAAGCGGGCTGCGTCAAGAGGGGAATGCGGCCACTCGTTTGCAGTCGAGGAATTCCCCTAAGCGCGAAGTGTGACGCTTCGTAAATTGCAAGGCTTTTGTCGCTTACGCGCCCAGCAGACCTTAACAAAGGCTTACCAACCGTTAATAATTAACTGTCAGGTCGCGAAACCGGGTTGTTGATTGTTCCGGTGCTGTCACTCGCGACGCTCTAGGGGGATAAAAAATGACCATGAACGTTCACGCCGAAGGCCTTTCTGCGTCTCAATCGCAAGCTGCGGCAGCGGCGCTTTTCGCCCCGATGCCGGCGGTGCAGCGCGAGCGCGAATTCTTTGCTGCGCAGGAGGTGGTACTGCGCCACCTGAAGAAGCCAGAGGAAATCACCAGCGTGCTGCACCTGCGCGAGGAGATCGACCTGTCCGTGCACGTGGCTGCACAGCCGCACTTCGCCACACTCGAAAAAAAAGAGACGAGTGCGGGTTTGTCTTCGGGTTTGACCTAGATGGTGAGCCCATCGGCACGATTCGCATCGTGCCGATGGGCTATGGCCTCACCTTGACGGACACGCTGCTGGAGCAACTCGGGCCGCAGGCGCCGGCCCTGACAGCGGGGGACTGGGAGGTGGGTCGGCTGGTGCTGGCACCGGAGTACCGCAGCGACGTGAACGCCCTGCGGCACTGTCTGCACCTGGCCCTGGAATACGCCCGCGAGCATGCCCGGGTCGACCGCCTGTTCGCCTCCTGCAACCCCGTGCTGAGCCGCCTGTACCGCCGCTTCGCCTTCACCGCTTTCGCGCGGGAGGTGTTGCTTGCGGGCACGTCCAAGAGTTACACCCTGATCAGCGGCAGCCTCGAGGCAGTGGCAAGGGGGCTTGCCGGGGAGTCGGCGAAGGCGATGCAATGAGGAGTATTGCCATCAGAGCGGTCAAGCGGCTGTTCGCCCACTACGCGGCCTACCACGAGCACGGCCCGCTGATGCTGCGCTACCTCAGCCTGCTCGGGTTCGTGTTCATCCCAGCCTACTACCTGCTGCGCTTCGTGCGGCAGGAGCCGGGTTACGACGATTTGGCGATCCGCCTGGTGGATGCGCTCCTTTGCGTCATCCTGTTCCTGCGCGATCGCTGGCCCGCGAAGCTCAAGCCCTACTACCTGCCCTACTCCTACCTGGTCCTCACCGTCACGCTGCCGCTCACATACGTCTTCACCTCCCTCAAGCACGGGGGCGGCTCGGTGGCGGTGGCCAATACGCTGATGGCGACTTTCCTGGTGTTGCTGCTGGCGGACTGGCGCAACATGGCTGTCATGCTGCTGACGGGTTTCGGTCTCGGCACGCTGTTGTATGTCGTGACCGACCCCGCTCCCACCATGCCTGTGGACTACATCGCGCGCTTGCCGACCCTGCTGGTGGTCGTGGTCGGCGGCAGCCTTTTCAAGTTTGCCCTTGAGCGTGCCACCGCGGAGAAAGTGCGCAGCGCCTACGCAGCGCTGGCCGGCACCATTGCGCACGAGATGCGCAATCCGTTGGGCCAGATCCGGCACAACCACGAGCGCATGCAGCAGGCCCTGCCGCTACCGAGCACCACGCCCGAGCCCCAGACGCTCGCCGTGCATCAGGTGAACTCGTTGTACCGGCACCTCGCACAGAGCGAACAGGCGGTGAGCCGCGGCTTGCAGGTGATTGCGATGACGCTGGACGAGGTCAGCGCCAAGCCGCCGGACAGCAACTCGTTCTCCTACCTCTCGGCAGCGGATGTCTGTCGCAAGGCGGTGCAGGAATACGGCTATGACAGCGACGGAGACCGCAGCCGCGTGAACGTGGAGGTGCTGGAAGACTTCAGCTTCCGCGGCGACGAAACCGCCTACCTGTTCGTGCTGTTCAACCTGCTCAAGAACGCGCTGTACTACCTGCCGCTGCGCGAGGACGGCCGCGTCACCGTCACGGTGGACAGGCAGCAGGTGCGGGTGCGAGACAACGGCCCCGGCGTGCCGCCCGACCTGCTGCCGCGCCTGTTCGAGCCATTCGGTTCGGCCGGCAAGTCCGGCGGGACCGGACTGGGCCTGGCCTACTGTCAGCGCGTCATGCGCGCGTTCGGCGGCGACATCGCCTGCGAATCGACGCTGGGCGAATACACGCAGTTCACGATGCGGCTGCCTCCAGTCGACGCCGCCGGGGCCCAGGCGCACCTCAGCGCCGCGCTGCAGAAAGCACGCGACACGTTCCGCGGCAAGCGGCTGCTAGTGGTCGACGACGACGCGGCGCTGCGCACAACTACCCGCCACAAGCTGCGGCTGCTCGAAGCGCAGGTCGACGAAGCCTCCAACGGACGCCGTGCGCTGGAGATGCTGGCCCGCCAGAAGTACGACCTCGTTGTGCTCGACCTGAACATGCCGGTGCTGGACGGCTATGCGCTGGCGGAACGCATCCGCGACGGCGAGGTGCCGGCCAACCGCGACATCTGCATCGTCGCGTACACCAGCGAGCCCGCTTACCTGGCCAGCGTCAAGACGCACAAGGCGGGCATGGACGCCTTCGTCACCAAGCCCTGCGCGCAGTTGCCGCTGGTGCAGGCGCTGGTGCATGCGATCGGGCACCCGGCGCCCCGCACCCGGTCCTCGGACGCGCTGCTGTCCGGCCGCCTGGTGCTGCTGGCTGACGACAATCCTTACAACCGCAAGGCGATGGCCGCCTATCTGCACCAGGCCGGCGTCGAGGTGGCGGAAGCGGCGCACGGCCAGGCGGTGCTGGAGCTGCTTCGCGCGCGCAACGGGTGGGACGTGATCTTGCTCGACATCAACATGCCGGGCATGACCGGCCTGGAGGCGGCGCAGGCGATCCGCCAGAGCACGTTGTCCAGCCGGGACGTTCCCATCATCGCGCTGACCGCCCATTCCGACGACGCCATGCTCGCCGCGGCCCAGGCGGCCGGAATCAACGCTCTCCTGACCAAGCCGGTCGATGCCTACGTGCTGTACGGAAAACTCAGGCAGCTGGTCAGCGCGGGCGCCGCCGGCGGCAAGGTGGCGGCGGCGCCGCTGGCCGCCACGCCCGGCGGCGGCCCGGGCGCGACGGGTGCGGACCTGCTGGACCTCAGGCGGCTGGAAAGCTACCGCCGCATCGGCATGCTGGAAGAACTCCTGAGCGACTACTTCCCCGAGGCGGCCCGCCTCATCGACCAGCTGGACGCGGCGTCGAAGCGCGAGGACCTGCACGCCGGGCTGGAGGCGCTGCATTCGCTGCTCGGCATGAGCGGCGAGGCCGGCGCCGCGGCCCTGCACCAGCTGGTGCGGCGCACCTATGTGCCGATGGTGGAGGAGCGCAACTGGCCGGCGGCCGCCGGCTGGCTCGACCAGATCCGCGCGCTGGCGATCCGCACCGACGCAGCGCTGACGGCCTACGGCCGCGAGCAGGCCAGGACGGCGGCGATCTAGGATGCAGCCGGCAGAAATCCTGGACGAGGCGCGCGCCATCCTGTTCGTCGACGACGAAGCCTCGTCGCGCAAGTGGTTCGCGCTGACCTTCGGCGACGAATTCACCGTCGTCACCGCCTCGGGCGTCAGCGAGGCGCTCGACCTGCTGGGCAAGCGCGGCCACGAATTCGCGGTGCTGGTCACCGACTACCGGATGCCCGTGCAGGACGGCATGAACCTGCTGCGCGCGGTGCAGCGCGACTTCAGGCACCTGGTGCGCCTGCTGGCCACCGCCTATGCGGAAAAGGAGGTGGCGATCGCCGCCGTCAACCAGGGCAAGGTGCTGCGCATCCTCGAGAAGCCGCTGGACGAAACACCGACCCGCGAAGCCCTGCGCGAGGCGCTTGCGATGCACCGCGCCCAGGCGCTGGAACGTGCGCTGAACGAAAGCCGGGTGGCGGCGATGCGCGAGACCCTCGGCTTCCTGGCGCATGAACTGAACACGCCGCTCGCGACGGTCCGCGGCTATGTCAATGCGGTGGCGGTGCGCCACCAGCCCGCGGGTCCGGACACGCCGCCCGGCACCGTGCAGTTCCAGGAAGACCACCCCGGCCAGCTGATCGCCGCCCTGGAAAGCGCCGAGCGGCGCGCCCTTTACTGCCAGTCACTGGTGTCCACTTTCGTGCAGTCCGCGCGCGACGCCTATCCCGGCGCGGCGGTGCAGACCGTCAGCGCCGCCGGCCTGGTGCGCAGCCTGCTGGACGAATATCCGTTCGAGGGCGACGAACGCAGCTGGGTGGACAGCGAGCTGTCGCAGGACTTCGTGCTGCCCGGCCGGCGCGACCTCTTGTACCTCGTGCTGTGCACGCTCACCAAGAACGCATTGCACGTGCTGCGGGGACGCGAGGATCCCCGGCTTCGCATCGAGCTGGGACGCGAAGAAGGCGTGGCCGGGACGCCGCGCTGCTGGATCCGCTTCGTCGACAACGGCCCCGGCATCGCCCCGGACGTGCTCAAGCGCCTCACACGCGAGCCGGTCACCACCCGGGCCGGCTCCGGCGGCAACGGCATGGGCCTGATGTTCTGCCTGCGGGTCATGCAGTCGATCAACGGCGCGATCGAGGTCGAATCGGAGCTCGGTGCCGGCGCCGGCGTCTGGCTTTACTTCACTCGCTTCGAAACGTCCGCCTGAATCTCAGGGCGCCGGCCCGTCCGGACCCCGCTGCCGGCGGTAGTCGGACGGCGCCAGCCCGAACCAGCGGCGCGAGGCGGCGACGAAATCCGTTTCGTTCATCCCCAGCCAGCCCGGGATGCCGGGCAGCGGCGCATCGGACGCGGCCAGGTACTCGTGGGCCAGTTCGCGCCGCACCAGGTCCAGCAACTCCTCCTGAGAAGTGCGCTCGGCTCGCAGCTGCCGCGCCAGCAGGGTGTCGGTCAGGCCGATGCTGCCCGCGATCAGGCCGGACTGCGGCTCGCCCTTGCGCAGCCTGCGCACCAGTTCCTGGGCGACAAGGAAGCTGGTGCGTGCCGATCCCAACGTCGCCAGCAGGGATTCCAGCACCCGCTCCTCCAGCACGAATTCAAGCGCGCTGCCGCTGACCATCGGCAGCGCCAGGTCGGCGCCGGCCACCAGCAGCCGGTTGGCAGGGCGGTCGAAGCGCAGCGGGCAGGGAAAGGCCATGCGATGGCGGTGCAGGTCGGCCGGTTCAGACCAGACGAATTCGGCCGCCAGCGGCCGCAGCGGCGTGCGGGTGGCGCGCTGGCCCACCAGCAGGATCGCCAGCATCGCGTATTCGGAGCGCTGGCGCGGGCTGGACCTGTCGTTGCCGTGCGTGAGGGTCAGCCAGACATTGGGGTGGTCGGTTTCCAGCGTGAACGCGGATGCGTTGTTCGACAGAGCCGCGTAGCTGGCCTGGCTTTGCAGCACCGACCCGAGGGTGGCGTGGGAGCCGACCCAGTTGGCGGCGACCTCCAGGTCGATGTAGCGCGCGGCCAGGTCGCGGTCCAGGCCCAGCGTCTCCTGTCCGGTGACGGCGGCCGCGATCTGCCACAGCCGGTCGACACGCTCGTAGTCCAGCGTGGCGTGCGGGTCGGCCAGCAGCGCCTGATCGACGCCGGCCTGCTCCAGCAGGCGCGCGACTCCCACTCCCTGCGATTCGAACATCCGCAGCAGGCCCCTGACCCAGGGACCGGAACTGATGATCGGTGTCGTGCCCACGGCTTCCATTCAAAACGAATCGCGGCGGCCCCGCAACTCCTGCGGGTCGTTGCGCCACAATCCGGGCGAGAACTACCTCACAACCAGAGATTTCCACGAAGGAGAAATGCAATGCTGGGCCTGATGCAAAGCCAACCGCTGATGATCTCTGCGCTGATCGAGCACGCCGAGCGCCACCACGGCGACGCCGCGATCGTGTCGCGCCGCGTCGAGGGCGACATCCACCGCTCGACATGGGCCGGCGTCGCTGCCCGCTCGCGCCAGGTGGCCAACGCGCTGGACGCGATGAACCTGTTGTTTTCCGATCGCGTGGCCACGCTGGCCTGGAACGGCTACCGCCACCTCGAGCTCTATTTCGGCGTCAGCGGATCGGGCCGGGTGCTGCACACCATCAACCCGCGCCTGCATCCCGACCAGATCGCATGGATCGCCAACCACGCCGAGGACCAGGTCCTGTGCTTCGACATGAGCTTCCTGCCGCTGGTGCAGGCCGTGCATGCGCGCTGCCCGACGATCCGGCAGTTCGTCGCCCTGTGCGACGCAGACAAGCTGCCGGCGGACAGCGGCATCCCGAACCTGGTGAGCTACGAGGCCTGGATCGGCGGCCGGCCCACTTCCTACCAGTGGCCCAGCTTCGACGAGAACTCGGCGTCGAGCATGTGCTACACCAGCGGCACCACCGGCAACCCGAAGGCAGCGCTCTACAGCCATCGCTCGACGACGCTTCATGCCTACGCCGCCGCCTTGCCGGATGTGATGTGCCTGTCGGCGCGCGATTCGGTGCTGCCCGTGGTGCCGATGTTCCACGTCAACGCGTGGGGCATCCCGTATTCGGCGGCGCTCACCGGCTGCAAACTGGTGTTCCCGGGACCGGCAATGGACGGCAAGTCGATCTACGAACTGATCGAGGCGGAGAAGGTGACCTACGCCGCCGGCGTCCCCACCGTCTGGCAGATGCTGCTCGGCCACATGAAGCCCGCCGGCCTGCGCTTCTCCACGCTCAAGCGCACCGTGATCGGCGGCTCGGCCTGCCCGCCGGCCATGATCTCCGCCTTCAACGACGACTACGGCGTCGAAGTGCTGCACGCCTGGGGCATGACCGAGATGTCGCCGCTGGGCACGCTGTGCACGCTGAAGAACCGGCACCTGGACCTGCCCGAGGGCGAGAAGATGAAGATCCGCCTGAAGCAGGGCCGCGCCATCTACGGCGTCGACATGAAGATCGTCGGCGAGGACGGCCAGGAGCTGCCCTGGGACGGCAAGACCTACGGCGACCTGCACGTGAAAGGGCCCTGGGTGGTTGCCGACTACTTCAAGGACGAGGGCGGCCATCCGCTGGTCGACGGCTGGTTCCCCACCGGCGACGTCGCCACCATCGACGCCGACGGCTTCATGCAGATCACCGACCGCAGCAAGGACGTGATCAAGTCCGGCGGCGAGTGGATCAGCTCGATCGACGTCGAGAACATCGCGGTTGCGCACCCTGCGGTGGCGATGGCGGCCTGCATCGGCATGCGCCATCCCAAGTGGGACGAACGGCCGGTGGTCGCGGTGGTGAAGAAGCCCGGCGCCGAAGTCACGCGCGAAGAACTCCTGAAGTTCTACGAAGGCAAGACCGCCAAGTGGCAGATTCCCGACGATGTGATCTTCGTCGACGCGATCCCGATCGGCGCCACCGGAAAGATGCTCAAAACCCGGCTGCGCGAAATGTTGAAGGACTACATGTTGCCGACTTGATCTATGTAGCCATGTCACATGCGCGATAGAAAGGCAACCGCTTTAGGTGCAATCCCTGAGCGTTGCAGTGCACAAAGACTTGTACGCTGCGCGCTATCAGTCAACCAAGGAGACACCGAATGAAATTCGCCCTGAAGATGGTGGCCGTTGCGGCCCTGGCAGCAGCAAGCGGGATGGCACTGGCCCAGAAGGGCGAGACCGTGAAGATCGCCTTCATGGACCCGCTGTCCGGCCCGTTCGCCAACGTCGGCCAGAACCAGCTCAAGAGCTGGCAGTTCGCCGCCGAGCACTTCTCCGGCGCGAAGAACCCGGCCGGCGTGAAGTTCGAGGTGGTCGGCTTCGACAACAAGGGCTCGCCGCAGGAAAGCCTGAACACGCTCAAGGCCGCGATCGACCAGGGCTTCCGCTACATCACGCAAGGCAACGGCTCGGGCGCCGGCCTGGCGATCCTGGATGCGGTGTCCAAGCACAACGAGCGCAATCCGGGCAAGGAAGTGATCTACCTGAATTACGCAGCGGTGGATCCGGCGATGACCAACGAGAAGTGCGACTACTGGCACTTCCGCCTCGACGCCGACACCACCATGAAGATGGAGGGCCTGACCACCTTCATGAAGGACCAGCCCAAGGTCAAGAACGTCTACCTGCTCAACCAGAACTACTCGCACGGCCAGCAGGTCGCCAAGTACTTCAAGGAAGGCATGGCCCGCAAGCGTCCCGACGTGAAGATCGTCGGCGAAGACCTGCACCCGATCGGCCAGGTCAAGGACTTCGCGCCCTACGTGGCCAAGATCAAGCAGTCCGGCGCCGACACCATCGTCACCGGCAACTGGGGCCAGGACCTGACGCTGCTGGTCAAGGCCATCAACGATGCCGGCCTGAAGCTGCCGATGTACACGTACTACTCGGGTGTCACCGGCACGCCGACGGCGCTGGCAGCGGGCGGCGAGGGCGAGGTCTATGTGATCGCCTACGGCCACGCGAACCACACGGGCGAGCTGGGCCAGATGGGCGCCGAGTTCAAGAAGAAATTCAACGACGACTACTACACCTACGCCACGTACAACGGCATCCAGCTGCTGGGCGCGGCGATCGCCAAGGCCAAGTCGACCAACCCGGTGCCGGTGGCCAAGGCGCTGGAAGGCCTGTCGATCAAGAGCTTCGGCGGCGACGTCACGATGCGCGCATCGGACCACCAGCTACAGCAGGCGATGTACGTGACCAAGTGGCAGAAGGCCAAGAAGGGCGAGTACAGCGTGGAAAACACCGGCTATACCTTCGTTCCGATCAAGCAGATGGACCCCTACATCTCCAGCACGCCCACCAGCTGCCAGATGAAGCGTCCTTCGGGCGGCTGATCACACGCGCCTCCCGTTCGGGCTGAGCTTGTCGAAGCCCGTTCTCCCTTGGACTGCATCAGGGTGAACGGGCTTTTTCCTGCCTAGGCTTCATGGAATTCTTCACCATCTCCCTTCTGAATGGCATCAGCTACGGCTTGCTGCTGTTCATGCTCAGCTCCGGCCTCACGCTGATCTTCAGCATGATGGGCGTGCTCAATTTCGCGCATGCCAGCTTCTACATGCTGGGCGCGTACTTCGCGTTCACCACGACGCGCCTGATCGGCTACTGGCCGGCGCTGTTCATCGCGCCGCTGCTCGTGGCCGTGCTCGGCGCGGTGTTCGAGAAGTACTGCTTGCGGCGCGTCCACAAATTCGGCCACGTGCCGGAACTGCTGATCACCTTCGGCCTGTCCTTCATCATCCTGGAGATGGCGCAGCTGATCTGGGGCACGAGCTCGGTCGACTACCGCGTGCCGGCCGAACTGAGCGGCCCGCTGTTCACGCTGTATGGCACGCAGTTCCCGATGTACCGCGGCTTCATGATGCTGGTGGCAGTGCTGATGCTGATCGCGATCTGGCTGCTGCTGACGCGCACCCGCATCGGCCTGGTGATCCAGGCTGCGCTCACCCATCCCGAGACAGTCGAAGCGCTGGGCCACAACGTGCCACGCGTCTTCATGCTGGTCTTCGGCGGCGGCGCCGCGCTGGCGGGACTGGCCGGCGTGATCGGCGGCAACGCGTTCGTCACCGAGCCCGGCATGGCGGCAACCGTGGGATCGGTGATCTTCGTCGTCGTGGTGGTGGGCGGCATGGGCTCGCTCACCGGCGCCTTCGTGGCGTCGCTGCTGATCGGCGTGATCCAGACC
>Ga0075365_10000233_pt1 | contig 19055 bp, 15 predicted proteins | sample EndMetdeltDD1765_FD_71387 | JGI IMG/M metagenome (GOLD analysis project Ga0075365, IMG submission 71387) | Populus endosphere microbial communities from Tennessee, USA - Endosphere MetaG P. deltoides DD176-5 | ecosystem: Host-associated > Plants > Roots > Endosphere | place: USA: Tennessee... | reverse complement strand
GGGCACCAGCCGATCACGGGCGAAGAGGTGTGGGACTTCGTCGAACATGCGATCGTTCCCGACGAGGTGTTGGCGGCTCGCGCCGAGGCCGCAGAATCACCCATCCGGCGCAAATCCCGCTGAGTGGGACGGCGCGAGCCCCGGAGCGGGTCGGAACGATTTTGGACTCTCGATAATTGAGAATGTCACTTTCGCCCGGCAGCACGAGGGTGTACTCTGCTGGAGAGTGACCGATCGGTATACGGACGCACGCCAGGGGAAAGCATGAGGGGGAACGGACCAATGGGTTCCAAAGATGCGACGTTCGGCGCGCCGTTCCTCGACACCGACGAGTGGCGTGACGAGCCCGTGCGCCACCGCTACGTGCACGGTGGCTTCGGGGGCGGCGACACCCGGTTCTCGATGTACTTCCCGCCGGCCGAACGGTACGAGGGTCGGTTCTTCCAGCCCGTCCTGCCGATGTCGGGCATCGAGTTCGCGGCGAGCATCGGCGTCCTGTACGGCATCGCCGGCTCGGTCGAATTCGCGGTCGACAGCGGCGCGTACCTCGTCGAGTCCAACCTCGGGCGCGCCAACCCCTTTCCCGGCGACGATCCGACCATGACCGGGTTCCGCGCGAGCGCCGCCGTCGCTCGCTACTCGCGCGAGCTCGCGGCCGAGATGTACGGAGACCATCGCCCCTACGGTTACGTGTACGGCGGGAGCGGTGGCGCGTTCAAGACGGTGAGCTGCTTCGAGAGCACCAACGACGTCTGGGACGGCGCGGTCCCCTTCGTGATGGGGACGCCGATGAGCATGCCCAACGTGTTCTCGGTGCAGGCTCACGCCATTCGCCTGCTGGCGGGCAAGTTCGGCGACATCGTCGACGCCGTCGATCCGGGCGGCAGCGGCGACATGTATGCGGGCCTGTCCGTCGAGCAACGCCAGGCACTGGCCGAGGTGACCAAGCTCGGCTGCCCGCCCCGCTCGTGGTTCGACGTCGATCGTGTCGCCCGCGGCTACACGGCTGTCTGGTCGGTGCTCGCCGACAACATCATCAAGGCCGACCCCGGCTACTTCGACGACTTCTGGACCGAGCCGGGCTACCTCGGCGCCGACGCGCCGGCGTCGCTCGAGGCCGCCCGGGTGCAGCACAAGACAGTCGTCACCGAGGTGCTCTTCGGCGAGCAGGCGGCAGCACTCGGACTGCCGATGCCGATGGCGATGCCCAGGGGGACGACGACTGCCGATATCCCCGCTGCGCTTCGCGTCGCCGAGGCGCCCGACGCCAACGTCCTCGGCGCCACCGTCGAGATCACGACCGGCGCGGCTGCGGGCTTGAAGATGTACGTGGTCGGTGTGGTGGACGACATCGTCATGACCGGTGTCGGTGAGGCCTACTTCGAGGCCTCGGGCAACATCACCGCCGGCGACGACGTGGTGATCGACAACTCGGTGTATCTCGCGTTCCAGACCTATCACCGCCATCAGGTGCACCCGGACTTCCCGGAGTGGGACCAGTTCGTCGCGGTCGGCCGGCCGATCTACCCGCAGCGATCGAAGCTGATTGGACCCGGCATGGCGCTTCCCGGCTCGGGGTCGCTGCAGAGCGGGCGCTTCGCCGGCAAGATGATCCTGGTCCAGACGTTGATGGACGAGGCCGCGTTCCCCTGCCAGGCGGCGTACTACGACCGTCTCGTCAAGTCCGCCCTCGGCCCCAAGGCCGACGAGCAGTACCGGCTGTGGTTCGTCGATCACGCGATGCACACCAGTGCGGAACCCGTCGCCGGTCTGGTCATGGCCGACACCACTCCGTCGCGAAGCACCCGCATGGTGAGCTACCTCGGTGTGCTCCAGCAGGCGCTGCGCGATGTCGCGGCCTGGGTCGAGCACGGTGTTGCGCCCCCGCCGAGCACCGAGTTCGAGGTCGTCGACGGACAGGTGGTCGTGCCGGCCAGCGCCAAGGAGCGGCGCGGCATCCAGCCGGTCGTCGACCTCACAACCTCGCGCGGGGTTCGGTACGACGGCGCGGTCGGCGACGAAGTCACGATGGTCGCGCGGGTCGAGGTTCCGGCCGGCGGTGGCAAGATCGTCGCGGCGGAGTGGGACTTCGACGGCGCCGGCGAGTACCCGGTCACATCGCCGGGCCTCGACGGCTCGGCTGATCGCGCCGTGCTCACCGTCTCGCACACCTATTCCGAGCCAGGCACCTACTTCCCGGCGGTGCGGATCACCACTCAGCGCATGGGCGACGCCCGGACACCCCATGCGCGGATCCACAACCTCGGCCGGGCGCGTGTCGTCGTTCAGCCGCGCTGACCCGCGTCGTCCCGCCGTCCACCAGTCGACCAACCCGAACACCACATCAACCAGCTACAAGGGGAACCTCATGAAGTACACCCATCGATCTCGGCACCGTTCACGAGGGGCCACGGTGGCCTCTGTCGCCGTGGTCGCCGCGTCGCTCCTCGCCGCGTGCTCATCAGACGACAAGGGCGACAGCACGACCACTGTCGCGGCCGCGACCACCGTTGCCTCGACGACCGAGGGAACCGCGGCCGAGACGACTGCGCCGACCGAGACAACGGTCGCCGACACCGCAGCGACCGACGCCACGGAAGCAACGGACGCCACCGAATCGACCGACGCGACCGAGACCACCGAGGAGACGACAGCCACCACCGACAAACCAGTCGCAGACACGGTCGATCAGTCGCTCACCGGCGATGCGCCCGGCGTCAGCGACGACACGATCAAGATCGGCGTGACCTACGTCGACACAGAAGCGCTGAAGGCCGTCGGACTCAACTACGACCTCGGCTCGCACGTCGACACGTACAACGCACTCGCCGACGCGATCAACGCGAACGGGGGCATCAACGGCCGCAAACTCGAGATCGTCCTCGCGCCGATCGACCCGACCAACGCCGCAGCCGCTGAAGCGGCATGCCTGAAGCTGACCGAGGACGACGACGTCTTCCTCATCACCGGGTTCTTCCTCGGCGACGCCACACTGTGCCCGCTCGAGACCCACAACACCGCGGTGGTCGGTGGTGGCATGACACCCGACCTCGCCGCCAGGGCCGTCGCACCCTGGGTCACCTGGACCCCCGACGCCGACACGGCAGGCTCGGTGACGAAGTTGTTCGCCGACCGCGGTCTGCTCACCGGCAAGGTCGCGATCTACGCCGCCGCCGCCGACAAGCCGCAGGTCGACGACGACGTGATGCCGGTGCTCGACGAGCTCGGCATCAAGGTCGTCGAGACGGGGATCAACGACGCGCCGACCGACGACACCGCAGCCATCCGGAACAGCACCAAGCTGATCGCCGAGAAGTTCAAGGCTGCCGGCGCGGACACGATCCTGCTGGTCGGCATCGGCGCTCCGGGTTGGCCGGTGAACATGGCGGACGACTCGTCGTACCGGCCCAAGCTGCTGTTCACCGACGTCTTGGCGGAGCGGGCCTTCTGGACCAGCGACGCCACCACCGACACGTCGATCCTCGAGGGTGCCCTCGCCGGCGGCCAGTACGGCCCCGACCAGGCCCGCTACGACGAGGCGACGATGCAGGCGTGCGTCGCGATCCTGACCGCAGCCGGGGTCGAAGCGCCGTCCCCCGACCAGTTCGATCCCAACGACTCCTCCAACCAGCCGTTCCAGGCGGCCTTCCAGGCCTGCCCCGATATCTGGCTGACGAAGGCCGTCCTCGAGCGCGCCGGCGAGAACCTCAACTACGGCACGTTCCGGGCCGCGATCGACGGACTGAAGATCACGATCCCGGGTGACCCGACCGAGCGCACCTACGGTCCGCCACCAGCGGCCGACGGCGACCCGAGCGCGTACCTGTTCGCTTGGGACGAAGCAGCCCACACCGTCACGCTCGACGAAGGCTGACGAGTCGTGCGCGCGGTGGACGTGATCATCGATACCCCTCCCGCTACCGCGCGCATCGCGTGACCATCCCCATGACCTCCCCATGACGCAGATCACCGACGACCACAGCGAGCCCGTCCACCAGCCGCCCAGAAGCGAGCAGGGCGCGGCCGGGCTGGCCCGCACGATGCTCGACGCCGAGACCGGGCGGCGAGCGCTGCAGATCGAAGAAGAGCGGGAGATGTTGTTCGCCGACGAACTGCTCCCCGGTGTCGGCGGCGGGCAGATGACCCTGCGTCAGGGAGTGAAGGTCGGCGGTGTCTTCGCGTTCGTGATGCTGTTGCTGATCCAGTCGTTCGACGAGCTCGAGAGCGCTGTGCTCTCGGTCCTCGCACCCGACATCCGCGACAGTCTCGGCGTCAGCGACGGCACGATCGTGTTCATCAGCGCCGCGTCGGGCGCGTTCATCGTGCTCGGTGCCCTCCCGATGGGATGGCTCGCCGACCGCCTCCGCCGGGCGCCGGTCATCGGCTGGGCGTCGGCGTTCTTCGCGCTGATGGTCTTCTCCTGCGGGCTGGCCGCCAACGCCTTCTCCCTGTTCTGGTCGCGGTTCGGCGTCGGCATCGCCAAGTCGAACAGCATCCCCGTCCAGGGTTCGTTGATCGCCGACAGCTACCCCATCGCCATCCGCGGCCGGATCAGCGCGTCGATCTTCGGCGCGGCGCGCCTCGCCGGCGTGCTGAGCCCCGCGCTGGTCGGTGGCATCGCCGCGCTCGCGGGCGGCGACGACGGCTGGCGCTGGTCGTACTTCCTGCTCGGCATCCCGATGATCCCGCTCGCAATCCTCGCGTTCCGCATCCCCGAACCTCCCCGCGGTCAGTTCGAGAAGCTCGACGTGCTCGGCGAGGTCATCCAGGACTCCAAGCAGGCGCCGATCTCCGTCGAGGCTGCCTTCGCCCGCTTGAAGCGGATCCGCACGTACAAGACGATGCTGATGGCGTTCGCGGCGATGGGCTTCGGCCTCTTCACCGGCCCGGTGCTGCAGAACCTGTACCTCGAGCGCCGCTTCGGCCTCGAAGCATTCGGCCGCGGCGTGATCGGCACCGTCAACGGACTCGGCGTGCTGCTCGTGCTGCCCTTCGCGGCGAAGCGCTACGACGGCCTGTTCCGCCGCGACCCGGCGCGCGCGGTGCGACTGCTCGGCGTGCTGATCGTGCCCGTCGGATTGATCCTGCCGATCCAATACGCGATGCCGAACCCGGTGTTGTTCACCGCGTTCGGCGTCCTTCCGTTCGTGTTGCTGATCACGGCCTTCACGATGGTGAACCCTGTGCTGCAGGCAGTGGTGCCGTACCGGCTGCGAGGCATGGGTTCTGCGTTGGGGGCGATCTACGTCTTCTTCATCGGCGCGACCGGCGGCGCGCTGTTGGCCGGATTCTTCACCAACGCCCTCGGGCCTCGGACGGCGATCCTGCTGCTGAGCGTGCCGAGCACGATCCTCGGCGGCGTGCTCGTGATGCGGGGAGCGAGCTCGATCAAGCACGACCTGTCGCTCGTGGTGGCCGAGCTGCGTGACGATCTCGCCGAGCACCAGCGGCAGGAGGTCGATCCTGCGCATGTGCCTGCGATCCAGGTCCACAACATCGACTTCTCCTACGGTCAGGTCCAGGTCCTCTTCAACGTCTCCTTCGAGGTGCAGCGTGGCGAAGTCCTCGCCCTGCTCGGCACGAACGGTGCGGGCAAGTCGACGATCCTGCGCGCGATCGCCGGTCTCGGGACCCCAAGTCGTGGCGTCGTCCGGTTGCACGGCGTGCCGATCACCTACGTCACGCCGGAGCAGCGCGTGAAGTACGGCGTCAGGCTCCTGCCCGGTGGCAAAGGGGTGTTCCCCCGAATGACGGTGCGCGAGAACCTCGAGATCGGCGCATACGTCTACCGAAGCGATCCCGATGATCGCGACCGACGAATCGCGCGGGTGCTCGACCTGTTCGGCGACCTCGGCAATCGTCTCGACCAGCCGGCCGGTTCGATGTCCGGCGGGCAGCAGCAGATGCTTGCGCTGGCGATCACCCTCCTGCACGATCCGGACGTGTTGCTCATCGACGAGCTCTCGCTCGGCCTGTCGCCGATCGTGGTGCAGCAGCTGTTGAAGACCGTCGAACGGCTGAAGGCGGAGGGCATGACGATCGTCATCGTCGAGCAGTCGCTCAACGTTGCGCTCGCGATCGCTGATCGGGCCGTGTTCCTCGAAAAGGGTCAGGTCCGGTTCGAGGGTCTGGCCGAAGATCTCCGCGGCCGCGACGATCTCGTGCGCGCCGTGTTCCTCGGGACGGAGGGCGGCTGACGATGATCGCCGCGATCTTCACCCGTCAGCTCCTCTTCGACGGCCTGACCTCCGGTCTCGTGTTCGGTCTGCTCGCGATGGGCGTCGTCCTCGTCTACCGGGCCACACGCGTCATCAACTTCGCGGTCGGCAACATGGGCCTCGTCGGCTCGGCGTTGTTCGTGCTGTTGGTCGTGCAGTACAACGTGCCCTACTGGCTCGGCGTCGTCATCGGTCTCGGGGTCGGCACGCTCTACGGCGCCATCGTCGAACTGACCGTGATCCGTCGCTTGTTCACCGCGCCGCGGGTGATCGTGCTCGTCGCCACGATCGGCGTCGCCCAGCTGTCGCAGGTGGTGCTCAGCGCGTACCCGAAGATCGAGGTCCCGGGGGCGCGCTTTCCCACCGCGATCGGCGCCACCCACCAGCTCGGCGGGATACGGATCACCGGCCCGCAGGTCTGCATCCTTCTCGTCGTCCCGACGATCGCGATCGTGCTGGCGTGGTTCCTCAACCGCACCATCTTCGGCAAGAGCGTCAAGGCCTCGGCCGAGAACCCCGACCTTGCCCGGCTTGCAGGCGTCAGCCCGAAGCGGGTGTCGCTTTTCGTGTGGGCAGTCGCCGGCGCGCTGTCGACGCTGTCGATCTCGTTGATGGCCGCTCAGTCGGGCGCCGCTTCCGACCTCGCCACGCTCGGTCCGAGCACGCTCGTACGTGCGCTCGTGGCCGCCGTGCTGGCCGGCATGGTGTCGTTCCCGCGCGCATTCGGCGCCGGCATCGTGATCGGCGTCCTGCAGGCTCTCATCGGCTTCAACTTCTTCGATCAGCAGGGACTGATCGACTTCCTCGTCCTGATCGCGGTGCTCGTGGCCGTGTTCTTCCAGAGCCGCACATCGGGCGGCGAGACGCAGACGTTCTCGTTCGCACCGAAGCGGCGGCCGATCCCGCCGCAACTCCGTGTCACGTGGTTGCTGCGCCAGGTCGACAAGTTGGGGCTGCTCGCCCTCGCCGGGATCGGGATCGTGCTCCCGCTCGTCGTCACCCAGGCGTCCCGGCACCTGCTGTACACCACCATCCTCGTGTACGCGCTGTGCGGCATGTCGCTGACGGTGTTGACCGGCTGGGCGGGGCAGCTGTCACTCGGGCAGATGGCGTTCGCCGGCATCGGCGCGTTCCTCACCGCGACGTTCAACCGCGGCATCCACATCGACATCGGCTGGCGTGACACCCGCATCCTCAAGGGAGGCATCGACGCGCTCCCGGCCGGACCGTCGATCATCCTCGCGGTGCTGATCACCGCCGCGATCGCGGCCCTCGTCGGCCTGAGCGCGCTGCGCGCCCGCGGCCTCTTGCTGGCGGTGAGCACGTTCGCGTTCGCTCTTGCGGCGACGCAATACATCTACCAGCGCCCGATCCTCAACGGCGACTTCGGCCGATCCGTGCCCATCCGGCGCACCACCCTGTTCGGGCTGCACATCACCGAGCAACGAACGTTCTACTACGTGGTGCTCGGGGTTCTCGCCGTTGTCACGTTCGTCGTCGCTCGCCTGCGCAGAACCGGGTTCGGGCGAACGACGATCGGCGTCCGCGACAACCCGGACGGTGCGTCGGCGTACACGATCAAGGCCGCGCGGGTGAAGGTGTCGGCCTTCGCCCTCGCCGGCGGCATCGCTGCCCTCGGCGGCGCGATGCTCGGCCTTGCGTTGCAGACGATCCCCCGCGATCGGTTCTTCACCGTCAACGACTCGCTCGTGCTGGTGTCGGTCGTCGTCATCGGCGGGCTCGGTTCGGTGGCCGGGCCGATCGTCGGTGCGCTGTGGGTCGTCGGGCTTCCGGCGTTCTTCCCCGGCAACGATCTCGTCCCGCTGCTCAGCTCGAGCGTCGGGTTGTTGATCCTGTTGCTCTACTTCCCCGGTGGGCTCGTTCAGCTCGGGCACTCGCTCCGCGACGGCCTGTTCGCCTGGCTCGCCCGCCGCGCCGGGCCGGCACCGGCCAAGCAACACCGCGAGATCCCGGCGTCACTCAACCGCCCCGCGCGGACCGCAGCACCCGCCGGCATGCCGATGCTCGAGCTCGTCGACGTGTGCGTCAACTTCGGCGGCATCAGGGCGGTCGACGAGGTGTCGATCGAAGTCGGCTGCGGCCAGATCGTCGGACTGATCGGCACGAACGGCGCCGGCAAGTCGACGCTGATGAACGCGATCGGCGGGTTCGTCCCCAGCAACGGCCGGATCGAGCTGCTCGGCGACGAGATGTCGGAGCTGTCAGCCTCGGCACGGGCGCGGCGCGGGCTCGGGCGCACGTTCCAAGCCGCGACGCTGTTCCCCGAGCTGACCGTCCGCGAGACGGTTCAGCTCGCGCTGGAGGCGCGCCACCGCACCGGCCTCGTGTCGTCGGCGCTGTGCCTGCCGCACACGATCCGTGCCGAACGCGTCCGGCGCAAGGAGGCCGACGAGCTGATCGACTTCCTCGGCCTCGGCCGCTACGCCGACGCGTACATCTCCGATCTGTCGACCGGCACCCGCCGCATCGTCGAGCTCGCCGGGCTGTTGGCCCTGGACGCCAAGCTCCTCTGCCTCGATGAACCGACCGCTGGTCTGGCCCAGCGCGAGACCGAGGCGGCCGGACCACTGATCCAGGAGATCAGCCGCGAGCTGCACGCCTCGGTGCTCGTGATCGAGCACGACATGCCACTGATCATGAGCATCAGCGAGCGCGTGTACTGCCTCGACCTGGGCCGGGTGATCGCCTCGGGCACCCCGAGCGAAGTGCGTTCAAACCCCCACGTGATCGCCAGCTACCTGGGCACCGACGAGCGTGCCATCGCACGGAGTGGCTCCACCGCCGACGTGCCCGCGCGCACGCCCGTTCCCGCAATCGACGGGTAGAGAGTCGTCGGTTTCGCTCAGCCTTGCGCGCCGTCGGCCCCGAGGCGGTAGGTGAGGTGGACACGTCCGGCTGCCATCGGTTCGGCCGACACAAAGTCGAGCGCGGTACGGTCGGCGAAATCTCCGAAGACGCCCGTGCCGCCTCCCGTCGCGACCGGGTGCACGATCAGCCGGAGCTCGTCGAGCAGTCCGGCGTTGATGAGGCTGGTGAGCAATCCCGGACCGCCGACGACGTAGACGGCCTTGCCCGGCTGCTGCTTCAGTGTGCGGATCTCGTCGATGTCGTGGATGATTCGCGCCGACGGCCAGCTCGGGTCGGTGAGCGTGCTGGAGAGCACCAGGTGCGGCGTCTCCAGGGCGACACGGGCGTAGGTGACCTCGCGAGGGTAGGGATCCCTGCCGAGCATGTCGGAGGCAGCCCTGGGGTCGTCGAGGATGGCCGCCCAGAACTGCTCGTACTGAGGGAACATCCCGCCGCCCAACACGAAGGTGTCCACCGGCGGCAGCAGCTGGAGGCCGTCGGCCCAGGAGTCGACCCAGTCGACCTCGCCCTTGGGGTCGAGGATGTAGCCGTCGAGGGTCACCTGCATCGCTGAGATCAGGGATCTCGATGTCGTCGTCATGTCAGCCATGGTCATTTTTCCTTCCTTCGGGGAGTTGCGCGCGTGGTGGATCGCATCGGTGACCCACATGCAACTATTGGTTGCGTATCACGGTAGCGAGGCGTCGCGGAATACGCAACCTTTTATTGCGCATCGACGCCGGACGCGGCCGCTGTGTCGTCTGCGGGTCAGCGGAACAACTCGGCCGTGACCACGTGCGCGACCAAGCAGGACTAGGAGACCCGCGCCGCCGGCTTGGTCCCGAATCGAGCGTTCCAGATCTCCACGGCGGTGCGCTTGACGGCCTGGGCGTGGGCCTCCCACTCGACCCACTTCACGGGACCGGTCACCGATACCGCGGCGATCGCGCGGCCGGAGTTGCGGATCGGGGCCGCGACACATCCGAGGGTGTCGTACGACTCCTTCAGGTCGAAGGCGACACCCGACGCCCGAACCTGATCGAGGTTGGCGCGCAGCGTTTCCGGCTCGGTGATCGTGTGCTCCGTGCGCCTCGGCAGGTCGACGGCCATCACCGCCTCAGCGGCGGCGTCGTCGAAGGCCAGCATCGCCTTGCCGAGGCCGGTGCAGTAGGCGGGCATGCGCCCCCCGAGGCGAGTCGGCAGGCGGTAGCCGCCGACCACGACCCGCTCGAGATAGACGACCTCTCCCCGGTCGAGCACGCCGAGCTGCACCGCGAGCCCGGTCTTGGCCGCGAGTGCGTACAGGTGCGGCATCGCCGTGTCGCGCAGCTGGTTGCGCTGCAGGGCGAGCCCACCCAGCTCGAACAGCCGCATCCCGACCCGATAGCCGTTGCTGTGATCTCGCTCGAGCCACCCGAGTGCCCGCAGCTGTTCGACGAGGCGGTGCACCGTCGACTTCGGCAGCTTCGCGCTGTGGCTCAACTCGTTGAGGCTGAGCACCTGCTCGCCACAGTCGAACGCGTCCATGATCGCCGCAATCCGCCCCAACACGGTCCGGTGCTCGCCGGACTCGTCGCCCGCTTGACCGAACAGGTCTGGGTCAGGATGCCCACCTGCATCGTCGGCACCTGCATCGCGTGCACTGGCGAGCGTTGCCACAGAGCCATTCGTAGCCATCTCTCGACCCCCTCAGGTTCGGTCTCGACCGCCGGCCCCCAGGACCAGCTGTCCGGCCGTAATTGTACCACCCGGTCCAGATTTGTGCCAGCCCCACCGAGGGGGAAGCGAGGGAAACTATGCGTTCGAGAGGGCTTCGAGCTGGGCGAAGCGCTCCACCGACGACGGCGCCAGTTCCATGATCTCGACGTAGTGACCAAGCTCAGCGGTCATGTCGACGTAGCCGAAGCGAATCGCTCCCGCGAGGTTGCCGTGCTGCTTCCACGACTTGCCGCTCGCCTTGATGACGGCTTCGGCCTCGTCGAAGTCGTCGACCTTGCAGCCGAGGTGATGGAACGTCGCCGGCACACCGGGCCGGATCGCGCCGCGATACAGATCGACGGCACCGCTGACGGGCTTGATGATCTCCAGGTTCGTCGCCCCGGCATTGACGAGGGCGACGTCGATGACCCACTCCTGCGCCGGTCGGTCGTCGACGTACACGATTCCGCCCAGCGAGGCCTTGTAGCTCTTGTCGCAGGCAACGGTGCCCAAGGTCGATTCGAAGTAGTCGCACGCGGCGTCGAGATCGTCGGTGACATACGCGATCTGCATCACGTTGCGGAACAGGTCACTGAACGTCCGCATCAGCTGTTCTCCTTGTCGCGGAGGAGGTACGAAAGGACCACGCTCTCGAACTCGTCCTTGCGTTCGATCATCGCCCAATGACCGCAGTTGTAGAAGACATGCAACTCGCCCTTGCGGATCAGGCGCATCGGCACGATTGCGCTGTCGAGCGGCGTCACCCGGTCGTCGCGTCCGAACGTCATCAGCGTCGGTGCCTCGATCTTCGTCAGCATCGCAACCGAGTCGGCGGCGTTGGCGGTCGAGTTGCGCATCGCGGCCAGCATCGGGCGGTTGAACAACCGCTTCACGTCGGCGAGTGCACCCGGCGCCATCGCCGCCTCCCACCGCATCTCGACGAACTCGTCGGTGAGGATCGACGTGTCGTACACCATCGATTCCATCCATGCGATCAGCCGATCGCGCGTTGGGTCCTCGACGAACTCGACCAGCAGCTTGATGCCCTCCGAAGGCGTCGGGTTGAACAACGCCATGCCGACGCCGCCGATCGTGACGAGCCGGCTGACCCGGTCGGGATGCATGGCCGCGATTCGAGCGGCCACGTTGCCGCCCATCGAGTTGCCGACGATCGGGATCGAATCGAGCGACATGCCGTTGATGAAGTCCATCACCGCTCCCGGCGCGGCGAGCAGTGGGCTCTGCTCGCACGAGTAGCTCTTGCCGAAGCCGGGCATGTCGAGCATCAACGTGCGGAAGTGCGCGGCGAACACGGGCAGGTTGTTGCGGTAGTTCGCCCACGCGCTCACACCCGGACCAGAGCCATGGAGCAGCAGCAGCGGCGGACCCTCACCGGCCTCGTGGTAGTGCAGCGGTCCGCTGGCAGTCTCGAGCGTCCTGCTGGTCGCGTCGTGTGTCAGTTCCGTTGTCAGTTGAGTCATCGAGATCTCCTCACCCCTCGGACAGACTAGGTAAGCCCCCCAGACCTGTCAGCAAAGGGTCCCGTTGAGTGGAATCCCTCCGGCATGTATTGTACCGCACGGTCCAAGCTTGTTCCGGGGTCGAGCTGCGAGGAGAAACCAGGTGACCGATCAACCGATGACCGATCAACGACGGACGATTGCGATCCTGGGTGCCGGCGGCGCGCTCGGCTCTGCCATCGCGCAACAGCTCGCGTCCGAAGCGAACACCGACCTCGTCCTCAGCGACGTCAACGCGGCCGCGCTCGAGGCGACGATCGGCGCACTGCCCGATGCGGGCGCCTCGATCGAGTCGGTGCTCGCCGATGTCAGCGATCTGGAACAGGTGGAAGCTGTCGTCGCCCGCACGGTCGAGCGGTTCGGTCGTCTCGACGTCCTGGTGAGCAACGCCGGGGTGCTGTCACCGAACGGGCGAATCCACAACCTCACCACGGCGGATTGGGAGCGGGCAATCAGCATCAACCTGATGGGATCCGTCAACGCGCTGCGCGCTGCCATCCCGCCGATGCGCCAGCAGGGTGGTGGCGCGATCATCATGACCGCTTCGGTTTCGGGGCTCACCGCTTGGTCGCACGCCTCGCCGTACTGCGTGACGAAGGCGGCCGTCATCCATCTGGCCAAGGTCGCGGCGGTCGAGTACGCCCGCGACCACATCCGCGTCAACTGCGTGTGCCCGGGAACGTTTCTCTCCGCGATCCATGCCGAGCTGCCGAAAGAGGCGCTCGACGCGATCGCCGCCAAGCACCCGCTCGGCCTCGGCTCAGCCGCCGATCTGGTCGGCGCCTACTCGTACCTGGCCAGTGATGCGGCGCGATGGACGACGGGCTCCGCCATCGTCGTCGACGGCGGCTACTCAGCGCCCTAGCCTCGACCGGCGTCGAACCAGGCGTGGTAGCCTGCATCTGCGGTCCACCCGAAGCGGAACGGGTGCGGCCCCGTGGCACCCGTTGCGCATTCAACCAACCTGACTCTGACCAGACCCGGCCGCAGTCCTTTCCGAAGGAAGACTGAGGAGTCACATGGTGTCCACAGGGAACCGAATCGAGATGAACCTGCGACGCGTCTTGGCGACAGTGGGCATAGCCGGCGTGCTCGCTGCGTGTGGAAGTGACAAGGCTTCTACACCTCGGGCAACGGAAGCACCCTCGAGCCTGAGCGCCCCGGCCTCAGTTCCGCTCGGCACTGAGACGGTCTCTGTCACCGATGGCATCACCACCACGACCACGGCGGCAGTCGCCGTGCCCTCAACAAACGCGCCAACGGGGTCAGGTTCGGGCGCAACCGACCCGTGTGCGCTGATCACGAGCGACGAAGCGTCGGAGCTTGTCGGCGTCGACGTCGGTCCGGCCGTCGCCACGCCATTCGCCACCGGATCGGCGTGCATCTATCAAAGCGACGGATCAATCGTGGGCGTGCAGGTCTACTCTGCAGCCGGCACAGAAGACGCACTCGCCGCCAACGCGCCGCTCTTCGCTCCGGATGCGGTGCCGATCGACGGCATCGGCGAGGCGGCGTACATCAGCGAAGCCGAGGCGACGATCGGCGTGCTCCAAAACGGAGTGATCTTCACCATCACGCTTGCTGTCAACGGCCAACCAGCAACGCGCGATCAAGTGCTCGCTGCAGCAGGCATCGCGCTCAGCCACCTCTAGCCCGCGGGTTCTCAGGGTGGTGGACCGGCTGGAGTCGGACGAGGGTAGCGTTCGATCCATCGAGATGGAGGGGATGCGATGACCGCGAGCGAGAACGTGCAGTCGCAAACGGCATCGGCGAACATCGGGGTGGTGGGCCTGGCTGTGATGGGGTCGAACCTCGCCCGCAATCTGGCCAGCCGGGATGGCAATACGGTGGCGGTGTACAACCGGTCGCCGGAACGAACGGACGCACTCCTGGCCCAGTTTCCGTCGGCTGGGTTCGTGTCGACCAAGTCGATCGAGGAGTTCGCGGCGAGCCTGCAACGGCCGCGCACCGCGATCATCATGGTGCAAGCCGGCGCGGGCACCGAGGCCGTGATCGCGCAGCTGTCGGACGTGTTCGAGCCCGGCGACATCATCGTCGACGGCGGTAACGCTCTGTTCACGGACACCATCCGCCGCCAGCAAGCCGCGTACGCGCGCGGCCTCGAGTTCGTCGGCTCGGGCATCTCGGGTGGCGAGGAAGGTGCGCTGAACGGACCGTCGATCATGCCCGGAGGGTCGGCGCAGGCGTACAAGACGTTGGGCCCGATCCTTGCGTCGATCGCGGCGGTGGCCGAGGGCGAACCGTGCGTGACCCATGTCGGGACCGATGGGGCGGGCCACTTCGTCAAGATGATCCACAACGGCATCGAGTACGCGGACATGCAGCTGATCGCGGAGGCGTACGACTTGCTGCGCCGGGTGGGCGGGCTCGGGCCTGCCCAGATCGCCGACGTGTTCGAGGCGTGGAACAGAGGTCCGCTCGAGTCGTACCTGATCGAGATCACGGCCGAGGTGTTGCGCCAGGTCGACGCGAAGTCGGGCCGCCCGCTCGTCGACGTGATCCTCGACGAAGCCGGCTCGAAGGGAACGGGTGTGTGGACCGTGCAGACCGCACTCGGGCTCGGGGTTCCGGTCGGCGGGATCGCCGAAGCGGTCTTTGCCCGCGCCGTGTCGAGCAAGCCCGACCAGCGCGCCGCCGTCCGGGCCACGATCTCGCGACGGCCTGAGATCCAAGGTGGCGGCGGTGGTTTCGACGACGATGTTCGAGCAGCGCTCTACGCCTCGAAGGTCGTCGCCTACGCGCAGGGCTTCGACGCGATCATCGCCGGAGCGAAGGAGTACGGATGGGACATCGACAACGGTGCAGTCGCCAAGATCTGGCGCGGCGGTTGCATCATCCGGGCCCAGTTCCTCAACCGCATCGTCGACGCCTACCGGAGCGATCCGGGCCTCGCCTCCCTGCTGCAGGATCCCTACTTCGCGCAGGCTGTTGCCGAGGGCGAGGCGTCGTGGCGACGCGTCGTCTCGACCGCCGTCTTGTCAGGGATCCCCGTCCCCGGGTTCGGCTCGGCGCTGAGCTACTACGACTCACTCGCGTCCGAGCGACTGCCGGCCGCACTGATCCAGGGCCAGCGTGACTTCTTCGGTGCGCACACCTACCAGCGCATCGACGAGCCGGGCGGGTTCCACACGCTCTGGTCAGGCGACCGGACCGAGATCGCCTGGGAGGGCAGTTCGCACTGACGGCGGTACTGGTCTCATTCTCACGGGAGGAACGTGAAGAAGGAGATCCGGGCGCCGTCGTCGATCCATGGCGGATCGTCGAGGCGATACCACGTCGCTTGCTCCGCCGTGCGGTCCTGTCCAACGAACAGGGTGCGCATCGTGCGCAATCGCTGCAACGGGTCGGCAAGCTCGACTTCCATGGCCCGCAGCGCGGCAGCGACAGATGAGTTCCGGTTGCCCGCTGCGTCTGACGGGTATGCCTGATGACATGCCAACACGAACAACTCTCTCGGACATCGGCGTCGCCATGTTCACCGTCGCCGACCAGGACGCGGCACTCTCCTTCTACACCGAAAAGCTCGGCTTCGAGGTGCGTTCGGACACCCGCTTCGGCGAGAACGGCGAGATGCGCTGGCTCGAGGTCGCCCCGCCCGGGTCACACGCGCGGCTGGCGCTGAACCCGCCGATGGGCAGCTCGCCAGGAGGCGGCTCGATCGGTGTCGAAACACCCGATGTCCTGGGTGAGCACCAACGGCTGAGCGCCCTTGGCGGGATCGACCTCGACCCCGAGCCGATGCGCACGCCAGGCGCGCCGCTCCTCTTCATGATGCGCGACCCCGACGGCAACAACATCGCCGTCGTCGAGGCGCCACCCGCTTCGTAGCGGTCAGCAGCCCAGGGCGCGGGCGATCACGATGTGCTGGATCTCGTTGGTGCCTTCGCCGATCTCCAGCACCTTCGAGTCGCAGTAGAAGCGGGCGACGGGCGACTCGAGCATGTAACCCACTCCCCCGTGGATCTGCACGGCCTCGGAGGCTGCCGCGACCGCCACGCGGCTGGCCTTCAGTTTCGCCATCGAGGCTTCCTTGAGGAACGGCTTGCCGGCATCGCGCAGCGACGCAGCGCGATAGGTGAGCCACCGCGCGGCCTCCAGCTCGGTCGCGATGTCGGCCAGCTTGAACTGGATCGCCTGGTTCTTGGAGATCGGCTTTCCGAACTGCTGGCGCTGGCGGGCGTAGTCGAGCGACATGTCGAGCACGGCCTGGGTGAGGCTGAGCGACAGCGCGGCGATCGAGATCCGCCCGACCTCCAGCGCCCCCAGGAACTGGCCGAGGCCCAGCTTCGGGTCGCCGACGAGATGGTCGTCGGCCACCCAGACGTCGTCGAAGAACAGCTCACGTGTATCGAGCCCCTTCCATCCGATGCCGCGCATCTTCGGCCCCATCGTGTAGCCGTCGGTGCCCTTCTCGACCACGAAGCTGCCGTATCGCGGGCCGTCATCATCGGCGCCGTCCGTGCGGGCCAGCAAAGTGACGCCGAACGACATGTCGGTGCCGGCGTTGGAGATGAACGTCTTGCGACCGTTGATCAACCAGCCGCCGTCGCGCTTCTCTGCGCGGGTGCTGATACCGCGGGTGTCCGAGCCCGCGTCAGGTTCGGTGAGCCCGAACGCGCCGAGCACCGTGCCCTCGGCGAGCGGCCGCAGCCAGCGCTCGCGCTGGGCGTCGTTGCCGAACAGGAAGAGCGGCATCGAGCCGATCGTGACGTGCGCCTGGAACGCGGCGGCCAGGGACTGGTCGGCGTGACCGATCTGCTCGAGGGCCGCGACGAAACCGACGGTCGACATCCCGATCCCACCCCAACGCTCGGGGATCAGCATGCCCAACAATCCGAGCTGGCCCATCTCCCGCAACAGGTCGGTCGCGCACTCCGCTCGCTCCCATGCCGCCGGCGCCCGCTGGGCGATCTCCTTGGTGGCGAACTGGCTGCAGAGATCGACGAGATCCTGTTCGGCTTCGTTGAGCGAGAAGTCCATGTCGACAGCTTATTAGACCGACCGGTCCAAAGCTAGACCGGGTCGGTGGGTCCGATTCCCCGGCGCCGCGGCCAAGTATGATTGGGCGTTCATCGACGCCATGGCGGGTCCGGGCACCGCAACAGACGAGGGATCGACGTGCCACAAGTGGAAGCAGAGACCGAACCGGCTCGCAGCGCAAAGTGGCATCAGCGCCGCCAGAGCATCATCGACCTGTCGGCCAAGATCATCGCCCAGCGCGGCTACCACGCGACGAGCACGGTCGAGCTGTCGGAAGCGAACAAGCTCGGCAAGGGCGCCCTGTACTACTACATCGGCTCGAAGGAGAAGCTGCTCGTTGCCATCCACGACCGTGTGATGGACGAGGTGCTCGCGGGCGCGGAGCGCGTCGCTGAGGCGGGCGGCACGCCGCCGGAGCAACTGACGATGCTCGGCGCGGAGCTGCTCGACGTCATCGCCCGCTACCCGGACCACGTGTGGGTCTTCCTGCACGAGTTCCCGGCGTTCACCGGCGAGAACGCCGTTCAGTTCCGCACTCGTCGCCGCGAGTACGAGCGCCACGTCGAGGGTGTGCTCGAGGCCGGGGTCGCGTCGGGCGACTTCCGACCTGTCGACCCGAAGCTCACCGCCCGCGCCTGGCTCGGCATGCACAACTACACGTACCTGTGGTTGAAGGCCGGCGGCCGGCTTCCGGCGTCGAAGGTTGCGGCGTCGTTCGCCGACATCTTCATCGGCGGAATCGCCGGGTCGCGACGTCCGGCGGCGGCCCCCAAGGCCAGCGCCGGTCGCGCCAACGGCGCGACTCGCCGCAGGGCGACCTGACCACCTCGGGCAGACAACGGTGAGCGAGTCCCGACGAGACCGCGCGACGAGATCCTGACGCTGCTCGATCGATGCCGCGACGCTCGGTCAGCCGCGTACGGTTGGGTCACAGCTGCGTCAATCGCCGCAACGCTGCAGCGATGTCGTCCCGGCCCGGCAGCCACACCCGCTCCAGGCTGGGCGCGTAGGGCGGAGGCGTCGGTTCGGCACCGACGCGCTCGATCGGTGCGTCGAGATCCCAGAACGCGTCCCGGGCGACGGTCGCGGCGATCTCGGCCCCGATGCCGAACGGCGTCACCGCCTCGTGGGCGATCAGGAGCCGGCTGGTCTTGTGCACCGAATCAAGGATCGGCGCCATGTCGAGTGGCGCCACCGTGCGCAGATCGATCACCTCGACCGACAGTCCCTCCACGGCGAGTGTCTCCGCCGCGGCCATCGCCTCGTGGACCATTCGCGACACGGACACGACGGTCACGTCGGTGCCTTTGCGTACGACGGCAGACCTGCCGATCGGCACGAGGTGGTCGTCGGGTGGCTGCGGACCCTTCATGCCGTACAGGAGCCGGTTCTCGATGAACACCACCGGGTTGGGGTCCTGGATCGCCGCCCGCAGCAGCCCGTACGTGTCAGCCGGCGTCGACGGCATCACGACCGTGAGCCCGGGGATGTGGGCGAGCAACGCCTCCAGGCTCTGCGAATGCTGGCTGCCCGACGAGCGCCCGGCGCCGAACTGCGTTCGAATCGTCAGCGACATCTCGGCGGTGCCGCCGGTCATGTACGGCATCTTCGCGGCCTGGTTGAGCAACTGATCGAAGCACACGCCGAGGAAGTCGAGGTACATCAATTCCACGACCGGCCGCATGCCCGCCATCGCAGCCCCGACGCCGAGACCCATGATCGCTGTCTCCGAGATCGGCGTGTCGCGAAC
>Ga0075365_10000232_pt1 | contig 19058 bp, 23 predicted proteins | sample EndMetdeltDD1765_FD_71387 | JGI IMG/M metagenome (GOLD analysis project Ga0075365, IMG submission 71387) | Populus endosphere microbial communities from Tennessee, USA - Endosphere MetaG P. deltoides DD176-5 | ecosystem: Host-associated > Plants > Roots > Endosphere | place: USA: Tennessee... | reverse complement strand
AGAGCTAGAACCAAAAAACCGGCATTTCTGCCGGTTTGATGCTTTACTGAGATTTATACCCAATAGATTGATAAAGTATACTATACAATCGGGTCTTGTTAGGTGCAAATCATGGCTGGGGAGGAGGGATTCGAACCCCCGATCCTGGGACCAGAACCCAGTGCCTTACCGCTTGGCCACTCCCCACTACGTAGAACATAATAGCGTAAAAGCAGCGACATTTCAATCTGTTAGAAAGAATTGTTAACAGATCATTGCTCTTTATACAAATTTCTAGCATAATACGGCTATGCCCGAGACACTTGGTAGAAACGAGGAGGATCCAGGCGTCAACCGTCCGGAAATCGGCTGGCTCAGAGGAGATATTCTTACCGTGCCCGCCGCCACCCTTTTAACTTGTCTGAATACCCACCGCAACTGGGGAGGCGCGATAGATATGGCGCTCGTCACCGCTCATGGACCCGGTTTCCACAGGGTCGCAGATCATGAAATCGCTATTTTGGGACTCACTGACGGTGACACTTGCTTTATTCCCAGTCATAAAAACAGCTTTACTCCCCAACGCAGGCCCGTCTTCCAGGCGGTCACGTTTATCATTGATGACTTTCAAAAGCCACTCGATGTCATTGTTCAAGCTGGTCTCTGGCGAGCCGACCAAGAAGGCTGCGAGACCGTCAGCATACCCTTGCTGCGCACAGGCGCGGCCCAAGGACGGTATGAAACTGCGGAAGAAGCAGTAATGGCGCTAGGCATGGGCATCGAAGCTTTTGCCGCAGCCAATCCTACTTCGGTAAAGAAAATAACCATCGTGGTTTTCCCAGGTAGCCAGGAGGAACAGTCCCTTCCCCGCCATCTCCTTTCTTAAGGCATTCAGCCAATTCCCAAACAAAAGCCGTACGGTAAGGGCTATCGTCGCAACCATATAACAGTGCGGCGTGTAAAAGAAAGGGAATAGATATGAAGAAAACTCTCGCAATTGCAGGCGCCATGACTGCCGTAGGACTGTCCAGTTTAGCTGGCGCTGGGGTGGTTTCGGCCCAGGGAAACCAGCACTTCTTTGTGGGTCAAGATGACTTGGTGGCAAAAATAGCCCAGAAATTCGACCTCAGTGAGGATGATGTGCAAAAGGTGTTTGACGAAAATCGCAGTGAACATGAAGCACAGTTTGAACAAAAGATCGAAGATAACATGAGTCAGGCAGTGAAGGATGGAAAACTCACTCAAGACCAGGCTGACAAGCTGATCGCCAAGCACAAAGAAATGAAAGCCTACATGGAAAGCTTGAAGGATAAGACTCCAGAAGAGCACCGTGACGCCATGAAGACCAAGATCGACGAGTTCCAGCAATGGGCCAAGGATAACAAAATCCCTGAAGAATTCACCCACATGGGCTTTAGAATCGGTGGTGGCCCGGCTGGTCATGACGGCCCTCACGCCATGATTATGCATGAGGATTCGAGCGGCAGCGCCACGGCCACGAACTAGTAATTTTCCGAGGTCACTCTCAGCATTCACTCAGCTCGCTCAGGCATGCTGGTGACATGATGAATTGCCCCGTTGACCAAACCCCACTCAAAATAACTGAACGCCAAGGCGTAGAAATTGACTACTGTCCGCAGTGTCGCGGTGTGTGGCTTGATCGTGGCGAACTCGATAAACTTATCGAACGTGACCAACAAGCATACACGCACCGCGACTCGCGTGATGAGCATCATCGCGATGACCGCGACCAGCGCGAACACTATGATCGTGATGACCGTCGCCATAGCGACGACAACCACCACGACTCGCACAAGAAGCATAAAAAAGAAGGTCTTTTCGGCGAACTATTCGACTTCTAGAAAGGCAAGGTCGGTAGCGGCCCGCTTGGGCCACACTAACTTGGCGACAATCTTATTCCGGCGTGACCGCGTCGTAATCCTATAGTCGGTAGAAGCCTGATGGTTGTCGCCTTTTAAGTGCACCTCGTTATCCACGCGGTGCACTCTTTTTACTACTTGGCGCCCTTCAGCACGAGCCAACACCACATCACCATGACTATAGCGGCGCGTTCGTATAAACAGACAAATTTGCCCGGGCCGCAAGGTAGGCAGCATGCTCTGCCCCACAACTCGGCGTAAATAGACCATTAGGCTTTTTTGGTCTGCTGAAAGATATCGGCAATCTCGTCAATGTGGGCAAGGAGTTTTTCGGCAACAGCCGGATCGGTGCTGTGCTTTGCCTCACCAGCTTGCTTGGTAGCCTTCCAGAAAAGATCATGGAGATTAGGGAATTTCTCAAGATGCTCTGGCTTGAAATAGTCAGTCCACAGCACCCACAGGTGTTGCTTGACCAATTCGGCCCGAGCTTCTTTGATAATAATGGCGCGGGTACGGAAAGCCACGTCGTCGTTCTCCTGGTACTTTTGCATAATCTTGGCCACCGATTCAGCCTCAATACGGGCTTGGGCTGGATCATACACCCCACAAGGCAAGTCGCAGTGAGCATAGACAGGGGTGATAAGTTGTTTCAAAAAGTTCATCAGATACTCCTCTTTTACTCTATAAAGTATAGCAGGGATGCCTACACCAAGGGGGTAATAAAAGTGATATTAAATGCTTGCGCTTACCCGTCACGACATGTATTATGAAAACAACCAGTTTTTTTCCAAACAAAAACATCACAAAACACTGGGCCACACCACAACAACGGCGTTAACTCCATTGACGGTTTTCGCTTAAAAATACCGGGCATAAAGTCCGGTATTTTTGTAGTACACTGTACGGATCATGTCAGAATACGGAAAACTCCTTACCAATGCGGCTGAATATGCCCGAGACAAGGGCATGCCTAGTACCACCAGCAATGCTGAATTTGCCCAACCCTACTACGGCGCGCCGCTTGATACGCTTGTCACACTGCCCGATCCACCTTCCTCGCCCGACTTTGTGTATGCCGATGACCCCTCCGGACTCATGGAGCTTTTAAGAGAAGCGGTCATGAAATTTGGTGGCAAAATAGGAGAGGTAGAAGAGGCCGAGCAGCACGAACAGCAGCACTACGCCGCCGCCACCCGCTCACTTGGCTTCTCGAGCGTGCGCTTAGGACTGCAAGTTCTGGAAATTCCTTCGACTTCTTTTATGCCAGGTGGCACACACTTCATGCCGCTCTGTGAGGTACGCGGCACAGTGCCTCTAGCTCACCTCTTACTCGTTACTGCTCACCCCGATACACTTTCCAAGGGTGACAAACAAATCCTTCGAGCCTTTGGCCATCCAGACGTTGAAGCTCTTGGCAATTACGCCTATGACAGAAATATGGAAGCGCTACTCAGCGGCGATACTCGGCACACCGTGCTCCCCCTGCCCCGCAAGCATTCTTTAAATAGTAAGCCTATTTAGCCTTAAAGCTTTGTGCGTTGCGCCAATTGGCGATCTCACCATGGTTCCCGTTCAGTAGCACTTCTGGAACTTTCATATCTCGAAATTCAGCTGGGCGGGTGTATTGGGGAAACTCAAGCGTTTCGCCATCACTAAAACTTTCAATCTCGGCACTAGTTTCGCCACCCAGTACTCCGGGAATAAGGCGCACCACGCTGTCTACCACGGCCATGGCTGGAATCTCACCGCCCGTCAGCACGTAATCACCAATCGAAATCTGTTGATCCACAATTGTCGTAATTCGCTCGTCATAGCCTTCGTAACGTGAGCAAATGAAAATAAGTCCTCGATCATCATCAGCCAGCTCCTGAGCCTTAGACTGCACCCAGCGTTCGCCACGCGGGGTCATAAGTACCACTTGGGCATCAGGATCTTTTTGCTTGGCATGCTCAACAGCAGCAAAAAGAGGTTCGGGCTTCAAAAGCATCCCATCTCCGCCACCATAGGGAGTATCGTCAACCTGGCGGCGCGGGCCTAGGCCGAATTCCCGCAAATCAATCTGTTCAAAAGCCACGATCTGGCGATCTTGAGCTTTCCAGAGCATGCTGGAATTAAAAACCTTTTCGAACATTTCAGGAAAAAGAGAGATAATTTGGATCTTGCGCATATTCCCTAGTATAGCCTATAACATCGCTTGGCAGAAAGAGTATTTTATTGTATAGCACGTCATACAACCCTAGAACATAAGATCGTCACTTCTCTAATCCACTAGAAACACGAAGCCCGGCAGGTTAGTGCCGGGCTTCGAGCCACAAATAAAGCTCTCAACTTTATGTATAAGTTGCTCGCAGTAGAGCTAATTTTTATTTTTCGTGTTCCGCGTGGCGAATGGCCCGTTGAACTTAGGCTTATTATATACGTAGATCGTCCAGCTCCGCAAGTTCTTTTCTGGTGCGGTTCAGTACACTATCAGGATCATCCACAGGCTCATCTGTTGAGTCATCCACAGGTTTTCCACTGGTATCGTCGCTACTACTGGTTTGGGCAATTGCCTGGCCATCGTTATCGACGATCTTTAAGTTGTACCGAGCGTCATTTTTCGTGCCCAAGGCGCGCAAAAGTGTGCGGATGCTTTGTGCGGTTGCACCTCTTTTACCAATCACTCGTCCTAGATCTTCAGGATCAACAGTGAGTTCCAGTAATACACCCTTCTCGTCGATTCGGCGTTCGACAACAACTGCGTCCGGCTTACTGACAAGGGACTTGACGATATACTCTACAAATTGCTGGTCAATCGTTGACATGCTGAATTCCTTTATCTCACTTAAACATTCTCATTGTACTGTAAGCCATAAGCGTAATGCAATGAGACACTGCACAAAAAAACGCGGGATGAACCGCGTTTAGTTGAATTATTCCTGAGTTTCCTCTGAAGGTGCCTCGGTAGCCTCTTCTGTAGGAGCTACTTCTTTGGGCTGGTTTTTGCGAAGTTTTTCCGGCTTACGGATTTCGTGCTTCTTTTGAGTCGTTTTCTTTACCCATTCAGGTAAAACGATTTTTGCACCTTCGAGTAAACGAACCACGCGAGGAGATGGCTGAGCGCCATTCTTAAGATAGGTTTCTACCTTTTCCTTTTCGATGCTTGTTTCTTTGGTGTGCGGATTGTAGGTGCCGACATAGGCAATCACGCGGCCACTAGTAGGGTGACGGTGAGATTCTTGAACAGCCACGCGGTAGACAGGCATTTTCTTGCGGCCAAGACGTTGCAAACGGATAGCTAACATGTGTACTTATATTTCCTTACTTAACGTTTCACACAAATTTCAATTTATTGTACCTTAAAAGATCGGAATGGTCAATCTGTTTTACGCAGCAGATGCGACTGGTTCGAGGGAGCGATTACTTTTGTCCTCAGGAGGTGGTGGCGGATGCTGACATGACCCGGCTGCATCGCACTCGCGACGACCATCACTCTGGATACAATACCCCGCACCTCGGGCACAAAAAGCAGCATCGATTGGCTTTATTTCCTCGACAGGCACCGCTGGCGACACTTGGGCTTCATTGCTCATGGTCTTTTGGATCGCTGCTGCGCACGCTCGTTCACCAGCGAACATGCAACCCGCGCACGCCGCTATGTCTGAATCAACCTGCCGCTCTGTCTCAACGTCCTCGGCCGCTGTCCTTTCAAGAACTAGCTCGCTCATCTAAGCTTGCTCGTATTGAGTCAACGCATCCTCGGCCGCTTTTTGCTGCGCTGCTTGTTTGCTCGGCCCTATGCCCTTGCCTTTTAATTTGCCGGCAACGTACACCCCAAGCGTAAAAATCTTATCGTGATCAGGACCCACTTCTTCTAGTACGCGATAGGAAGGGGTGACGCCTTCGACATTCTGAGCCACTTCCTGCAGATGAGACTTAGGATCGCGCCAGCTGCCAGTGCGCAAGATTTCATCAAAGGTGGCCAGAATATGGTCAGTAATAAATTTTTCAGCCACTTTATAGCCTTGGTCAAGGTAAATTGCACCAGTCACGGCCTCAAAAGAGTTTGCCAGAATTTGGTGTTTGGCGCGGTCACTTCCCCGCTTCTCGCCCCGGCTCAGGCGCAGCATGTCTTCAAAGCCCATTTTGCTCGCAGCAGCACTAATCGACTCAGTACGCACCAAGGCAGCCCGCCAGCTCGTCAGTACACCTTCTGGGTCGGTATATTTGACGTAAAGATACTCAGTGACAGCCAGTTCAAGTACGGCGTCGCCCAGAAACTCCAAACGCTCGTTGTGCGCTTTGGCCGTACTGCGATGCTCATTCACATAGCTGCGGTGAGTAAAGGCCATGAGCAAAAGCTCAACATTCTTAAAACGAAACCCAAAAGTTTTTTCGGCAAATGCCTGGTAACGCTCAATAATTATAGGGTCTGTCATAGTTTAGAGTCCCGTGCTGCGGATTTTTTTCATACCCAACAGCATCAGTTTGCCAATATCTTCATATTCAATCATGTCCAGAGCTTTGGCAAGCGGGAACCAGCCAACGCCGTTCATCCAGTCTTCCTTTTTGAGCTTATTGGTGTCACCTTTGGCCTGCACTAAATAAACATGCATGGTCATGAGCACCAGACTTTGCTGGCGACGGTAGCGGAAGTTAATCTTGCCGAGCCAGTCCATAACGCGCATCTCTTGTAAGCCCGTTTCTTCGCGGATCTCACGCTCTGCAGTTTCGCGAGTAATTTCACCTTCTTCAACATGCCCCTTGGCAATTGTCCAACGGTCTTTGGCGTCTTGAGTTAGGAGTATTTCTACTTCATTATTCTTTTCAGCATTGCGTCGGAACACGATGCCGCCAGCGGTGGTCTCACGGACAACTTCTTGGATAAGGGGCTTGCGCCGAGGAAAATACTTTTTGAAACGATCAAATTTTGGTTTGGGAACTTGCACCATTAAGCTATGCTTCTTTTCCTTTAGCCTTTGTTGAGCCAGGGGTGGTCTGCTCAGTAATATGCCGATATGCAGTACCCAGCACGCCGTTGACGAACTTGGAAGAGTTATCGCTCCCGAAGGCTTTGGCCAACTCAACAGCTTCATTAATTGCCACTTTCGGTGGCACATCTTTAAATTCCTGCAGCTCAAAGATAGCCATATGCAAAATGCATCGGTCGATGCGGGCAATATCTTTGACCGGCCATTCTGGTGCGATTGGCTGCAAGAAGGCGTCAAGCGCCTCAGATTGAGCGGCTACGCCACGGACCAACCGTTGGACAAAATCTTTGTCCTCGATAGTCTCTTCGTAGCGCTCAAGATTGCGACTGACGATCTCCTCAACAGTAGCCTCTGCGTCACCGATTTGATGGCGGAAATCATATTCGTACAGTGATTGTAGGGCGATTATCCGGCCCAAATGCCTGTTCGAGGCCATGAGGTAATCCTAACTGTTACTCTACTTTTTAGGAGTAGCTTGTTTTTTTGCGTTCGCCTTAGCGCGCTTCTTTTTAGAGATGATCACATTTACAGGTGACAATGCGTTAACCACATCAGCTAATTTGCGGACGAGGTGACTACGACGGTTGCCAGTCTGGCGGGGGGTCGTGCGTTTTTTGGGTTTACCCATGCTAAAACAGTTCCTTTTTCTTTAACTCTAGTAATTACTTGGGGATAGTATACCTGAAATAGGCCGAAAACTCAAGCTGTGACCGCAGTGAGCGACCTACTTTACTACCAGGCTAATAAGTTTGTTTGGCACAAAAATGGTGCGCACAAGCTGCTTATTGGCCACAAATGCTGCCACCTTCTCGTCAGCCAAGGCCACGGCGCTTACTTCGGCTTCAGTTGCACCTTTAGGGAATGAAAGATTTGCCCGAACTTTGCCATTTACCTGCACCACAATAGTGGCTTCTTCGCTCACTAAATACTTGGGGTCATAGGTCGGCCAAGTATCGCGATGCACGCTGGTACTATGACCCAGCTGCTCCCACAGTTCGTCAGCAATATGCGGAGCAAATGGCGCCACACAAGCGACCATACTTTCGAGGGCGTGCTGCCAAATAGGGCTTTGGCCAAACTCTTCCTTCTTGAACTTGTACAGCTCATTCAGGCAAGCCATGGTGGTCGCAATGGCCGTATTGTAGCGGTTGGCTTCAATATCTTCGGTTACTTTTTTGATCATGGGGTGAATGGCTCGCGAAAGCGCCTCTTGCCCAGCCGCTGAAACGTCAACTGGCGCTGCTTCCGCATACTCACCAACCAAGTTCCATAAACGGTTGAGGAAACGATACGCACCAGGCACACCCTGCGAGTTCCAGCGAGTCCACAGTTCCAGAGGCGAGGCAAACATCAAGTAGGTTCGCAGCGCATCAGCGCCATACCCCTGGTTAATAATTTCCAGCGGATCAATGCCATTACCCTTGCTTTTGGAAAACATCATACCATCAGCGGCCGTGACTTTGCCATTAAACAGGAACTGCTTGAAAGGTTCAGGATTGTTCACCAAGCCTAATTTCTTAAAGAAACGAGCCATAAAACGAGCGTAGAGCAAATGCGCCGTGGCGTGGTCAGCGCCATTATAGAAGTCAATTGGCTCCCATTTCTTAGCCACTTTGCTATCGAAAATCACTTGTTGGTTATGGGCGTCAAAATAGCGATACATGTACCAGCTACTACAAATGTAAGTGTCTAGGGTGTCAGTTTCGCGCTCGGCCGGGCCATCGCAGGTAGGACAAGTGGTTTGCAGCCAGTCTTTGGCACGAGCGAGGGCGCTGCGGCCATCACCACTGGGCTTAAAGTCTTCCAACTGCGGTAAGACCACGGGCAGCTCTGTTTCCGGAACCAACACAGGGCCACATTTTTGGCAATGAATAATCGGAATTGGCGCACCCCAGTAGCGTTGGCGGCTGACGCTCCAATCACGCATGCGGTAATTAACCACACGTTTGCCTAAATCATGCGCCTCCATGTAGTCCATCATTTTTTCAGTGGCATCATGGATTTCCAGACCATCCAGGAACTCGGAGTTGATCATCTTGCCGCTCTCTTCTTGGACCTGCGCCAAGTCGGTAACTGGCGAAGTATCGCCGTCTGCCCCAATAACCACTCGTTCAATTGGCAAGTCAAAGGCTTGGGCAAATTCAAAGTCACGAATATCGTGCGCAGGCACACCAACCACTGCACCAGTTCCAAATCCAGCCAGCACAAAGTCAGCCACCCAAATTGGCAAACGCTTGTTATTCAAGGTATTCACCGCATACAAACCAGTAAAGACTCCAGTTTTCTTGCGACCTTCTTGCTGACGCTCTACTTCGCTCTTGGCAGCGGACACATTGCGGTAGGTAATAATTTCTGCAGAACGATCGACAGCGTCATCAGCATTCAATTTTCCGTCAGCAATTGCTTCGGCCAGCGGATGTTCGGGCGAAATAACCACAAAAGTTGCCCCAAAGTTGGTGTCGGGTCGGGTGGTAAAACAAGTCACATCCACAGGTTCTGAGGCGTTATCAATCTTATACGTAATTTCGATACCGCTCTTTTTGCCAATCCAGTTTTTCTGCGCCAGCTTGACGCTCTCGGTCCAGTCTAAGTCATCGATCGCGGCAAGTAAGTCATCGGCATACTCGGTAATTTTAAAGAACCACTGCTTCACTTCCTTCTTTTCAACAATAGGGTCATCAGCACTGTCATGGCGCCAACATTTGCCATCAATTACCTGTTCGTTGGCCAGTACTGTCTGACATTTGGTACACCACCATTGCATCCGGGCATCCTGGTAGGCCAACCCGTGCTGGTACATCTGGCTAAATATCCACTGCGTCCACTTGTAATACTCAGGGCGATGGGTGGCAATTTCTTTTTCCCAATCGTTACTCCAGCCCATGGCTTTGTATTGTTTGTGGTAATCAGGAATAATTGTCGCCATGCTTTCTTGCGGAGACACACCAGCTTTAATGGCATAGTTCTCGGCTGGCAATCCAAAGGCGTCCCAACCAACGGGGTGGTAGCTTTCAAAGCCTTGTTGCCGCTTCAGGCGCGCCTTCACGTCGCTAATGGTGTAGTTCATGGCATGGCCAATGTGGATGCCCGCTCCACTGGGGTAATTAAACATGCTCATGGCAATGTATTTGGGCTTGTCGCTCTGGAGGTTGGCCGTGTAAACGCCAGACTCATCCCACACTTTTTGCCATTTTGGCTCGATCTCACTCGGATTGTATCGTTTCATGTCACCTCTCCTTGAATATTAGAAAAATAATTGCTGCGTGAAAAAGTATCTCCCCTAGGGAAGGAGCAAAGTGAGTGTGCCAGGAAAAATAAAACGTGTCATTGAAACTTATTATAACAGATACGGAGACGTTTGTTTAGGTATGCTACTTCTCAATTTTAAGAGATTCAGTGATGCTCTGCGACTCGTTTGCTTTAATAAGATAGTAACCATCTTTAAATTTGTGGTCTGCGATGTCGTAATCTTTCGCGATTAGCCAAGTCCCGCTCTTAGTTACAATAACCCTCCTAGTGTTGCCTTGAGAGTAAATAACCGACAGGTCCGTTCTCGAACGTGCGTACATCTTACCTGCTGTAGCAGCAAGGAACATAGCAAGTAGTACCGTTGCTATAAATATAATTAGTCTTTCTGGAAGCAACGTTCCAGAATTAAGTTTAGAACCAGAAGTCACATTACGAGGCTTAAACATGTCCCTAAAAATTCTCAATGTCGCTTTGATGCTCCTTGTATTCTTCAACTCAACCATGAACACCCCAAGTAGCGCTGACGGTAACGAAATTGCTAGAATTTTCAAAAACTCCCTGCTAGGAATATTGAAAGTGAACAAAACAACAGCGAGCACACACGCACAAACGACTACTCGCATTATGATTAGTATTTTCCGCCCCACCTTTTTCTCGCGCTCAAATCGTATATAGTCAGCGGCGGCGAACAATAACAGAAATGCGATCATTGTCGTAAATCCTACACTAACAATTAGAGTAGTAAGGCTAATGTCAACGAATGTACCGGGGATTTGATACCAATTTAAATACGAGAGCTCAAAAAAATAACTTACTAGATACGACACCGCAGATAGAAATATCAAGCTGACTTCTTTGGAGTGCAGAATATCTTCAAACTCTTCTTTTTTCATGGTCACAGTGTATCATTAATAAAATATTATCTCAGATAATATTCACTGATGTATTAAAGCTGGCTAAACTGCCCCTGCTTGATCTTCATCCATTCAGGACTTTGGCGAACCAAATATTTTTCGTCAGACGGATCAGCCAACAGCAGCTTGGTTGCCTCTTCGGTAAACACTCGGTTTTGAGATCCTTTGACTAATATCGTCATGCCCGGCGTTAACTTGCCTCTTAAATAGGCGCCGGCATCATATGGGGAAAGAAAGCTCTCCACCTTGCAACCTTTGGCCTTGGCTGCCGGAGCAAGATACTGGTCAGCGTCTTCACCAACGGTAATAACCAGGTCGAGTTTCTTGGGGTCACAAGCGTCCCCGACTTGCGTATGCGCCTCTTCGGTTTGGTCGCCAAGCTCGTTCATAGAGCCAAGAATAGCCACGCGCTTCTTAGCCTTAAAATCGTACAAGGTTTTGAGCGCGGCCAAGGCAGCCAGCGGGCTGGAGTTATAACTATCATCAATCAGGATCGTCCGCTCCGCACCATGCAGCAAATTCATACGACCGTCAACTGGTTCGATATTCTCCACACCTTTGGTGATTTTCTCATGCGGCACCCCAAGTTCAGTGGCTACAGCCACGGCGGCAATTGTTGGTTTGATGTTATGCTCGCCAATCACTCGCAGCTGGGCAGGCAATTCACCAAGGCCTTCGCCCAGGAATTTTCCTTCAAAGCCAAATTCAAGGCTAAATTTATCAATTGTAAACTGGTAATCGGCATCATCGCGGAAGCCATAGGTATAGGAGTTCGGCGCTTCATTGTAGTGCTCGAATTCCATATCAATGTCGTCACGGTTGTAAATAGCCAACTTACAGACCGAAGTAATCGCAAATTCTTCGCGCGCCACCATGTCAACAGTGCCAAATTGTTCCATATGTTCGGGCGAAATAGCGGAAACAACGGCAATATCCGGATGCAAATACTTCATAAAGACGGCGATATCGCCTGGCTTGTCCGCACCCAATTCCAGCACTACCACTTCATAATCGTATTTGCCTTTCAGTATCTTGGTCATTTGCATAAAGACCATCAGCCAAGAAAACGGGTTGTGGATATTGTGCGGTGGCGTGACGCCAAAGAGCTGCAAGGGCACTACTACATCGACATTGTAATTTCCTTGGGTAGACAACACCTTAAAATGCTCTTCAAGCACCGTCGTTATGGCCGCCTTGGTACTTGTTTTACCCACACTGCCGGTCACGGTCACAATTCGCGGATGATGTTTGGCTAAAAGAGCCTTGGCGTAGCGCTCAAGAATGGACTGAATAACGCGCTTAAACATAGTTGTTTCCCACCTTCACCATGATTACAGATTATTATCTACACAGTACAGCGTACTATTGAGCTTGGTCAAGAGGGCGAAGTTTACCGGCGTCCCCTTGGTGAAGGCCGTCTTATCCCCATTACAGGCCATCCCATTCTGGACAAATATAAAGCCTTTTTGCGGCGTTCCAGATTGGTATTGGAAGGTGAAACGCGAAGCAATGCCTTGATCCACACGTTGGGTCACAAATTCCTGCAGTGTTTTACTATCAGCAGGCAGCGCATTACCCTGGTCGGCATAGTCACTCAACTCGCTGTACAACGCACTGACCGCGTTCTTCATGTCATCGTCGCCGGCCGAGGCCCCTTCGGGCGCAATCGCTTCAGACTTTGGGGCACTTACTTCTTGGGATTCATCGATTTTCTCGTACTTGTAGGTGTAGCTCACGCTATTCTTTTCGTATTTGTACTGTAACAACTTATGGTCACTCTTACGAGCCCAGACATCCATTTGGTTGGGAGTGCTGGTCTTGAGCGCATCAGTAATAAAGTTCGTGTCTTTTACGCCCAACAAGGCAGCAGCTTTGAGGTTAAGCTCTTTCACTTTATCAGCATCAACAGTCACCTTAAAGTGCAGTGCAGCCTGCCCATCAATCTGTTCCTCGGCTGGTTTCTCGGCAGAAGTGGCATATGTGGTGTTTTGTTTGATCATATCGGCGAGCTGCTTCTGGTCTTCGTCCCGGAAATAGCCTACCAGGATAGGGGCGGGCACAATAAGGCGCATGGCCTGCAACTCATCTCGCAATTTCAAGGCCGCTACGCCTGGATCATCAATAATTGCCCCATTTTTGGTCACTTGAATCCATTGGTCATTTACTTTGGCCAGGACTTTCTTTTCTTCTTCGGTCGCTTTGGCAACAGTATCGTCGCTAAAATGCTTTTTCACATAATAATCACCGCCAACAACGGTCACGTAGGCCGTTTCTTTGGTCGTGGTGCCAGTAAGATTCTCGATATAGATATGTGGCTCGCCCACTTTTCTAAAATCAGCTATGCGGCTCTGGGTGACGCTTTTGTCGCCACTCTTGGTCGTGAGGGTCTCGTTGTAGGTTTGCGTCTTCAGCCCATTGACCAGTGTCTCAGTAAGAGTTTCCTGGGGAGTGCCCCCGGCGCCACCTTTAATAAGCATGAACAACAAGGCAATACCGCTGGCCAGTAACAGAACCAGGAATAAGATCATAAAGACCCACTTGTGTGAGCGCTGTGGCACTGGATAGTCATTGGGTGACGTACTCAGAGGTGGAGGTGTCCACTGACCCTGAGGTTGTTGCGGTGGTGCTGCTAGAGGCTGGGCTGGTGACTGACCGGGGACCAATGGCGGCAAAGGCTGCCAGTTGGTTTGCGGCTGGGCCACAGGTGCTGGTGCCTGGGGCACTTGGGGGTACCTCGACTGCAGATCATTGGCATTCGGTGCTGCGCCCAGGTTGGTTACTTCCCCACCTTGTTGCGACCACACCTTTTGCATCGCCTCTACCTGCCAGGCTGGCTTGATCGAAAGCGATTCAGGGTACGCCGATTGTAACTGTGGCGAAGGCGACAGGGGTGGTGATGCCGGCGGCATCCCTTGTTGAGGTGGTTGCCCGTTGGGCTGCTGTCCAGAGTTTGGGTCCATATGTGTACTATTTTAAATGAGATTTACTTTAAGCTTACCATGTTTCAAAAAAGCGAAGAAATACCCACCATTGAAAAACCACCCATCGGGTGGACTTTCAATGGTGGAGATACCGGGACTCGAACCCGGGACCTCCTGCATGCCATGCAGGCGCTCTAGCCAACTGAGCTATATCCCCATACTCGCTAACGGGGTAATTTTAGCAGAAAATAGACGCAAAAGCTAGCCTAAGCTTACGCGCCCAACTGCGACCCGCCAGCGATCTCGCTGATCGTTAACAAGTAGTGTCGATCTTTGGTCGCGGAGGCTTGGAGGAGGGCGAAACCGTTGCGATCGAACTGATCAATAACATCCAATGTCTTCTGGTGCCACGCACGCCAGAGTAGTATAGTGTCGCCCTTATGCAGTTCTACTTGCCTTGTGCCATTATCAAAAGTGAATTCAAAAGTCAGATCAACCACCAATTTTACTCGGATGAAACGAGCATGCTTAATTTCATCGTAACCCTGCTCTACTTCGTAGAAACTCTCTTCCATACCTAGAAGGTCGAGTACCAGTCGATCAAGCTGATTAAGCTTTGGGATGGCCAATTCTACATTAAAATCAAAATAGCGGCGCGCACCTTCAGTATCGAGTTTTGTTACCGTCAGCAAGAGATCATTCATGCCCATACTGCTTCTAATAAACCGAAGCGTATCGTCAGGTGAACGCAAATTCGCCAGTGTTCCACCGAAGAGCAGAACAAGGTTGAGCGTCTTGCTCGAGTTCCCAGTCAGAGTCTCTTCTACTATAAGGTCGTCGAACCGCTCGTAGTTAAAGTCGCGCTCACATCTCTCAAATTGAACTTTCTTTGCAAACCATTCATTAATATTACGCTCAGCGATATCTAGCATCTTCGAGCTAATATCGACAGCAATATACCTTCCAAGCACTGCACGATCATAGAGCAAATGAGTGAGCAGCTCTTTTATTGGGAGACAGTTGCCCACGCCTAAGTCAATAATATTGACCTTGTCATATCCATGCAGCAGCTCTTCTAAGTTACCGAAATTCGAGTGCAACAAGTTAATCGTAGCTCGGACCGTATTACTTCCCTCTTCACGCCAAAGTCGAGTCGCATACTTATCCCAATATTCCGCTCCCCCATTAAAATATCCATACTGCGAAGGAATCTCATGATATGTTTCAACATTCGAAATTATATCGAGGATCTGCTTCTTACTATAGAGCTTGTAAAGTTCAGGCTTTGGGGACACCACCTTATGGCTTCGCGTATTCTTATACTTCTTCCCTTTTTCCACCAGCCCTTCAATAAGCCGCAAATTTTTCGCAGTGTTGGCAATGTGCCACTTGCTGTTATGTTCGTATAATTGTAAATCCAAACGACCTTGTCGTGCGCCATCAATCCACTTTCGCACTGCCGACTCGGAGACAGGGTAAAGCTTCGCTAACTCAACATTTTTGAAATACTGCATTTAGTCTCTCGAGATTCCGTTTTTAGATATGTAAAATGGGTTGACATGATGCGTTACGTTTTCGTATCCTCAAAATAGAGTTGACGCGCGTGTAACTCCATTGACATATACTTCATATCTTCTACGAGAGTAGCACAGTAGTAAGTGCTTTCCAAGTAGTAAGGTGTGTATGCTGTATGTACTACAATTCCAGTAACCACTGAGAGGACATCGAATGGCCATCATTTGTTGGCCCGAAGGAGTAGAACACGGCGATAAAGTCCTTTGCGCTCTCTGTAACCGCTATGTTGCGTTTTCGGAAGCATCAGCAGGACCACACCGTAAGGATGGACAATTGGCTTTTGCATGTGAGGAGCACTACTATTACCCCTCACTACTCTTAGCTGGCTGGGCAGACGTCACCACGACCGCACAGGTTGCACCAACACAATTTGAAAGGGTACGAACATGAGTCGCGTCTATATAGAACAACGGACTCGCCCCAATACCCGGATGAATGTGCTGGCAGCGGACTTAGTGTATCACTTCTATGTGCGAATGCCAGAAGGCAAACTAGTCGTGATCGCCAAAGAGCCCTTTCTCCTTCTTCGGGTAGTGCGCAAGCACTGGTTACGGTTAGAACGAACGGTTTACCGCGAACGTGCAAAAACCCTCGATAGCCACCGCATTGCCGAGCTAAGTAAACGGCTGGCAATGATGCGGCAATTCGAATTCACGGCACGGCCACCAAAAGAGGCGCCTCATGGCAACATCTTCTTTCTTGAGGAGTCTCAGATTGAGACGATCACTACAGATATAGCCACAGCGTATGTCGCCATGCCGCTCGCTGAAGAGGCATTTGCGCAGCTCTGTCAGAAGATTAAGCAAAAAGGTCTCGTCGTTACCTATGTCGACTAGGTAATGGCGAGAAGCCGTAGCTTTCACCAACCCTTCTACAGACAGGAGGGTTGGTGGAGATAGAGGGATTCGAACCCTCGGCCTCTGCAATGCGAATGCAGCGCTCTAGCCAGCTGAGCTATATCCCCAGGCAAGCAAAGGTCATGAGTGACAACCAAAAAGTGGGCTCGTGCGCGCCCACCCAGGCTCTTTTTTGTAAGACATGTTTGTTTTTGCTGTCACAGTACGCAAAGAGCCGGTGCGCACGAACTATTTACTAGTATGACGCTTATGCTTGATCTTGTCAATTAATGGCAGTACACCAAAGGTTGTAATGAGTGCCATGAGCACCGCAAAGCCACACATAATTGAAGGGACGCCCCGCAGGGTATCTGGCTGCAACAGGTTAGCGAGTGTAGTGGGAATAATGAAAGCGGCATATCCGCAGGCAAAAAGACGCAAAGCAGTGCGCAGCTTCGCACTCTTCATTTCGGTTGCATACTTGAGGCAAAGTCCAATGCCGGTAAGTACCCAGCCGTAATAGAATGCCCGGTAAATCCAGCTAGCCCAATTTTCGAGCTGGAAGATCACATAATTGCCCAGGCATGCCTGACCAGCAAAGGCCGAAGGGGCGAGGGCAAAATACAGGATACAAGCCAGCGCAGTAAGATACGCCGCTCCAATCACTATGGGGTTCTTGCGACCAGCAATGGCGTGAACAATATGGACTCCCAGAGGTGGGAGCATCGTAATGGCTACAAACCCAATACGCGACCAGGTCATGGCGGTCATGCCCATGCCCCCACACACCATGTACTCGGCAAGCTGAAAGATCGCCAAGAAAGCAAAAAGGAGCACGACTAACCGAGTGAGCGGCGTGGCTTTATAGCGCCACAAAATATACATAGCCATAGCTATCTCAATGAAGAACGTCGCGATCATCACCGGCGGCGAGAAGCAGAAAAATTTACCCTTAGGCATATCCTTTTAAGCTTACATGTTGCGACGCGAAAGTGCTAGTGCTTTATGACTACTATTCACCCACCATTTTGCGGAATTCCGCTTCAGTGAGCTGAGTAATGCCCAGCTTCTCGGCCTTGGCCAATTTACTGGCACCAACGTTCTTTCCTACTACAAGATAATTGGTATGCTTGCCGACCGAACTTTGGAACATGCCACCGAGTTGCCGTATCTTGTCACCAGCCTGTTCTCGCTCCATTGATTCAAGTGTTCCGGTAACTACAAAACCCTTGCCGAGCAGCGGGCCACTTGCACCTGCAGCGTCTTGAGGCACCACACCAGCTTGCAAGAATTTGGCCAGTAATTGCTGGTGATCTTCTTCGGCAAACCAAGCTACCACGCTCTCAGCCACTACTTCACCCACTCCCTCAACGGCATGCAGTTCGTCAATAGTAGCAGTGCGCAGTTTATCCAGGGTATGAAAATGATTGGCCAAATCCTCAGCAGTTTGCGCACCCACATGGCGAATGCCCAAGGCAAACAGAAAACGGCCCAACGGCGGATGTTTGCGTGACTGCACTGCTTCCACGAGCTTGCGAGCCGAGAGTTCGGCAAACCGATCAAGCTTTTCAAGCTTTTCTTGCGTCAGTGTGTAAAGGTCAGCCGCATCAGAGATGTACTTGGCTTCTAGGAGCGCCAGGACGTTCTTCTCACCCATTCCATCAATGTCCAAGGCACTTTTACCAGCAAAATGCTGGATCATATTGTGCACCCGGGCTGGGCAGCGAACGTTTGGACAGCGCCAGACGGCATCATCTTCTTTAAGTTTGACCAGCTGTGTACTACACTCCGGGCAATGCGCGGGCATGGCAAACGGTATTTCAGTGCCATTTCGCAGTGTCACTAAGCTCTCCACGACCTCAGGGATGATATCTCCAGCTTTGTGCACAATAATCGTGTCACCGATACGAATGTCTTTACGCCGCACCTCGCCTTCGTTGTGAAGGGTGGCCATCTGTACCGTACTGCCCGCCACCACCACCGGTTCGAGCATGGCCACGGGGGTTGCAGCACCGGTCCGGCCAATGCTGACAAAAATATCCTTCACCTTAGTAGTTGCCTGTTCGGCAGGAAACTTGAAAGCCACGGCGCCGCGTGGGGCCTTGCCCACTACTCCAAGGCGCGTTTGCAACTGGCGGTCGTTGACCTTAATGACCAGGCCATCTGTCCCAAACGGCAGCTTTTGACGCCGCGTTTCCCACTTGGCGGCAAATTGCATTATCTCTTTGACCGAAGTTACCGAGGTTGATTCCGGATTGGTAATGATACCTAATTCGCGAATGAGCGCATACGCTTCGGCATTGGTGGGCGTGAGTCGCGGGTCAGCAGGCAGAATCTCCCAAGCATGGAAATGCAGCGGTCGGGCCGCGACCAAACGGGGATCAAGCTGGCGAATAGTACCAGCCGCCAAGTTGCGCGGATTGGCAAAAAGCGGCAGCCCCCTTTGAGCACGAACTTCGTTCAAGGCATCAAAGTCCTTTTTATACATGATAATTTCGCCACGAATTTCCAAACGCCCCTTAAGAAGTTCCTGGGTGCGTGGTGTCTGGCGCAATGTCAGTGGGACGGATTCAATTGTCCGGATATTTGTGGTTACATCCTCGCCAGTAAAGCCATCACCCCGGGTGACCGCTTGGGTAAACGCGCCGTTCACATAGGTGATTGCACAGGCCAGGCCATCAAGTTTAAGATCCACATAGTAATCAGCTATGGCATGTCCGGCTAATTTCTCGAT
>Ga0075365_10000231_pt1 | contig 19070 bp, 20 predicted proteins | sample EndMetdeltDD1765_FD_71387 | JGI IMG/M metagenome (GOLD analysis project Ga0075365, IMG submission 71387) | Populus endosphere microbial communities from Tennessee, USA - Endosphere MetaG P. deltoides DD176-5 | ecosystem: Host-associated > Plants > Roots > Endosphere | place: USA: Tennessee... | reverse complement strand
AGCGAGCGTCAGGTGTCAGCCCTTGTCGACCGGCTTGGCGTCCAGGATGGTCGGGATCCAGGACTGGAAGCTCCAGCGGGTGCCGACGATCTGCAGGCGGACCTTCCCGGTGTTCGGGATCTTGCCGAAGGTGTCGCCGGAGTGCCGGTTGAGCTGCCAGTTCGTGTCCCTGACCTGCAGGAGGCCGCAGTCGCTGGTGTAGACCCGCTTCTTGCCGGACGTCTCCGTGGTCTTGGTGACCGTGCAGGTGGCCCAGTGCTTGTTGTGGTAGTTCTGGAGCCAGATCTTGGTGATCTCGCCGCCGATGCCCAGGACGAAGACTGCCATGATGACACTGACGATGATCTTGGCGGCTCCGTCGCTGACGAAGCTACTGGCGAAGTCCACGCCGAACCGACGCAAGCCCCACAGGATGAGCGCCAGGATCATCAGGAGCGCCAGCGCAGCCAGCGCAAAAAGCACGTAAGACATGCTCCCTCTTTTCTGAGAGTGTGACGGATCTTGCTCGTACAAATGTAAATAATACCAGAAAAATTAAATAATGCAATATCTGCGGCCCACATTTACTACAGCGTACTAAACATAGGGACAGGCAGGTGTTTCTGGGACACCTGCAGTGTGGGTAGGTTCCGGCACCCAGTTGCCGGCTGAAGTCACAACCCGTTCAGGCCTCAATGAAATCATCGGGCCGCCAGTTCCGGGTAACCTCAGTCATGAGCTTCTCGATCTGCGCTAACGTAATGTTGCCATGCATCTGCCACAGCGTGCAGGCGCTACCGCTCCAAGCGAAATCGAAGACATCGATGCCGTTCGTCAACCGAACCATCTGCTCACCATCGCGGTTGAAGCTCGTATAGACGATCGCGTCGCCAAACTCCCCAACTCGCTGCAGCGAAGTCAGCGCCAGTCGCAGCAGTTCGCGACCAACCTCGCTGTAACAAAACGTCATAGTGAGACGCTCTGCCATGTAGCGGTTGGCGCGAAGCGCAGCCTTGATGTCCGCAGCCACAAACTCGTTATCGAGAGCGGCAATGATCACACGCTCAATCGAAAGCAGAGTCTGGTCGCAGGCCTCTTCCGAGTCCGTCAACCTCTCGAAATCCGCAAATGAATAGCGGGCGAGTTGCTCAAACTGGTTCAGCAGAGCCAGACAAACGCTGCTGCCTTCGGCGCGAAATCGGGCCAATCCCTGCTGAATAAGCTGCGGCAAGAAGGGCAAAATCTCGGCCGTCTCGGGCAGCGACAGAATCTTGATTGCTCCACCGAGCAGCCGTGCAGTCACAACGTCCACCGGATCGAGGCCGGCAAGCCAAGACTGGTCGGTCAAAGTGCTTACAAAAGCCTGGCTGTCACTCATAATGCACCTCATTGTGTGAGTGTTCGTGCCACCTCTATCCAAGGGCAGCAATTAACATATACAATACCATTTTTACTACAAAAAATCAATATAACTTATGCTTATTTCTTTGCGGACTCTCAGTAAGCGGGTGTATACTAAAAGTGTAACCAGGAGGTGATGCAATGCGAGACACAGGATACTACATCCAAAATAATTTCATATACGGCCCCTCCTTCGGAGGGCAATTTTATTTCGTGGGCAGTTATATTTACGGCCCAAAAAACAACGGACGGTTTTCCGTCGATAGTAGCGGTGCCATCTATGGCCCCGGCGGGCAAACGACCGGCTTTTATGTCCAGGGCAAAAACATCCTTGGGCCCGACCTTAACCTGCCGTGGTTTAGCTAAAATTTAGACTGTAGTGCAAAAATATTTGATTATTACATATTAAAATTATATAACTATACATAGCCGACAGCCTTTGAAAGGTAAACGCTATGACGGAAAGTTCTGTGGCAGCAAGCTCCCAAGTACTCGAATACCTGGGGCTCCACTTTTCGACCATACCCTACCGCGTCGCCGAATACCAGAGGCTTCTCGAAATAGGCTGGTCGCACAACGACATCGTGCTGGCCACCAAAACCGGCTACAGTTTCGCACTTCATGTGCGCCAAGAGCTACAGCGCCGCAATTACAAGTGGGCCGCCGACTCCAAGCCGTTTTACGCCTGGCTTCAGCATTACTACCGGCTACACCAGGCAGAGAAAGCCGGCATCGAATTCGCCGAATTCCTGGAGCGCTGGTGCGAACTCTGGGAGTGGCGGCGCTCCAGCAGTGGGCGTATGGTACAAGACATGCTGGGCAGCTATATGCGGGCACGCAAAGGGGGCCTGAAGCACCACGAAGCCAAAACCGTCGCCATCTACTTCGGCGCCGAGGACAGGTTGTACATCGCTCTGCGACGCAAACTGAACTCTCGATTGACGACTGAGCTGGTTTACGCGTATCGCCATGCGAACGCTCGTAATGCCTGCGATCCGCCGGCAAAGAGCATTCTCGAGGCGTTGCGGCGTGGCACATCGTTCGACGACGTGGTCAACGCCGTACGTAGCAACACCATAACCCAAATGGCACTCGCCATGCGCTACCACCAACGCAGTAGCGTCAGCGCCTAAACACCCCGCCACTCCGAGAAAATACTCCGAGGAGGCGGGGTATTTTCATAGGGAGCTACTTAAGTGCTACGCACTCACTGCCAAGAAGCGACGCGATCATCTGCTGAAGGTCAATAGATGGGTTCACCGTAAATGGCATTCGTACCGCCGACTTCTTTGTTTCGCCCAGTACCAAAATAACCTCGTTTTCACCCGGGAACTCATTGAATCGCTGCTTGAGCTGCATAAGATGTGTTTCGTTTGTTGGATCCTTCACATGGACATAGAGCTTTGGTGGAGCTAGCGCCTGCGTTGGCGCGGCGGGTTCTGGTCGCGGCGCATCATCTTCGACTGGCTTATAGAGTACCTTCTTTTGCGGAATCGAAGTCGCGTTTGTTGCTACGACATTCGACTTTCCCTTCGGCGCCTTGGCGAGTTTGCCGGTAGCACGATAGGTATTAAGTTCTTCTTCGGTTACTAGAATCACTTCGTCACCCACCAACTTGATGTCGTCGGTAATTTTGCCATCGCGGTCTTTAGCGCTAATCTTACCCTTAATCTTGACCACTGCGTCTTGCACTAACTGCTCGCCAACTTCCTCGAATAAACGCGGAAAAACGATCACTTCCATTTCGCCACTCTTGTCTTCAAGGCCAACAAAGGCCATCTTGTCGCCTTTTTTGGTATTAATAACGCGGTTGGTCGTAATGACGCCACCGATAATAACCTGCTTGCCGTCCATTTCCTTTTTGAGGTTAGCCGTGGCAACGGTTTGCTCGCGGAAATACACATCGTAGCGGTCAAGCGGGTGTGCACTGAGGTACAACCCCAGCAAATCACGCTCCCACTGTAGCTGTTCACGCTCGGTAAATTTGGTCGGCGCTGGTTCCATCTTCATGACCGGTGCAATCGTTTGCGCCGCCTCGCCACCAAATAAATCAACTTGGCCACTCGCGGCGTCTTTTTGTGACTTACTGGCAAATGCCAAAATATTATCAAGGTTATGAAGCAAGTCAGAGCGATCGCCAAATTGGTCAAAAGCGCCGGCTTTAATCAACGCTTCCCAGCCCTTACGGTTTACTTGGCGGGTACTCACGCGCTTGGCAAAATCTTCGACCGACACATATTTGCCGTCAGCTTCGCGAACCCGCACGATCTCTTCCACTGCGCCAGCACCCAAGCCCTTGATAGCTACCAGGCCAAACCTAATATCATTGCTTTCGGGCACGACGGCAAACTCCTGGAAAGACAAGTTTACATCGGGCGAAAGCACTTTCAAACCCATACGACGAGTCTCGGTAATTTCAATCGCCAAGCGGTCGGTGTCGTCTTGGTCACTTGTCATCAACGCCGCCATAAATGCCGCAGGGTAATATGCCTTGAGGTATGCCGTCCAGTACGCAATCAGGCCGTAACATGCCGCGTGCGATTTGTTAAAACAGTACGCCGCAAAGTCTTCCAGCTGCTTCCAGAACTTCTCCATTTGGTCTTCACGCGCACCGTTCTTCATGGCGCCAGCAATAAAGTCGACTTTCATTTTCTGCATCACGTCGATCTTTTTCTTACCAATTGCCTTACGAAGCGTGTCAGCTTGACCCCCAGTAAAACCACACAGCGTCTTACTAATTTCCATCACCTGCTCCTGATACACCAAAATACCGTAGGTGTTTTGCAGGGCATCCTTCATGAGCGGGTGCATGTAGGTAATTTCTTCGCGGCCATGTTTGCGGTTAATAAATCCGTCGATAAACTGCATTGGGCCCGGGCGATACAGGGCGACCATCGCAATAATGTCGTCGAACACGGTGGGCTTGAGCTCGCGCAAGTAGCGTTTCATACCAGCAGACTCAAGCTGGAATACACCGGTCGTGTCGCCGCGCTGGAACAGTTCAAATGTCTTTTCGTCATCCAGCGGGATATCGCCCAGCTCGATTTCTTTGCCATATACTTTGCTGACAATACGCAGCGTGTTTTTAAGAATGGTCAAGTTTGAGAGGCCAAGAAAGTCCATCTTGAGCAACCCCAACGCTTCAATCTCGCCCATTGGATACTGCGTTGCCACCACGCCTTTTTGCGCCATTTCAAGCGGCACGAACTTCACGATATCGTCCGGCGCAATCACCACACCACAGGCGTGCACGCCGTGGCTACGGATAGTACCTTCCAATATCATGGCAAAGTCGATAACCTGTTTGCTGGTTGGGTTGCTTTCGTATTCTTTTTTGAGGTCTTGGTCTTCGACGATGCTTACCTTTAGCGGGATGTGGCGGCCTTGCACTGGCGCAGGTACGAGCTTGGCCAGTCGGTCGGCATCGGCATATGGCACCTGTAGCACTCGAGCAACATCGCGAATCGCGTTGCGGGCGGCCATCTTGCCAAATGTAACGATGTTGGCCACGCGCTCATCGCCGTATTTGCGCACACAGTACTGCACCACTTCGTCGCGGCGCGTGTCTTGAATGTCGACGTCGACATCTGGCATACTAATACGATCTGGATTTAAGAAACGCTCGAACAGCAAACCATACTTCAGCGGATCAAGCTCGGTAATCTCCATAGTGTAAGCAATAATCGAACCCGCCGCCGATCCGCGCCCTGGCCCAAATACGATACCCTGATCTTTGCCCCACTTAATAAAGTCAGACACGATAAGAATGTAGCCGTTAAAGCCCATGCCGTCAATCACGCTCAACTCGTAAGCAATACGTTCGTTGACATCGTCGGGCAATTTCTTTTTGATATCCTCAACGTTCATTGCAAAAGCTTCTTCTTTGGCAATATCTGTGTAGCGCCACATAGCGCCGCGATAGACGTTTTTGTCGAGGAATGTTTTTTCGGTTTCACCCTCTGGGACAGGGAATTTTGGAATTAAAATTTTGCCAAACTCGAGGTTAACCTCGCAGCGATCGGCAATTGCCCGCGTGTTGGTAATAGCCTCGGGGTGTTCGTCGCCCCAGCGCGTAATAAGATCTTTCGGATCGGTCACAAACAAATCGGTATCTTTTAGGCTCATGCGGTCTTGGTCGCTCAAGTACGAACCCGTGCCCACACACAATAAAATTTCGTGTGCGTCTTGGTCGGCGTGCTTTAGGTAGTGGGCGTCGCAGGTTACGACTGGCTGAATGTCCAGATCTTTACAGAGCTTAAAGAGCTTTTCGTTAACCTTTTTTTGCACGTCCCAGTGGGTGTGATCCTGCACCTCAATGTAATAACGATCACCAAAAACAGACTTGTACCACTTAGCAACTTCGTAGGCTTTTTCGTCGTTGTCGTAGCGAAAAGCCTCACCGACTTCACCACCAACACAACCTGACAAAATAATAAGGCCTTCGTTATACTTTTCGAGCAAGTCGTGATCAATGCGTGGCTTGTAGTAGTACCCGTGCAGGTTGGCCTCAGTGCTGAGACTCATAAGGTTTTGATAACCCTGCATGTTCATGGCCAATATAATTAAGTGAAAGCGCGACTTATCCTTTTGAGGATCTTTGTCGGTGTGTTTCCTTGGCGCAACGTACGTCTCCATGCCAATAATTGGCTTGATGCCTTCACTGACACACGCGTTATAAAACTCAATAGTGCCACTGAGGGTTCCGTGGTCGGTCATGGCAATTGCTTCCATGCCCATTTCTTTGACATGACGAACCATGTCCGGCGCTTTTTGCAGACCGTCCAACACGCTATGATGCGTGTGATTGTGCAAATGCACGTAATCAGATGGCTTTAAATCAGCCGCTGCCACGTCTCGTTACTACCCTCCTCCAAGGCTCCAAAAAACCAAGGTCTTATACATATAGTATAGCGCATAAGCCCGGGGCCACAGTGTTGTGAAAATTATGATTTTTAGTAGCAAAAGAGCGGTCCACTAGGGATCGCTCTTAGATAAATACCGGCCGTAACCACCTATCTATCAACGGGCTTGTTTCGGCTTGACTCTATAGAATGCTGGACCTTTTCGGTAAAATCGCCAATGAACGGAATGCTGTTAAAGAGCGTGAGCACCCACAGCAGCAGCGCAATCATCAAGGTGCCGCCAATCACACTTCCAAATCCAAACATAATCCCGCGCACAAAGTTCATTTTGTATACTTTGTAGCGGTGGCGGTAGTAATCGTCAAAAAGGTCTTCCAGAAAACCGCGGGTCGCGCCTTGCGCCATATCGTCTTTGATCTTTTGTAGTACTTTTTTGACAGCCATTACTGATTACTACTTTTTGCGACTTGTTTTTTCTTCGTCGTTTTCGTCCCACGCACGCTTGGCGCTTTCGGCGGCGCGGGTTGCGCGAGCCTTGAGGTCATCTGCACGACCCCGAGCATCTTCTGCAGCGCCTTGGGCTTTGCCTTTTACTTCTTCGACGGTGCGGTTTGCTTGTTTTTTAACGTCGGTCGCTGTGTCGCTTGCTTTGCTTTTAGCTTCTTCTTTTTTACGCTTAAGGTCTTCGCGAGTTTCTTTGCCACTTTTTGGCGCCGTAAGAAGCCCCGCTACCACACCCGCAACTGCACCAACAACAAGACCAATACCAAACTTTGCTTTTTTCATTTCCTTATACCCCTTCATTAATCCTTTTTATCGCGCTTGCCGGAGCGATCGGTAAACCGCTGGAACAATTCCATGGCAACCTTTGACACCATAGCCGGTGCAATTGCCTTTTGGAGCCCGCCGGCAATGTTTTCAAAGCTGAGGACAGTCCGCTCTGCCGACTGCGTAACTCGCTGAATTTGTTTGGCAACGCGTATAAGCACTGCAATCAGTACGATCGCCAGGATCAAAAAGATTGCCAATGCAGTTGCCAAAATTGCCACTAAAATTTCTGATGCGTCCATGAAACGACCCTTTCTTTACGTGCGTTCTCAGTATACCACCCTCAGCCCAGTTGGCTCAAAGAGCTTTCTCCTTCAGCATCATCTTGGTTTTGCACGCTATGATATGCTAGAAGAACAAGAGGTAGACTGACCGTGAGAAATTATTATGAGCTTATTGGTGTAGCACACGCTGCTACCGCCGCAGAGATAAAAGCGCGTTATCGAGCGCTTTCTAAGTCGTATCATCCAGACGCCGGCGGCTCAGAAGCGCAAATGGCGCAGCTAAACGAAGCCTATCGGGTACTTATGAATCCGGTAGAGCGTGCCTCATATGATCGCCAGCTTACTCGCGAGCGTGATGCGGCCCGAGCAGCCGCCGCCAGGCGCCAACAAGCAGCTCAGCAAGCCCACGCTCGCACAACCGCCAAACACAAAGAGGCCCGCGCCTACGCCCAGCAAAACGAAGCTATTTTTGCAGACATTCACCCTCAAAAATCACCAAAAAAATCTTCGTTTTGGAAATTCATGGCCTGGAGCACAGCAGTGTATGTCATCGCCGGTGCGGCCCTTTTGTATGCGCTTACTATGCCAAGTATGGCATCCAACGATACTACCGAAACGTCCAAACCCGCCACGCCACTCGCGCAAGAGGCAGCCAACGCTAGCGCCGCTATTTCGGACGCGCCCAGTTCGGTTACAGAAACGCAGCTACCTACGCAGGGTTCCGCTCCCACCACCACGACCTCAAACACAGATACGTCATCTCAAAACGATAACAGCGATGATACTACGTCAAACAGTGCCACCTCGCAACCCGATACCACACAAACGAGTCCGGAACAACCAACCAAAAAACACGCAAACTGGCGCCGCTACCTCCCATTCTAATAACTAAAACGCGCCCGCCGAGCCGCCCACAATGTGAGCAGCTCGACGAACGCGGTCGTACACCAACTAGGCGCCTTCGACCCGAAAGAGACGGTCATAATTCCTGACACGTCCGACTCCGAGCGCTTCCAGACAGTACTCGCGGAGCTGTGCGCCAAGGACGGCTGGCGTTGTAGCCAAGTAGCCGCCCTCTTGGCCGCTGAGAGTCCCGTACTCGCTGGCATCTCGCAGGTAGCCCAGTAGCTTGCCGGATACCTTTACCGGTGGCTTGCACTCGACAATGCGAGTAAAAGCGCCGTCGATGCCCACCTGCACGGTAATTCGGATTTTGCCGGCGGCGGTCCAACGAGTGCGACTACTGTCGGGCTTGGCGCAGTAGTGGACCTGCATCGTCCTTTCGGCATTCTGGCGCACGGGCCAGCCCATGGCGAACTCATGGCCAGTGACGACGTCGACCCCGGCGATGCCGGCGTAATGCGCGGCAACGCTGGCATAAAACTCGCGGCTATTGCTGCCCCAAAGGACAAGCGCCCACGCGCCGTTGGCTCGAACACAGAATCCGATGTTCTCGCGAACAGCCAGGAACTCACGCCTCGCGCAATACGAGGCAACGATCTTCCTGGCCAAATCCTCATTTCCGAGCCGTGCCATGGCCACATCTAGCTGGCCATGCAAGCCGCTCCCTAAAACGACCGGAAAAAATCGGTCCATCCTCGCTCCTGATGATTCGGCGGACAGTACAGAGTAAAAATAAGCTATTGCGTCTGCGGTGTCAACTAATCGTCTTTTTCGGCCAAACGGGTTTCGAGGTATTCACGGAACTTAGGGCCTAGCTTTGGATCAACCAATGCGTGGTCCACAATTGCCTGCAAATAACGAGACTTGTCGCCCGCGTCATGCCAAACACCTTCGATAACTTGCCCATACACATGGGTTGATTGCGCCAGTTCGCCAATCGAATCGCCCAGTACTAGCTCGCCGCCAACACCCGGCTTTTCTTTTTCGAGCAGCGGCCAAATGTCCGGCGTCAGCAAATAACTCCCGACGGAGGCATAGAGTGACGGTGTTTTTTCTGGACCTGGCTTTTCAACAAAGCCACTCAGCTTGATAGTTCCCTCGTGCTCATCGCCATCTGGCACGGCAATACCAAGACGCTTTGTGTCTTCCGGCTTGACGTTTACAAGCGAGATAACTGTGCTGTGGGTCTTTTTGTATGCCTCAAGTAGCTGCATCGGATATGGCACTTCGCTACGGAAAAAGTCATCTGCAAAAATAACAAAAAACGGCTCGTCGTCGTCAATAAGGTGGCGAGCGTTCAGCACTGGGCGAGCATTGCCTTTTGGCGAACCTTTTTGGCGGACGTACACAAAATTAGCCAGATTGCCAATTGCCTCTACCTGGTCGGCTAGTTCACCTTTGCCTTTAGCGCGAAGTTCTGTCTCGAGCTCCTCGCTGCGGTCAAAATGGTCCTCGAGCGCACGCTTACTGTAACCGGTTACAATAATAACGGTTTCAACACCGGCGGCCACCAAATGCTCAACGATAATCTGAATAACAGGCTTGTCGACAATCGGCAGCATCTCTTTTGGCATGGCTTTGGTCTGTGGCAAAAATCGAGTACCCAGGCCGGCAGCGGCAATAATTGCTTTGGTTGGCATTTTTGTCATGGTTATGTCTCGCTCTCTGAATATACAATTATCATTACTAACAAAAAGACGAGCGTGCCGTACTAACGGCTCGCCCCTTTGCTATTCTGGCTCCGCGCACTAGGACTTGTCAAATCGCCAGGGGCGAAGCCGCTGCTTAGCTCAATCGTTTTTTGATGATCTGCGAAACAAGCGCTGGATTTGCTTTGCCGGCAGACTTTTTCATCACTTGGCCCACCAAAAAACCTGCGGCGCGGTCATTGCCGGCTTTTATGTCTGCAACCGCCTTAGCGCTTGCTGGATCGGCCAGAACTTCGTCGACAATTGCTTCAATTGCAGCGGTATCGTTTTCTTGGATCCAGCCGTTTTGTTCGGCAACATCACGAGCTATTGCGGTATCGTTTTTCCGAAGTTCAAGCAATAATTGGTCAGCATTGTTGGAGCTAAGCGTGCCATCTTTAAAGAGTGCTGATACGTCCTTAAACTGCTGGACGGTTGGCAAGCCGGTAACCGTATCGCCACCAGAAACAAGCCGGTTAACCAAGAAGTTCACCGTAAATTTGGTAGCGTCAGCCCCTACACCAAGCACTGTCTGCACGTAGCCTAATCCAGTAAGAGCATCGTTCAAAAGAAGTGTTTCGGCATCTTCCTGGCGCACGCCAGCAGCTGCCAGTTTTGTGCGGAGCGTGGCTGGCAAAAGTGGTTCAACTTCGGCGCGAATCTTAGCAATGCGCTCATCGGTTAGTTCAATTGGCGGCAGGTCAGCATCTGGGAAGTAGCGATAATCCATTGCTTCTTCTTTGCTGCGTTGGCTAAATGTTTTTTGCTTGGCGTCGTTCCAGCCACGAGTTTCTTGAGCGATCTTTTCGCCTTTTTCAACCAGCTCAGCTTGCCGTTCAAATTCGTACTGCGCGGCTCGCTCAACGCTACGGAACGAGTTAAGGTTTTTAACCTCAGCGCGAGTACCAAGCGTGGTGCTGCCCTTTGGCGCAATCGAGATATTAACATCAAAACGCATATTGCCATGGTACAAATCACCCAGCGTAACGCCAGCTGATTTCATAAGCAAATACAGCTCTTGCACGTAAGCCTTTGCCTGCTCGGGACTATGCATGTCGGCTTCAGATACGATTTCGATTAGCGGCGTGCCAGCCCGGTTGAGGTCGACAAGACTATAGTCGGCATTGCCTGGGTGCGTGAGTTTACCAGCATCCTCCTCGATATGTGCGCGCGTAATACGCACCGTAAAGGTTTTGTCGCCAAGTGGCACTTCAATGCTGCCGGTGCCTACAGTGGGGCGTTCGAGCTGTGTAATCTGATAGCCTTTTGGCAAATCGGGGTAAAAGTAGTGCTTTCGATCAAAACTGCTAACTTTTGCAATTTCGGCGTTCAGTGCTACACCGGCGCGTATAGCCAAATTAACCGCCTCGCGGTTCAGAACCGGCAGTGTGCCTGGCAAGCCAAAACAGATTGGGCTAACCGTTGTGTTTGGTGCTTTGTCGCGGGCGTCATTATCAGCACCACTAAAAAGCTTGGTAGTGGTTTTTAGCTGCACGTGGCATTCAATGCCAATGGTCATTTCGTATTTGTTCAGATAGTCTTTATTCATAATTACAGCGCCCCTACATTTTTAAGGCCTTGTTTGAAACCGCGCAGCGCTTGGTTGACCACGATGGCGTTTAGCTTCACGTCAGACTCGTGCGCAATGCGGTTACGGACTTTATGGGCAGCCCAAATTTTATCGCCAGCGTGTGAACTCTTGAGTCGCTCCCCCATCGTTTCGCCAGAAAAGCCGCGCTCTTTCAATGCACGATCGAGCAATTTGTCAGCCTGAATGATAGCCACCTGCCACCCAGCCTCGCCCATTTTTTGTACTTGTTCAATTTTTTCCCAACGATCACGGTAGTATTTTACGTCCAGTCCGCTGCGTCGGCGCGTAAACTGCCCCATACCTACAAGCAGAACCAAACCCGCAATGACCACAATCGCCAAAAAAACCATCAAGATGATATCCATTACGCGCGGCCCTCCAGCTGCGCGGCCAAGCCAAGCAATAGGCCGTCGTCACGCTGCTTACCGATAAGCTGAAGGCCAATTGGCAGACCCTGTTCATCTGCGCCAGACGGCACGCTCACGGCCGGCAAACCCGCCAGGCTTACGGCAACCGTCATAATGTCAGCCAAGTACATCTTAAGAGGATCTTCGGTATTTTCGCCCAGTTTAAAAGCGGTTGTTGGCGAAACAGGACCAATGAGTACATCATATTGCTCGAATGTCTTCTTAAATTCATTAATCAAAAGCGTACGCGCCAGCTGTGCTTTGCGGTAGTAGGCATCGTAATAACCGCTACTCAGCACATACGTACCAATAAGAATACGACGCTTGTTTTCTGCCATAAAGCCTTGGTCACGGCTCAAGCCGTATACTTCGTCGAGGCTCTTGGCCCGCTCGGCGCTGAGGCCGTATTTGATACCGTCGTAGCGGCTGAGGTTGCTGCTAATTTCGGCTGGAACCACAATATAGTAGATAGCGAGCGCCGAGGCGAGTGATGGCAAGCTTACTTCTTCGACCACATGGCCAAGCGCGCGCAAATCGTCGGCGCGCTTTTGCACCGCGGCACGAACCGCAGGCTCGACGTCACTGGTCATGTACTCTTTAACGAGTCCGATTTTGAGTTTTTCTGGCTTGTGGCTCGCAGTCAAAAGCGGCGCGTCAAGGCTCGAGATGGTTGTGCTGTCACGTTCGTCTGGACCAGCCATAATATCCATGACCAGTGCTGCGTCATCTGCGTTTCTGGCCAACACGCCGATTGTGTCGGTCGAGCTAGCCATAGCAACAACGCCAAATCGAGACACTAACCCATACGTCGGCTTTACGCCAACAACCCCGTTAAAGCTGGCTGGCTGGCGAATAGAGCCACCGGTGTCGGTGCCAAGTGCAAATGGCACAATATCCAATGCGACTGCCGCTGCAGAACCGCCAGAGCTGCCACCAGGCACGCGGGTATCGTCGACAGCATTTTTGCTTGGACCATAATAGCTGTTTTCGGTGCTTGAGCCGTGCGCAAAAGCATCGAGGTTGGCTTTTGCAATCATGATAGCGCCTTCGGCTTCGAGTTTTTCGACAGCGCTTGATTGGTACGGCGCTTCAAAGTTTTCCAAAATTTTAGCGGCAGCAGTTGTAGCTCCGCCAAATGTCAAAAAGTTGTCTTTGGCGATAAAGGGCACGCCAGCGAGCCGGCCGGTTTTTTTGCCAGCGGCGCGATCGGCGTCGACTGAGCGCGCTCGTTCAAGCGCGCGATCACGTGCGGTACTTAGACTCGTGTTGTACGATTTCTTTTCATCAAGCAGCTGCAGAGCTTCTTCGACTAGCTGAGCTGCCGTTGTACGCCCTGAATCAAGATCTTCAAGAATCGCTGCAATTGTCTTACTCATAATACTTTCGGTACTTTAATCTGGTTGTCTTGGGTGTGGGGTGCATTTTTGAGGAGCTCGGCTTGCGAGACGCCGTAGTCGATAAGGCTATCCTCACGCGTAACGTTGCGCAAACCCGTTACCTGATATGTCGGCTCTACGCCAGAGGTGTCGAGCTCATCAAGCTGAGCAACATACGCCAAAATAGCTGCCAGTTCTTGCTGAAGTTTGGCTACCTCTTCATCGCTGACGGCAATCTTTGCCAAACCAGCAATATAGCTCACATCCTGCGTCGAAATTGTCGTTTGTGTCATAACTAATGACCAGTATAACAGAGGGAGGGCGGACCCGCCCAGATTTTTATCGCAATTACTTTTAGTATGGCATGTAGCCGTCGCCACCGTGCATGGGGTATGGCTCAATCTGCATTGGATCAGATGGCAGCGTGGGGCCAGATTTTGTGCCGCCCTCGCGGTTGATAGTAAGGGCCGTTACTAGCAGCGCAATCACCACAACTGCCGCCAAAAGGTTCATACTCGCCACAAATAGTCTGCTTGAGTCTTTGCCCTTTGCAAACCATAGCACGTACCATGCCGCCACCGAGAAGATCGCAAAACCCATCAACGCAGGTACAAAGTCGCGCACATACATATCGCCAATATCTGCCCCGCTTTGTTGCAACGCTAAAAGCGAGTTAATAACCACGCCAAGCATCATTACAAAGCTCAGCATCGAAAGCGTTACCAGCACAAATAATGCACCGTACACCGGCAGCTTATACGCCACGCGAGCTGTATAACCAGTACGCTTTACATATTCGGCCGCAAGTCGGCGACGCAAAACACTCATTTTTGCCGCCAGCACAAACAATGCGGCCACCAATACGCCAACACCAGCCGTCTCAACATGAACGGTGTTCATCTCGGGAGGCCACATGAGTGTATGTGGCAAATCATACTTGCCCGTCCACATGCCAACGGCGTAGCTCGCGCCCAAAAACAAAAGCACCGGTATAACCGCAACCAGTGCAAAATAATAACTATGCTCAAACGTTAAAAAGGTGGCGCCGTGCAAAAAACGCGCGCTGAAAGACATGTCTTTCTTTTTTACGGTACTTGTTTCGGATAATGCCATTGTTTGTTCGCCCTCCGCTTTAGATGTCTTTAGTATACACCTTTTTGCTCCGATGCCGGGGCGACCCGCACGATATTTCGCGCGAGGGTCGCCCCGGTCACCGTTTGGGTCGCCTCGTTAAACGAAAACGACCTGGATCACTGCACCCTGCAGCGCCCGACCGTCAGCGCTTCGACGAGCTCGGAAGCCCTTTGTGCGCCGCCGAATGTAGGCCTGCGCCAGCCCGTGGCTGCCGAAGTCTCGCGCATGCGCGATATCGGGCACCCACGCGACTTCGTCATCGGTTGCCGAGAGATACTTATCGGCTTTCGTGATGACGCAGCGGCCGGTTACGACGTGCATGCTCTCCCAGATTTCGCGAGGAAAGCCCGTGCCAGCGGGGTACACCAGAGTGGCCCCAAACCCCTCTGCCGCTTCCGAGCTCTCAAAAGTCAGAGCCAGGCTCGGCGTTGGAGTGAGCTGAGGCACATCGTTGGCCCCTCGGTCCGCGACGAAGAGGTCGCCGACCCGCAGGCAGTAAGTTGCCATGAAGCGTATGTGTCCTTTCGGCTAGCCGAACATCAGCACGGGGTGCGCTGCGTTTTTGATGGCCAGGTCAGCGTCGGAGCTGAAGTCGAGCGCATCGATGAAGTGCTGGGCCGCCGCCGCGCTCTGAAAACGCATGGCGCGACTGGCGATGTCCCACCGCGCGACTTGGCCCTGCACCAAATCTGCCGAGAGGTAGACGTTCCTTTCGTGCGGGTGCTGCATCACGTAGTAGGCCTCGAGGATCACCGCCGAGCTGGCCAGCTGGTGTTGGCCGGCGACCATCTGCTGGATGATCGCGTCGGCGCCAGAACGGTCGTCGAACTGCGTGGCGAGATCGGGCGACGGCGTAAGGCCGATGGTGCCATCCTGATGCCTCTGCACATACAGGGAGCCGCAAACAACGGCAAACGACATGGAGAAAATCCTTCGGTCATGGCTGATCGCACAAGGCTGTGCAAATCGACAAAGCCGTGCTGTAGTATACCAAATCAGAGCTTATCTTACAATGTAAGCTACTTTTGGAGTTTGGCTTTGAGATCAGTTATAATATCACGAAGTTCGGCGGCTTCTTCAAACTGCAGGTTTGCCGCAGCAAGGTCCATCTGAGCCGTAAGGTCACGAATAACACCTGGAACTTCTTCTTTTGGAATCTTTTTGAGATCACGCTTGGCGTCTTTTGCCACCTGCGGGATAACAGCGCGCAACCCCTCATCGATCTTTTTAGATACGCCGTGGGGCGTTATGCCGTGCTCTTTGTTATAAGCTTCCTGAATACCGCGGCGGCGCGTAGTTTCGTTTAGTGTCTTTTGCATGCTGTCGGTGATACGGTCACCGTACATTATTACGTGGCCATCAACGTGGCGTGCCGCACGGCCAACAGTCTGGATAAGCGCCTGGCTCGAGCGCAAAAAGCCTTCCTTATCGGCGTCTAAAATCGCCACCAAACTCACCTCCGGCAGGTCGAGGCCTTCACGAAGCAGGTTAATCCCAACCAGCACATCGTATATACCGGTGCGAAGATCGCGCAAAATATCACTACGCTCAAGCGTATCGATGTCGGAGTGGAGGTATGCAGTCTTAATGCCTAGCTCGCCCAGATACTCACTAAGATCTTCTGCCATGCGTTTAGTAAGCGTGGTTGCCAGCACTCGCTGCCCCTTGGCAATCGTGTCACGAATTTCGGCAATGAGGTCATCAATTTGGCCGCTCGTAGGGCGAATTTCGATTGGCGGATCAAGCAAGCCTGTGGGGCGGATAATCTGCTGGGCGGGCGTACCACCCCTAGAAAGTTCGTATTCACCCGGTGTCGCGCTTACATAAATGGCCTGGTTAATATGGCGCTCAAACTCGGTAAACGTCAACGGTCGGTTGTCGAGGGCGCTTGGCAAGCGAAACCCATACTCAACCAAAATTTCTTTACGTGCGCGGTCGCCATTATACATACCGCGCACCTGCGGAAGAGTTTGGTGCGATTCATCCACAAATAGCAGATAATCGTCAGGAAAATAATCCATAAGCGTAGCCGGCTGTTCGCCCGGTGCGCGGTTAGTAAGGTAGCGGCTATAGTTTTCGATGCCTTTTACAAAACCAGTCTCTTCGAGCATTTCAAGGTCAAACTTGAGGCGTTGGTTGAGGCGCTGCGCCTCGAGCAATTTGCCCTGTGATTCAAATAACTTAGTGCGCTCTTCGCCTTCTTTGCGAATTTTGTCGATGGCCAGCAGGGTCTTTTCGCGCGGGGTTACGTAGTGGCTACCAGGGAAAATGCTAACTTCGTCGAGCTCTTTCATAACCTCGCCGGTGAGTGTATCAATTTGCGTTAAGCGGTCAACTTCGTCACCAAAAAACTCAATACGAAAAGCGTTTTCACTACCGGCCGGGAACACGTCGACCACGTCGCCACGTACACGGAAGGTACTACGATGAAAATCGATATCATTGCGCTGATACTGAATATCACTGAGGTGACGAAGAAACTTATCTTGTTTGCGTTGCTCGCCCTTTTTAACGTGCAGAGCCATAGCGCCATAATCTTCAACCGAACCAATACCATATATACAGCTAACGCTAGCGACAATGATAACATCACGCCTGGTCAAAAGTGAGCTGGTTGCGGCGTGCCGCAGGCGGTCGATTTCTTCGTTGATATCACTGTCTTTTTCGATGTATGTGTCGCTGCTGGCAATGTAGGCTTCTGGCTGGTAGTAATCGAAGTAACTCACAAAATAGTGTACCTCGGCCTCTGGGAAAAATTGCTTAAACTCGCTGTACAGCTGAGCGGCGAGCGTTTTGTTATGCACCAGCACGAGTGTTGGCACTTGGCGCTCAGCAATAATATTAGCCATGGTAAAGGTTTTACCAGAACCAGTAACGCCTAAAAGGGTTTGCTCTTTTTGGCCTTTTTTAAGCCCATCAACAAGACGCGCAATCGCTTTTGGCTGATCGCCCGTTGGTTTATACTCACTTGCAAGTTTAAATGCGCCCATAAATCAACTCTATTGTACCACATCCAAACATTGCATAATTACAAAAAGTATTGTATAATTTACAAATCACCCGACCAAGAAGTGAGGTGCGTTACCATGCCCCAAGGCGGATATATCCTTCTGCCGCATGACAGCCGGCCATCGGCCGCAGCGAAGAAGCGGCTACTGCAAGCGCTGAGCGTGCTCGCCATGCTGGCAGTCGCGATCGGTTTCGGTGGATGGCTCTGGCTGAAGCATGGTTGGGACCTGGACAAAACCGCCCAACAAAAAATCGTCGCGGACTACATGGCCGACGTCGAGCAAGAGACCAACGGCACGCTCAAGAACGACGCCGACAGCTACAACGCCTTCGATGGCTACGTCGACGGCCATATCACCTTCCGTGTCGTTCTGGGCAGCTGCTCGGATGTCAGCGCGTCGCTCGAATCGCCCAAGGCACGCCCCAGTTCCAAGCGTCAGCTCCACACGCTGCGCATCGAGATGCCCGGCACAAGTGGCAACGCCGACGCGCCCAAGGCCTACCAGGTCATCCACCCGGAGGCGATCAACTGGGCGCGGCCGCTCCTGGACGCCAACAGCGGCCTGAGCCACTGCTTCACCAAGAAGTAACCCGAACGCACCACTCGCATACGGTGATGAGCGGGCCCCACGCGGGCCCGCTTTTCCCTTTTCTAACTTTATCCTGCGTGACGAGATTGCGATGCAGACCCTGGTCGCGGGGCGTGCTTGATTTCTTCTTTAAAGTCGGCGTAACGCTCGTCGAGCTCGGCAATCACGCGGTCAACAATGCGCGTTGGATCAACATCAAAAATAATTGCGTCTTTGCCTGGCACCTCAATACCATCAACCAGCGTTGGAATAAAATCAGCCAAACCGCCGCTGCCTGTTAGCACTGCACAAACTTTGTGACTTTCCATAGCCGTACTAAACTCGTGCAAACTCCCCATGCGCCCACCAACGGTAATAACGGCGTCGCTGCTGCGGACCAAATGGATATCGCGGCCCACGTAGTCCATGCCTGTAAAGTTAATATAATCAAACTCTTGGAATGGCAATCGATAACTTTTTATATGGGCTCGGTATGAACTGGCCGGCGAAAAGCCAATAGAGATGCCTTTGTTTTCGTGCGCGCCAGCGGCGGCAAATTGTGGGAGGCCAGAGGTAGCGCCGGTCAAAAGGACATGTCCGCGCTTTGCGATTTCTGCACCTAGCATGTAGGCAAGCTTATGCGCGTATTCAACGGTTTGGCCTTGCGCTGCGCCGGAAACACAGATTTGGTATTTGCTCATGGTGGATGTATGCCCGCTTAGGTTTTACTACCTAATAGTATACGGGTGGTAAGCATAAGCATCAAGAGATGCTCGTTCATGCCGCTCAACCTCCCGCACCTCGGAAGGGTTATGCAGTCTTGTTTTAATCTTTCAGGTACACCCCTCTCTATTACGCTGCTCCCACCCATCGCACCTCAGAAACACTGCGTTCGCAAACAGCTCACTTACGTTCTGTCAGGAAATGACACGTTCTTACGGTAGCGATGGGGTGGGATCGCTGTGCAACCTGGTTGGTAAAGCGGGAGTTGGCGTAAGCCAGAATATTAACTAGGGGTGGCAGGTGGCGGGGCAGCACCCAAAAATTTTTCTGGTACTCCAGACAAAATCTTTTAGGGGCGGACCACCTGACAGGACCC
>Ga0075365_10000230_pt1 | contig 19070 bp, 20 predicted proteins | sample EndMetdeltDD1765_FD_71387 | JGI IMG/M metagenome (GOLD analysis project Ga0075365, IMG submission 71387) | Populus endosphere microbial communities from Tennessee, USA - Endosphere MetaG P. deltoides DD176-5 | ecosystem: Host-associated > Plants > Roots > Endosphere | place: USA: Tennessee... | reverse complement strand
GCCGAGTAGGTGAGCTGATGCATCGCGACGTCGAACAGGCAGGTGTCGACATCGCAGCCACGGCCACTCTGGCGCGCCTGCAACACGCAGCTCAGCAGGCCGACGATCCCGGTGACCCCCGTCATCGTATCGATCATCGATGCGCCGACGCGCGCCGGCAGCCCGTCAGGCTCGCCGGTCAGGCTCATCAGCCCGACCTCGGCCTGCATCAGGTAGTCGTAGCCCGGCCAATCCGCCCGCTCGTTGTCACGGCCATAGGCGGAGATGTGCAGACACACGACAGCCGGATTGATCCGGCCGAGTGCCGCGTAGTCGAGGCCCAGGGGGGCAGCGAGATTGCCGCGCAGGTTGTTCACCACGGCATCGGCGTCGCGAACCAGCACTTCCAGCTGCCGGCGCCCCTCCGGCGACTTGATATCCAGGGTGACGCTGCGCTTGCCGAGATTCCAGGCCTGAAAATACTGGCTGTCGCCGGTGCCGAGCATGTGCGGGCCGACATGGCGCGACGGATCGCCGCCGCTCGCTGCGTTCTCGACCTTGATCACGTCCGCACCGAGTTCGGCGAGGAGCATCGTGCCGTAGGGCGCCGCGCCGTACTGTTCGACGGCGATCACCCGCATGCCTGCCAAAGGTTTCATGCGGCGCTCCGCTTCAGCCATTGCCGGGCGATGATCAGGCGCTGCATCTCGTTGGTGCCTTCGCCGATACAGGTCAGCGGCGCGTCGCGATAGAGCCGCTCGATGTCGTATTCCTTCGAGTAGCCGTAGGCGCCGTGGATGCGGAGCGACTCGGTCGCGTTCTCGAGCGCGGCCTCGGAGGCGAAGTATTTCGCCATGCCGGCTTCCATGTCGCAGCGTTCGCCACGGTCGAAAGTCGCCGCAGCATCCAGCGTGAGCAGTCGCGCGGCGCGCGCCCGCGTCGCCATCTCGCCAAGCTTCAAGGCGATCGCCTGATGTTCGGCGATCGGCTTGCCGAACGTCTTGCGAATTTGCGCGTAGTCGGTCGCGAGCCGCAACGCGCCTTCGGCGATACCGACGCCGCGCGCAGCGACATTGATGCGCCCGAGCTCGAGACCGCCGGTCGCCTGATAAAAACCCTGCCCTTCGACCTCGCCGATCAGGTGATCGGCGGGAATGCGATAATCCTCGAAGATCAGCTCGGCAGAATCGATTGCCTTGTAGCCGAGCTTCTCCAGTTTGCGTCCCACGCGGAAGCCTTGCTGCTTGGGCGCGATGAACAGGCTCATGCCCTTGTGCCGCTGTTCCGCATGCGGATTAGTCTTCACCAGCAGCGCGAAGCAGGAGCCCTCGATGCCGTTGGAGATCCAGGTCTTGGTGCCGTTGATGACGTAGTGATCGCCGTCGCGCCGCGCGGTCATGCGGATGGCCTGCAGGTCCGTGCCGGCATCGGGCTCGGTCAAGGCGAGCCCGCCGCGAATCTCTCCGCTCGCAAGGTGCGGCAGCCAGCGCCGCTTCTGCGGCTCGGTGCCGAATTTTTCGATCGCAAGCGCCAGCATCAGGTGCGAGTTGAAGATGCCGGTGATCGCCATCCACACCGAGGAGATGCGCATGACGATCTCGGCGTAGACTGATGCGGGCAGGCCAAGGCCGCCGTACTCGGTGCCGACGGTGGCGCCGAACAGGCCGAGCTCGCGCATGTCGGCGACAATCTTGTCCGGCCATCGGTCGGCGTGGTCGTGCTCCTTCACGACCGGCCTCACCTTGCGCTCGACCCAGTGATCGATCGAGGCCAGCAACTGGGCCCGATCAGCCTCGTCCACCACCCGTCGGGAGCCAAGCCCTGTCATCTGTGCGCCTTCCCTTGAAAATCTTTAATTGTACGGATAACTCATATTTGACCGTACAAATCAAGCCGATTTCTGTTTACATTCTGAACGCTTCTGCGGCGGGCCGCGCTAACTCGTTGACAGGCCTAAGGCTTTTGACGTCGGATTTGTCCGAACAAGGCGAGTCGTTCCGAACGACTGCCCTTGCTTCATAAGGAGTCGTCATGGCCGAACGGCCCAGAAATCTGGAAGCGCAGGTCGCCGACACGCCGCTCTATCGCAAGGTCGTCGACGCGTTGCGCGGCGACATCGCATCGGGACGGTCGGCGGTCGGCGATCGCTTGCCGACCGAGGACGCGCTGTGCCGCCGCTTCGGCGTCAGCCGCCACACGGTGCGCGAAGCGCTGCGCGCGCTCCGCGACGAAGGCCTGGTCGCATCCAAGCAGGGCGCCGGCTCCACGGTGGTGCGGCGCGCTACGCAGCCGCTCTACAGCTACTCGGTCTCCAGCATTGAAGAGCTGATGCAGTACGCGACCGAGGCGCGCTACGCGGTCGACAAGAGCGGCATCGTCGTCGCAGACACGGCTCTGGCCGAGCGGCTCGGCTGCGACGTCGGGCAGCGCTGGCTCCGCGTGGAAGGCTTTCGCTACACCAGCGGCGAGCCAAGCCCGATCTGCTGGACCGAGGTTTTCGTGCGCGCCGACTATGCCGGCATCGGCCTGATGATCGGCCGGCGCAGCGGCACCATCTATTCCTGGATCGAGGAGATGTACGGCGTGCGGGTCGGCAGCGTCGAGCAGGTGCTGCGCGTCGAGCCGATGCCCGAAGCGATCGCCGCCACGCTACGCGTCGGGGCCGGCGCCATTTCACCGGCTAACATGGCCGTCGCCATCCGCCGTGCCTATCGCCTCACGAGCGGCGAACTCGTCGAAGTTGCCTTCAACCTGCATCCGGCCGAACGATTCAGCTATTCGGTGACGATGCAGCGGCGCGGCTGACGACCTCGTCCACGTCCGCTCCTGGCGGCCGCCCGCGAGATCAGCGCGAGACTGGGATACCGGGCTTCCTCGCTATGAGCCCTTCGGTCTGATCCGTTCTTCCTTCGAGGCACAAGCGCATTCGGCGCGCGCGTGTCCGCGATGCGCGGCGATTGACTAATGACCGCCAGTCATTTACTAATGACTAATAGTCATTAGGCTGGTCATGGCGCTCCAACGCAGACGACTGGGTCAGGACAAGCGCCGCGCAGAGCTTTTGGTTGCGGCCGAGCGCCTGTTGCGGCGTGACGGCGCGGCGGTGCGGGTCGAAGACATTGTTGCCGAAGCGAAGGCCGCGAAAGGCACGTTCTACACGTGCTTTGCGACCTGGGACGACATGCTCGAGGCGGTTCGCGCGCAGAAGCTCTCCGAGTTGGAACGGCTGCTCGTCCCCGTTCTGGCAACGAGGCCGGTCCGTACCTCACTGCTGGCGGACGTTGCCGTCACGTCCATCGACTTCATCGTCGCGCTTGGCGGGTTGCACGACGTGCTGTTTCACAGTGCCTTCACGCTGACACGGCCGCTGCCGGAGAACACGCGCCCGCCAGCACGCATCGCCGAGATCCTGCGTCACGGCCAGCAGGCCGGCGTGTTCGCACCATGCGATCCCGAACCGATGGGAGCGCTGATTTTCGCGATGATGCACGAGACTGCGGATCGCATCGCCGCCGGCGCCAACCGCAAGCGTTCACTCGCTGCGCTCAAGCTGGCGCTCGACCGTATCGTCAAGGTTTCCAACGATGGCTCATCCTTTCGCCCGAGGAGACGCACATGAAGATACTGCCGCCAGTGCTGGTCATGATCTTCACAGGCTTGATGATTGCGTTGGGACAATGGCTGCCCGGCCCTGACGTCGTGCCTTGGCCCTACAATTGGCTCGGTGCGATTCTGATAATTGCGGGACTCGCCGTCACTCTGGTGGCGGGACAGCGTTTTCACCGCATCGGAACGAACATCAGGACGTTCAACGAACCGACGCTCATGGTTACCGACGGGCTTTTCGCCTGGAGCCGCAATCCGATGTATCTCGGAATGGCGGCATCCCTGGTTGGTCTCGGCATCGCGCTCGGAACGCTCTCGCCCCTGCTCATCGCAGCCGCATTCATCGTCATCGCCGACCGCTGGTACATCCGTTTCGAGGAAGCCGCGATGCGCCGGAAGTTTGGCGATGCCTATGCGGCCTATACCCAACGAACGCGCCGCTGGCTCTGACGACCGCTGCCGGAGGTCGAGGGCGTTGCGGGTTGAACCGATCGCGGTGACGGCACGACTCAGCATGCTGAGACATAAGCGGGTTGAAGGATGCGCGTGAAAACCATCAGTCTGGCTTTCGGCGCGATGCTGCTTGCGACCCGCGCGTTCGCGTATGACGCGTATGATCCAGCCAATTGCAATGGCGTCGACTGGAACGACCAGAGTCCCCTTGCCGTGTCGAAGATCACGGGCGCGCCGCGCGTCAACTTCATCAAGAGCCCCTACGACGGCGATTTCACGGCAGCAAGCTGCCCGGCGGCGACCGATGCCTGCCGGCAGAAATCCTACCTCGTCGCCAACGATCTCGTGCTCGCCGGCAGGACGCGAGGCGAGTTCACCTGCGTCGTCTATCAGTCGCTCACGGCGAAGAAGCGGACCTGGAGCAAAGGCTGGCTGCCGACCACAGTTCTGGCGCCGATCGCGCCGATGCCGTCGCCGCAGCCAGCAGACTGGCTTGGCACGTGGGCCATTCCGGGCGGCAGCATCGAGATCAAACGCGCCACCGGCGGCAAGCTGCACATCATGGGCGAGATGGTCGTGCCCGGCGCGCAGGACGCCCACACCGGCGTGATCGATGCGCAGGCTATGGCGATGAACGGCACCATCGCTTTTGTCGACGATGGCAGCACTCCCTTCGAGAAGGCGGAAGGCGAATGCCGCGTGCGGATGCAGCGCTTCGGCGCGCTGCTGATGGTCAAGGACAATGATGGTTGCGGCGGCGCCGGCGTGACCTTCACCGGGCTCTATCAACGCAAGAAGTAGCCGCGGACGCGACGCTGCGCGGGCGGCCTGCCTTCGTGAAAATCAGTCGGCCGCGGACCTCACTTGATCGATCGCTTCTTGCCGCCTGGCGAACGAATGCCTACTGTTTCGGCGGCACTGTTCCTCGATGCGGAAGAACAAATGGATCGCATCGACGCGATGAAGGTCTTTGTGTCGGCCGTCGACGAGGGAAGTCTCGCCCGCGCCGGCAAGCGATTGGGCAGATCCCCGGCGGCCGTGAGCCGCGCGATCGCCTTTCTCGAGACCCATGTCGGAACCGAGCTGCTGCATCGCACGACGCGGTCGCTGAAGCTGAGCGAAGCCGGCGAGCGCTATGTCGCCGCCTGCCGCCGCGTACTGGCCGATCTCGAGGAGGCCGACATCCTTGCGGCCGGCGAACGCTCTGCGCCGCGCGGCACGCTGACCATCACCGCGCCGGTGATCACGGGCGAAGACGTGCTGAGATCGATCCTCGATGCCTTCATGAACGAGCATCCGGCGGTCTCGGCACGGCTCTATCTCTTCGACAGACAGGTCAGCCTGATCGACGAAGGCATCGACATCGCGCTCCGCATCGCGCATCTCGCGGACTCGAGCCTCGTTGCGGTCCGCGTCGGCGAGGTTCGTCGCGTGATCGCGGCGTCGCCGAGATATCTCGCGCGGCATCCGGCCATCAACGAGCCTGCCGATCTTGCGGAGCATCAGATCATCAGCATGACAAGCTTCGGTCTGGACTCGTGGAGCTTCCCGCCCCTCGAAGGGTCGTCCGTTCCACGAGCCGTGCAATTCACACCCCGACTTGTCGTCAACACGGTTCGTGCGGCAGTCGATTCCGCGCTGGAAGGGCACGGCGTGACGCGCCTGTTTTCCTACCATATTGCCAACGAGCTCCGCGACGGACGGCTGCAGATTGTGCTGGCCAAGGATGAGCCCCCGCCGTTGCCGACGCACCTGCTGGTCCCGCACGGCCGCATCTCGGTGCCCAAAGTGCGTGCCTTCGTCGATTTTGCCGCGCCTCGCCTTCGGACGTACTTCAAGCAGCTGTCGAGCGACGCAAGTCGGAATGCCGAGACTATTCTTTCGTCAGACGGAAGAATGTCTGCCGAATAACGAGTATTCGCTCGGCAATCGGATGAGTATAGCTCTCATCGTCATCAGGGCCACAAGCGGCCCGGGCGGCCGGACTGCCGCCTCACTCACGAAGATGACGAGGCAAATCATGGGTACCGAACAGAAAGTCGTTGTAATCACCGGCGCATCGCAAGGCTTCGGCTCAGGACTTGTGAAGGCGTATCGCGATCGCAATTACCGGGTGGTCGCCAATTCCCGATCAATCAAATCCAGCAGCGATCCCGACGTGCTGACTGTCGCAGGAGACGTGGCTGATCCGAGGACCTCCGAGCGGATCGTTCAGGAAGCGCTGGCGCGTTTCGGACGCATCGACACGCTGATCAACAATGCGGGCATTTTCATCGCCAAGCCGTTCGTCGACTATACGGAGGAAGACTTCGCCTCGATCGTTGCGATCAATGTCGGAGGCTTCTTCCACCTCACCAAGCGCGTCGCTGCGGAAATGCTGAAGCAGGGGTCGGGCCACATCGTGCAGATCTCGACCAGCCTCGTCGATCAGGCCAACAGCAACGTTCCTTCGGTTCTCGCCTCGCTGACCAAGGGTGGATTGAGCGCCGCCACCAGGTCGCTGGCGATCGAGTACGCAAAGAAGGGCATTCGCGTCAACGCCGTCGCACCCGGCGTGATCAAGACGCCGATGCACGCTCCCGAGACGCACGAGTTCCTTGCCAACCTGCATCCGGTCGGCCGCATGGGTGAAGTCCGGGATGTCGTCGACGCGATCCTGTTTCTGGAAAACGCGCCATTCGTCACCGGCGAGATCATTCACGTCGATGGCGGCCAGAGCGCCGGTCATTGACGAGCGACCTGCAAGGACAACGACCATGCCCATCGTCACCATCAAGGTTACGCGCGAAGGCACGACGCCAGGAGCCGTGTCCGTCACCGCAGAGGAGAAGGCCGCCCTGATCAAGGGTGCCAGCCAGCTGCTGCTCGACGTGCTCAAGAAACCCCTCGAGTCGACGTTCGTCGTCATCGAGGAGGTCGATACCGACAACTGGGGCTGGGGCGGGCTGCCCGCGCTCGCGTATCGCAAGAAGCTCACCAAGGAGCGCGCGTCTTCCGCGGGCTGAGGCGCGCGTCATCTACGCCTTCGTTCAACAAGGCGCGCGGACCGCGAGCTCATCGCGGCCCGCGCGCGGCGAAGTGCGCGTCAATCTCACCGAATGATTTGCCATCCGCCTGGCGTCCAGCGAAGCAACATATCGGACAGCGGGTTCGGGGCGCGGCTCGCGACATTCATCGCAAGCGCCCGGAGAGCATCAATCGCCGCCGGCGCGTCGTCGCCGATATAAAGCACGGTGTTGGTTGCCGGCGCGGCAACGATCAGGACACCGTCTTGTGCCTGAGCCAGCTCCGCCCAGGTATCGACCAGGGCGAGCCGGCTGGTGTGAAACATGTCACCCGCAAGTGTGCCGATTTGTCCGCGTCCCACCGGCTTGGCGACCTCGCCCAGCGGCCGCAAGGTCTTGCGAAGATTTGCCAGCCCGAGTTCATGAGTCTGATCGGTATTGAGGCCGAGTTTTGCCCCATCCGACGCCGTGAACATCCTGATCGTGCGCGGCGAGTCCAGCGCAGGAACCATCACCAGCCCCTCGACCAGCGGCCTCATCGGCAGCGGAGCCGCTTTGGGGCCAAGTCCGGTCTGAGCCTGGTGCATGTATTGCGTGGTTCGCACGACGACGCGAACGGCTGCCTTGGTTGGCCGAGCGCCCTGGTCCCGCTGGATTTGCACCACGCCGCGGACGTAGGTCTCGACCTCTTCGGCGCAGCCTGCCGCGTCCTGCCTGCAAAACGCATAGACGCGATCGAGGTTCGCCTGCAGCCGTCCAACCGACAACGTAAGCGAACCCTTGATCCGAACGGGCGTCTTGCCGACCGCCTTGCGCAGCCGCTCGGCGACATGCTTCGTGAAGCCCGGCTCGTCCCGCGGGATATCTTCGGCCAACGCCGCGCTGATCGGGCAAACCGCGACAACAGCGGCAAGAAAATCCACTCGCCAACGACGATGCACGAAACCCTCGCCAACTCGTGTCTGAAAGCTGCGCCCCTGCTGTCACAGCAAAGACGCCGTGTCATGTCCTAGCCGTGCTTGCCGGAGGATGCCAGATGGCGGAAGGGCGCGGCTATCCCGCCCTGGCGGGCCTGGCTGTGAACGAGAAAGGCAGCGGTGTGGTGCGGACGACAAGCCGCTCGAGATGATCACGCGGCTGCTGTTCGACGAACTCTACCGCGAAGCCGAGCTCGAGATGCCGGATGACGCGCCCGACGCAGGCGCCCACGGCGAGCGGCGTTCCGACCGGTGGCTGCACATCTGCCGAGATTGCGACACCCGATCCCGACATGTCGATGACAAAGCAGTTGCGCGTGCTGCCGTCAGCGAAGGTCAGAAGCGTGTGCGGGCTTTCCGGCACGATTCGCGCTTGCTTCCGCAGCTCGCGAGTCAAGGGATCCTTCTGCTTCTTCTCCAGCCAGGTGAGCTTGCTCGCGAGCTTCTCGCGCTCGGCGTAGGACATGGCGAGGTCGAGCAGGAAGCCGCCGGCGACGGTGTCACTGATATGGCCGTCGAGCCTGCCGAAGTCGCCGAAGTAGGTCGACAGGCGGTCACCGAGCTTTCCCACCACGGGCACCGCGACCATCATCTGAAACGGCGAAACGCGACTGGTCCGGCAGGCGAAGCTGCGCGGCTTCCCTAGCGGATCAAACCAGTTCGGAAGCGTGTACCGCCCGTCGACAATGACGTTGACGGCCCGCTGTCTCAGAAATCGATCAACAGACACTGCATCCTCAATATGATACCTATCAGCGATAGGTCAGGCTGGTTTACGAAAGGAAAAGGTAATTGGTTGACGCCGCTTAAGGTTAGCAAAGTCCTTCAAGTTCACGCGTCTTTTGCCGATCGCGGTCCGCATTGCGGAATTGCTGTCCGCTCGATCGCGATCACGAGTAACGGCAGCCTCATGGCGTTCGATGCCGACGCCGAGGCACCCTGAACCGCCACTCTCCATCGCTTGTGTCAGCGCAAGATGTCGCCGACCGGCGTGCGGAAGCTGGCGATGGCAGGCAACAGCGCCATCAGGCTGCCGATGGCCATGAGGCCCAGGACATTGATCAATTCCGGCACACCAAGCCCGACGGGGAGCGCCAAGCCTGTCCTTTGCTCGACGACGGAGGCGACCAGCCAACTGGCAAGCCCGCCGAGCGCAAGGCCCGCGAGGCATCCTGCAAGCAGAATGAACGCTGCCCCCAGCCACACCGTCAGCAGAATGTAGGACCGCGAGGCACCAAGCGCGCGCAGGACTGCATAGCGGCGGCGCCTGAGCCCCGCGAGCGCGAGCAGCAGCATCGTGGTCGCCGCGAAGATGAGGATGTTGTTGAGCGCGGAGGCGACGACGAGCACGTCGCGCACATTGCCAAGCGTGCTGTAGAGCGCGACCAGGACCTCGGCCGGAAAGAACGCCACCGTTCCGCCCTGGCGATATTGCGCGCGCAGCGCATAGGCGTCTGCGACCGCGCGTGGCTTCACGACAATGGCAGGAACGCCCGGGGTTTTTTCGGCGTCGAAGGGCGGGCCAAGCCGCGCATCGCCGGTTGCGTGGCCATTGCCGAGCCCGTGGATTTCCCACACGCTTTCGATCGGCACCAGAATAGCGCGGTCCCAGGGCGTGCCGAGCCGTGGCAACCGACCAACCACGACATAGCGGGCGGCATCATGGCGATGGCTCGCCTCTTCCTCGCTCGCGACCCCGAACGGATTGCGGTGCCCCGCCACGGCATGGGCCGGTGTGATCGTGTCGCCGACGCTCAGCCGGACGTCGGAGCCGATCACCGCCTCGCCCTCGCCGGCGAATTGCCGGCCTTCGCTTGGCGTGATCCGGCCCCATCGTCCGGCGAACGCCGCCGTCGTGCCGACCACCGGATAGCCACGCACCACGTCCCCAAAAGCGATCGGCGCCACTGCCTTCACCCGCTCGTCGCGGGCCAGCGCATTGAGGACGGCACCATCGATCAGCGCCAGCGCGTCCGGCTGCAGATAGACCGTCGTCAACACGAGCTGCGTGTGGCTGCCAGGCGCGCCGATCAACAGATCGAAATCATCAGCGGCCAGGGCCGACGATCGGCGCAGCGCCGCCTCCTGTGCGCTGACCGCAACGCCAACCGCCACGGCGACGGCGACGAGCAGCGGCGCCACCCAGGCGACCCATCGGAGCGCCCGCAGATCCGCGATGACCACCGGCCAGGGATTCATGACGATGCAGCCAGCGCGGGACCAAGCGCGCCGGCGACGAGTTGATGGACGCGGTCGGCGCGCCGAAGCACGTCGCTGTCGTGAGAAATCAGGAGGATGCTCGCCTGCGTGCGGCGCGCGGACTCGATCAGCAACTCGGCGATCCGTACGCCGTTGGTGGAGTCGAGGCTTGCCGTCGGTTCGTCCGCAAGAATAAGCTTCGGCTCCCGCACCAGCGCGCGCGCGATCGCGACTCGCTGCTGTGCGCCACGCGAGAGCGCACTAACGCGCCGGGCGCGATGATCCAGGCCGAGCCGATCCGCGAGCATGATGGCTCGCTCAAGCAGCGCGCGCGGCGTTCGCCAGTGATCGAAACGCGCCGGCAGCAGAATATTCTCCAGCACGCTGAGGTCTTCCACCAGCTGGAAGTCCTGGAAAACCAGGCCCACCGTGTTGCGGCGCCAGCGGTCGCGCTCGCCCTCCGACAACGACGTGATGGTGCGATCCCCCACGACACTGTCCCATCATCCGGAATGACAAGGCCGGCGATCGCGTGCAGCAGCGTTGTCTTGCCGGCCCCCGAGGGGCCGGTCACTGCGAGAACCATCCCCGGCTCGATGAGGAGGCTCGCCCTGTTCAGGATGCGGCGGGCGCTGCCTCCCGCATCCGTGCGCTCCACCACCACCTCGCGGACGGTCAGCGGCAGGGAGCGACGGAGCGACGGCTCAGCCGCGCCGGAAAGTTGCATCGACGATCCTGACCTGGCTGACAAATCCGGTGTCCGGATCGACCCATGAACCGACTTCGTCATGCCGCAGCGCTGGCAGGCTCCGGGTCGAGGGCGCCGACACACCTTCATCGCAAGGCCATCGCGCAGCAGACGCGGCAGCCACACAACCAGAGCTTCCGTTCAAGCCGATGGTCCAGTCAGCATGCCGTCCGCCAGCGAACATCGCGCGGCGAGGGCCGACGGTGCAGCCGGCGGTCAAGCAGCTCGCGCGCCTTTGCGGGCTCGCCGGCCTTCATCAAGGCGACCAGCAGCGTATCCTCGATGATCTCGCGCTGGGCGTGGCTGCCGCCGATGCGCACGACCTCGGCAGCGACCGGCTCGAGCGTGCGCACACACGCTTTATAGTCGCCCTCGGCAAAGGCGAGCACGCCGCGACAGATCGCCGGCAACACGGGCCCAGGCGCGAGCTTGCCGTCGGCAAGACGCTTCTCGAGGTCGGCGAGGCGCTGCGCAAGACCGGCTTGATTTCCGGTTGCGGCCGCGACCAGCGCCATGTGCATGTCGGCAAAGGGAACGCCAGCCTTTGGAAAACTGCGTTCGGCATGTGCCACCGCATCGTCCCAAACGTCCTTCGGCACCGTGTGACCGTACGCCATCAGTCGCCACAACAGCGACGCGGCGTCGGTGACCGAGTTGAGCGGCGGCGCCGTCGTCACCTTCGGCTGCACGCGCTCGGCGTAGATTGCGAGCGCACGCGCGGCATCACCCCGCTCGAGCGCCACCAGCGCCTGATGCCACGAGATGTGGCCATGCAGCAGGCCCGAGCGATCATAGCTCGGCAGCCATTCCGAGATCAGTTGCTCGGCATCGTCGCCCGATCCGTCCTCGAACATGGCGTGCGCCAGCGCGTGCACGGCGTTGCCGTTGGCGCGCCGTGCCTCAAAGCCGCGCTGGGTGATGTCGCGGCCGTGACGGACGTTGCCGTTCTCGGTGTGTGACCAGCCGAGGGTGACCAGGAAGAACCAGTCGTCGCCGTAGTATTGTGCGAGACGCTCGCACAGGTCGACGCGCGCCTGATCGTGATCCGCCATGCCGGAAAACGCAAACAGCCCGAACGCACCCATCGGCAGGATCATGATCATCGCATCGCGCGGCCACTCGTCGAGATGCGCGAGCGCGAGGCTCAGCGACTTCGCCGATTGCCCTTCCATGCCGCACGCCAGTATTTCGACATGGCTCTTCTCGCGCGCAGTGCCGTTGCGGCCGACGAGTTCGCGCGCCTTCGCGGCCTTCGCCTGCGCCGCCTTCACGTCGGCGTAGATGAAGTGGTGACGGGCGCGCGCGATATGCGCCAATGCAAAATCAGGATCGGCGGCGATCGCCGCATCCAACGCATCTCCGGCGCCGGGCCACGCCGAGAACATCAGGTCGGCGCCTTCGCGGTAGGACGCGGCCGCAGCGTCCGACGACGTCGAGAGCGGCAGGCCATAGCGATCGTGACAGGCCATGCGAGGCCCCCAAAGTTATTATTGTCTCATAAGCAGAAATGGATCAGCGGAGTCGGGAACGCGACGCCACTGCGCGTTGTCGTCGGCCTCGAACCGCCACGTCTCACGCTTGGCCGAGATCAGCAGAAGCTCGCCGCGCTCGATGCGCCAGATCGTGGGTGCGAAATTGGCGAATGCCGGATCGCAGCGCGGCTTCACGAATACCTGGAAACTCTCGTTGCCGGCGTCGTTGTTGGTCAGCGTGATCGAGCAGATCGCCTTGCCGCTGCCGCGCACCACCGACCAGTCGCCGATCAGCTGGTCGGTCGAGCGGTTGAGCGCACGCGCCGCCGCCAGGTTCTGCAGGATGAAGACCCCCTCGCCCTGACGCGTTCCCTCGAAGATGCCGCTCTCGACTTCGGTGAAATCCAGCACGGCTTCGCCCTTGCCGTCCTGCAGCCGCACGATGTCTCCGAGGCCCTTCACCGACCAGGCGGCGATGTCCTTGGTAAAGGGCAGCGCCTCGTTGCAACCCTTCTCGAGCTCCAGCTTCTTGCCGCCGGCTGCGTTGTCGTTCTTCAGGGTCAGCGCACAGGTACGGTCGCGGCCGGCGGTGGAGAGCTCCCACTCGCCGATCATATCTTTTGCAAGGTCGGACGCATTTTGCGGCAGCGCAGGCGCGCTGCAAGTGAGCGCCAGTCCAATCGCAGCAAAACGAATCCGGCTGGCGCGTTTCGTCATTGTCAGCGGCCTTTGACCGGGGTCTCCGGAATAGGTGTCGGCGGCACCTTGCCGGCAAACCAGTCCTTGAGGTTTTCGACCACGAGTTGGTCCATGGCGCCACGCGTTAGCACGGAGGCCGAGCCGATATGTGGCAACAGGACGACATTTTGCATCGCTCGCAACTCGTCCGGCACGATCGGCTCGTTGGCGAACACGTCGAGGCCGGCGGCAAGAATATCGCCCTTCTTCAAGGCAGCGATCAGCGCGTCCTCGTCGATCACCGAGCCGCGCGACATGTTGACGATGACCCCGTTCGGGCCCAACGCACCGATGACCTCGGCATTCACCATCTTGCTCGTCGCGGCACCGCCGGGCGTCATGACCACCAGCGTGTCCACCGCTTTCGCCATGTCGAGCAGCTTCGGATAGTGGCGGTAGAGAACGTTCTCCGCAGGACGGCGCGCATGATAGACGACCGGGATCTTCATCGCGTCGAGGCGGCGCGCGATGGCGCGGCCGATGCGTCCCATGCCGACCAGGCCGACGGTGCGATCGCGCATCGAGCCGGCGGTCAGCGGATAAGCCTGATTGGCCCACAAGCCCGTACGCAGGTAGCGATCGGCCTTCACGAATTCGCGCACCGTGCAGATCAGGAGACCCAGCGCGGCATCGGCGGTCTCTTCCGTGAGCACATCCGGCGTGTGGGTGACGACGATCTTGTGGTCGCGGGCGTAGTTGAAATCGATGTGGTCGTAGCCGACGCCGAAGCTGGAGATAATCTCGAGCTTGGGGAATTTCGAGAGCATGGCCTGATCGACACGCACGAGGTCGGTCACCGCGATGCCGCGGATGCGCTCGCTCATCGTCGCGGCGATGCGGCCGAGATCGCGCTGGTTCTCGAACTGATGCAGCACAAAACCTTCCGAGAGGCCCTTGGTGACGATCGGCTTGGGAGGACCGAACACCAGGACGTCGGCTTTCTCGGATGACGGGGAACTCGCAGCCATCAGCTTTCCTTTCCAAGCGCGCTTTCGTGCCAGCGGCGTAGCACAAGATGCGATACCAGCGACAGGCCCATAAAAATGACAATGCCGGCCACGGAGAGCAACAGCAACGCGGCGAACATGCGGGGAATATTCAGCCGGTAGCCGGATTCGGCGATCCGATAGGCCAGGCCCGAGCCGGCCCCCGCCGAGCCCGCGGCGATCTCGGCCACCACGGCACCGATCAGCGACAGGCCGCCGGCAATGCGCAGGCCGCCGAGGATATGCGGCAAGGCGGACGGCAACTTGAGCTGCCAGAGCGTCTGCTCGCGCGATGCGCCGTAAAGCGCGAACAGCTCTTTCAGGTTGCGATCGACGGAATTCAGTCCAAGCGTGGTGTTCGCCAGCACCGGAAAGAACGCGACGATCCACGCGCAGACGACCACGGCCACTTGCTGCGGCAGGTAGATCAGCAGCAACGGCGCGATCGCCACCACCGGCGTTACCTGCAGGATTACCGCATAAGGGTAGAGCGAGTACTCGACCAGGCGCGAGCGATTGAACAGAAAGGCGAGTGCAATGCCGCCGACGGCCGCGGCGACGAACCCTTCGAACGTGGTCACGAGCGTCACGAGCAGCGAATCGAATAGGATCCGCCAATCCTGCACCAGCGTCGAGAACACCAGCAGCGGGCCGGGCAGCTGATAGGGCGGCAGGTTGTTCAGCCGAACAATCAAATCCCAGATCAGGATCCCGATGGCGAAGGTCAGCACCGGCAGGGTCAGGCGAAGCGAGCCTGCGGCTCGCTCCACAGATTGCGGCTGGGTGTCCACCGCCATCACGCCACCTTCGGCGCGCTCGCACGCGCGAGCGCATTGGAGACGCTGCGGCAATGGGCGACGTAGCCGGGAGACGTACGAAACTCCTCGCCGCGCGCTTCCGGCGCTTCGACGGCGAATTCTTCGGCGATGCGGCCGGGGCGCGGCGTCATCACCACCACGCGCTGCGACAGATAAACCGACTCGAACACCGAATGCGTCACGAACACGATGGTGCGCTTCGCGCGACGCCACAGGTCCAGAAGGTCGTTGTTCAGCCGGAAGCGCGTGATCTCGTCCAGCGCCGCGAACGGCTCGTCCATCAGCAGAATGTCGGGATCGGTCACCAGCGCACGCGCCAGCGACACGCGCATCTTCATGCCGCCGGACAATTCGCGCGGAAAGACATGCGCGAATTCGGCCAAGCCGACGCTCGCGATCGTCTCATCGATCCGCGCTGCGACGTCGGCACGCGAACGGCGCTGCAAGCGCAGCGGCAGATAGACGTTGTCCCACACGCTCGCCCACGGCATCAGCGTCGGCTCCTGGAACACGAAGCCGATGGAACGGCGCTGATGTGATGTCGCGGCGGCGAACTGAACCTGGCCCGACGTCGACTGCGTCAGGCCGGCGATCAGCCGCAGCGCCGTCGACTTGCCGCAGCCGGAAGGCCCGAGCAGCGAAATGAATTCGCCGGCGGCGATCGTCAGATCGATCGGCCCGAGCGCATGCACGCCGTTGGCGAAAACCTTGGTAACGCCGCTCAGCCTGACCCCGCTCCCCACGGAGCCGGCGGCTGGTTCCGACGACGACGGCATATTGGCTAGTTCTTCGGCCGCAGGTTCACACCTACGCCCTTGTTGACGAAGCGGAGCGAATAGCCCTTGCGGTAATCGAGGTCGCCCTTCACGACGCCTGCCTTCACCATCTTGTCGAAGAAGCTTGCCATCCGCGCATCGCTCATGGCGCCGATCCCGTCCTTCAGCGTGTCGCCGGAATCGACGATGCCGTATTCCTTCATCTTGCCGACGGAGAAAGCCAGCAGTTCGTCGGTCATTTCCGGATTCATCTTCTTGATGAGCGCGTTGGCGGCCGAGTTGTCGCCATAGATATAATTGTACCAGCCGATCGCCGATGCATCGACAAAGCGCTGCACCAGATCAGGCTTGCTCTCCGCGAGCTCCTTGCGTGTCTCGATCAGCGTCGAGTAGCTGTTGAAGCCGTTGTCCGCTATCAGCACGATGGTCGGCTTGAACCCGCCCGCCTTCTCGACGCTGAACGGCTCGGAGGAGACGTAGCCCTGCATTGCGCTCTTCTTGTCGGCGAGGAACGGCTGCGGATTGAACGTGTATGGCTTCACCTTGCTTTCGTCGAAACCGTACTCCGACTTCAACCACTGGAAGTAGCTGACGATGCCTTCCTTGGAGACGAACAGGGTCAGCGGCCTCAGGTCCTCGAGCTTCTTCACATTGGCTTCGGGATGCGCCAGCAGGACCTGCGGGTCCTTCTGGAACATCGACGCGACGGCGACGGTCGGGATGTTGTTGGCAACCGCATCGAACGTCTGCAGCGAATTTGCCGACATGAAGAAGTCGATCTTGGCCGAGATCATCAGGATGCGGTTGTTGATGTTCGGCCCGCCGGAAACGATGGTGACGTCGAGGCCGTATTTCTTGTAGGTGCCGTCGGCGACCGCCTGGAAGAAGCCGCCATGCTCGGCCTGCGCCACCCAATTGGTGCCGAAGGACACCTTGTCGAGCGTCTGAGCCGCCACCGGCGCCGAAGACGCTGCTGCCAGCGCGCCAAAGACCGTTAACGTTCGCAGGACATTGGCGATGCGCATGGTTGGACTCCGTCAGCCTTTGGGCGCAAATAGGCCGTACCATTACCTCTGGCCGGCTTGCCGTTGAAGATTGGCGGGCGCAGGTTAACCCCTTGCCGCCGCCAGAGGCAAACATCGAAGACTGCGTTTTTTGAGCCATGAACGAAAAGCGTTCGCCCCACGACTGGACCAGCCTCGACTTCGGCGCGCTCACCGAAGGGGATCCGGCACGGCTGATCGCGGTGCTGCCGCTGGCGGCGACCGAGCAGCATGGACCCCACCTGCCGCTCGGCACCGACATCATGATCGGGAAGGCTTATCTCGCCAGCGTGCGCGAGCTTTTGCCACAGGGATCGCCGGCGCGCTTCCTGCCGCTGCAGCCGGTCGGCATCTCGACCGAGCACATCGACTTTCCCGGCACGCTGACGCTGCCGACCGAGGTGGCGTTGCAAAGCTGGCTGGCGATCGGCGACAGCGTCATGAACGCCGGCATCCACAAATTGGTGATGGTGACGAGCCATGGCGGCAACACCGCCGCAATGACCCTGGTCGCGCAGGAGCTGCGTGCCCGACACGGCATGCTCGCCGTCACGACAAGCTGGTCGCGTTTCGGGGTACCCGACGGACTGTTCACGGCGGAAGAGATTCGCCACGGCGTGCACGGCGGCGCGATCGAGACGTCGATCATGCTGGCCGCCTGGCCCGACCAGGTGCGCACCGACCAGATCGCGAACTTCACGCCGTCGAGCGTGGCGATGGATCGCGATTTCAAGTGGCTCAACGCGCACCGGCCGGCGCCGTACGCGTGGGCCGCACAGGACCTGCACCCCAGCGGAGCTGCGGGCGACGCCACGCAGGCCACCGCTGAAAAAGGGCGTGCTCTGCTCGATCACGGCGCACGCGCGTTCTGCGAACTGCTCGCCGACGTCGAACGGTTCGAGTTGAAACAGTCCTGAAACCAATGAAACGCTGAGGAATAATTCTTTAAGCTGTCGATCTGTTCATAAGTGATGGAAATCACTTATGAATTCTGATGACAAACGCGTAACCCGCGCGCTTCGAACCGACTCGGGAACCCTTCCGACGAATGTGCAAGCGGCCCACACGGGACCGCCCCCGACACAAACGGATGGAGATACCGATGTCGATCAAGACCAAGCTTGCTGCCCTCACCCTCGCCGCGATCACTGTCGTTGCGGCCACCGCTGCCGAAGCGAAGCCGAAGATCAACCCCGCCGTCGTCGGCGGCGCTCTGCTCGGCGCTGCGGTTGTCGGCACCACGATCGCTGCCGCGAGCCAGCCGAGCTACGGCTACCATCCCCCGCGCCGCTGCTACTGGAAGCCGCACTTCAACATGTTCGGTCAGTTCGACGGCCACGTCCGCGTCTGCCCGGTCTACTACTGATCGATAACCGGTGGATTTGCGCCCGGCACGGGCAACTCATCCACCCTGTGTCGGAGCGTCGCCCGCCCAGTTGTCCCCCTGGGCGGGTTTCGCTTTGCAGGAGCGCTCCAGGCCACTGAAAGCGGCAGTTGAGGATAACCGCCGAACGCGGTTCCGGCCTACGGAACCATTTGGCGCCCAACGCATTTTATTTACCTGATCGACCTCCCAGCCCACCGGCTGGGGCGTTATTGCGGGCAGTGCAGGGGCACGTGAAAACATCGGATCACAATGGCGGCACTATACGTGCCACCGGCCAACAAATCGCCCGATCCGGGCTCCAATACCCTCGCCTTCCCAGTTGCTTTTTTATGCACGGCACAACGCCGGCGAAGCATCCCGTCACGCGATTGAGAATGGCATGAATGTTAGAGCCTCTATCGCCTCCGCGGCAACGACTGACGTTGCGCAGGGCGAAGGCGACCTTTGGTACAAGGACGCGATTATCTACCAGTTGCACGTCAAGGCCTTTGCGGACAGCAACCACGACGGCATCGGCGATTTCGGCGGGCTGATCGAAAAGCTGGATTATCTGCAGGATCTCGGCGTCACGGCGCTGTGGCTGATGCCGTTCTACCCGTCGCCCGGCCGCGACGACGGCTACGACATCTCCGACTACGGCGCGATCAACCCCGATTTCGGGACGATGAAGGATTTTCGCCGCTTCATCAGCGAGGCGAAGCGGCGGGGGCTGCGCGTCATCACCGAGCTCGTCATCAATCACACCTCGGATCAGCATCCATGGTTTCGCCGCGCACGTCGCAGCGAGGCGGATTCCAGCGCCCGCAACTGGTACGTCTGGAGCGACACCGACAAGAAGTATCAGGGCACGCGGATCGTCTTTCCCGACGTCGAGAAGTCGAAC
>Ga0075365_10000229_pt1 | contig 19102 bp, 21 predicted proteins | sample EndMetdeltDD1765_FD_71387 | JGI IMG/M metagenome (GOLD analysis project Ga0075365, IMG submission 71387) | Populus endosphere microbial communities from Tennessee, USA - Endosphere MetaG P. deltoides DD176-5 | ecosystem: Host-associated > Plants > Roots > Endosphere | place: USA: Tennessee... | reverse complement strand
CAGCTGCGGGATCGTCATCGAGTCGAATGTGTCCGGATCGTGCTCGCTGGTGGTCCCCACGAACGGCGAATATAACGGCAGACCCGCCCACCGGGAATACTGGTCGGCGAGGCCGCACGCCTAATCTGACGACGCGTCAGATTTCGACACGGGTCGGAATCCCGAGAAATCCTCCCCAAGAAGAGTCGCGAAAGGACACATCGCATGAAGGGCATCCTCGGCTGGGGAACGCACCTGCCGTACCGACGGCTCGACCGCTCGACGATCGCCGCGGTCGCAGGTACCGGTGGCGGTAAGGGCACGCGCACCGTCGCCTCGTTCGACGAGGACGCGACGACGATGGGTGTCGAGGCCGCGAGGGGAGCCGTCGCCAGCGCCGGAGTGTCGCCCAAGACGATCTGGTTCAGCACCGTGGCGATCCCGTACCTCGACAAGACCAACGCCACCACGCTGCACGCTGCGCTTCGCCTCGGTATCGATGTCGGTGCCTATGACGCGCTCGGATCGGTGAAGTCCACGGTCGGTGCGCTCCGCGCCGGGCTGGCCGGTGGCGACGGCGCGAGCCTCGTCGTCGGCAGCGACCTGCGCAACGGCCTGCCCGGTTCGGGCGACGAGGCCAACGGCGGTGACGGAGCCGCCGCGGTGCTGGTCGGCTCGGACGCCGACGGCGCGGTGCTCGCCGAGCTGATCGGCCGCGGCATCGCGACGGAGGAGTTCCTCGACCGTTGGCGCACGCCCGGCGATGTTCGTTCCAAGCTGTGGGAGGAGCGCTTCGGCGAGACGCGCTACGCGGCCCTGGCCCCGACGGCGTTCTCGGCCGCGCTCGCCGAGGCGAACGTCGAGCCGACCGCCGTCGACCACATGGTCGTCACCGGCACCCACGATCGGGCCAACACCAGCGTCGCCCGCTCGCTCGGGGCCCCGTCGGCAGCCCTCGTCGATTCGCTCGCCACATCGGTCGGCAACACCGGCGCGGCCAGCCCGCTGCTGCTGCTCGCGTCGGCCCTGGAACGGGCCCAACCGGACCAGATCGTGGCGCTCGTCGTGCTCGCCGACGGCGTCGAGGTGTTCGTCTTCCGTACCACGGCGGCTCTGACCGGCTACGCACCGCACCGCACCGTCGCCGCCCAGGTGGCCGCCGGCGGGTCGATCACCTACGGCAAGTTCCTCGGCTGGCGCGGCCAGCTCAACGTCGAGCCACCACGTCGTCCCGAGCCGGCGCGCCCCTCCGCGACGGCAGCCGGCCGCAGCCGCGACTGGAAGTTCGGCTTCGTCGGGTCGGTCGACGGCTCCGGCGAGGTGCACATGCCGCCGGCCCAGCTCGACACCGAGCGGCGGGCGATGGCCGACGCGATCGGCACGATCGCCACGTACACGATCGACAAGCTCTCGTACTCGCTCAACCCGCCCGTCGTGTTCGCCGTTGTCGACTTCGACGGCGGCGGCCGGCTCCCGATCGAGCTGACCGACGTCGACGCGAGCGAGGTCGAGATCGGCGGGAGGGTAGAAATGACCTTCAGGAAGCTGTTCACTTCCGATGGGGTGCACAACTACTTCTGGAAGGCTCGCCCGATCAGAGGCGAGCAGTCACCACCACAAGCGGTACCTGCGGGCGCGACCACAGCAACGGCCACGACCACGGCAACAGAAGGGACGGCGAACTGACATGGCATCTCACGGCATCAAGAACCGCGTCGCCATCATCGGCATGGGGTGCACGCGCTTCACCGAGCACTGGGACAAGGGTCTCGACGATCTGCTGATCGAGGCGAGCGGCAAGGCCTTCGCTTCGGCGGGCGTCACCAAGGAAGACGTCGACGCGTACTGGTTCGGCACCGCCCAGTCGGCGATGAGCGGGATCGCCCTCGCCCGTCCGCTGCAGCTCGAGGGCAAGCCCGTGACACGCATCGAGAACTACTGCGCCACCGGCTCCGAGGCCCTCCGCCAGGCCTGCTACGCCGTCGCCAGTGGCGCGTACGACAGCGCGATGGCGATCGGTGCCGAGAAGGTCAAGGACAGTGGGATGCAGGGGCTCAACGCGTTCCCCGTCCCCAACGACGGCACCTCGCGCACGCTCACTGCGGCGGCCATGTTCTCGATGGTCGCGCCGGCTTACGCGCAGAAGTACGGGGTCGATCGCACCGAGCTGAAGCGGGTGCTGGCCCGGATCGCGTCGAAGAACCACGCCAACGGCGCGAAGAACCCGCTGGCCCAGTTCCGCAAGGAGATGAGCGTCGAGCAGTTGCTGGCGATGCCGAACGTCGCCGGCGATCTGTCGGTGTTCGACTGTGCCGGTGTTGCCGACGGCTCGGCCGCGGCCATCGTCGTACGCGCCGAGGACGCGCACAAGTACACCGACAAGCCCTTGTACGTGAAGGCGCTGAGCATGGTGGCCGGCAACGGCGGCGGGCTGATGGATCCGGCGTACGACTACACCACCTTCCCCGAGATCGTCGCTTGCGCCCAGGACGCCTACGCCCAGGCCGGTATCACCGACCCGCGCACCGAGCTGGCGATGGCGGAGGTGCACGACTGCTTCACGCCGACCGAGCTGGTGCTGATGGAGGACCTCGGCTTCTGCGAGCGCGGGACGGCGTGGAAGGAGATCGAGGCCGGGTCGTTCGATCTCGACGGCGATCTGCCGGTGAACCCCGACGGTGGGCTGAAGAGCTTCGGCCACCCCACCGGCGCGAGCGGCCTGCGGATGATGTACGAGGCCTGGCTGCAGCTGCGCGGCGACGCACCGGAAGAGCGGCGCATCAGCACCTACGGCACGCGCAAGCTGGCCCTGACCCACAACCTCGGCGGTTATCCTGGCGAGATGGTGAGCTTCGTCAGCATCCTCGGTACCGAACCCGACTGACGACACCAGTCGGGACAACATGGGGGACACGTCGGCGGGGGCACGGCGGCTGGAGCACCAGCCAGCACTGGACGGTGTCCGCGCGCTCGCGGTGACGATGGTGCTGTTCTTCCACGGCGACGTGTCGTGGATGCGCGGCGGGTACTTCGGCGTCTCGGTGTTCTTCACCCTGTCCGGCTTCCTGATCACCTCGCTGCTCGTGCGCGAGTACGCCTCGACCCAACGAATCGCCCCCGGCGCGTTCTACATGCGCCGCGCCAAGCGGCTGCTGCCCGCCAGCACGCTCTGCCTCGCGGTGATCTCGCTGATGGCCACCCGCGATGCGTGGGAGGGAGCGAACCACCTCCGCCGCGACGCGACCGGCGCGCTGTTCCAGATCGCCAACTGGGTCCAGCTCGGCAGCGGCGCGAGCTACACCGACCTGCAGAGCAAGGCGGCCGGCCTGCTCTCGCCACTCGACCACTACTGGTCGCTCGCGATCGAGGAGCAGTTCTACTGGTTGTGGCCGCTCGCCTTCTGGGGGTTGGCCCGGCTCGGGCGCCGACGGGGTTGGAGCCTGACCCGCATGATGCTCACGCTGACGATCTCGTTCGCGGCGGCGGCCCCGGTCATCGCGGTGGTGTGGGGCCGCGACGCCGCGTACTGGGCGACGCCCGCGCGCGCGGCCGAGATCCTGATCGGTGCGTTGCTGGCCGTCGCGCTCCACGAAGGCAAGATCGAGCCTCGGGGATGGATGGCACCGGTGTCGCTGGCCGCGGTCGTCGCGATCGCCGTGGTGCTTCCTGCCGCCGGGGGGCCGGCCTATCACGGGGCGTTCCCGTTGCTCGCGATCGCCAGCGGCGGCCTCCTGCTCGGGCTGCAGCACAGCGGTCCGTCGGGTGTTCATCGAGTCACGTCGTTGTTGTCGCTGAAGCCGCTCGTCGGCCTCGGTGTGATCAGCTACGGCGTCTACCTGTTCCACTTCCCCGTGTACGTGTTCATGTCCGCCGATCGTGTCGGGCGCGCCGGCTGGCAACTGCTGACACTGCGCATCCTCGTGACGATCGCGATCGCGCTCGCGTCGTACTGGATCGTCGAGCGGCCGATCCGGCGCGCCACGTGGACCGGCGCGCGCACGTTGATGAACGCGGTCGTCGCGGTCGGCCTCGTCGTCATCGCGGTCCTCTTCGTGCCGAGCCGCAATGCTGCGTACTGGACGGCGAGCGCGCAGGCCGTCACGGCCGCTGAGATCCCGAGCAGCGGCTCGGTCGTGGCGCTGGCACCGGTGGCGAGGACGACAATTCCGACAACGACAACGGCGACCACCACGACCGTGACGGGCGCGAACAGCATGGCGCCCGAAACGACCACGAGCACGACCACCTCTCCAGGCGTGCCGTCCAACGAGTCCGTGCCCGCCAACCCGGCGACAACGAATCCTGCGACCGCGACCGCGAGCACGATCCCGACGGTCCCGACAATCCCGGCGATGCCCGTGCTCAACCGTCCCGTGCGGATCATCGTCGTCGGTGACTCCACCGCCCAGGCCACGGGCGCCGGTCTGGTGACCTGGGCCGCGCTGAATCCGGCTGTCGCCAAGGTCACGGTGCTGGCTTCACCCGGATGTGGCTTCATCCGCGGCGGGGTGGTGCCAACCGACGGCACCGTGCCGTTCACGAAGAACTGCAACCACATCCTCGATCACGATCTGCCCAACGCCCTCCGCGACCTGCAGCCCGACATCGTCATGCTGATGACGACGATCCGCGACGTCGAGCCCCGCGTGTTCGAGGACAGTGAGGGCCCGTTGACACCGCTCGACTCGCGGTTCGTCAACCGCGCCCGCGTCGACTACGCGGCGATCACCGACTTGATCCTGACGACGTCGACCGCGCACGTCGTCTGGATCAAGCCTCCGTTGATCGATCCGTACTGGAAGGGCAACCAGACATCCGTCAACGATCCCGTCGCCCACAGCGTGATGGAGGTGCTGATGGGAGGAACCGTGTTCTGGCACGAGGATCGCGTCGTCGTCCTCGATCTGCGGACATGGTTGGAACAGGCTGGGTTGGCCAACGATCAAGCCGTCCGGCCGGACGGCATCCACTTCACGCCGGAGTCGGCGCTCGATGTCGCCACCCGTTGGCTCGGGCCCGAACTGGTGATCGAGGCGACACGAGGAACGACCGGGTGACGTGCCGCGCGGTGGAGCGGCATCGATAGCGTCGCTCGGATGGACGACCGTGGAAACCGGATCGACGACCTCTTCGCGGCGGCGCTGGCCGTTCAGCAGAACGCGTACGCCCCGTACTCGAACTACCGCGTCGGGGCAGCCGTGCTGACATCGTCCGGCACGATCTATGCCGGGTGCAACGTCGAGAACGCGGCCTACCCACAAGGGGCCTGCGCGGAGGCCGGAGCGATCGCGGCGATGTGCGCGGCCGGCGAGCGCGAGATCGTGGCCGTCCTCACGGTCTGCGACGGCGAGACACTCGGAACGTGCTGCGGCGGCTGCCGGCAACGCATCCGCGAGTTCGCCGCGCTCGACACACCGATCTACGCCGCGGACGGCACCGGCGTGCGGGCGACGTTCACGCTCGAGGGGCTGCTCCCGCAGTCCTTCGGACCCGAACATCTCGTCTGATCTACGATCGCACTGATGTCAGATCGCGTTCCCTACCTCTCGTCCAAGCTGCAGGGCCTCGGCACCACCATCTTCGGTGAGATGTCGGCGCTCGCTGTCGCCACCGACTCGGTCAACCTCGGGCAGGGATTCCCCGACAGCGACGGTCCCCGCGAAGTGCTCGACGCGGCCATCGCCGCGATCAACGGTGGCCAGAACCAGTACCCGCCGCTGATCGGAGTCCCCAGCCTGCGCGCGGCCATCGTCGAGCACCAGCAGCGGTTCTACGGGATGACCTTCGATCCAGAGACCGAGGTGCTCGTCACGTGCGGCGCGAGTGAGGCACTGGCGAGCACGATGATCGGCCTGCTCGACACCGGCGACGAGGTCGTCACGTTCGAGCCCACCTACGACATGTACTCCGCGTGCGCGGCGATGTCGGGCGCGACGATCAAACCCGTCACGTTGCGCCCACCCCACTACGCAGCCGACATCGACGAGGTGCGCGCCGCGATCACGCCGCGCACCAAGCTGATCCTGCTGAACACACCGCACAACCCGACCGGCAAGGTGTTCACTCGCGACGAGATGCTCGCGATCGCCGAGATCGCGATCGAGCACGATCTGGTCGTCGTCACCGACGAGGTCTACGAGCACCTCATCTTCGACGGCCTCGAGCACATCGCGATGGCCGACCTGCCCGGCATGCGCGAGCGCACGCTGACCATCTCCTCCGGGGGCAAGACCTTCAACACGACGGGATGGAAGGTCGGTTGGGTCGTCGGGCCGGCAGCGCTCGTCAGCGCGGTGCGCACCGCCAAGCAGTACCTCACGTACGTGCACAGCGGTCCGTTCCAGCCGGCGATCGCGGCGGGGTTGCGCCTGCCCGATGCGTTCTTCGCCGAGATCGCGGCCGACCTCCAGGCCAAGCGTGACCGCCTCTGCGCCGGTCTCGTCGAGACCGGGTTCGATGTCTTCCAGCCGTACGGCACCTACTTCGTCACGGTCGACATCCGCCCGCTGCGCGCCGACGGCGACGGCTATGCGTTCTGCCGCGAGCTGCCCCACCGGTGCGGCGTGGTGGCGATCCCGAACGAGGTCTTCTACGTCGACCCGCGGCGCGGCCGGCATCTCGTCCGCTTCGCGTTCTGCAAGCGCTTCGAAGTCCTCGACGAAGCGGTGAGTCGGCTGAAGGCGCTCAGCGGATGAGCGCCGATCCGACCTCTGCGGTGCGCGTCGCCGCGATCCAACACGACATCGTCTGGGGAGATCGCGACGCGAACTTCGCCCGACTGACGCCGATGATCCGGGCTGCGGCCGGCGCGGGCGCGCGGCTCGCGTTGCTGACCGAGACGTTCAGCACCGGGTTCGTGATGGACGAATCGATCGGCGAGCCGGAGGGTGGGCCGTCGGCGCAGTTCATCACCGAGCAGGCGACGCAGAACGGCCTGTGGGTCGGCGGCACGTGTCCCGAGATCGCCGCGGCCGAGAACGGAGCGAGCGACGAGGACCAGCGCCCGTACAACAGCTTCGTGCTCGCCAGCCCGGAGGGTGTCGTGCACCGCTACCGCAAGATCCACCCCTTCAGCTACGGCGGCGAGGAGAAGTACTTCCGCGCCGGCGACGAGCTCATCACCATCGACATCGAGGGGCTGCGGGTCTCGCCGCTGGTGTGTTACGACCTGCGTTTCGCTGATGAGTTCTGGCAGCTCGGCCGCGCCACCGACCTGTTTCTCGTGCCCGCCAACTGGCCCGAAGCGCGGCGCGTCCACTGGCAGACACTGCTGCAGGCGCGAGCGATCGAGAACCAGGCTTACGTGATCGGCTGCAACCGAGTCGGTGAAGGCGGCGGGCTGAGCTACAGCGGCGACAGCCGGATCGTCGATCCGCTCGGCGAGCTCCTCGCCACGGCGGCGCGCACCGAGTCGATCCTGCTGGCCGACATCAGCGCCGCTACGGTCGCGGCGACCCGCGAGCGATTCCAGTTCCTCCGCGACCGCCGAACCCACTGATCCCGCCGAACCGCCGCAGAACCGCCGCACGACCGACGCCACGGAGTTGACCATGCCCGACAACGACGCCAGCAACTCCACGCCCGCGGCTGCAGTCAATCGTGTCGTCACGGTCTCGGCCACGTACGGCGCGGCCGGGAGCGTCATCGCGCCGAGGCTGGCCGAACGGCTCGGCCTGCCGTTCTTCGACCGCCTGATCCAGAACACCGAATCGCACAAGGCGACCGAGCTCGTCGAGCGGCTGACCCAGGCCGAACGTGAGCAGGCGCCGCCGGCCGGCATCCTCTCCAGCCTGGCCAACCTCACGTCCGTCCTCGGTCTTCCGGTTCCGGGTGCCGAAGCGGAGCCGCGCGGCCAGCTCCGTCGCCAGGTCGAGACGAGCGTCAACGCCGTGGCCGGCAGTTCGGGAGGCGTGATCCTCGGCCGGGCCGCGGCCGTCGTGCTCGCCGGGCGACCGCTCGCATTCCACGTACGCCTCAGCGGTCCCGCCGATCGTCGCCTGGCCAGAGCGATGTCGATCGAAGGCGCGACCGAGGAGGAGGCCAGGACGCGGCAGGCCGATACCGACAAGGCCTGGTCGCGCTTCGTCAGCCGGTTGTTCGACAAGGACCCTGCCGATCCAAACCTGTATCACCTCGTCCTCGACACGACGGCCCTTCCCCTCGATGCCTGCGTCGACGTGATCGCGACCGCTGCCCAGTCCTTTTGGGGCTCCGCCGCAGGTCAGTGAACTGTCGCGCACCCCTCTGTCATCGTGCGGGGCATGAGCGAACGTACCAGCCAACCACTCTCCTGGGCCGATTTCGGCAGCTGCACCAACGCCGATCCCGACCTCTTCTTTCCCCAGCCCGGCGCCGACACCTCCTATGCCCGGTCCATCTGCCGGGGCTGCTCAGTGCGCGTCCAGTGCCTCGACTACGCACTCCAGTCCGGGCAGAAGCACGGCATCTGGGGCGGGATGACCGAGAGCCAGCGGCGGCGGCTGCGCCGGCGCTCGCATCCATCGAACGGGGGCGAACCGCGAGGCGAACCGGCCGAGGTCGCCGAACCCATCGAATCGTTCGAAGCGGTCGCGCCCGTGACCGTTCGGGTCCGCCACCTCCAGCTCGTCCGGTAGGCGCCTCCGCGCCGCCATGCAATCCGCTCTCAGCCGGGGTCGAAGTCGGCGAGCTCCTTCGCCGCTGACTTGGCTGCCGCCTGGGCGGCCCTCAGCGCGGCACGGCGTTCGAGCAGCTCGGCTTGGGCCGCGTCGACCGCGGCGGTGGCCTTGGTGACGGCGGCCTCGGCCGCGCCCAGGGCCTCTTTCAAGCGGGTGTGCTCGGCGCGCTGCATCGCCTTCTTGGCCGCAGCCGTCCCCTTGGCCGACGCGGACGGTTCCTTCGGCGCCGCGCGCTGTGGCTCGGCTGCAGCCGGCGTCCTGGCGCCAGCCTTCACCGCAGTCGTTGCGGGCTCCTTCGCCTTCGGCTTGGCGCGCTCCGGCGGCGGCTCGGGGGCACCGACGAACAGCTCGTCGGCGGCGATCAGCGCTTCCGAGCCGATGACACCGGCGACGAGCGGCGCGGTGTTGGCCCCGCTGATGAACTGCCGCAGCAGGATGGCGATGTCGTCGCGCTGGGCATCGCCGTTGCCGCCGCCGGCCGACACGGCGCGCACGGCGGCATCAACCAGCGCCGAGTTGGCCTGGCGGAGCTCGTTGGTGGCGTCGCGGAGCGCACCGGCGTCGCCACCGATGGCTGCCGCCTGGGCCCGCTGTGCGCTCACCACGGCGTCCGCGAACCGGCGCACGACATCGTTGTCGTCGCGAGCGACACGGTTCAGTGCGTACTCGGACACCTTCGGGCGGCGCAGGCCGCCGATCGCCTTCGCGTCGTCGGCCTGGCCGTCGGCCTTGAGTTGCTTGGCGAGTTGATTGCGCGCGGCTGTGAACTCGGCCGGGTCGAGGCCGTACAGATCGCGAGCAGCGGCCAGCATCTCAACCTGCCCCGACCGCGGCGACCATCTCGTCGGCGGCTGCGGAGAGATTCTTGGCGAGCATGCTCACCAGGATGCCGTAGTCGGTCTCCTGCTGTCCGACTTCGACGAATCCGAGCCGGGCGTGGAAGCGCAGTGAACCGTCGTTGCGCGGGCGCAGGTTCACCTCGCAGAGGAGCCACGGGGTCCCGGCGATGCGCTCCTCGACCGCCGCATACAGTGCGGCGCCGATGCCCATGCCGCGCGCTTCAGGGGCGACCACGATGCGGTCGAGATAGGCGAAGTCGTCGTAGCGGTCGCAGAACCAGCGGTAGTTCACACTGTGGTAGTCGGCGCCGGGGCCGAAGTTGACGCAGAAGCCGACGATCGCCCCGTCGTGCTCGGCCACCAGCGAGAGCAGCGATTCGTCGACCAGCTTCGACAACTTGGCCAGGTCAGCTTCACTGACCGCGGGGATCGAGCCGTTGTTGAGCTCCACGCAGGCAGCGAGGTCGGCGGATGACAGCTCCCGGATATCCATGGGTCGAGGCTACGAGTCCGGGGGTACTGTCGACAGGCCATGACCGTTCAATCTGCCGGGCACGGTTCCGGGGAATCGCTGATCCACGCGTCCGGACTGCGCAAGCAGTTCGGTGACTTCACCGCGGTCGACGGCATCGACTTCGACGTGCGCGCCGGTGAGGCGTTCGGGTTCCTCGGCCCGAACGGTGCCGGCAAGTCGAGCACGATGCGGATGATCGGCTGCACATCGCCGGTCACGGGCGGGACGTTGCGCATCTTCGGCCTCGACCCGGCCAAGGACGGCCCGGCGATCCGCCGTCGTCTCGGTGTCGTTCCGCAGCTCGACTCGCTCGACCAGGAGCTGTCGGTCGAGGAGAACCTCGTCATCTACGGCCGATACTTCGATCTCAGCCGAGCCGAGGCCCGCCGCCGGGCCGCCGAGCTGCTCGAGTTCGTGCAGCTCACCGATCGGGCCAAGAGCCGGGTCGAGCCGTTGAGCGGCGGGATGAAGCGGCGGGTGACGATCGCCCGGTCGCTGATCAACCAACCCGATCTGCTCCTGCTCGACGAGCCGACCACCGGCCTCGACCCGCAGGCCCGGCACATCCTGTGGGACCGCCTGTACCGCCTCAAGCAACAGGGGGTGACGCTGGTGCTGACGACGCACTACATGGACGAAGCCGAGCAGCTGTGCGACCGCCTCGTCGTGATGGACGGTGGCACGATCGTCGCCGAGGGATCGCCTCGGCAGCTGATCGAGCAGCACGCGACCCGTGAGGTGCTCGAGCTGCGGTTCGCGGCGGGTACCAACGCCGAGAACGAGAGCTTCGCCACCGGCATCGGCGACCGCGTCGAGGTCCTGCCCGACCGCGTCCTCGTCTACGCCGACAACGGCGATGAAGCGCTGGCGAAGGCGATCGCCAACGGCGCCAAACCGGAGAGCGCGCTGGTTCGGCGCAGCACGCTCGAAGACGTCTTCCTGCATCTCACCGGGCGCACGCTGGTCGAGTGAGATGAGCACCCCCGCACCGCTGCGCATCGTCGAGTGGAACCTCGCCGTGTACCGGCGGATCTGGCGCTCGAACATGCTGACGTCGTTCGTGCAGCCGATGCTCTACCTGCTGGCGATGGGCCTCGGCGTCGGCGCGCTGGTCAACCACAACTCGGGCAGCGAGGACATCCTCGGCGGCATCCCCTACATCGCGTTCGTCGCGCCGGGCCTGCTCGCCACGACCGCGATGGTTGTCGGCGCGGTCGAGAGCATGTGGCCGGTGCTCGACGCGATGACATGGGGCCGCCAGTACGAGGCAATGGCGGCGACCCCGCTCGAACCGGACGACATCGTTCTCGCCCACGTGCTGTGGATCATGTTCCGCGCCGGGGTGTCGGCGGCCGCGGTCGCGGCGGCGATGGCGCTGTTCCCCGATGTCCGCTCGTGGGGTCTGCTGGCCGCGGTGCCGGCCGCGATGCTCACCGGCCTGGCGTTCGCGATGCCCCTCGCCGCGTTCACCGTCAACCGGCGGCGCGACATGGCGTTCCCGGTGATCCAACGGTTCGTGATCACGCCGCTGTTCCTGTTCGGTGGTGCGTTCTTCCCTCTGTCACAACTGCCGATCGGAATCCGGTACGTCGGCTACGCAACACCGCTCTGGCACGGCGTGGAGATGTGTCGTTCGTTCGTCAGCGGTACCTCGATGTCAGCGCTTGCCGCCGTCGGTCACGTGGGCTACTTGCTCGTGTTCGTCGTCGTCGGCGCGATCGTGATGGCGCGCCGCACGAAACGGCGGTTGTTCGCATGAGCAGGGTCATCGAGCCCGACGCCGCACGGGTCCCATCCACACGGGCGCCCGGCTTCCCGCTGCTGCGCATCGTCCCGCCAGTCGTGCGCATCGCCCGCCGGCCGCACCGGATGGTCGAGCGGCAGCTGATGTGCTACCGGCGCACGTGGCCAATCCTGGTGTCCGGCTTCTTCGAGCCGCTGTTCTACCTGTTGTCGATCCGGGTCGGGTTGAGCAAACTCGTCGGCGACGTCGCGGTCGGTGGCCACGTGCTCTCCTATGCGGAGTTCGTCGCGCCGGCGATGATGGCCGCAAGTGCGATGAACGGTGCGATCTACGACAGCACGATGAACGTCTTCCACAAGTTGAAGTACGCCAAGGTGTACGACGCCGTGCTGGCCACTCCGATGACCATCGGCGACGTCGCTCTCGGTGAGATCACGTGGGCGCTGATCCGCGGCCTGTTGTACTCGATCGCGTTCTTGGCCACGATGGCGGTCCTCGGCCTCACCAGCTCGGCCTGGATCATCATGGCCGTGCCGATCTCGGTCCTCATCGGCTTCGCCTTCGCTGCGGTCGGCATGGCGTCCACGACGTACATGCGCACCTGGGCCGACTTCGAGTTCGTGCCGACGGTGAGCATGCCGCTGTTCTTGTTCTCGGCCACCTTCTATCCGCTCAGCTCCTACGGCGGCTGGGCCTGGATCGTGCAGCTCTCCCCGCTGTACCACGGTGTCGCCCTGGTCCGTGCGGCCAACGCCGGGGCAGCGACGTGGGGCATCATCGGCCACGTCGCGTTCTTGCTGGCGATGGCATTCGCCGGGCTCTGGATCGTGTCGCGGCGGTTGCAGTACCTGCTGCTCAAGTGACAGAACCTCACCGCCAGTACCCTTTGACAGGCATGTCCGCGATCGGCCACTCTCCCTTCGACACGGTGATCTTCGACTTCGACGGCACGCTGTCCGATTCGGCGCCGGGCATCCTGGCCTCGCTCGACCACGCCTTCAATGAAACCGGCTATCCACGCCCGCCGGACCTGATCCGGTTCATCGGCCCACCGTTCGAGACCGCATTTCGCGCGGAGGGGTTCGCGCCGGACGAGATCGCGATCCTGATGAAGGTCTACCGGGACCGGTATTGGGAGGTCGGTGCGTTCCAGAGCACCGTCTACCCCGGCATCGAACAACTGCTCGACGATCTCGCTGCCCAGGGCTTCCGGCTCGCAGTCGCGACGTCGAAGCCGGAGCTGACGGCGCGCCGGATCATCGAGTACTTCGGCTACACCCACCGCTTCGAAGTGATCGGCGGGGCGACCTTCGACATGAGTCGGGCAACGAAGAGCGCGGTGCTGAGCTACACCCTCGACCAGCTCGGCGCCACCCGGCCGGTGATGATCGGGGATCGCTACCACGATGTCGAGGGTGCGGCCGAGCACGGAATCGACTGCATCGGGGTACGTTGGGGGTACAGCGAGGGCGATGAACTGAAGCGTGCCGGTGCGCGCTGGATCATCGATGAGCCACAGCAGATCATGGACATCGTCCACGGCGAAGTCTTGCTGTGAGGTGGTTGTGAGCTGAACGATGAGGACTTTGTGACCGGTACACCAACCCAGGAGGCCGCCCGCCGGCGGACCTTTGCCATCATCAGCCACCCCGACGCGGGCAAGACCACCCTGACCGAGAAGTTCCTGCTGTACGCCGGCGCAGTCGTCGAGGCCGGGTCGGTCAAGGGCAAAGGCGGCCAGCGCGCAGCGACGAGCGACTGGATGGACCTCGAGCAGAAGCGCGGCATCTCGATCACCTCGGCAGTGATGCAGTTCGAGTACCGCGGCTGCGAGATCAACCTGCTCGACACCCCGGGTCACCGCGACTTCAGCGAGGACACCTACCGCGTTCTCGCCGCCGTCGACGCGGTGGTGATGGTGCTCGACTCGGCCAAGGGCATCGAGCCGCAGACGCTCAAGTTGTTCGAGGTCTGCCGGGCCCGCAACCTGCCGGTCCTCACCTTCCTCAACAAGTTCGACCGGCCGGTGCTCGATCCGCTCGAGCTGCTCGACGAGATCGAGGCCAAGATCAATCTGCGCCCGACGCCGGTCACCTGGCCAGTAGGCGACGCCGGCGACTTCCGCGGAGTCATCGATCGCCAGCGCGGCATCTTCATCCGCTTCACCCGCACCGCCCGCGGCAGCACCATCGCTCCCGAGCAGGAGATGTCGTTCGCCCAGGCCGAAGCCGAAGAGGGCACGCTGTGGAAGAAGGCGATGGACGGCGTCGGCCTGCTCGATGCGGTCGGGGCCGACTTCGACCTCAAGTCGTTCCTCGCCGGCGAATCGACGCCGCTGTTCGTCGGCTCGGCGCTCACGGCGTTCGGCATCCGCGCCCTGCTCGACGCGATCGTCGATCTGATCCCTGCCGCACCGCCACGGCTCGACGTCAACGGTGTGCCCCGCCCGCTCGGCGCGCCGTGCTCGGCGTTCGTGTTCAAGGTGCAAGCGAACATGGACCGCTCGCACCGCGACCGGATCGCGTTCGTGCGCATCTGCAGCGGCAAGTTCGAGCGCGGCATGACAATGACCGTGGCGCGCACCGGCAAGCCGTTCGCGACCAAGTACGCGTCCACCGTGTTCGGGGCCGAGCGGAGCACCGTCGAGGAAGCCTTTCCCGGCGATGTCGTCGGCCTCGTCAACGCCACCGGCCTGCAACTCGGCGACACGCTGTACGAAGCCGACCCTGTCACCTTCCCTGGCATCCCGCGCTTCGCCCCCGAGCTGTTCACCAATGCCAGGCCGCGCGACACCAGCAGGGTGAAGCAGTTCCGCCGGGGCATCGAGGTGCTCGAGGAGGAAGGCGTGGTCCAGGTCCTGCGCGACCCCAGCATGGGCGACGCCGCGCTCGTGCTGGCCGCCGTCGGTCAACTGCAGTTCGAGGTCTTCGCCCATCGGCTGGAGAGCGAGTTCAACGCACCGGTCGAGCTGACCGGCTCGCCGTATCAGGCGATCCGTGGCACCGACGAGGCCAGCGCCGAGCGCCTGCGCCAGATCGGCGGCATCCGCATCCTCAGCCGCGCCGACGGTTCGATCGTCGCCCTGTTCGAGAACATCTACCGCCTGCAACGCCTGCTCACCGACGAGCCCAAGTTGACGCTGACCTCGCTCACCGTCGAGTAGGGCGAGTTTCGGAAGGATCTGCCGTTATCCTTCCGTAACTCGGGAGGACTGATGAGCGTGACCGATGGTGAGTCCAGCGGCGGGGTCGACGTCCCGATCACCTGGCGAGGTCGCCGAGCACAGGCCTTCGTGCCCACGCTCCTGTCGCGCCGATCGCTGGATGTGTCGACCGCGACAACGACCAAGACGGCCACGGCCGCGGCAATGCTCGCCGCGACGGCAGCTTCGATGCCCGACGACTACGAGCCACTGGCGCGGATGCTCCTGCGCGCAGAAGGCGTCGCGTCGTCGTTCATCGAGGGCGTGACCGCGCCGATCGCCGAGATTGTCGTCGCCGAGACCGATGGCCGCCGCGCCGGCACTCCCGCCGGGTGGGTTGCAGCGAACCTTGGCGCACTCACGACCGCGGTCGATCGCGCCCACGACGCGGCGCTCACCGTCGCGACGTTGTGTGACTGGCAGCGCGTCGTCGTCGTGGGTAGCCCCCTTCCGGCCCGGCACGTCGGGGTCGTGCGCGACGAGCAGGGATGGATCGGCGGCACGAGCCCGCTCGATGCGGCGCTCGTGACCCCACCGCCGGAGCGGTTACCGGAACTGCTCGACGATCTCGTCTCGTTCGCCAACCGCGCCGACATCGATCCGATCGCGCAGACGGCCATCGCTCATGCCCAGTTCGAGATCATTCATCCGTTTGCGGACGGGAACGGCCGGGTCGGGCGTGTCCTGGTCTCGTGGATGCTCGCCCGACGACTGTCGCTCGTCACACCACCGCCGGTCAGCATTCGGCTCGCGGCCGACCGCGGTGGCTACCTCGCCGGTCTGACGATGTACCGGCTGGGCCAACACGAACCGTGGATCCGATGGTTCGCCGACGCAGTCGTCGGTGCCGGCGATGCGCAACGCGATCTGATCCACGCAGTCGGCCGGCTGTCGCGAGGCTGGCGCGAGCAACTCGGCGCGCCACGCGAGGGGAGGGCGGCACGAGCCGACGCTCTGTCGTGGAGGATCCTCGACCTGATGCCTGGTCGCCTGGTGTTGACCGCTGCACTCGTCGCATCCGAATCCGGTGCGACGACCCGTGCGGCGACGTCAGCCCTCGACGATCTGGTCCGCAGAGGAATCCTCGCGCGCTACGAGCCGCCGGGCCAACGCCCGCCAGGTCGCCCGCCGGGCCTGTTCGTCAGTCCCGACCTCCTCGGCCTCGCCAGCGCACAGCCCGTGTAGCTCATCGCTCACCTGACGCTGATTCCAGGTGGCGGATCGCGACGGCGGAGTAGATCGCCATCCCCGTGGCCATCGCCTGCTCGTCGAACGTCACCCGGTTGCTGTGGTTCGGCGGTGCGGTCGCCAGGTTGCGATCGGGGTGGGTGCCGCCCAGGAACATCATCGAACCCGGGACCGCTTCGAGCACGTAGCTGAAGTCCTCGGCCCCCATCACCGGATGCGGCATCTGCAGGACGTGATTGGAGCCGACGACCTCACTCGCGACGTCGGTCGCGAATGCGGCGAAGCCCTTGTGGTTCGACGTCACCGGATAGCCGAGGGTGACCTCCACGGTGACCGACGCGTCGTGCGCCGCGGCGACACCTTCGGCGACTCGCTGCACACCGGCGTGCACCTTCTTGCGTGTCGCCTCGCTGACCGCGCGAATGGTGCCTTCGATGGTCGCCGTCTCGGGAATCACGTTGTTGGTCGTGCCGGCGGTGATGCGCCCGACGGTGACGATCGACGGGTCGAAGACGTCGATGCTGCGCGTCACCATCATCTGCATCGCCTGCACGATCTCGCACGCAATCGGGATCGGGTCGAGGGCGCGGTGAGGCTCGCTGGCATGCCCCCCTCGGCCGTGCACCGTGATCAGCAGGTGGTCGCTTGACGCCATGATGGCGCCGCCCCTCACGCTCACCATGCCGGCCGGCATCGCCGAGGTGATGTGCAGCGCGAACGCACCCGTCACCGGCGACGGCGTGCCGTCGGCCAGCGGTGGCAGATCGAGCAGGCCCTCCTCGAGCATGTGGCGGGCCCCGTGGTGTCCCTCCTCGCCGGGCTGGAACATGAACAGGACGCGCCCGGCGAGCTCGTCGCGGCGGCCGGCCAGCATCTTCGCCGCGCCGACGAGCATCGCCGTGTGCGTGTCGTGCCCGCAGGCGTGCATCGTGCCCTCAACCTTCGACGAGTAGTCGAGGCCCGTGTCCTCCGGCATGGGGAGGGCGTCCATGTCGCCGCGCAGCAGGATGGTCGGCCCTGGCTTCGTGCCGGTGAGGATCGCACCGATCCCGGATGTCGTGGTGTGCAGACTGATGTCGAGCGGTAGTCCCTGCAACGCGTCGAGCACCGCATCTCTCGTGATCGGCAGCTCGTTGCCGGTCTCCGGCCACCGGTGCAGCGTGCGACGAAGATCAACGGCGCTGCTGAGTTGATCGTTGCTCTCTTCAAGCAGCTCGGTGATCATCGTCGCGGTCGTCATGCCCGCATGCTATGTGTGTGGTGGATGTGGTGGAAGCCTGTGAAGATCTGCTGATGGCAGCCGGCGACGAGTTGGTCGACATCGTCGACGAGAACGACATCGTGATCGCCACGGTGACGCGGCGCGAGATGCGCGCCGGGCGCCTGCGTCACCGAGCCGTCTTCATCGCCGTGCAACACAGCGACGGGAGGTTGCTCGTCCATCAACGCAGCTTCGACAAGGATGTCCGCCCGGGAGCATGGGACATCGCCTTCGGCGGGGTCGTCGGTGCCGGCGAGTCGTACGACCTCGCGGCCGAGCGCGAGTTGGCCGAGGAGATCGGCATCGTCGGTGTATCGCCCACGCCATGGGGCGGGGGCGTGTTCGGCGACGAGTACTACGAGCTGATCGGTCGTTGCTATCACGTGGTTCACGACGGTCCGCATGTGTTTGCCGATGGTGAGGTGATCGCCGCCCGGTGGGTCAACCGGGCGGAACTGGTTGAACTGCTGGGCACCGAGGAAGTCGTGCACGACAGCATCGCGCTGATGCTCGACCGGCTCATCGTTGCCGATTGACGGCATCGGAAAAGATTCTTCGAACTTTGTTTTCCACTTCCTGCTCGGTCGAAGCACTCAGTGTGTCGAGAGCATCCACTGACAGGAACGGAGACCAAGATGCCCAGCGCGATGTACGGAGCAAACCCCGAGCAGCTGACTTCGCTCGGCAACACCCTGAAGAACCAAGTCGGGCCGATCGACTCGGTGATCAGCACGGTGACGTCCGCGTTGTCCGGCACCGCATGGGACGGGCCGGCGCGAGACCAGTTCGAGGAGGAGTGGAACAACACCTTTCGGGCGACGCTCGGCCGGTTGACGGAGGCGTTCGAGGCAGCAGGAAACAGTTGCGTCAATCGTTCGACCCAACTGTCCAGCCTGATGGGTCGCAACTGAGGCCGGGGCCGTGACGACCGGCGGAGATCCCACGTCCACGGTCTAGATTCAACGGTGTGCTGCAACTCGAGTTCACCGTCGAGCCGTTCGTGGAAGGCCATCCCGGTCCCCACGTGACCGCAGCCGTGCGCGCCGCCGAGGCGGCCGGCGGCTCGGTCGAGTTCGGCCCGTTCGGCTCGAGCTGCAGCGCTTCCGCCGCGGCGATGCCGCAGGTCATCGCCGAGCTCGTGCAGGCAGCGTTCTCCAACGGGGCCTCGCACGTGACGATGCACGTCGCCCGACCGGACGACCGACTGGACGATCAAGGCGGCGTGACGGCGTGAACCTGCCCCGACACCCCCTGGTGCTCGCCATCCGCCCGGTGGCCGAGGCCCTTGGCGCGACGGTGATGCCGGTCAGCGAGCGCGAGGCCAGCGACATCCCACTGATGTGGGAGGGCACGGTCATCGCGGTCGTTCGCCCGGCGCCGCTGCACGGAGCGCTCGACCGGCTGATCGAGACGGTGGAGCGCGAGTTCGGCAGCCGCCTCGCCGACCTCGGCCGGGAAGACAAGCAGCGCGCGATCCGGATGCTCGACGAGCGCGGGGCGTTCACGCTGCGCCGGGCGGTCGAGGATGTCAGCGACTCGATGGGCGTGTCCCGGATCACCGTGTACAACTACCTGAACGCGATCCATCGCTGACCGATTCGATGAGCAACGCACGACCATTCGACATCATCGCCTTCGACGCCGACGACACGCTGTGGAAGAGCGAGGACAGCTTCCACGCGGCCGAGCAGGCATTCGTCGAACTGATCACGCCCCAT